>VFSW01003378.1_pt1 | contig 23961 bp, 23 predicted proteins | sample 5358111 | NCBI WGS metagenome assembly VFSW01 (sample SAMN11554181, study PRJNA540505) | mine drainage metagenome | isolation source: sediment from site ElyBrook_90M | place: USA: Ely Copper Mine, Vershire, VT | collected 2017
CCAACGAACTCAACGAGCTCAACGAACTCAAGGCACCCAACCCCGTACTGTTTCCCAATATCCCGCTCAGCATTGACATGATCGCACTCCTCGCTAACGATTGACTGGCTTGATGCTAGCGTAGACCGCCCTACGTCGATACTTCAAACAAGCGCACTTTCCACCCCTATTTCCCTAGCGTTACCAAACCTCCAGAAACTTATGACAAAAAATATAAACAAGACGCAAGAACTTTTAGAACAAATATAAACTCCAAGCAATAGGGGGAAACCCCGTTAAATTGGGCTATCGATCGACGATCAGCCCGCCGGTCGAGAGCAGATTCGCGTCATAACGACAATCTGAGGAGACCGCCATGAAAACTTTCACACGCCCACTCGCCATTCTATTACTGACTTTTTCCTTGAGCACCTTTGGAGCCGGTCACGAGGTTAAGATGATGACCCAGGGAAGCGATGGTCAATCATTGGTCTTTGAACCCTCCTACCTCAAAGTGGATGTCGGTGATACCGTCACCTTCAAACCCATGCAAAAAGCGGGTCACACCAGTTATTCCATCTTTGAACCGGACGGAGCCACTCCCTGGAAAGCGCAACCTGACACAGAAATCACCGTTAAAATGAATAAGGAAGGCGTCTACCTCGTGGAATGCTTCGTCCATAAAACCTTGGGTATGATCGCGGTGATTCAGGCGGGGAAACCGACCAATCTGGAGGCTGCAAAGAAAATTGCGGCCGCGGAGTCCGCCAAAATGATGGTGGGCAAAGATCGCTTTGACAAAGCCTTGGCTCAGGTCAAATGAAGTGGGGGCCCTTGCCTGCGCAGAATCCTCGCAACTGCCCCAGGGCTTGGCATAACTCGGGAAACTCGAATTGAAAACCCTCTGACAGTAGCTGCGCAGGGGCCGCCTTCACCCCTTCCAGAAGCAAGGTGGCCCGTTTTCCCAGCATGAACCGAACCACCGGAGCAGGAATCCTGAGCGTCCTACGGGTCATCCCCGACTCTCTCAAACCCCTCATGAAGTCAGCTTGGCTCAGAAACTGTGGGGCCGTTAAATTATAGGGCCCCACGGCTCGCGGTGAAGCCATCAGAAATTCCACCGCACGAACCCAGTCCGCCACATGAATCCAACTGAATCCCTGATGCCCCTCTCCCGCCTGGAGACCCCAACCTCCGGGGAGAACCAAACGAGACAATACCCCTCCTTGGGGCGTCAACACCAATCCCGTGCGCACAACGCATACTCGCGTACCGTGGGACTGCGCCCGCTGAGCAGCGCTTTCCCACGCACGACAGAGATGTGCAGAAAAATCTTTTCCCTGTGCACCGCGTTCATCGATCTCACTGTCACCTCGAGAGTCTGCCTGGTAATAACCGATGGCCGATGCGCTGATCAATACCGTAGGCGGGCGCGGTAATCGAGTAAATTTATCGACCAATTTTTCTGTCAGCTCAACCCGACTCTGCCACAGCACACGCTGCCGCGCAGCAGTCCATGGGTAATCGGCAATGGGAGCCCCTGCCAGATTGATCACCGTATCGAAAAATTCCGCTCTGCCCCACTCTTCCAAGGAGGAAATGAAACGAACTCCTTCGCCAAAAGCGCCTGTTCGACCAGAAGACCGACGACTCAAGATCGTCACCGTATGCCCCTCAAGCATCAGCGCCCGAACCAAATGCTCGCCCAGCAATCCTGCCCCCCCCACAACCAATATTTTCACCAGCATCCCCTGACTATATCCGCGACGCGCGAATTCATTGTGACTTTCCTTAAGTTTGCGCTAAGATAACCTCTTCCGTTCCATTGGATTACTGCCATGATTTCGCACCTTTCGACGCCATTTGAGTCTGTTGGTTGCAACGATTGTCGCAACTCCTCCCTTCTGGATTTTGACTTCATTATGGCCTTTCAGCCCATTCTGGATCTGAGAAGCGGCAAACCCTACGCCTATGAAGCCTTGGTTCGCGGCACCCAGGGTGAAAGCGCCTACTCAATTCTGTCCAAAGTGGACGATCATAACCGCTATCGCTTCGATCAGGCCTGCCGTGTGCGCGCCATCCAGCAAGCTGCAGCACTGGGACTGACGGAACTCCCCAACTGCCATCTCAGCATCAATTTTCTTCCCAAAGCCGTATATCGCCCGGAAGTCTGCATTCGCGCCACCCTCGAGGCCTGCGAAGAATTTCAATTTCCGGGGCCTCAACTCATTTTTGAGGTGTCCGAATCGGAAGACACCGGCGACTCCACCCACCTCGTTTCCATTTTCAAAGAATATCAAAGACAGGGCTTTCTCACCGCCATCGATGACTTTGGCGCGGGCTACGCGGGACTCAACCTGTTGGCAAAATTCCAACCCGATATCCTCAAGATCGATATGGAATTGATCCGCGGCATCCATGAAAACGGGCCCAAGCAAGCGATTTTGAAGGGGGTGTTAACCGCCAGTCGCGAAATGGGTATTGAAGTCATCGCGGAAGGCATTGAAAGCCCCATGGAACGAGATCACCTGATGGATCTGGGAGTTTACCTGCAACAGGGATTTTTATTCGCACGCCCCCTTGTCAATGAACTGCCTCTGAATGAGGTGAATCTATAGCAGCCCCTGTGGTAACTCAGCTTCCAACGCCTCCCTGCACTTCATCGGCACTACCAAACCGGCTGCTTTCACGGTTATTTCTACTGCAGATTGAGGGAAATATGTTCGCAGTTATTGCTGAATTATGCCGTCTCACCACTCTATGACCGTCATTGACAATCTTGAGCATTCCACTCCGCCACGCGAATCCGAATATCGCACCCTAGTGGAACACTCGCCTATTTGCATCCACGAATTGGATCTGGACGGCCGGTTTATATCCATGAACCCCGCAGGGTTGACCATGCTGGGCAAAGAAAGAGAAGAACAGATTTGCGGAAGCCCTTTTGATCTGGTGGTGAGCAAACCCGACCAAAAACGCATTCGCCCTTATTTCGAACGCGCCCTTCAGGGAGAAATCTGTCATTTTCACTTTCTCTCCAGCGGTTCCGAGGTACGCCACCTAAAATCGTCTTTTATCCCCCTGAAGGATGAACAAGGCGTCATCACGAGAATCATGGGACTAACGGAGGACATTACCCAACTCAAAAAAAACGAAGAAGCTCAAAACAAATACCTACGAACCATTTCCCTACTGCGCCAGTGCGATGTCCTCTTGGTTCGAGAAACGAATGAGCGCAATCTGCTCACCCGTATCTGCCAACTGGCTGTAGAAACGGGAGGATATTCCATGGCTTGGGTTGGCTATGCCGAAGACGATGCATCACAAAGCGTTCGATGCATCGCCAGCTTTGGCCCAGGAGAAGCCTACCTAAAACAGGCGAATATCACATGGAACGATTCCCCTCGGGGGCAGGGCTCGGTGGGAACGGCCATTCGTAGCGGAAAAACCACCGTGGTGCAGGATATGCTGGCCTCCCCCTCCATGCGCTCGTGGCATACAGCGGCCTGGGAACATGGCTACCTTTCATGCATCAGTTTGCCATTGCATCTCGATACGCATGTTTTGGGAACCCTCACGCTGTATGCTGGTGAAACCAACGCCTTCTCTTCGGATGAAATCGAATTATTGGCAGAACTGGCCAATGACCTGGCCTATGGCATCAAGACCCTGAGAACACGCCAGGAAAAAGATGAGTTGATTGTGGCGTTGCGCCACGAAAGTGAGAAAAACTGGGCTTACTTGCACAATGCCAGCGATGGCATCCATATTCTCGATGTTCATGGCAACATTCTTGAAGCCAGCAACTCCTTCTGCGCCATGCTGGGGTATACCCACGATGAATTGCTGGGCATGAACGTTGTCCAGTGGGATGCGGGATTTTCCACCAGAGAAGATCTTGATGAAGTGCTGAAAGGACAATTCCGTCAAACCTCCCGCACCATTTTCATCACCCGCCACCGGCGCAAGGATGGCACCTTGATCGACGTCGAAGTCAGCGGATTTCCCCTTCAATTCAATGGCCAGCAGGTCTTATTCAATGCCTCTAGAGACATCGGCGAGCGACTCGCCTTCGAACGCGCCCTGAATCAGGCCAATGCCGATTTGTCCGCCACCCTCCAAGCCATCCCTGATCTATTATTCGAACTCAGTGAAAAAGGAGAATATCTCAACATATGGGCCCACGATGAAACACTTCTGGCGCAGCAAAAAGACCTGCTTTTGGGCCGAACGGTGCTGGACATGCTCCCCCCCAACGCCGCCAAGGAAGTGATGACCGCCCTCAGTGAGGCAGGGGAAAACGGCTATTCCCATGGTCACGTCATTTGTCTGGAACTCCCCCACGGGCGCCATTGGTTTGAACTGTCCACAGCATTGAAACCTGGGGCAGATAAAATACACAAACATTTCATCATGATCTCGAGGGACATCACCTCGCATAAAAAGTCAGAGGAAGAAATTCAACATCTGGCCTACTATGACCAACTCACTGGCCTACCCAACCGCCGCCTCTTTCTCGACCGGTTGAATCAGGCGATGGCCTATACCCATCGCAACCAACGAACGGGAGCATTGTTTTTTCTCGATCTGGATAACTTCAAAGTTCTTAACGATACCCTTGGGCATGCCATGGGCGACCTTCTGTTGCGGCAAGTCGCCCAGCGACTCATGGCCTGTGTACGCGAAGGCGACACGGTAGCCCGACTGGGTGGAGACGAGTTTGTCGTGCTGCTCGAAGATCTCCAGGAGCCTACGCTGGAAACCTACGAACAAGCCCGATCCATTGGAGACAAAGTTCTCCTTACCTTGGGACAACCGTATGAACTGACGAACCACTCACTCATCTGCACACCTTCCATCGGCGTGACTTTTTTTCATGGTCACCACATTGCTATGGAAGAACTCCTGAAACAGGCTGATCTTGCCATGTATCAAGCCAAAAACGCGGGGCGCAACGCTCTGCGTTTTTTCGATACTCAGATGCAAGCGACCATCAACCAGCGCGCCTCGCTGGAAACCGCTCTGCGAATCGCCCTTGACCACCAGCAATTTGAGCTCTACTACCAGATTCAGGTAGATGAACAAAGAAACGTCATTGGCGTGGAAGGATTGATTCGCTGGCATCATCCAGAAAAAGGGATGATATCACCCGGTCAGTTCATTCCCATTGCGGAGGAAACTGGATTGATTCTCCCGTTGGGACAATGGGTTATTGAACAAGCCTGCGCCCAACTGGCCCACTGGCAACAATCTAAAAATACCCGAACCCTCACCATCGCCATAAATGTCAGCGCCAAACAATTTCACCAGAAAAATTTTGTGCAACATATTCAAACGGCCCTTCAACCTTACGGTTTTGACCCCGCACTCCTCAAATTTGAGCTGACCGAAAGCCTTTTGCTAGAAGATATCGAGGAGACCATTGAGACCATGACCCAACTTCAGGAAATCGGCGTGACTTTATCTCTGGACGACTTTGGGACGGGATATTCCTCGCTTCAGTATCTCAAGCGTCTTCCTCTGGCTCAATTAAAAATCGATCAATCTTTCGTTCGAGACATTGCCACCGATGACAGTGACCGCGCCATCGTGCGTACCATCATTGCCATGGCAAAGAGTCTTGATATGGATGTCATTGCTGAGGGAGTGGAAACTTCCGAACAATTCCACTGGCTGAAAGAAGGGGGATGCGCGCACTTTCAAGGGTATTATTTCGGCTATCCCGTTCCCCTGAATGAATTGATAGTGCCTTAAAATAAAAAGCCGGCTCAAAGGCCGGCTTTTAAATCCCGAAAAAAAACAGGATTATTTCTTGTCTGCGGCAGGAGCAGCAGGAGCAGCAGGAGCAGCAGCAGGAGCAGCGGCATCAGCAGCAGGAGCAGCAGGAGCAGCAGGAGCAGCAGGAGCAGGAGAGGCTGCATCTGCCGAAGGAGCGGCAGGATCAGAAGGAGGAGCAGCAGGACCATAGGCAGCAGGAGCAGCAGGAGCAGCAGGAGCAGGAGAGGCTGCATCAGCAGCAGGAGCGGCAGGAGCAGCAGGAGCAGCAGCAGGTGCATCGGCAGCAGGAGCAGCAGGAGCATCTGCCTTAGGAGCTTCGGGCTTGCTGCAAGCAGCCAAGGTCACAGCAAAAAGAGAGGCAATCAGAAGATTCAATTTCATGATGAGTCCTATTGGTAGAGGTTGACGATAAATCCTGAACAGCCCCTATGGAGCCATCAGACCGCATTAGCTTACACCAGATTGCTGCACCGCGACAAGTCCCGCGAAGGGACTGTCATGAAAATTTCACCCAACCCGCATGATAGGCTTCCAGGAAGACCTGCAAAACTTCTCCAGACAACTCTGTCGCCGTGATTTCTCGCTGATCAGCCAGTTGTTTGAGCAGAGCACGCCCCGATTCGGGGAAAGCATGACGTTCCCCATTAAAATAAAAATGCCCGCCTCGGAATAATAACTGACTGCGCGCATCGAGTCGCAGTCCGCGCTGTAACACCTGCTCCCGAAAGTCCTCCAGAGGCATGTCCTGTTCTGGGGTATCGAAAAACACATGGGGCTTGGGTTCGCTCAAATATCGTCCGACACAGTCCGCCACGTCGGCTTCGGACCAGCGCAGTTCACGACGCAGCAAAGCCGTCACCTGCTTGACCAAAGCCCCTGGGATTTTTCCGGGATGGCTGGTCAGCTTCAAATCCGGGTCGGCGTAGCGCCCTTCAACCTGCAACTGATCGCGCAAATAGTCCAGAAAGGCCTCTACCCATTCCTGATAGGTCGGTGCCCGAAACCCGATGGAGTACGTAAAACACTCACTGACCGCAATGCCATCATGGGCACAGTGGGGTGGCAGGTAGAGCATATCGCCCGCTTCCAGATCCCACTCTGCTTCAGCAGAAAAGCGCTGCAACAGTTTCAGATCCGTGTCGGGCAACAACTCCAGATCGTCGGTTTCGGCAATGGACCAGCGGCGCGTACCAAACCCTTGTAATAGAAAGACATCGTAGGAATCGAAATGAGGACCCACCCCTCCGCCGGGTACCGCATAACTCACCATCAAGTCATCGAGTCGCGCATGGGGGAGAAAGTCAAACTGCCGCAACAATCCCTCGCCTTCCGGCAGCCAGTGATTCAACTCCTGAATTAGGATAGTCCAGTTTTTATCCGGCAAGGTTTTGAAATCGATGGGGCGAAAGGGCCCGTGCCGTAACTCCCACCGCTGCCCATGACGCACCACCAGACGAGATTGAACCTCGGGACGCTGGGCCAGCCGCTTGATCTCAGGCGGGGTCAGCAAGCCCAGGAAATCCGGCAACGCCTGACGCACCAGCAACGGCGATTTATGCCAGTGCTTTTGCAGAAAACGCGCCGGGGTGAACCCCCCTAATAAATTATCGTCCATACCTCGAAGTGTATCACTCCGCGCCATGCCGAAGCGAGCCAGTTACAATAGGGGTTTTAATCAGGACTGCCTTCCATGGTTCGCACTCGCTTTGCTCCCAGCCCCACCGGCTACCTCCACATTGGCGGAGCCCGTACCGCCTTGTTTTCCTGGGCTTTTGCCCGACATCACGGAGGGTCTTTCGTATTGCGTATCGAAGACACCGATCGCGAACGCTCTACCGACGCTTCCACCCAGGCCATTCTGGATGGCATGGCCTGGCTGGGCCTGGATTATGATGAAGGCCCCTTTCATCAAATGCACCGTTTGGCGCGTTATCAGGAAATCGCCGACCATCTGCTGAAATCCGGCTGGGCCTACCCCTGCTACGCCAGCCGCGAAGAACTCGATGCTTTGCGAGACAGCCAACGGGCCCGCGGCGAAAAACCACGTTACGATGGCCGTTGGCGCGACTCCACGGCGACCCCGCCAACTGGAGTACAACCGGTCATCCGTTTCAAAACTCCCGTGGACGGCAGTGTCACTTTTCATGACTTGATCAAGGGACCCATCACGATAGCCAACAGCGAACTGGATGATCTGGTGCTGCTGCGTGCTGACGGCATTCCTACCTACAACTTTGGGGTAGTGGTGGATGACCTCGATATGCAGATCACCCATATCATTCGGGGCGACGATCACGTCAATAACACCCCGCGGCAAATTCATCTGATGCAAGCCCTAGGCGCCACCCTTCCCCAATTCGGCCACCTCCCCATGATTTTGGGTCAGGATGGAGAACGCTTGTCAAAACGCCACGGGGCAGTAAGCGTACTGCAGTATCAGGAGGATGGTTTCCTGCCTGAAGCGCTGATGAATTACTTGGCACGCTTGGGATGGTCTCACGGCGACGAGGAAATTTTCTCCCGCGAAGAACTGGTGGAATGGTTCGATCTGGCCCATGTCAATCGTTCCCCTGCACGCTTCAACCCGGAAAAATTGTTATGGCTGAACCAGCATTATCTCAAAACCGTAGCCGATGACCGACTGGTTCAACCACTTGTAGCCGATCTTGCATTACCCCCTGCAACATTGACCTCGGGGCCTGCCCCCTTGGCCGTAGTGTCCCTTCTCAAGGGGCGCGTTTCCCGCACAACGGAACTGGCTGTTGCCGCCCGCTATTTTTACACCGATCCAGTCCCGGCTATAGAGGCATTAACCTCTCCTCCGACTGGAGCGGTGCTCGATGCCTTGGGCGCACTTCCCCACCTTTTGGCCCACTGTGAGTGGACCATCGAGACCCTGGGAACCCTGATCAAGCAAACGGCTCAGGCTCACGGACTGAAAATGGGGCCGCTTGGCATGCCCCTGCGGGCCATTCTCTGCGGGACCACCCATACCCCTTCGCTGGATGCCACCCTGCACCTGATCGGAAGAGAAGCCGTATTGCGCCGGCTCAACCGCTATCTCACAGATAAGAACGACGATCCAGAAACGCCAAACGCCAACGGGTGATGGTCATGCGTGCGGGAACCCCCACCTGGGTAAAAGGATCTGCCGCGATAAAGCGTTCAGCAGCGGCACGATCCTCCACATCGACGATATAGAAACTCCCTTCGGGGATGGTTCCCCCATCATCCATTTTGGCCCCGCACGCCAACAACAGGGACTGGTTTTTTTCCAGATAAGCCAGATGGGCAGGGCGGTGGGCCTGACGCACTGCCCCATGATCGGGTTTATCCCAAGTTTCAATCAGAAAAGGCATGATTCATCACTCCGGTGGGTCATCCACTAAACCAAGAATTTTTGATTATCCCAACCAAAGGCATCACGGTCAATCCGCGCCGTTTTATGGGTTTCACTCATAACGGAGTATAATAAAGGGTTTCCCTGCTTGATTGCGAGGCTCATCCTATGCATCCCCAACTCAATGTCGCCATCAAAGCCGCGCGCCGTGCCGGAACCCTCATCCAACGCGCCGCTCAGGATCTGGGGCGCCTCACCGTCAGCAAAAAAGGTCATGCCGACTTTGTTTCGGAGGTAGACCAGGCGGCTGAACGGGCCATCGTAGAAATTCTCAAGGAGGCCTACCCGGATCATGCCTTTCTGGGAGAAGAAGGGGGAGCCTCCGGAAATTCGCCCTATTGCTGGATCATCGACCCCCTCGACGGCACCACTAATTTTCTTCATGGTTTCCCCATGTACAGTGTCTCCATCGCCCTGACGCACAACGGAATTGTGACCCAGGGGGTGGTCTATGACCCCTCTCATAATGATCTGTTTACCGCATCCCGTGGCAGCGGTGCTTTCCTCAACGATCGTCGTATTCGGGTCAGCGGTCGTACCCAACTGGACGAAGCCCTGATTGGCACGGGCTTTCCCTATAGTCACATGACCCATCAGGAACGCTATCTGCGCATGATGGCCGAGGTCATGCGCCGCACGGCCGGTCTGCGTCGCCCCGGTTCCGCAGCCATCGACCTGGCCTATGTGGCTGCCGGACGGTATGACGGCTTTTGGGAACTGGATCTCAAACCTTGGGATATTGCCGCAGGAACATTGCTGATTCAAGAAGCGGGAGGGTTGGTGTCGGATCTGGATGGCGAAGGAAACTTTCTCCAGAGCGGGAATGTGGTCGCGGGTTCCCCAAAAATCTTCGGGCAACTTCTACCCTTGATTCAGCGCGCCTAAATTGCCATGTTCGCGCGTTTTCGCATCGTCCTATGTACCACCACCCATCCTGGGAATATCGGTGCCGCTGCACGCGCCATGAAAACCATGGGCTTTACCCGCCTGACGCTTGTCACCCCACGGCACTTCCCTGACCCTGAAGCCAGTGCTCGCGCTTCCGGGGCCGATGATATTTTGGCGCATGCTCAAGTCTGCCATACCCTGAACGAAGCGTTACAGGGCGTAACCCTGAGCGTGGGTTTGACGGCCCGCCGCCGCGATCTCTCCCACCCCATGCTGCCAATCCGCGAACTGGCTGCCACTCTGCCCGAGGAAACCTCCTCTGGTGGAGAAATCGCCCTGGTTTTTGGTACGGAAATGTCCGGGCTTTCCAATGCAGAACTGGATGCCTGCCAACGGCTGGCCCATATCCCTACAGATCCCAACTTTGGCTCCCTCAACTTGGCGGCAGCGGTTCAACTGGTATGCTATGAAATACGCCAAGCCTTACTTCAGGATCGCGGACCTCAAGCCAGAGAATACCCCTTGGCCACTCACGATGAATTGGAACGATTCTATGCCCATCTGGAGCGTGTCCTGTTGAGCAGCGGGTTTCTCGACCCCGACCACCCCGGGCGACTGATGATCCGCTTGCGCCGACTGTTTTCACGGGCTCGCGTCGAACGGGAAGAAGTAAGCATTTTGCGTGGTATTCTGAGAACACTCTACCCTTCAGACGATGGCAGTACCCCTCTCATTGACAGGAATGTCCCCCATGCTGGCACGCATTCGCGAACAAATTGATTGTGTTTTTGACCGAGATCCGGCGGTACGTAGCCGCTGGGAGGTCGTTACGCTTTACCCTGGATTCCATGCCATTCTCCTGCACTGGCTGGCCCATTGGTTCTGGCAAAAAAACTTCAAGTGGCTGGGACGGGCAACTTCCCAGTTTTCCCGTTTCCTCACTGGCATAGAAATTCATCCGGGCGCCACTCTGGGGCGTCGCGTGTTTATCGATCATGGCATGGGAATCGTCATCGGCGAAACCGCCGAAGTTGGCGACGATTGCACTCTCTATCAGGGTGTTACGCTGGGAGGAACCTCGTGGAACAAAGGCAAACGGCATCCCACCCTGGCCCAGGGAGTCATCGTCGGTGCGGGAGCCAAGGTTATCGGCCCCATCATTCTCGGCGAAGGGTCTAAAGTAGGTTCCAACGCTGTGGTGGTCAAACCCGTTCCTCCAGGAGCCACAGTCATCGGCATTCCCGGTCGATTACTGGAGGATGAGAAGCACCAAACCCTCAAATCCGCACCCAAATTTACCGCTTATGGGTCATCCACGGACGACAAGGACCCCCTGGCCGTTACGGTCATGGAGTTGGTACGCCAAAACGAACTCCGAGATCAACAGATCGAGGAACTTTTGCGCCGGATTGAGACCCTTACCAAGACAGACTCAACCGCTTCTGGAGAACAACCATGACCATCACCTTGACCGCATCCGCTGCACAACAAATTCAACAAGCATTGACCAAAAGGGGAAAGGGAATTGGCTTGCGTTTCGGGACCAAAAACTCAGGATGTTCCGGGTTGGCCTATGTGGTCGACTATGCCGACGAGGTTCGCGACGGGGAACTGACTTTTGAATCCCATGGCACCACCGTGGTTGTCCATCGGGACCACTTGTCCTTTCTCAATGGTACAGAAATCGATTATCAACGTACCGGACTCAACAGCGCCTTCAAGTTCAATAACCCCAATGTCACGGACAGTTGTGGTTGTGGAGAAAGTTTCACCACCCGTGCGGCCTGATCCCTTCCCTTTGTCGTACTGCTTCAAACCTACTCATCGCGCATGAATCCAGAACCTTCCTCAAACCCAGCCGATGCTTGGCTGCTCGCCCGTCTTGTGCGCCAATCGTCCCCGTTGCTGGTACTGACCGAAAGTACCGCTCAGGCTCAACGCCTGATGGAGGAGATGGGTTGGCTGGATAATGCGTTGCGCCTGTGCTGTTTGCCCGACTGGGAAACACTCCCCTATGACCGCTTCTCTCCGCATCAGGATCTAGTGTCAGAGCGCTTGGCCACCCTCTGGCAAGTATCCCGGGGGAATTTTGATGTACTGTTGGTCCCGGTCACCACCGCCTTATATCGCTTCCCGCCTCTGAGCCATCTCGCTGGCCATACATTTCTTCTGCAACGCGGACAACACCTGGAAATTGATGCCCTGCGCCAGCAAATGGTCACCGCTGGTTATGAAACCGTACAACAAGTCACCCAACCGGGAGAATTTTGCCTGCGCGGCGGCGTCCTCGACCTATTCCCCACGGGAAGCGTGCTGCCCTATCGCATCGATCTCTTCGACACCACCATCGACACTTTGCGCACCTTCGATGTGGATACCCAACGCACGCTCTATCCCGTCACGGAAATTCGCCTCTTGCCGGCTCGCGAATTTCCCCTCAACGAAGCCGGACGTACCCATTTTCGTGCCAGTTTCCGCGAACGCTTCGAGGGAGACCCTTCCCGCTGCGCACTGTATCGCGACATTGGAAACGACCTGATTCCGGCAGGAATTGAATACTACTTGCCGTTATTTTTTGACGATTGCGCCACCCTTTTCGACTACCTCCCCCATACGCTCACCGTCATTACCCAGGGGAACATGACCCCCATCATCCGGGAATTTTGGCACTCCACTCTCAAGCGCTGGGATTTGGTCAAAGGAGATCGGAGTTACCCAGTCCTCGATCCCGCCGAGCTTTTTTTAACTGAAGAAGAATTTTTTCTCAAATTAAAGCCGTACCCCCGCGAACGCGCACTGGATACTTCTGCGGTGACCACCTTACCGTCACTGGATATTCAACGCCGCTCACCGCACCCCCTCAGCAAATTACAGGTTTTTTGTGAGTCATTTCCGGGTCGCATTCTGATTCTCGCAGACAGTCTGGGACGTCGCGAAACCCTGCGCCAGCTACTCACGGAATATGACCTGACACCGACCATCGGCAGCGACTGGGCCGCATTTTTGCGCGGACAGGAACCCCTGACTCTCACGGTTGGCCCTTTGCTTCAGGGATTCATTCTTCCCGCAGAAAACCTGACGGTCATCACCGAAAGCGAACTGTATCAAACGCAGATACGCCAAACCCGCCGGCGCGAACGGATGCGCACCTCCAGCGACAGTTTGTTGCGCGATCTCACGGAAGTTCGGATCGGCGACCCCGTAGTGCATCAGGATCACGGGGTGGGACGATTTCATGGACTGGTGAATCTGGACCTTGGAGAAGGCACGACCGAATTCATGCAACTGCGTTATGCCAATGACGATGTGTTGTATGTTCCGGTTGCCCAACTTCAACTCATCAGTCGCTATTCGGGAGGTCCTGCCGAATCGGCCCCCTTGCACAAACTGGGCAGCGGACAGTGGGAAAAGTCCAAAAAACAGGCCGCACGTCAGGCACGAGATACGGCTGCCGAATTGCTTGATCTGTATGCTCGCCGTGCCGCCCGCGAAGGTTGGTCCTGCCCCCTCGATGAACACGCTTACGCGGCTTTTTCCGAAAGTTTCCCCTTCGAGGAAACCCCCGATCAAAGTGCCGCCATCCAGGCCGTACTGAATGATATGGCGGCGAGCAAACCCATGGATCGTCTGGTCTGTGGGGACGTTGGCTTCGGCAAAACGGAAGTCGCCTTGCGCGCAGCTTTCATGGCCATCCATGCGGGCCGCCAGGTCGCACTGCTGGTCCCCACCACCCTGTTGGCGGAACAGCATTATCAAAACTTTTCCGACCGTTTTGCCGATTGGCCCATCCGCTTGGCGGAGTTATCCCGTTTCCGTTCTGCCAAGGAGGTTGCCACCACCCTTCAGGCTTTAGAGGCGGGGCAGGTAGATCTGGTGATTGGCACCCACAAACTCATCAGCGATGAGGTACGCTTCGCCCGCTTGGGATTGGTCATCATCGATGAAGAACATCGTTTTGGCGTGCGCCAGAAAGAACGCCTCAAAGCCTTGCGCGCCGAGGTGGATGTACTGACCCTCACCGCCACCCCCATCCCCCGCACCCTGTCACTGGCGCTGGAAGGCTTACGCGATTTCTCGGTCATTGCCACGGCCCCGCAAAAACGTCTGGCCATCAAAACCTTTGTACGCCCGCAATCGGATGGATTGATCCGCGAGGCCGCCTTGCGCGAACTGAAGCGGGGCGGGCAATTGTACTATCTGCACAATGAAGTCGACACCATGGAGAATGTGCGTCAGCATCTGGAACAATTGTTGCCCGAAGCGCGCGTTGCTGTTGCCCATGGACAAATGCGGGAACGAGAACTGGAACAGGTGATGCGCGATTTTTATCAACAACGCTCCAACCTCTTGCTCTGTTCCACCATCATCGAAACCGGCATCGACGTCCCCACAGCCAACACCATTCTGATTCACCGCGCCGACCGTTTTGGACTGGCCCAGCTACACCAATTGCGTGGCCGGGTAGGTCGCTCTCATCATCAGGCTTATGCCTACCTCATGACTCCGCCGGAAGAAGCCCTCAGCACCACCGCCAAAAAACGGCTGGAAGCCATTCAGCAGATGGAAGAACTGGGAGCCGGTTTCTATCTGGCGTTGCAGGATCTGGAAATTCGCGGGGCCGGAGAAGTGTTGGGGGACTCTCAAAGTGGAGACATTCAAGGCGTGGGGTTCAACCTCTATACCCAGATGCTGACCCAGGCAGTGAAAGCCTTGCGCCATGGGCAATCCTGGGACCCAGAGCGGCCCTTTGATATATCCCTGGAAATCAACCTGCATGCCCCCGCCCTGCTTCCTGAAGACTATTGCGGCGACGTTCAGGAACGTCTGGTGCTGTATAAACGCTTGGCCAGCTGCGATTCACTGGACAATCTCGACACGCTCAGGGAAGAGTTGAATGACCGTTTCGGACTACTCCCCGAAGCGGCCCAGGTTCTTCTGGAAAGTCACCGTCTGAGAATTCTTGGGACCCCCTTGGGAATCCGCAAAATCGATGCTCACGAAGAAGCTGCCGTACTTCAGTTCGGTGAAAAGCCCCCTTTTGAACCCCATGACTTTATTTTGCTCCTGCAAAAACAACCCAACTTTCGTCTGGCAGGCCCCGACCGGCTGCGCGTACTCTATCAGGCCCCGCAAGCGCTGGAACGCGCGCACCAGATTCAACAAACCCTATCGCTGCTTATTCCTTTGGTGAGACCCTCAGCCTAACCCGCGCTACCGTCCTTGCCATCAGGATGGGAGTGAGCGATATCAGCCAAACGGATGCGCCACTCCGCTGGCCCTGTCTGGTGAACGGAAGTCCCTTGAGTATCCACGGCGACGGTCACAGGCATATCTTCCACCTGAAACTCATATACCGCTTCCATCCCCAACTCGGGGAACGCCACCACTCGCGCCGCACGAATCGCCCGGGACACCAGATAAGCAGCGCCCCCCACGGCAATCAAAGACACCGAGCGATGCTTGCGAATGGCTTCCACCGCAACGGGACCACGCTCCGCCTTACCGATCATCCCGAGCAACCCGGTTTTTTCCAGCATGAAATCGGCGAACTTGTCCAGACGTGTGGCCGTAGTGGGACCGGCAGGCCCGACCACTTCATCCCGCACCGGATCCACCGGCCCCACAAAGTAAATAAAGCGATCCGTAAAATCCAGACCTTCGGGGAGAGATTCACCCCGGTCCACCAGTTCCTTGATTTTCTTATGGGCGGCATCCCGCCCCGTCAGCAAAGTTCCCGTCAGCAACAACGTCTCTCCTGGCCGCCAGGTCAGCAAGTCTTCCTTGTGAAGGCTATCCAGGTTTACCCGTCGAGCACTGGGTGAAGCGTGCCAAGTCACCGCAGGCCAATCGCTGGCGCGGGGTGGGGCAAATTGGGCCGGGCCCGATCCATCCAGGGTAAAGTGCAGATGACGGGTGGCTGCGCAATTGGGAATCAAAGCCACCGGAAGAGATGCTGCATGGGTAGGGTAATCAAGAATTTTGATATCCAGTACGGTGGTCATACCGCCCAATCCTTGAGCGCCAATCCCCAAGGCATTCACCTTGTCGTACAGCTCGATGCGCAGTGCTTCGATGGCATTCTGAGGTCCACGGGACTTGAGCTCCCCCATATCGATGGGACTCATCATGGCTTCCTTGGCCAACAGCATGGCTTTCTCCGCCGTACCGCCAATGCCAATACCCAAAATTCCCGGAGGGCACCATCCTGCCCCCAGCGTTGGGACCGTAGACAGAATCCAGTCCACCAAGGAATCCGTGGGATTCAACATGGCCAGACGAGCCTTATTCTCCGACCCCCCCCCTTTTGCCGCCACGATGACTTCCACCGTATCGCCGGGAACCAGAGACACATGAATCACGGCGGGAGTATTGTCCCGAGTATTGCACCGCAGCCCTGCCGGATCAGCCACAATGGAGGCCCGCAGGGGATTGTCGGGAGCCAGATAAGCCTGACGCACTCCTGCATTAATCGCATCGTCAAGGGAGCCAGACAAGCGCAAATGAACCCCCAGTCCCACCTTGAGAAAGACATTGACGATACCCGTATCCTGACAAATGGGCCGATGACCTTCCGCGCAGAGCCGGGAATTGGTCAGAATCTGGGCAATGGCATCACGCGCCGCCTCCGATTCTTCATGCTCATAAGCCACTCCCAGAGCACGGATATAATCTGCGGGGTGATAGTAGGAGATAAATTGCAGACTCTCCGCGATGCTCTGCACCAGATCTTTTTCGTCAATCACTCGCACCACATAGCTCCTTTTCATGGATGATGACCAAGAATGAACCTCCGACTGTGACTATAATAACGCTTCAAGCTCAAAATGAGTATCGATTGGAACTTTCCGACCATACCATGCTCATTTCAGACCAAAATGATTTCAGGGAGATTTCATGTCATCGCCTGTATTGCACCATGAACGACGTTTTTTTCCTCCCGCAGCCGAGTGGGCAGAACGCGCCACCATTTCCGGCACAAACCAGCATCAAGCGCTGTGTGCGGAAGCTGCACAGGATCCCCAAGGGTTTTGGGGTCGTCTGGCACAAGAACATCTCGTCTGGCATAAACCTTTCGCCACCATCCTTGATGACAGCACCCCGCCGTTTTACCGCTGGTTCACAGAAGGGCAATTGAACGCCTCCTACCTATGTCTGGATCACCCCATTGCCCAAGGCCACGGCCACAAAACCGCCTTGATTTTTGAGGCAGATGATGGAACCGTCACCACCATCACCTATCAGGCCCTGCATCAACGCGTCTGTCGTTTTGCCAATGCCTTGAAATCCCTGGGAGTACAAAGGGGAGATCGGGTCATTATTTATATCGCCATGTCCATTGAAGGCATTATCGCCATGCAGGCCTGTGCCCGTATCGGGGCGATCCATTCTGTGGTGTTCGGGGGGTTTTCTGCCAAATCACTCCATGAGCGCATCGTCGACACCGGAGCTTCGTTGGTGATTACCGCAGATGGCCAATATCGCGGAGGGAAAATGATCCCTCTAAAAATAGCGGTGGATGAAGCCCTGGCGCTGGAACAAGAAACTTCAGTAAAAAACGTCATCGTCTATGCGCGTACCGGCGAGCCCATTCCGTGGAACAGCACACGGGACTTGTGGATGCACACCATAGAAGCCGATCAGTCCGACACCTGCGAACCCACCTGGGTCGATGCCGAACATCCCTTATTCATTCTCTACACTTCGGGTTCGACGGGAAAACCCAAAGGAATCCAGCATGCCACCGCAGGGTACCTGCTTTGGGCCATTCTGACCATGAAGTGGGTATTTGACTATCACCCCGACGACATTTACTGGTGTACTGCTGACATTGGCTGGATCACAGGACATACCTATGTCAACTATGGTCCCTTGGCCATCGGCGCCACCCAGGTGATCTATGAGGGCGTTCCCAGTTACCCCGATAGTGGCCGCTTCTGGTCCATGATTGCGCGCCACCGCGTGTCGATTTTTTATACGGCACCCACCGCCATTCGCTCCTTGATCAAAGCCAGCAATCTCACTCCCCACTGTCACCCGCAACATTATGACTTATCCAGTTTGCGTCTCCTTGGAACCGTAGGAGAACCCATCAACCCTGAAGCCTGGATGTGGTACTACCAAGAAGTGGGACAGAGTCGCTGCCCCATCGTGGACACCTTCTGGCAGACCGAAACCGGCGGCCATGTGATTGCTCCCCTGCCCGGGGCCGTATCTCTGGTTCCCGGTTCTTGTACCCTTCCTCTGCCCGGCATCGATGCCACCGTGGTAGATGAATCCGGTCACGAAGTTGCTCCGGGTCACGGAGGGCTGCTGGTGATTCGGCGCCCTTGGCCTGCGATGATGCGAACTCTCTGGGGTAATCCGGAACGCTTCCAGAAAACCTATTTCCCCGCCGAACTCAAAGGCTACTATCTGGCAGGAGATGGGGCTGTGCGCGATGAACATACCGGCTACTTCACCATTACCGGACGTATCGATGATGTCCTCAATGTTTCGGGACATCGACTGGGGACCATGGAAGTGGAGTCTGCCTTAGTCGCCCATCCTTTGGTGGCTGAAGCTGCCGTAGTGGGCAAACCGGACGATGTCACTGGGGAAGCCATCGTCGCCTTCGTAGTATTGAAACAAGCACGCCCGGCCGGTGAACTGGCTCGACAACAAGCCAACGAGTTGCGCCAATGGGTAGGACAGGAAATCGGCCCCATTGCCAAACCCCGGGAAATTCGCTTCGGGGATAATCTCCCCAAAACCCGCTCCGGAAAAATCATGCGCCGTCTGTTGCGCAGCCTAGCCCGGGGAGAAGCCTTAACCCAGGATACTTCCACCTTGGAAAACCCTGCCATTCTTGAGCAACTGCAGGAAACCCTGTGAAACTCTGGCTCTGGTGGCAAGGAACCCTGCTGGACCGATACCTTGCCCGTGAGGTACTGTATGGTACGGGACTGATATTTTCCGCCTTATTGTTCCTGTTTTCTTTTTTTGATTTGATTCACGAACTCAATGATATTGGCAAAGGCGGCTATGCCCTATGGCAAATTGGCGTGTTCGTCGCTTTGGCCATGCCGAGCCATGCCTATGAACTCTTTCCCATCGCCACCCTGATTGGTACCTTGTATGGATTGACCAACCTAGCCCAACATTCTGAAATTACGGTGATGCGAACCTCAGGAATGTCGCGCAAAAGATTGGGGCAGGCTTTGATGCGTATTGGTGCTATATTTGTCATCATTGCCTTCGTTCTGGGAGAATTCATCATGCCCTTATCGGAAGAAGCCGCCCAGCAATGGCGCCTGAAAGCATTGAATAATGTCGTGGCCACGCAATTCCGCTCAGGAATCTGGATCAAGGATAAGGGCAGTTTCATCAACATCCACGAAATGCTGCCAGACAATTCCTTACATGACCTACGGATCTATGAATTTGATCTGAACCGCCGCCTCAATAAAATCAGCACAGCTCACCGCGCCATCTACCTTCACGATCATCAATGGGAGTTGAATGAGGTGGAGCGAACCATTTTCTCACCCACCGGCGTCACGGTAGAGCGTGACGATCATGTGCATTGGGATTCCGTACTATCCCCTCAGGTGATGTCGACCTTGCTGGTAGAGCCAGAACAAATGGCATTGTGGAACCTGCATACGTATATTCATCATCTGCGCGACAATCACCAACAAACCTTGCGCTATGAAGTAGCCCAATGGAGCAAGATATTTTATCCGTTCTCCAGCCTGGTGATGATGCTACTCGCCTTACCCTTTGCGCTGCAACGGCCTCGTGCCGGAGCCGTGGGATTTCGCATCATGGTCGGAATCGGATTGGGTCTGGGATTCTATCTGAGCAATCGGTTCTTTTCTTATCTGGGACAACTAGAAGGATGGAGCCCTGTATTCAGTACCCTAGCACCCAGCCTCAGTTTTCTGGGCTTGGCTCTCTCCATGGGCTTTTGGATGGAACGACGGGCATAACGCCTTCAGCAGAAGTTCATCGCGCCCATCATCTTTGAGAAGAGTGGCGGCGTAGAGTAAGCCCAAGTAGCCGATCATGGAGAAATTGTCCTTCTCGATCGATCAACGCCCACAACAAACTGATGCCCGTGATCCATCCGAGTACGGACAGAACATAGCGTGCTATGGATTGCCCCCATGAAGGAGGGGTTCCGCACCGATTGACCAAGTCCAGATGCCAGGTACGCATCGGAATGGTTTGGCCTGTCCGATGCCAAAACCAGGTGAAATACCCTCCCACAGATACAAACAGATAACCCTGATAGAGTGTCCGGTACTCGGGGTGTAAGGCATACTGCGTCAATCGTACAAAGGGGAGAGCTGCTGCCACCAGAACTCCGAGCACGAACAGAGCCTCATAAACCCCACATATCAAGCGCGGCCAAAGGGGCAAACGTGCTGCATTCACGGAGATTTCGCAGAAGGAATGGCTGCTCCAGGAGTCACCCCTGAAAGCCCGTTGGGTGAAGCATTTGTGGGTAATGCAGGGGGCACTCCAGGCACAGGGCTAGAGTTTGGAGTCGAGGACATTTTGGCCTGATGAGCGCGCCAACGAGATTTTATCGCAGCTTTTTTATCGGGTGGCAACGCATGGAATACCTGATAATTGTGCCGTGCCCGGTCTCGCGTTTCTTTAGGCAAATGGGTCCATATCGGAATATTCCTTTCAAAGCGCACTTGCTCTGCAGGAGAAAGCTTCGGGTAATGCTGCGCTGCACGCAACAGCCGCGTGCGTTGCAAAGGACTCAAACGGTCCCAATCCTGAGCCGCAGGAGCCAACACGGCTTGCTGTGAGGGTGTTAAGTCTGTCCACTTTGGAGCAACAGCGACTTGCGCCCAAGCCCCACTCGAACATACGAGCAGGCAAAGGGCGATTAACGTCTTTCCTGAAGCCATTCGCCAAAATCCTTTTGGGCAAAATCTTGCGGAGGAATTTCAGCGGCGAGCAATTTTGCATCCAGAAAGCCTGAGTCCTCATCACCGTCCTGATGCTGGGATTGCCACCAAAAACCATAAAATACCAAAGTAAAGACAAACAGCACAGTAGCCAAAGACCAACGCCCTGCATCCAGAAAATCCCAATGAAAGCTTCCTCGCCCCGAGATCAATACCAAACGAGATTCCCTCTGTGCGGTCTGATGATGCTTCAGGGCGAAATGGCGCACAGAGTGCAAACGAGCAACCACCGCAAGATCCATATCCTGAGCGGCGTCATTCAGCTTCTGCCCCACTAACCGTCCAAATTCTTCTTCGTTCATGATTGCAATCCTCGATCGCCCAACTTGTTTGCCAATGCGCGAACAGCTCTCGAGCAGTGTGTTTTCACACTGCCCTCCGAGCACCCCATGATCTGGGCTGTTTCTGCGACATCCATCTCTTCCCAATAACGCAGTAGAAAGGCTTCTCGTTGACGGGAGGGGAGAGATTGCAAAGCCACTTCGATCTGTTCTAGAGTTTGCTTTTGATTTAATTGCATATCTGGTAAAGGCGAGGTGACCTTTCCCTCCCCGAGATCCTCCGCCGTGTCGAGAATGTCAAAATCATCCTCTTCCGATCCCTGGCGGCCAAATGACCCAGCCAAAGGGGTCCATGTCGCCCGAATTCGACTACGACGATAATAGTCCCGAATAGTATTCTGCAAAATACGTTGAAATAACGGAGGAAGTTCGCCCTCAGGACGATCTCCGTAGCTCTCGGTCAATTTGAGCATAGCGTCCTGAACAATATCCAATGCCGCAGCTTCGTCCTGGACGGAATATACCGCATGTTTATACGCGCGGCGCTCGACCGAGGCGAGAAAACTCGAGATTTCTTCAATAGATGCCAGCGCAGCCTCCTGACCACAAGTGCCAAGATGATATCAAAGATGCGTGAGCAGGTGTGAGAAGGATCGAGTCCAAGTAAGTGCGCCCTGCCGGGCGCACCAAAAAAAACCCGCAGAGCGTTGTCTGCGGGTTGAAGCCTTTATCGAAAGGGAACCTTTGCAATAAAGGAGGAGGAGACGGTATTCCGAGCCACTAGGGCCCTCACTGCTTCGGCGCTATTGCTGCAGCGCACAATTGACACTATAAACAATCATAAACCTTATGTCAACCATTATTTGTGCATCGCACCATTATGATTCCGATTCTAAACATGACGATTATTACTTTGTTTTATTAACATTTTATTAAAATCCCCCATAAGATATAAAATTCGTGGAATAATCCTTCTATTGTGATGCACCATACGAAGGAATAGATTCGATGGAAGCTGTAAGAATCATCAAGAAATACCCCAACCGGCGTTTGTACGACACTCAGTCAAGCACCTACATCACGCTTTGCGAAGTGAGACAACTGGTGCTCGACCAAGTTCCCTTCCGGGTAGTAGACGCCAAAACACATCAGGATTTGACCCGCTGCATTCTGATGCAGGTCATCCTCGAACAGGAGATGGGCGAAACTCCTCTATTCAGTTGCGAAATGCTGACTCAGATGATTCGCTCCTATGGAGATACGATGCGGGGGTTTATGGGCAATTATCTGGAACAGGGATTGCGTTATGCCATAGACTTGCAACAGCAACTTCGCCCAGCCAGTACCGATCCCACCACCCTGACCCACTCGCCCAACACCCAGCTGCCGCATTTTCCTCCACCCCCCCATACTTCATTCCAGAATCTGATGGGACATTATCTGGCACAGAGCACCCAACTGCTGATGATCCTGCAACAGCAGGTCTCAGAACAAGCGCCGGGAAGCCCCTTCCCTGGCCCGATCTCTTCAGACTCGCTGCTTCCTCCTCGGCATGACGCGGAACCGCCCTTGACGTAAAATCAATCGATCAACCCATGATCAGGGCATGGGCCCAGTGAATCGAGGCCACCCCCAGAGCAATCAACCCCACCTGCCACGCAGAGGCGCGCAAGTCTACCCGTCGATGCAATCCAGGAATGAGATCCGCCACCGCCACATAAATCATACTGGCAGAAGCCAAGGCCAACAGATAGGGAACGCCCTTTTGCAGGGATTGCAACGCCAGACTGGCAGTGACCGCCCCCACCAGAGTCGCCAGACTGGAAAATAGATTGAAGGCCAAGGCACGCCGCCGTGACAGCCCCGAATGAAGCAACACCAGAGCATCCCCAGCTTCTTGGGGCAATTCATGAGCAATGATGGCTAGGGCCGTCACCATACCCAAATGGGTATCGCTGACAAAAGCCGCAGCAATGATGATCCCGTCCACAAAATTGTGTACCGAATCACCCACCACCACCATGGCACCTGTACGTCCCTGAGGCTCATGGGCGTGAGCATGGGCATGGGCCTCCAAGCCCGCCAGATCGTGAACATGGACATGGCGCCAGAGCACCAGCTTTTCCAGCAGAAAAAAAACCAGAATTCCCACCAGCACCGTTGCTGACACCGCCTCCGGGCTAGCGTCATGATGAAAAGCGTGGGGTAGGATTTCCAGAAAAGCCGCCCCCAGCAACGCACCAATCGCATAGCTGACGAGCAACGGCACCCAAGTGGGACGGGCGGTGTAAATCACCAGCGCAGCACAGATCATGGACAGAACACCTGCCGCCGCACCTGCCAGGATGGAATACAACAAAGGAGTCATTGCAACCCAAGTAACGAAAAACCAGGAGCGATTATACCCTTCCCCCCCCCAGTTCCCCAAATGACTGACTGTCTTGGGTGTCAGACCGCATCCAGATAAAATGCCCCATCCGCCCCGCAGCCGTTTTCTCGCGTCGAAACGAATAGAATCTCTGATCTTCGCGCAGCGTGCAGAAACCTCCTCCATACACCGCCGTCACGCCAGCCCGCTGCAAACGCAATCGAGCCAAATGATAGAGATCAGCCCACCCCTTGCGGGGGGGGGGGGGGGGGGGGGGGGGGGGGGGGGGGGGGGGGGGGGGGG
>VFSW01003379.1_pt1 | contig 23959 bp, 23 predicted proteins | sample 5358111 | NCBI WGS metagenome assembly VFSW01 (sample SAMN11554181, study PRJNA540505) | mine drainage metagenome | isolation source: sediment from site ElyBrook_90M | place: USA: Ely Copper Mine, Vershire, VT | collected 2017
ACGCGGCGTTCGATCCCGAACATAAAGAGAAATAGGCCAAGCCAAATCACCGCCGAAATAATTCCGACGACGTAAAGTGCGTTATGCTGAAGAAAATCCATAATCGTTAATTAAAGTTGTTCCGCCCGCTTATCCTGTATGCGAAGAACGCGAGTATAGACGTCCTTTATCCACAAAAATACCAGGAGAAATAGGAGCACCGAAATCCAATACATATTGAGCAGCGATGGCGCCGTGTGCGTTTTACCGGAAAGATTGAGTATCGGGGCTTCCGTGCCACCGCCTCCGGGATGTAAGCTCTGCGTGATGCGGGGCACCACGAACATGAGGAATGGCACGCTCACAAACGCGATGATATTATAGACCGCCGCAATGCGCGCTTTTTTATCTTCACTTTCTTCGAGGAGCGACCGGAGCATAAAGTACGCCGCATAAATAAGGAGCAGAATAAAGATCGAAGTCTCGCGCGGATCCCAGTTCCAAAACGTGCCCCAGCTAAAGCGCGCCCAGATGGAGCCGGTAATTGTGGCCAGCGCGGTAAACAGAAAGCCACCAGCGGAAGCCGCGCGGGCGCGGCGGTCGTAATCGAAATCCTTTTTTATCAGATAAAGAATCGAATAAATTGTGCCGAGCAGAAAGGCGAAGAAGGCAACCATGGACATCGGCACATGAAAGAGCATGTTGCGTCCAAGCTCGCCCAAGCCCTGGATCATGGGAAACGTCATTATCGGATTTACGCGGACGATCTCCACGAGATTAAAGTCTTTTGCTGAAGGCTCGTAGGCCACACTCATGACCAGGACATCTCCGTTTTTCAACGACCGATACGTCCCATGTGACTCATTGGTCATTGCGACTCTGCCAGAATCACCATAAAAGTCAGCGAATAACGCGCTGCTGGAATCCACGGAAAGCAACGTGGCCTTCACGGGGGTGACATCCTGCACGCCGTTCATCTTGAGCATCACCGCATCGCCGAAACTGCCACCGATCGGCGTTTCGAAGGAAAGATAAACCTGAATTGCCAGAGCAATTCCGAGGCACCACAGGAAGATATTAGAGCGAAAGATTTTCAATATTTTAGTCTCGCCAAATTACATCAAAGAGCACATAGCTAATGAGTACCATAGCAATATCAAACGAAATGAGGATTAAAAAGTCCCCGCGGGCGCTCGCGATGGCGTTCGGGGTTTCCAGCGTGATGCGCGTGGCGTCCGTCGTAGCTATGACGAGCGGCATCAGCACCGGCAGCGCGAGGATCGGCAGCAGCGCGCCTTTCTGCGACGCGCGGCTGATGAGTGCCGAAAGAATCGTCGAGACGGCCGCAATCCCAATGGCTCCAAGCGTGAGTTGCACTATAAACGCCGGCCAATCCCGAATGTGAAAATCGCGCGTGAAAAAGAATTGAAAAAAGAGAACCGCCGAAACTGCCAGCGCGAGCATCAGCGCAAGATTATAAACGAGCTTTCCGATGAAGACGCTTTCGCCATCGGCATAAAGGCGAAGTATGAGCGCCGTCCCGCGCTCCTCTTCGGAGACGAAGGAGCGCGCCAGCCCGGTCATCGCGCCAAAGAATAGCGCGATCCAAAGAAAGGCGCTAAGGATGCTTGGCTGAAGCTGCTCCCCCGGCGTCGAATAGAGAATGACCGCCACGGTGATGAGCAGGAACATAATGACCGCGCTCACCCCATAGCGCGTGCGAAACTCGACGCGCAAGTCTTTGCGGAGGACGCCTTGCCAGGAAGCCATTTTATTGCACACCTAAAGCCTTGAACGCTTCAGGAAGTTTCGCGATGATGTCGGTGGCACTCATGCCGTGCGTCGTTTTTTCCCGAGAAGCTATGTCTCCTGCAACCCCGCAAAGGTAAGTGGCGGCAATGGCGGCTTCCGCAGGGGAAGATGGATTGTGAGCGAGCATGGTCGCGGTTATCCCCGCAAGGACGTCTCCCGAGCCAGCGGTTCCCATGCCGGGACCGCCGGTGGTATTGATATAGGCCGTCCCGTCTGGCGCAACGACATATTCGGGAGCCGCCTTCGCGATAACTGTTACCTGGTGCTGCCCGGCAATGGTACGAGCAAAGCTCGGCAGATCCCGTTCCACCTTCTCGCGAGCCATATCTGCCAGCGCCGCCAGTTCGCCAGTATTGGGAGTTAAAATCGTGGGAGCTGTTCTCTGATTTAATAGTTCTAAATGCCCAGCAATTGATCGGAGCGCGCCGCCATCGATCACCATTGGTTTATCGACCGAAGCGACAATCTTTCGGACGAACTCCGCCGTCTCTTCGAAGAGTTGGTACCCGCTTCCGATCAGCACGGCATCGCAATGATCGAGTTCGTGCTGAATATCGTTCCATGCTTCGAGCGTGGGACTGCCATCCGCTTGCTCGGCGATGCCAATGGTAACGAGTTCGGGGCGGGCCTGCGCCACGATCGCCCGCTCCGAATGCGGAATGGCGACGGTAACCCATCCCGCCCCGGATTTCAGCGCGGAACTTGCGGACATAATGGCCGCGCCTGTCATTCCCCGCGAACCGCAAATCACGAGAATTCTTCCGCGCGTGTATTTCGAAGCATTGAATGGAAACGGGGGGATAAGCGGCGCAACATCCTCCCGGGAAATCAAATAGGTTGCCGACCCGCTTCCAAATAATTCTTTAGGGTATGGCGCGCCGAGCTTTGCAATCGAGATTTCACCGGTGAACTCGCGCGAAAGGCCCTGATAAAATCCAATTTTTGGAGCGCCCATCGTCACCGTTCGGTCTGCGCGGACGATGAGCGAATGTTTCTCGTGAACTCCGGAATCCGAATCTAATCCTGTTGGAAGATCTACGGCAAGCACGCGCGAGCCATGCCATTCCTGCAATTGTTCAATGGCGCTCGCTGCTTCCTTGATCGCGCCGCGAAGCTCGCCGGTCGAACCCGTACCTAAGAGGGCATCAATAATTACATCTGGCGCCTCGATAAGTTCCAGAGCGTCTTCCGCTTTCTCGATCGTATAAATTTCTTCGGGATCGAGCAGCCTCGAAAGAATATCGTATTGCTCACGAGCATCGTGCGATAACTTTTCCGGGACGCCGGCAAGAAGAACCGTCGGCTGGATGCCGCGCTCTAACAGGAGCCGCGCGATCGCAAAGCCATCCCCGCCATTGTTTCCCGGCCCGGCAAAAATGACGATTTCCGGTTCCCGCTCGGTTTGAAGTGCGTGCTCTGAGTTTATCGAAGTAAGAGGGGAGGGGATAGTCAGCCAGTCGCGAATGGCGTCGAGCGCTCCTCGTGCGGCATTCTCCATTAACACCAGTGAGGGAATGCCTGCCTCTTCAATTAAGTAGGAATCGAATGCGCGGGACTGAGCGGCAGTAAAGACGGGCTGCATGGCTGCCTATAAAAGGTAAAACGCCTTCGTTAGATTCGTCAAAATCATCGGCAATATTCCAAGAACGAACAGGCCGATCGCCGCGATAGCAAGCGCGGCCCAGGCGCTGACCGTATCGCCGCGCACGGCAATGGCGCCGCTCGGTGAAATCGCAAGCTCTGCGCCTTCTTCGGGTTCTCGGAAATACATAACGACGATCACGCGAATGTAAAAATAGACCGAGATCACAGTGGCGATCATGCCAAGAATCGCATAGGGTGTCAGTCCTGCTCGAATAGCTGCGGCGAAGACGTAATATTTTGCGAAGAAGCCGCCGAAGGGCGGAATACCCGTAAGCGAGAGCATCATGATTGCCATGACAAACGCGAGCCACGGGCGGGTGCGGCCAAGGCCGGCATAGTCGCTGAGTTCGAGTCCACGACCTGTCTCTTTTTCGAGAAGCGCCACGACGCCGAAGGCGCCCATTTGCATGAGCAAATAGACGGTGAGATAAATGGTTACAGCGGTCGCGCCCTCGCGATTCATCGCGGCGACGGCCAGCAGCATGTATCCCGCGTGCGCGATGCTCGAATAAGCGAGCATACGCTTTATATTCATTTGCGAGAGTGCCGTGATGTTGCCATAGAACATCGAAGCCAGCGCGAGCACGGCGAGCAGCGTTTGCAACTTGTGCATCGCGGCCGCATTGAGCGCCGGTCCCATGGTGATATTGAAAATTAGAATAAGCGCGGCGAAGGCGCCAGCCTTGCCGGCGGTCGAGAAAAATCCCGCAACGACGGTGGGAGCGCCTTCATACACATCCGGCGCCCATTGATGGAAGGGGAATGCCGCGATCTTGAAGGAAAATCCGACGAGCAGCAAACCGGCGCCCATCCAAAACATCGGGCTGGTGAGAATCACATTCGAGGTGAGCGGATTTTCCAATGCCTTCGCGATCATGTCGAGATTCGTCGAAGCGAAGGTTCCATAGAGAAGCGCGATGCCATAAAGGAAAAATCCGGTAGAGAATGCACCGAGCAGGAAATATTTGAGCGCCGCTTCGTTCGACTCGCGCCGGTTGCGAAAGAGTCCGGCAAGCACATAAAATGCGATCGACATTGTTTCCAGGCCCAGGAAGGTGACGATGAGATCGTTGCCACTGGCAAGCATAATCATACCGCAAGCGGAAAAGAGCGTGAGTCCGCTAAATTCGCCGACGAGCACGCCTTCGTCCCTCAGATACCGCTCGGCGAGCAGCACCGCAAGGATAACGCCTGCTGAAAAAAGGATCGCGTAGTAATTCGCGAAGGCGTTATTAAGGATCATTCCATTGAATATCCTGCCGGTATTGCCGAGATTGACGTATCCCGCCGCGCCCGCCGCGAGTGCTCCGAGAATGGTCAGAAACAGTGGAATGCGCGAGGGAATTTTCTCGAACGCGTCCCACATCAGGACGACGAGGCCCGTCCCCGCTAAAATGAGGAGCGGCATGATGCCGTATATGTCGCGAGCGGTTACTTGAAATGGCATTAGTGTTTCTGATGTGTTCACTTAAGGGGAGTGCTGACTTTCAAGGCCCACAGCGAATCGGTTGGAAGTGTTCGCTGTGCTGATGTCGTTACGCTTGCCTGCTTCATTTTCAATAATTCGTCCGACATCTGATACATCGTTCCCTCGCTCGTCTTCATAAAGTTCATTGGCTGGATGCCGATCCAGATCATAAAGACGACGATGGGAACCACGGCCACGAGTTCGCGCCAATGGAGGTCCGGGGTACGATGTGCCTCATGGCCGGTGTCGATAGCATGGTCCGCGCCGTGCGCTGCGGCTGGATGTGCGCCCTTTGGTAGGCCGAATACGAATCGCTGATACATCCATAGCAGATAGACCGCAGCAAGGATCACACCCGATGCCGCCCAGATTCCATACGACCAGGAATTCAAAACCGGAGAATAGTACGAGCCCATCATGGTAAGATATTCGCCGATGAAGCCGTTGAGTCCCGGCAGGCCGACACTCGAAAATATTGCGATGCCAAAGAATGCGGCAAAGAGGGGCACGGTCTTCGCAAGTCCGCCGTAATCTTTGATCTCGCGCGTGTGCCGGCGGTCGTACATCATGCCGAACATCATAAAGAGCATCCCGGTCGAGAGGCCGTGGTTGATCATTTGAATGACCGCGCCCTGCAAGCCTTCGCGCGTCATCGAAAAAATGCCGAGCACGATAAATCCCATGTGCGCGACGGAAGAATAAGCAATGAGCCGCTTGACATCCGTCTGCACCATCGAAACGAGCGCGCCATAAATAATGCCGATTACGCCCAAGACCGCGAAAAGGGTCGAATAATCGAAGGCGGCCTGTGGAAAAAGCTCGAGGCAGAATCGGATGAGGCCGTATGTTCCCATCTTTAGTAGCACGGCTGCGAGAATGACGGAACCAGCCGTTGGCGCTTCCGTGTGTGCGTCCGGCAGCCAGGTGTGGAGCGGAAATATTGGAACTTTGATTGCAAAACTCAGCGCGAAGGCGAGGAACAGATAATGCTGTACGTCGATCGGCAGTTGCCGCGAGACGACGAGAAGCTTCGTAATATCCGTTGTGAAATGTCCGGTGATATGCCCCGCCTCGATGCCGAGCCAGATAATGGCTACGAGCATGATGAGCGAGCCAGCCATTGTATAGACGAAGAACTTGATCGCCGCGTAAATCCGCCGTTTGCCGCCCCACATTCCGATGATGAAATACATCGGAATGAGGATCACTTCCCAGAAAATATAGAAGAGGAAAAGATCGAGCGAACAAAACACGCCAAGCATTCCCGTTTCGAGCAGCATGAGGAGTGCCATGAAGCCAGGAACGCTTTTTTGGACCGAGTTCCAGGTCCCGAAGATCGTCACGACGGAAAGGAACGTCGTGAGCAGGATGAGCAGCATCGACATTCCATCGACGCCGACGAAATAGGTGAACGTGATGCCCGGCAGCACGATCCACGGGAATTGATCGACAAGCTGGTAGCCGCCAGCGGCAGCGTTAAAATTCGCATAGACCACGAGCGAAATCGCGAAGGTGATGATGCTCGTGATGAGAGCGACCCATTTCGCGGCTTCGGCCTTGCGCACCGCTATGGCAGCTAAAGCGCCGAGGAGGGGAAAGAAGATGAGTAAACTTAACATGTCCTACAAAATTACGAAGAAAAAGAGGGACCCTACTCGATTTCGGCCAATAAATCTCGAAGTTCGCTCTCGGAAATTGAAGATTGATCGGACTTGTCATAAATTGAAAGGAGATTCACAATTTCTCCTTCCACGTACACGAACGTTATTACACGAGCGCCGAATGACTTTCCTCGGCCTTTGGCTTTAATTGCCAGTCGAACTTTATAGCAGTTATGACCGATAGGAGTTCCCAGGTTTGGGTTCTGCTTCAACTCAGCGCTGAGTTCTGCCAAATCTTCGCGTAGGGAGCGATATTTTTTCGCAAGTTTTTTCGCCTTGCGATCGAACGTAGGGGTGGTTTTGACTCGGTAACTCACGAATTACAGTTCGCGGAGTAAGTCTTCAACGTCACGAAGTTCGATCTCTCCGCGTTTGGCACGGCGAACATCATCCACGGCATGACGCAAGTCCGAGAGAATTTCCGCCTTTTCGGATGTGAGACGTTGCGTTTTCGCGCGAATATTTCGCATCAGTTCAAAAAAGAACGGTGCTCGTTTATCGTCCACTTCTACAAGTACTTTCATAATGATATTAACGCCAGTGCAGTGAGGTGGTTCCTTTTTATAATGCGACCCATTTCGCGGCCTCGGCCTTGCGCACCGCGAGCGCGGCAAATGCGCCCAAGAGGGGGAAGAAGATGAGTAAGCTTAAGATGTAATACAAAAATACGAAATTTATTCAAAAAGATCGGGAATTCCTAAATTCGAGAGCAGAATCTTCCGAATTCGAATACATACCTCAATGGCCTCTTCCGCTTCCATTTTGCTTGCAAACTCAAGGGGATAACGAATACCCAGCGCATAAAGAGAAAGCAATTCGAGGTCTTTCATCAGAGCTTGCAACGATTTCGATTCGAGAAGATCCGCGAGAAGGGGAAGATTATGCGTGGGGGAATGTTGCGTTCAATGAGCGCAGCCTTTAAGAGTTTCTCGATGCACTGCTGGGCATGAAAACAGACGGCGTCATAATTCGGAGGGTCGGCGATAGCCTCTCGGCGCATCGTCCGATAATCGCCTTCCGACTTTTTCCACCAATTACTGGTTTCGTTGGTCATAGAGTACGATACCACGATTCAGCACGTCCTGCAAAAAGAAATCCCGACGATCGACACAGGTGGCGACCTCTTCGGGCTTACGCACAATGAGATCGAGCGGAAAAGGCGGATGGAATTCATGGCAAATGCGAACGGACTGGCGCATTCCTTTGCCATCGAATGGCATGACGAGCAGCAGGTCCACATCGGAATCGGGCCGCGGGTTCCCCCAGGCTTGGGAACCGAACAGCACGAGGCGCGACGGGTGAAACCGTTCCGCGATTTGAGTGGCGTAGTGGCGAATGGATTCGAAGGGAATGGTCATATAATTATTCGTAAGCAAACGGTTTTTAGAGCCATACCGTTGCAAATGCAATTGTGGAACACTCCTCGCCCACTCTGCGTCTTTTAGGTACGATGAAACCACGCATTATCAGCGAACCGGAAATCATGGTTGGCAGCCCTGAACTTTTGGTTCTATTGGCTGGAACGGCAGCAATTACTTCAAGATCCAAAGGGCTGTCAATACCACTATCATTACAGCATCTATCACAATAAGCCAAGTGCTTGCTTCCGTTTGACCCGTCTGAAGCTGCTCCACGGCATTGGCTCCAGCTCTTGCTTGCTCGCACTCCTCGTCTTTCAGTTGATAATACGCAAATTCACGAGCCGTCATCGCGTTCATCGGCTTCTGCTTCAAAAGCATGTAAAGGGAATCGTTACATGCTGTTGCACTGATAATTTGCTTTGCAACTGCAGAATGTTGAAGCTGCTGAACCGCGTTCGCGTTCGTGCGCGCTTGTTCACACTCCCGGTCTTTCATCTCGTAGTATGCGAATTCGCGATCGGTCATCGAATCGATGGGTTTGGCCTTCAGACTCAAATACTCAGGATCGGTGCAGGCCGTGTTGCTGATGATCGGCTTCGCGACGCAGGAAGCGAGAACTAACGGAAAAAGAAGCCAAAGCTTTGTCATATTGCTTTAGAACATTACCAAGTATCCGATCACCACGATCAGCCCGACGACGATCAGCACCGCGTAATTCTGCGATTGGTGCCGGTTTGAAAGCGGCGGATGGGGTGCGTGGAATGATTCACAATTTACAAAAACGGATTGCGAATGAGAAGTGTGCCGCGAACCGTGAGGCCATCGCTTCAATGAATTTCACGGCGGTCGCGGTCACGATCATGTACTTCTTCACGTGTTAGCGGCTTAAAGCCGGGCGGAGCGTGAAACGGATTTTCAATCATTCTCCGCACGGTCCGCGTCATACGGGCACCTTCCGGAAGCGTTATTTTTTGTTTTTCTTCCCCATTCGTTTCCTGCGCCAGCGTGACATGCACCGTTTCTCCTCGATGAACGCCGTTCTTCCAACGGTCGGGAATTCGAATGATTCCCTCGTCTTCGATGGTCGTATCGAAATCAATTTGCCGTGTCATGACAGCGGAACAGGGTTGTTCGAGCTTTAGTTGAGACCTTTAAAACATCACCAAATACCCAACGACCACCAGCAGCCCCACGACGATCAGCACCGCGTAATTCTGCGCGATGCCGGTTTGGATGCGCCGAATCCAGCCGGAGCCGATTTCCGCGATGTGCGCGATGCCGTTGATGAAGCCGTCGATAATCCGCACATCGACGATTTTCCACAAAAAACTATTGCTGATATTGAAGATCGGCTGCACGATCCCCGCGTCGTAAATCTCATCGACGTAAAATTTATTATGCACGATTTGATACGTCGCGCCAAGCCGGGCTTCTTCCGCCGCGAGCGTTGTTTTGCGGCTATAGAAGCGCATGGCGACCAGAATCCCGAAGAGCGCGATGCCCACGGAGACGGCCATCAGTCCCCATTCGAGCCCCACGCCTTGTGCCGCTCCGGCCACGAGCGAAATCTGCTCGCCACGTTCGACGACGGGACTCAGCCAGCTTTCGAACGCATTGCCTGCGCCGAAGATGGAAGGCATTGCGAGAAAACCGCCGACGGTCGAGAGCGCGGCCAGCACCACGAGCGGCACCCACATTTTCCAATCGACTTCGTGGGGCGGGTGATGCTCTGCATCGAATCGCGGCTTGCCATAAAATGTCAGGAAGACGGCGCGGAACATATAGAATGCTGTCATGACTGCGGCGAGCGCGCCAATGAGCCAGAGTACCGTCGAGCCGCGGCTAAACGCCTGCCACAGGATCTCGTCCTTCGAGAAAAATCCGGCAAATGGGGGAATGCCGGAGATCGCGAGCGTCGCGATGAAGAACGTCGCGAACGTTATCGGCAAATATTTTTTGAGGCCGCCCATCTTTTGCATGTCCTGCTCATGGTGCATCGCATGGATGACGGCGCCAGAGCCAAGAAAGAGGCAGGCTTTGAAAAAAGCGTGCGTCACGACATGGAACACGCCGGCCGTGAACGCGCCCACGCCCAACGCAAGGAACATATATCCAAGCTGCGAGATGGTCGAATAGGCGAGAACTTTTTTAATGTCGTTCTGGAAAATGCCAATCATCGCGGCGAAGATGGCCGTGACGGCGCCGATTGCCGCTACAACTCCGAGCGTTGTTGGCGAAAGCGCGAAGAGAATATTCGAGCGCGCGACGAGGAAGATGCCGCTCGTTACCATCGTGGCGGCATGGATAAGCGCGGAGACGGGCGTCGGGCCGGCCATTGCGTCCGGAAGCCATACATAGAGCGGGATTTGCGCACTCTTGCCGGTGCAACCAAGAAAGAGCATGAGGGTAATAAGAGTGAGATAGGGTGCACCCACGGCCATCGTCGAAGCTAAACCAGCGGTCTTGACGCCATCAATCAGGTTGCCGCCGGAACCAAGAATATCGATGTAGTTCAGCGACTTGAAGAGCCAGAGCATTATTCCCATCGCGACCAAAAATCCGAAATCGCCGATGCGGTTTACGATAAATGCTTTTTTGGCGGCGTTATTATTTTTGTCTTCGTCGTACCAGAAGCCGATGAGAAGATAGCTGCACAGCCCGACGCCCTCCCAACCTAAGAACGTCCATAAATAATTATCGGCCATGACAAGCTGCAGCATCATGACGATAAAAAGATTGAGGTAGGCGAAGAAGCGCCAGTAGCCACGATCGCCCTTCATATAGCTGATGCTATAAAGATGGATGAGCGAGCCCACGCCCGTGATGACGAGCATAAAAACGATCGAAAGCTGATCGATCAAGTACGCGATGTTCACCTGCACTCGGCCGACGTGGATCCAATCGAGCATGGTGTAATGAATGGCGCGATCCTCGGCAGGTCGCGAGAGCATGTCGAAGAACAGCCCCGCCGTGATGAGGAAACTGATGAACACGGCGATCGTCGCGATCCAGCCGGCCAATTGGCCCTTCATACGCGAGCCGAAGAGCGTATTGATCGCGAACCCTGCGAGCGGCGCGAGAACGATGTAAGGAATGTATTGCGTCACGTATTTACCACTTCAAAATATTCATTTTCGCCACATCGACCGTCTGCTTATTGCGGAAGAGAGCGATGATGATTGCGAGGCCCACGGCCGCTTCCGCTGCAGCGACGGTCATGACGAAGAAGACGAGAATCTGCCCGGTCTGATCGCCCAAAAATTGAGAGAAGGCGATGAGTGTCAGGTTCACCGCATTTAGCATCAGCTCCACGCTCATAAAGATGATGATCGCATTGCGCCGAAAGAGCACGCCCGCCGTGCCGATTACGAAAAGAATCGCGGAGACCGCGAGGTAGTGAGATAACGGTGCCATGTTTTTGTCAGAACCAGGATTGGGGAGATTTGCGAGATTAATGAGGTTGAAGCGAATGACAGTAATCCAGAAAATCCATCCAATCCGCGTAATCCAGGTTCAGGTTAGTTTCTTTTTTGCTAAAATTATTGCCCCCATCGCTGCTGAAATAAGAATTAGCGAAGCCATCTCGAATGGAAACGAATAGCTGGTGTAAAGCGTCCGCCCGATGGATTCGGTAGTTCCCAATATGGGCGCCATTGGGCTAATCGACTTCGGCAGCCGGTCCTGCGTCATAAAGATCATTCCAAGAATTTGCGCCAGCACGCCAAGCGCGGCGAGCAGGCCCACGATGGCTTTCCAGTTTCCCGCAATGCGGATGTCCTCGCTCTCCAAATTGAGGAGCATAATCACGAACAGCACCAGCACCATGATCGCGCCGGCATACACCGCGACCTGCACGACCGCGAGAAATTGCGCCGAGAGCGTGAGATAAATCGCGGCCAAAAAGCAAAACGTGAGCACGAGCATGAGCGCGCTCACGATGGCCGATTTGCGCGTAATGGTTAAGAGCGCGGAAACGATCGCGCCCGCGCTAAGAATGTAAAATGCAACCCCGGATAGCGTCATTCAGAAAATTCGCATGAAGTAAGTCTTACAAAATTACAACAAAGAAACGGTACTCGCTTCGTTTGTGCGATTTTTTAAAGCTATGGCATGTTTGGTTTCCGAGCTACATTAAAATAAACCAGCAGCCCGGGCGAGGGGAGCGGCCGACGCCTTAGACGTTCGCTGCAAAGAGGCCAGGCGTGCCGGCCTCGCTCTCCGTCGTGGTTGTCTGAGCCGAAACCCGGGAAGCGGATCCCCGCACTGTCAGAAGCGAAGGGAGGATAACTGTTCCAAGCTTCCGTTTGAGCGTCATGGCCAAATCCTGGTAAGAGTACGTGGGAAGGGTATCGCTTCACGAATGTGTTCGAGACCGCATACCCACATGACAAGCCTCTCAAGTCCCAAGCCAAATCCGGCGTGCGGAACGCTCCCATAGCGCCGGAGGTCGAGATACCACTCGAATACCGATTGTGGAAGCTTATGCTCTTCGATTCGTTCCAACAGCGTATCCAGATCGTCCTCGCGTTGGGAACCACCGATGATCTCGCCAAATTCGGGGAAAAGAACGTCCATCGCGAGCGCCTTATCCGGTTCGTTCGGATCGCGCTTCATGTAAAACGCCTTCACCGCGGCGGGATAGTGATGGACGATCACCGGCTGATCGTAAAGGGAGGTCAGCGCAATTTCATCATACGCGCCAAAATCATCGCCATATTCGAATCGTTTGAAGGTCGGCGGCAATTCTTCTCCGGAAGCGAGCTTGTCATCCCAATATTTGTCGAGAATTTTCGCGGCCTCATCATAGTGCATCCGTAGAAATGGTTTCAAAACTTTTTTGCATCGCTCTTTGAGGCGTCCAGTGCTGTCATCCAAAATAGCGAGTTCGTTTTCGCGCTCTTTAAGCACGCTCGAAACAATGTGATGAATGAAGTCCTCGGCAAGTACCATATCGCCTTCCAAATCCATGAAGGCAACCTCCGGCTCGACCATCCAGAATTCGTTCAGGTGCCGCTTAGTTTTCGATCGCTCCGCGCGAAACGTTGGACCGAAGACATAGACTTTCCCGAATGCCATGGCACCCGCTTCGCCATAAAGCTGGCCGGATTGGGATAGATAGGCCATTCCTTCGTCGAAATATTCGGTTTCGAAGAGCGTGCTCGTCCCTTCAGCGGCATTGGGCGTGAGGATCGGCGCATCGAAGCAAATAAATCCGCGCTCGTGAAAAAAATCACGGATAGCGTGAATGATCGTGTCTCGAATTCGCATTGTAGCCCACGGCCGCGAATGCCGGAGCCACAGATGACGATGCTCCATCAGATATTCGATACCATGTTCTTTTGGCGTAATTGGGTATTCGGTTGCGGTCGAGATCGCTTCGAGCTTCGAAACGAACACCTCGACATCGCCCGGAGCTTTACCCTTTGCTTCCTGGACTTTACCGGTGACGGCAAATGTGGATTCCTGGGCGAGCGAGTCGACGAGTGCGTAGGTCTCCGCGTCAACGGCATTTTTCATGACGACGCACTGGCATAGGCCTGTTCCATCGCGAAGAATCAAAAATTGAATCTTCCCGCTCGATCGCTTATTATAAAGCCATCCGCGGAGCGTGACCTCCCGGCCAACGTGCTTGCTTAAATCCTCGATATAATCTTTTTGTATCATTCGTTTTTCATTTTATCAACGTCGTGAGGAGCATTTAGCGACCGGCGGGAGCCAAATGCAACGAAGCGATCCCGTGTCACATCAACGGATTGCTTCGTCAAACGAATCTCCCTTCGATTGATTTGCTCTCCTCGCGATGACAGAAAGTGGCTTAATCGGAGATTTCGTAACACCAAAAACGGACAAATATACGCCATCGGTACGGCGATTTATACGATTCGTGGGATTTTTGAACCGGCTTTCCTCGTTTGGTGCCGCTCGGCAGGATGGAACTTCATCCTTCGTTCGTACTTGTGAGAGCTCGTAGCTCAGTGGTAGAGCATCTGACTTTTAATCAGAGGGTCGTGGGTTCGATACCCACCGGGCTCACAATAGTCACTGTGGGTAGTGCGGAATTGTATTCCGTACAGAAGTTGCGGAATGCAATTCCGCGATACACACGCATTTACCAGTTGGAGATCACGGCGATGAGAATGTCTTGCGACACTTTGTCCTCGGCTTGCTGGAGGGCTGTCTGTTGCGCAGGAAGGCCGTTGCCGATCGAATAGTCTGCGGTTTCCGTGAAATCCCGTTCCCAAAAGACTTTTTGTTTCTTCTGATCGCGATAGATCGCGTGGGCGTGGAGCGTGATCCGCTTCGTCGTCACAATCGTACCGGCTTGCACATTCACCGGCTCATCCATGATGCCCGTGACGGGGATGGAAACCTCAACCACGGCGTCCGAAACGGAACGATTCGCGACCTGGAGAGAGCCATCGGTGGTGAATTTCTGAATAAGTTGGTTCGTCAAATCCTGCCGGACCGCCGAATTCCCGAAACCAGAATTATCCTCGACAAGCGGGATGCCGATGGTATGAATCCACGGCGGTATACTCGCTCCAGTGAAGGAGTAGCACGATGCGAGCGTGAGAAAGAACGCGAGTGCGAACCAGGGTAGAGGGTATCGGGTATCGGGTAAAGAGGAAATTCGTTTTCCCAGTCCCGATCCCCGACATCCGATACCCGATACCCGATTATTCAAGTCCTTTCTCCTTCAATTTCCGATAGAGCGACCGTTCGCTGAGGCCGAGCGCCTTCGCGGCGTGGCGGCGGTTTCCGTGGTAATATTCAAGTGCCTGTTCGATGGCATTTGTCTCGAGTTCGTCCAGGGATTTGATGGGCTTTCCTTCCGACCCATTCGTGGATGCTGGCAGCGCGGGCAGATTAGTCGCGCGCCGTGGAGAATCCCATCCGCGTTGCTGTAATAATTCTTTAATGTCCGCCATCTCCGAGCGAAGCTCGATCAGGGCGCGGTAGATCAGCTCGCGTTCCGTTTGCGGATTTTCACGATGTCCGGCGGGCGCGGGCAGCGGGCGCTCGAAGGGTTGTCCATCCCAGCCAGAAATGCTGCTGGCCAGTGCGCGTTCGACATCCCGTCCGGAAATAACGCAGCGGTCACTATTGCGAGGCACCGCGCAAACCAGCACGACAAGCTGCTCCAGTGTATTCCGTAATTCTCTGATATTCCCGCGCCATTCGTGATTGATTAGCAATTCAATGGCTTCCGGCGCAAGCTCCGGCATTTGGCCGATATGATGTTTTTGGACGAACTCTTCAAGCATCGTCTCGATCAGAAAGGGAATATCCTCGCACCGGTTGCGGAGCGGGGGAATGCGGAGCATCACCGCGCGAAGCCGGTAATAGAGATCAGAGCGGAATGTGCCGGCGCGGACATCCAATTCGAGATCGCGATTCGTGGCGGCGATAATTCGAGCGTTCGTTTTTTGCAACGCAGTTGACCCCACGCGGGTGAACGTGCCGGTTTCAAGCGCGCGAAGGAGTTTCACTTGCAGCCCAAGCGGCATTTCGCCGATCTCATCCAAAAGCAGCGTTCCATCTTGTGCTGCTTCGAAAAATCCTTTTCGTTGGCTGATGGCGCCGGTGAATGCGCCTTTCTCGTGGCCAAACAGCTCCGATTCGATCAGCCCTTCCGGGATCGCGCCGCAATTCACGGTGACGAACGGGCCTTTTCGTTCGCTCAAATCGTGAATCAGTTCGGCGAAGACTTCCTTGCCCGTCCCACTTTCACCGATGAGCAGCACGGTGATCGCCGTCGGCGCGATGGCGCGTACGACGGAGACGATCTCGCGCATCTCCTCGCTCGCCGCGATGATGTGCGCTGGCAGCGGTACGGTCTGGCTGCGGGGAAGCAAAATATCTGCTCCGTTCGCCGGCCTGGGGCGAAGCGCGAGCGATTTCGATGGTGTTTCGATCGTTTCTGGCATTCTTCTAATACGAGAACTTCTCCATGCCACTTCTCAGTTCGGCCTTGGCTAAAGAATGAGTACGATAAAATCTGCTTTCGTAATCCTGACCTTCGTGGCGATGACCGGCGGCATTCTACGCGCGCAGCCGGCAAAAGGATACGATGTCCACGATTATAACGCGACCATCCGCCTCGACCGCTCGCAGGATTCACTCTGGGGGCAGGTGACGATGTCGGCCACCGCCGATAGCTCCATTTCGCAAATTCTTCAATTTGTAAAATACCTGGTCTTAGATAGCGTATTCGTAAATAATGTCCCAGCGAGCATTCAACATGGCGATACCACGTCCGGTGAGTATTTTGTTATTCCGCAAACACCGGTCACATCGGGTTCCCAATTTCAGGTCACGACCTATTACCACGGCAAAGGAACGCCCGAGCAAAACCAGTGGGCCTGGGGTGGCGTGACCGATGAGGACTCGATGATGTTCGCCCTGGGCGTGGGCTTTGCTACTTCCTACACCGGCTGCACACGGCATTGGCTCCCGTGTTACGATCTGCCGGACGATAAAGCGGATTCCGTCGACCTTACTTTTATTTGCCCGCCGGGCGATGTTACGGCGTCGAATGGGGTGCTTGTCTCGAATCAGCTCACTCCACTCGCGGAGCGGATTATGCACTGGCATGTCAGCCATCCCATTGCGACGTATCTTCTGACCTTTGCCACGGGGCCTTTCACCGAGCAGATCATTCCGGATTCCCTTCAAATACCGTTTGAAGTATTTGCACTCGCGGGCGATAGCGCATCGGCTTCTGCGGAGATGCGTGCGCGTGTCGTGCCAGTACTCGCGTTTTACGATTCGCTGTTCGCGCCGTATCCGTTCGAAAAGGTTGGATATGTCATCACGCCCATCGGTTCGATGGAGAGCCAGTCGATGATCAATCTTGATAAGCACGTTTTGGGTGGCGATTCTATCTCCGATGCGAACGACACCACGGCGAATGGCACGACGGCCATCCACGAGCTTTCGCATCAATGGTGGGGCGACCGCGTCACGTGCAAAACCTTCGACGACGCCTGGCTGAACGAAGGCTTTGCGGAGTATTGCGAGTCGCTCGTGTTGGAGCGATTATTTGGGCGTGAAAAATATATTTCGCGCCAGCACCAAAATATTGCCAATGCCAAGGGGTGGGGCTACCCCTTGTTCGGAGCCGCGACTGCCGACCATCATTCCAATAATTATCCCACCGTGATTTATACCAAAGGCGCGTCCGTGTTGGGGATGCTGCGGCAATATCTCGGCGATTCCATTTTCTTTAATGCCATCCGCTACTACGGGAACACTCATGCCTACGACACGGTAACGAGCTACGACCTTTGGAACGATTTCGACACTATTTCCAGGCAGGATTTGGGATGGTTCTTCCAGCCGTGGGTTTTTGGGACGGGATATCCGAAGGAAACGATTGCTTGGACGAAGACGGCGAGCGGAGCAAACATCATGTTCATTCAAGATAGCAATAAAACGACTCCCGCCTACTTCCGAATGCCGATTCCCGTCGAAGGCCGCACCAATAGCGGACAATCGAAAACCGTTACGGTGTGGATGGATTCGACGGCCCAAAGCTTTGCCCAAGCCGATTTCGGATTCACCCCCGACACACTCGTCTTCGATCCCGATGGGCTGCTCGTAATGCGCATCGTTCGCGTTACGCAAGTGGCTTCAAGCGTCGCTCCTTTCGACGATGGGGGAACGGGAAGCCTTCGTCTTTACGCATATCCCAATCCCGATTCGCAAAACACTCTCCAAATCGTGCTGGATGCACCACAAGGAATGGGAATGATTTCAATGCTGCTCGCAGACGAGGATGGAAAAATCGTAAGGAGATTCGAAGCAGCAATGCCCACCAGCCATCTTGCCCTCAGCATTTCACTCGCCGGACTTTCCAGCGGTAACTATATCCTCTACGCCCGTTCTGGCTCCGAGAAGGCCATGCAAAACATTTCCATCGCGAATTAAAATATGTCCCTCCATATCTCGAAAGAACACGATACCGAACTCGCGCGCAAAGCCTACGCCGCCGTGGCCGATGTCCCGACGATAGAAGATAACGATCGCAACCGCTTAGGCTACCACGTGTGGCTCTATCTGCGCGGCGAAGTCGGCACGCTGGAGGAGGCCATCCACCTCGCGCGTGCCCGCTTTAAGCCCCGCACGCTGCCGGTGGAAGAAGTGGTGGGGATGATCGAGCGAGGGTTGTTGGAAAGCGCCAGTTGAATTTTTCAACGTTTTTTTAATAACCGAATAACGATGAACCGATTACTTGTTCTCATTCGCACGGCCGCTATCCTGGCGGTGGTCGCTATCGTAGCAGGTCTGCTTACGCAGACGGGCTGGCGCCACCTGACAACGCTGGACTTTTTTTGGAAGGGTATCGTCCCGCTCGTCCCGCGGTGGTTGCTTCTCTCGCCGCAAAGTTGGCGGCAAGTGTGCCCGGTGGCTACCGTTAACCTGCTCGTCCCGCACCTCAGTAATCGGCGAGCGCCGCTCGCCTCGAAACTACCGGCCGTCAGCGCGCTGTGGTTGCGCCGAAATGGCGCGATTGTAGCCGCCGTTCTTTTGTGGGCCATCGTTCCGATGAGGCTGCTGCTCTTCAACACCAGCTCGGATGCAACTGGGATCCTTATTCTCGCCGTGGTTGCCATCGCCGGATTCATGGGCTTTCTGATGCCGTGGAAATCGGGATGGTGCGCGAGCATCTGTCCGGTTTATCCGGTCGAGAAGCTTTATGGCGCGGCGCCTTCGCTCACCCCGCGCGACGCCCGGTGCTCGTTGGAAGCGCATCCGAGTGAAGGACTCTCGACGGAAGCGCATTCGAAGAGTTGTTACCGCTGCGCGCTGCATTGCGCCGATATTCCTGCCGAGGACACTGCCTATTGGGGGGCCATGCGGAATGTGCCGCCGAAGCAAAAGGTTACCACCATGCGGCAGTTTTTTACCGGCAGTTTCCCTGGATTTGTGCTGGCGTATGTATTGATTTGGGGGTTCGCAAATTTTTCCGGCATCACCATCGGTTCGATTTTACTCGTCTATGTCACGATCGCGGTATTTATGTTTGCCAGCTACTTATTCTATCGGTTGCTCCTGAACAGAGCGGGCTTGCAGGAGGAGGATGGCATTCACTACGCGCGGCGGATTACGGCCATCACGCTGCTCGTGGCGCTAAACATTTATTACATCACTGGCGCCGACGGCATCGCGACCGTCATCGGGCAACTCTCCGGCAGGCAAGATCTCTTCGCGGCTTTTATGACGTCCATTCTCGTTCTGGTCGTGGGCACCAGTATCGTCTGGCTTCGGCGAGTATGGCATTCGCCGCTGCAGCCCTATGTCAAGTGGTAAAAAGATCGCCGTCAAGTTCTCGAACTACCATTCGCTCGGCTATTCGAGAGGACTCCGCCCCGAGGCGCGCGGCAAGGGCATTGGGCTTGCATTGCGGATGCGGCGATGGACGCTTTAGGTTTCAGCGGTGTGTAAGTGCAGAGTAAACCTCGAACGCTTACGCCAGAAGAAGGGGAAGGGGTGATCGAGCGGGGGCCGGTTTTGGTCACTCCGATTTGACCTACTACGTGCGCACCTTTGCCGCCGGACGCGGCTTTGAACGAGCGAATCGTCATGCTCCCGAAATGGCTTCTCGCACTTATCCTCTTCGCCGATTAGGATTATAAAAGGGCCACCCCAATGGGATGGCCCCTTCGCAACTGACACAGCACCAAACCGTCTCTCTCACCAACTTTCGCTTATTTCACAATCGAAAATGCTTTAGATTGGGAATAATTTTCACCACTTAGTCGGCAGAGGTAAACGCCGCTTGCCAATGCGCTCACGGGCAGTTGCGTTTGATTCTCACCAATATTAGCAGAAACGCGCGGTAACCATGCCACAAGCCGCCCGAGATCGTCATAGATTTCTATGCGGGCATCATGGAGTGGTGATGTTACATTGTAATAAGCAGTCGCGGTATTTGTTGCCGCATCGAGCAATACTTCGAGCGCATCCCCAGATTGAGGATTTGCTTCCTTTACGGCCGAGGGCAAAATTTTAGGCCTCGCAAAGACCGAAAAATTTAAGCCGAGTGAGGTATCGCGCGGGCAATATCCTAGATCAACATCATATTGACCGTCGAGGGTATCGTACCCCCAGACCCAATATTGAGTAGTCTGTACGATGATGGTGTCGTTGTTATGAAAAATTCCCTCTTGGTAACCACCGGAGAGTGAACTGCCACTTGACGTATCCCCAGAGCCATTGATAACCTGAGTAAAGCCTGTTTGGAAATTGGTCTGGTCAAAACTCCATCCAGATTTTGCGGTTGGACCGCCGCTGCGCCCCCATGCGAACATCGGCGTCGCATCGGTTTTTTGAAAGGTATCGGGAAGTACCATTTGCGCTGTAATGACTCGCCATTGGACCATATAGCTCCATCGACCGCCATTTTCATCGAGAAGATATGAACGCTCCCGGTAATGTTTGATGCTATCAAGGGTCGGATCGAACTGCCCCAAATCATCGGTCGGAACGTAGAATTGCCAAAAGACTGCTCCGGTGTCGGGAGCCCAAGGAGTTAGCGTCATCTTACTTGTGTCTGTAATGCTATAGTGATAGAGGCGGTAATTGCTCGATGCTATACTGAGAGTCGTATCCATCATCCGGTAGGCATTGCCGATGTCGAGGTGACCCCAGCCGCTGGTTTGGCGCCAGGTATCCCTCGTAGGAAGCGAATCCCGGTCTGCGTCGCCGCGCCAGGCAGAAGCTTCGAGGATACGTTCGATATCTTCCGGTTCCACGTGCATGAGATGTGCATTGTCACGTCGGTAAAATGTGGATAACAGGAGAGCGGCGGAGCCAGCGACCCGTGGGGCGGAGAATGAAGTACCACTTTCTCCGCCGTAGTAATAATGCGGTGTTGTACCCGTATCCCGCGCGGTCCAGTTCAGATTAGGTGGGCCGCAGTCCCCATATTCGTTATCTCCGCTTGGGGCAAGCAAATCCAATGTCTCGCCATAGTCGCATTGCGGTGCGCGCGTCTTATCTTCAAGGCTTGCGCCTACGGAAATTATCCATGTCGGATCGTAGCCGGCCGGAAAACCACCAAGGGTGATTCGACCGGGAAGAATACCTGGTTCTTCGTATCTGGCCGATGTCTGGACTACGCCATTTTCGAAAGCATAGTTAATAGCGGAATATCCGGGCGATGCATAACCCCCTGCGATATCCGCGGAAGTGTTTATGATGTGCGCTCCCACCCCATAAGGCGTTATAGGACCTCGTGCTGCGGCTTCGAAAATTGCTCGCACATAATCAATAGTGGTCAGCTTGGAGTCTCCAAGCGCCGCAAGGCTCACCCCCTGGCCTCGGTCAATGGTGTCGGTCCCGCCGATAAGAGGTCCCCAACCGCCGGCTACCCCACCCGGGATGGAATCGCCCCGGTTTGTCTCGAGTCCTATCATGGCCATGCAGGCCGTGCCATGATCTCTAACAGCGGTTATGTATGTGTAAGGCACCGCGTCGCCATAGTCCCACGTAAATATAAATTTGTGGCCTTTGCCAACCGTGGAATCAAGAAATGCCGGATCGCGATAGTCGATTCCTTGATCGTAGTGCGCCACAATAATGTTCGTATCGCCAACTTCGTGATCCCATGCCAGGGGAGTATTTATCATCGTATCCGAAACTTGGCAGGTCCAATTTGAATTACCAGGAACATGCCCAAGCAGAACCGTTCCGGTATAATTGGGATATGCCTCGATAATGTCGCGCGGGTATAGGGCCATGAGAAGCCCGCAGAGCAAAAGCGGGTTCGTGGTACTATCCATATTGAGAATCATCCAGTCGGAATGATCGCAACCTATTGTATCGCCATCTCTCGTAACCGAGAGAGTGTCGAGGGGACTTGCGGACGTGAGCCGCTGGAGCGTATGCGCATGCTCCGAAAGCAAGAAACTCGTTAGCGCGCTGTCTTTGACGACATTGTTCGCGCTATCGAGTCCGAACTGCTCGGCAAAGAGTAATTCCCGAAGCGGAACGGGCCAGCCGCGGGGACTACCCGATCTGCCATAAGGTTCCCCAAGCGGCTGTGCGCCCTTATGCTTGGCGTTATGTCCATAAAAGTACGTCCAGTATGTTTCCATTCGTTTGGCGGAGTCGAGGGCCCCATGCCGGAACCGAATCATAAGCACTCCGGGGATGATGAGACTGTCCGGTGGCCGCCGAATAGTGGTGATTGCTCCATATTCCGTGGAGACGCGGTACGTGGTCGTATCCGGTGGAACGAATGGCGAGGAAGGCCACGGCTCTTGCGCTCGAAGCCCCACCGCGATAAAGAACAAAACGAAACCAAAGCAAGCCGCGATAGCTCGCGTTCGGCTGTGTATCGAATGTGTCATAGGAATCCTCATGTTATTTTAGTGAAATCGGCCAATCTAAAAGATGCTCTCTTCAAGATCAGGATACAAATATACGACATTTTGTGCCTCTGTCAGAGGTTTTTTATTTTAACTTTTCATCGTGCTGCATTATCATCCCATGGACATTCTCGGGGTGGTAGGCAAAAATATTCGGAAATTACGCGAATCGAAGGGGTATTCTCAAGAGGAGTTAGCACAGAAAGCTGGGCTAAAACGCTCTTATATGGGCTATATCGAGCGTGGAGATAAAAACGTAACGCTGACGACACTTCGGAGGATAGCAATAGCCCTAAATGTTCATCCGAGCATATTATTAATAGACCATGGCGTTTTTTGGGAAGGATAAATACTAGATGTCGGCAATTATAACGAAACGAGTTCCGCCCCTAATAGTCGCGTATTACAGAGAGAACCATTCTTCTCTTAAATGTATTCTTGAAGTTGCCATGAGAATAAAATTCAAATTCAGAAAGCTTCGAGTGCCTCAGCCTCCGAGAATATTAATATCTTTAATCTTGGTTGCTTTTGCCTCGAATGGTATTCAGGCGCAATGGGCACAACTGCCTTCCATTCCGAACGGTGGAGCAGGCTGCCTCTTTGAATTTGCGAACCGGATTTACATGAGTGGTGGCCAGGGCGAGATGTCTTGGACAAGCGATGATGGTGTTTCCTGGCATGATGCGACCAATGGATTACCTTATGACGATGGTGCAATCTCTCTGACCTCCATTGGGAACGTTCTTATTGCCGGAACGACCTTCGATTTGATGTTTTTTTCAACGGATAGCGGTGGATCATGGCATCAAAGCAACTGGCCGTATATGACGGCAACTATGATTCGAGCACTTATAGTCCGCGACGGATATGTTTTTGCAGGGGGCGATGGGCTATTTCGCTCATCGGACAGCGGGCGAGATTGGGAATGGGACACGACCGGGTTTCCTCCGCTTCTGGACCGAGACATCTTATCTCTTGCTACGGAGGGTAGCGTCCTGTTTGCCGGAGGCGCAGATTATTATGTTAGGCGCTCTACGAACGATGGGGACTCGTGGGATACGGTTCGAATAACGCACGACCCGAATGTGGGTGATTATGTCCAGTCACTGGCCATAATTGGACATGTTGTTCTTGCCGGAACATCCGGGGGTTTGTACCGTTCGACCGATCTTGGAATGACCTGGAGTCATTTAGACACAGCTCTATTTAATTATCACCACAGCGTCTTTTCACTATTGACGGTCAATGAGGATGTAATTTTAGGGACATGGGATACGCCGTATAAATCGACGGACAGTGGCCTTACATGGGTGCCTTTTAATCAGGGGATTCCGTCAGGCAGAGGCTATGTATCTTATTTACTCGCAGATAATAACTATTTGTTTGCCACACTTTGGGGTGGGACGGCGGCGGGATATCGCCGTCCGATTTCGGATTTGGCAGCGGTAGCCGAGACGCCACCAATCATGCAGCCTATTCGCAGCTACCCCAACCCCTTTTCCCAATCCACCGAAATCACCCTCACCTCGGAAGCTGCCGGTGATGCGGATGTCTCCATCGTGAACCTGCTCGGCGTGGAAGTCGCACATCTCTTTTCCGGCGAACTTGCGGCGGGAGAGCATAGCTTCGTGTGGGATTGTAGGGGCGCATTGCCATGCG
>VFSW01003380.1_pt1 | contig 23959 bp, 20 predicted proteins | sample 5358111 | NCBI WGS metagenome assembly VFSW01 (sample SAMN11554181, study PRJNA540505) | mine drainage metagenome | isolation source: sediment from site ElyBrook_90M | place: USA: Ely Copper Mine, Vershire, VT | collected 2017
CTCATAACACAGGAGAAGTGGATGAGCCGACGGATCGCCGCAAAAATCACGGGTGTGGCCGGGTACTTGCCCCCGCGAGTTGTCAACAACGCCGACCTCGAAAAGAGGGTGGATACGACGGACGAGTGGATTCGCAGCCGCACCGGCATTCGCCAGCGCCACTACGCCGATCCCGGCATGGGGACATCGCACTTGGGGACGGAGGCCGCGAAGAAAGTGCTGGCCGCCACGGGCACGCGGCCCGAGGAAATCGAGATGATCGTGGTGGCCACGGTCACGCCGGACATGATGTTTCCCGCCACGGCCTGCCTGATTCAGGACCGTATCGGGGCGACCAAGGCGTGGGGCTTCGACCTGTCCGCCGCCTGCTCCGGATTTTCCTACGCCCTGACGGTGGGTGCGCAGTTCGTGGGCGCGGGAACGCACAAGAAAGTGCTGGTGGTGGGCAGCGACGTGATGACCTCGATTCTGGATTTCAATGACCGCGCCACCTGCGTGTTGTTCGGCGACGGGGCCGGGGCGGTGCTGCTGGAGCCCGCCACGTCGCCGGCGGAAGGTATATTGGATTTCGCGCACGATGTGGACGGGTCGGGCGGGACGAACTTGTATATGCCCGCCGGGGGGTCGCTCCATCCGGCATCGCACGAGACCGTGGACCAGCGCATGCACTACGTCCATCAGGAAGGGGCGCAGGTGTTCAAATACGCGGTGCGGCGCATGGCCGACATGGCGTGCTCGATTCTGGAGCGCAACGGGTTTTCCAGCAGCGATCTGGCGCTCGTAGTGCCGCATCAGGCGAACCTGCGGATCATCCACGCGATGCAGGAGCGGCTCAAAGTGGACGATTCGAAGATTCTGATCAACATCGATCACTACGGCAACACGACCGCGGCGACGATTCCGCTGGGGCTAATGGATGCCATCGAGCAAAAGCGCCTGCGCAAGGGCGATCTGATCCTGCTGATTTCCGTCGGCGCGGGCTACACCACCGGCGCCATCCTCATGCGCTGGGCCTACTGAAGATTTCGTAGCAGGGCGCAGCAAGCAGCGCCCCGACAGCGGATTACGAGACGCGAACGATTGGCGGTCATTTGCGGGACGCCGTACGAAAACAGGAGCGACGAATGTGCGCGTAGTCATCACGGGGGGAGCGGGGTTTCTGGGTTCCCATTTGTGCGATTTGCTGATTGGGAAGGGCTGGGACGTCCTGTGCCTGGATAATCTCATCACCGGCGCGGAGTCCAATATCGCGCACCTGCGGCAGCACCCGAGTTTCGGCGTGCAGCAGCAGGATGTTTCCCGGCACATCGACGTGGCGGGGGCCGTGGATGCGGTGCTGCATTTTGCGTCGCCCGCCAGCCCGCCCGACTACCTGAAGTTTCCGATTCAGACGCTGAAGGTGGGAGCGCTGGGCACGCATAACGCGCTGGGGCTGGCGATGGCGAAGAAGGCGAAGTTTTTGCTCGCATCCACGTCGGAATGTTATGGCGATCCGGAGGTCAACCCGCAGCCGGAGAGCTACTGGGGCCATGTGAACACGATCGGGCCGCGGGGCGTCTACGATGAGGCCAAGCGATTCGCCGAAGCCATCACCATGGCCTATCACCGCTACCACGGCGTGGACACGCGCATCGTGCGCATCTTCAACACGTATGGGCCCCGCATGCGTTTGAACGACGGGCGCGCGCTGCCCAATTTTCTCTACCAGGCGCTGGCTGGAGAGCCGATCACGGTCTATGGCGACGGCAAGCAGACGCGGAGTTTTTGCTACGTTTCGGATTTGATCGAAGGCATTTTCAAACTGCTTGAATCGGGCGAGCACGAGCCGGTGAACATCGGCAATCCCCGGGAGATCACCATCCTGGAGTTTGCCGAGCGCGTGCGGGCGCTGGCCGGTGCCGACGTCCCCATCGTGTTCCGGCCGCTGCCGCAGGACGATCCCAAGCAGCGTTGCCCGGACATCACCAAGGCGCGCCGGATTCTGCATTGGGAGCCGAAGGTGGATCTGGAGGACGGCTTGCGGCGCACCTATGAGTTTTTCCGGAAGCAGATGGCCGGGACGGGGGCGAAACCGGCGTAAACAAGAACAAGCCAGGACACCGCAGAGGCGCAGAGAACGCAGAGAACGCAGAGAGACTCCCGCAGAGACGCCATCCCCGGAATGCCCATCTTGGAGTAGCTTCGCAGGAAACACCGAACAACCTTGACACGCGGATTCGCAGGGTGCTGAAAGAGACGCGCCAAGGAACTTCAGGGGCTAAAGCCCCGTTGACTGTGCGGCGCTTATGTCGCGGCTAAAGCCGCGACCCACAAGGCTCTCCGGGTCTTTCAGCACCCTGCCATGCCAGAGGCCCGGCCGCGCGTTCAATCGGGACGGCCCAGGGAGCGGTACTCGAAGCCGTGGCGCTTCATTTCGGCGGGCGACAGGAGGTTGCGCCCGTCGAGGATGAGCGGGCGGGCCATGGCGTTGTAAATGCGCTCCCAGTCCAAGTGGCGGAACTCGTCCCATTCGGTGGCGACGAGCAAGGCTTCGGCACCCTCGGCGGCTTCGTACGCCGACTTCGCATATTCGATTTGGGGCAACACGGCGCGCGACTTGTCCATGGCTTCGGGATCGTAGGCGCGGACGCGCGCGCCATCCTCGATCAGCCGATGAATCAGATCGACGGCCGGCGCGAAACGGATATCGTCGGTATTGGGTTTGAAGGCCAGGCCCAGCACTCCGATTTGCTTGCCGCGGACCACCCAGAGCGCCTCCCGCAGTTTTCCGCAGAAGTGATCGATGCGCCGGCGATTGATTTTTTCGGCTTCGCGGAGCATGGAGAAATCCACGCCGGAGCGCTCCGCCAGATGCGCGAAGGCCTGCAAGTCCTTCGGCAGGCCGAAGCCCAGGCCCGCGGAGAGGAAGCTGGGCCCGATGCGCGGGTCCAGGCCCATCGCGCGGACCACTTCCTGAATATCGGCGCCCAGGCGCTCGGCGAGGTCGGCGACCATGTTGGCGTAGGAAATCTTCAGTGCGAGAAAAGAATTCGAGGCGTGCTTGATGAGCTCGGCGCTGTTGATCGTGGTGACCAGCCAGACGGGAGCGGGCCCCTCCGGACAGGCAGGTGCATGGACGGGGCAATGGAAGGTGCGGTCCAGCACCGGGCGGTAGATCTCGTGGAGTTGGCGCTCGGCGGCTTCGTCATCCACGCCCACGACAATCCGGTCGGGATGCAGGAAATCAGCGACGGCGGTGCCCTCGCGGAGGAATTCGGGGTTCGAGGCCACGTGAAACGCCAACTGGCTGTTGCGGGCGTAGACCGACAGGGCGCGTTTCAATTCCTGGCCCGTGCGCGCCGGGACGGTGCTCTTTTCGACCACGAGCTTGGGAGAGCGCGCTTCGGTGGCGATCAGGCGGGCGACATGGTCAATAGCGCTCAGGTCGGCGTCACCGTCGGGCAGCGGCGGCGTGCCCACGCAGATGAAGATGGCGTCGCCGGCGGCCACGGCTTCGGCGGGGTTGGCGCAGAAACGAAGCCGGCCTTGCTGGCGCGCCTTGGAGATCACCGTGTCCAGGCCCGGCTCGTAGATCGGAAGTCCGCCGGATTCGAGGATGCGGATCTTCTCGGCGTCGTTGTCCGTGCAAATGACGTCGTGCCCGATCTCCGCCAGGCAGGCGCCGGTGACTAGACCTACGTATCCTGTGCCGATCACTGCGATCTTCAAGAAAATCCCCCGGCCCGCGGAACGTGCGCAACCCCGCCCGCGGGTCCATTCATTTTGATATAGGCGGGTGCCCTCGCCAAGCCGATTCTCGCGCCGGGATAGGATTTGGCGGATTGGCCGGGACGTTCGTACCGGATACTCTTTCCTAACATTGCTGCGGCGATCTTCCCTGGCTGGGGCCGTTCTCCCCTATTCTAAGTGAGTCGAGCCATGTCCCAGCCCACCAATCCGGAACTGCCTCCGCCGCCCCCGACCGGTGGCCGCGGCAATACCGAGCGCCAGGACACGCTGTTGCTGAGCGATGTTCCGGAGGCCACCGCTTTGCTGCGGGAGGGGGTTGTGCCGCCGGTGATCAGCGCGCAGCTTAGCTCGGCGGCGCTGGCGGCCCTGGCCCAGCGCTACGACATTCTGGGCGAAGCGGGCAGCGGAAGCATGGGCAACGTGTACAAGGCACGGGACCGCGAGACCGGCGAAACGGTGGCCCTGAAACTATTGAAGCCGGAAATCGCCTCCGACCAGGCGATGATGGAGCGGTTCAAGAACGAACTGCTGTTTGCGCGCAAGATCACGCACAAGAACGTCTGCCGCGTATACGAGTTCAACCGCCTGAGCGGGATCGCCTACACATCCATGGAGTTTGTCGAGGGCGAGAGCTTGCGCTCGGTGCTGAAGCGTTTTGGCGGCCTCCCGTTGCGCAAGGGGATCGATCTGGTGCTCCAGGTGTGTTCGGGGCTGAAGGAAGCGCACGCCCAGGGAATCGTTCACCGGGACCTGAAGCCCGAAAACATCATGATTGACGTGCAAGGCAACGTGAAGATCATGGATTTCGGCATTGCCCGCTCGATGGAGGCGCTCACGCGGATGACCGGCTCGATGGCCGGCACGCCGGCGTACATGGCTCCGGAACAAGTCGCGGGCAAGCCGGTGGACTACCGCACGGATATCTACTCCCTGGGATTGATCATGTACGAAATTTTCACGGGGAAACAGGCGTTTGAAGCGGACAACGCCGTGGCGGTGGCCTTGAAACAGCTGCGCGAATCGCCGCCTCCGCCGCACGAGCTGGAACCGGCCATCCCGGTGCCGGTCGAGCGGGCGATTTTGAAGTGTCTGGAAAAAGAGCCGCCCAGGCGTTTCCAATCCATCGCGCAACTGGAAGGCGCGTTGCAAGCTTCTCCCGCGGTGCCGGCGATCCAGTCCACCCTGATAAGTGCCCCGCCAGACAAGTCCATCGTGGTCCGGCAGCGCCCGCACATGGCGTTGCTGCCCGACGCGCCGGAACGGGAGAAGAAGCGTGTCGCGCCGGTGGTTTGGATTCTGCTGGGGGCCTTTCTGGTGATGGGATCGCTGGCGGGATGGCGCTGGGCGCAGGGCGCGAAATTGTTGGCAGAATTGGCTCCGCCGGACCGGGTGTCGGCGCCGAAGCCGCCGGATTTTGCATTCGAGGTCCCCGCCCTGCCGGCGGTCACCGACGCAGCGCCAACCGACGCAGCTCCCGCCGAGGATTCACCGGCGCCCGCCGAGAATGCGGCCACGGTGCCAGCGGAAAAGCCTTTGCCGCCGCCGACCAGCGCTGGGAGCCCGCGCGAAGTGGCGCCGGTGAAAAAACAAGCCGCGGCCGTGTCGAAGCCGGCAGCGCCTCCGTACATGAGGCCGCGCGCGGCGCGAAAGATGGGCGGCCCTGCATTGGCTGCTCCAGCGCTGACGGATGACGACGCGCCGAGCTACCTGCGGGTGGGACGGTTCGAGTTCGAGGAGCGCGCGGATAGCGCGGCGGAAAAGATCACACAGCTGGGTTTGCCGGCTGTCGTGGTGCCCCGGCGAAATCCGAAAGGCAGGCGTTTCTGGGTGATCTTGACGGGACCGCTTGACCCCGACCGGGTGCAGAGCACGAAGGAGTGGCTGCAGACGCAAGGCTTCGAGGATGTCCAGCAGATGAAGCTTCCCACGGCGAATTAGAATCCGAGTGCAATGCCGAATCCGTGATGCGGCGCGGATCGGGGCAGTCAGCGGCGAATCGAGGCAAAGGCATGGAGTTGGAATTCGGAGCCCACAGCGATACGGGTTGCGTTCGCGGAAACAATGAGGACTCCTACGGCGTGGCGCCGGAGATGAGCCTTTTCGTTCTCTCGGATGGCATGGGCGGTTTGGCAGCCGGGGAAGTGGCGAGCCGGCTGGCGGTGGAGACGGTGCTGGCGCACTGCCGCGAGGCGGAGGTAAACCCCTCGTTGCCGCTCCGCGGGGGATTGCTGGGCGGGGTGTCGGCCCCGGCGAACCGTCGGCCCCGCGCGGGGCGCCTGGCCAACGACGGGGGGCACCGTACCGCGCAGCTGTGCGGGGCCGGCGAGTCCGGCGGCTCCATGGGTGCGACCATCGTGGTGGTTCGCTTCTTTGACGGCCGCATGAGCTTGGCGCACGTCGGAGACAGCCGGGCCTACCGCCTGCGGGAAGGCCATTTCGAGCAACTGACGCAGGACCATTCGTTTGTGGCCGAGCAGGTTCGCCGGGGACGCATGACCCAGCGGGAAGCCGACGACAGCGCGTTGCACAATGTGTTGATCCGCGCGCTGGGCGTGGATGCCGAGGTGGAAGTGGATGTGCGGGAAGACGCGGTGACGGGGAGCGACACCGTGTTGCTGTGTTCCGACGGGCTGACGCGCGAGCTTTCCGATGCGCAGATCGCCGGCGTGCTGGAAGAAATCGATGATGCGGAAGAGGCTGCCGGCCGCCTGGTGGAACTCGCCAAGCAGGCGGGTGGCGGAGACAACGTCACCGCCATCGTGGTGCGTTCCGCGCTGCGGCCGGCCGGTGCGTTGGCGCGCATCGGCAAATGGTTTCGGGAGTTTGCGTAGCGCGAGGCTTTTCGTGAGTCGCGGATGGGATTCATGGGAGGAGGGTTGACATGCCGACGCTGGTTCTGAAATTTGGAAACTCGGTGCTCAAGGAAGTGGCCGTGGGAGCAAAAGAGGTGAGCATCGGCCGCTCGCCGGACAACGGCCTGGTGATCGACAACCCCGCGGTGTCGCACTACCATGCGCGCGTGTTCCGCGAGGAAGACCGTCTGATGCTGGAGGATTTCGGCAGCCTGAATGGGACGTTCGTCAACGGGCAGCGGGTGAAAATGGTGACGCTGCAACCAGGCGACGCCGTCGCCATCGGGAAGCACACGATCGAGGTGTCCGGCGCCAGCCAGGACGTGCTGGCAACCAGCCACGGCGAAGCCAAACTTGTGGCGCCGAAAATCAACGAGACGGTGATGCTCGACACCAAGGCGCGCCGCGACTTTATGCAGAAGGTCGCGGCCGTGGGCGAAAGCGCGCAGGTGGCTCCCGCGCGGCAGAAGGTGCCGACGCTGCTGGTGCGCAAGGGCAAAACCAGCCGGCGCGAGTACACCCTGAACGACAAGCTCACGGTGATCGGAAAATCGGCCATGGCCTCGGTGAAGCTGACGGGGTGGTTTGCGCCGAAGGTGGCGGCGCAGGTCAGCCGCCGGGACGACCAGACGTACTACATCGGCGCGGGGGACAAGGTGCCCAGCATCAACGGCTGGCCCATCACCCAGCCGAAAAAACTTTCCCCGGGTGACGTGATTACCGTGGCCGGCGTCGAAATGGAATTCGTCTACCGCGACTGAGCGCGCGCGCCCCGCAGGTGCAAGCCCAGGAACTGCAGGGACAAGTTCCATGCCAGTCCGGCCGCCGCAGGGTGATAGCTCGGGCGCGCATCGCAGAAGAATCCGTGGTCCGCGTAGGAGAAGTTCACGTTGATGTAAGGTTTCTGCGCCTTGATCAAGGCGTCCTCGACTGCGCGCGCGTGCTCCGTAGTGATGTGCTTATCCAGGCCGCCCCAGAAGAACAGGATCGGCGCTTGCAAGTCGCCTGCCCGCGGCAGCATCGTCTGGGCGATGCCGCCTCCGTAAAAGGATATGCAGGCCTGCAACGGCACCGTGGCCGACGCCAGAAACGATGTGCGCCCGCCCATGCAGAATCCGATGCTGGCGATGCGGTCGGGCGAGACTTGCGCCTGGCCGCGCAGCCAGTCGTAGGCCGCGCGCAGGTCCGCGCTCTGGCCCGCTTCGGTGAGCGCCTGGAGATGCTGCATGGCCGAGGGAAAATCGTCGTAGCGCCCTTCGAAGCCGGGCCCGGTGCGATGAAACAGCTCCGGGGCAATCGCCACGTACCCCTCGCGCGCGAACCGCTCGGTGATGTCGCGGATGTGGGCGTTCACTCCGAAGGCCTCCTGAAACACTAGCATCCCCGGGAACTTGCCGTCCGCGGCCGGCCGCGCCACGTAGGCCGCCATGGACGTGCCGTCGGCCACCGGCAGGGTGATTTTTTCAGTCGCGATGTTCGCCATTTCTATCCTCCGGTTGCTTAGAAGCTTGTTGAAGAAAGGCTCAGAATCGGCCGTAGCAGGAACAGAGGGAGTATTCTCCTCGCCAGAAGCCAGCAGAAAGAGAGATTCCTCGTCGCTTCGCTCCTCGGAATGACAAGCCGAATGAGTTTCTCAAAAAGCTGTCAGTCCTTCTGCTTCAATTTGAGGCGGCTCTTGTTCTCTTCCAGGAAAGCGCGCAGCGTGTCGGCGGTGTCCAGCAGGCGGACCCACTGCTCGTAATACAGTGTCACGGGAAAGCGGCCGAGTCCGTAGACGCTGACGCCTCCCTTTTCGCCGACGCGAAATTCCAGGCTGCCCTTGGGCCTTCCGCCGGCCTGCTTTTCGAGTTCGGCAATGCGCGCGAGCAGTTCTTCTTTGGTGGGTTCGGCCATGGATGCATCTCCGTCCGGGAATCGAGCGCCGGGGGAAATCATAGCAGGTTCGGGCGTCAGGGACGAGGGGCGAGGGAGGACGATCCTGGTCGAATCGTCAGGATTCGACGGTAGCGGCGCGAGTGCCGAGAGTGTCTGCGACAATACGGCCGTCGAAGAGGTAAATGGTGCGATCGGCGATGCTGGCATAGCGCGGGTCGTGCGTGACCATGCAGATGGTCGCGCCGTCCGAATGCAACTGGCGCAGGAGGTCCATCACCGCTTCGCTGCTCTTGGAGTCGAGATTTCCCGTGGGCTCATCCGCCAGCAGAATTGAAGGCTGGCCGGCCAGCGCCCGCGCCACCGCCACACGCTGTTGCTGTCCCCCGGAGAGCTGAGCGGGGTAGTGCTTCGCGCGGTTGGCCATGCCGACGCGATCGAGAACCTCCTGGACTCGACGCTTGCGCTCCGCCGCGCCCATGCCGCGGTAGGTGAGCGGCAACTCGACATTTTCGTAGACGGTGAGGTCACCGATCAAGTTGAACGCCTGAAAGATGAAGCCGATTTCGCGATTACGTATGCGCGTGCGGTCGGCGAGCGAAAGGTTCTCCACATGGTCTCTGTGAATCCAGTAGTTTCCATCGGTTGGGGAATCCAGCAGGCCGAGAATCGAGAGCAGCGTCGATTTGCCGCAGCCGGATGGCCCCGCGATCGAAATGAATTCGCCGGCCTGAATTTCGAGCTGAACATCGCTGAGAGCATGGGTCTCGATCTCGTCGGTCTGAAACACTTTGGTGATGCCTTCCAGGCGGATCAGTGGCTGGGCTGTGCTATTCATCCTTCACTCCTTCGATTGCTGCCGTCTCCGAAGCTCTGTGACTATTTCAATTGCACGCGGTCGGAATTGTCCGAGGCTGACATATCCGAGAGAATCACCTCGTCGCCGATCTTGAGTCCCTTGCGGATCTCCACTGTATTGACCGACGCGCGCCCGAGCTCGACCGGGACGCGGACGGCTTCGCTGCCGCCACCCACTACTTTGAATAGGCCGACAGTGCTTTCGGGATCGCCGTGCACCGGGCGGCCGACGTATAGAACATCCGCGAGGCGTTCGATCTCGATCGTGCCCTCGACGCTTAAATCCGGAACGGCGCCTTTCGGCAGTGCGCCGTCCAGCTTCACGTCCACCGTGCGCGTTCCATTGGAAACCGAAGGATCGATGCGCATCACATGACCCGGAATCACGCCGTTGTGCGTGTCAACCGAGGCTTTTTGCCCGATCTGGATGTCTTTTGCTTGCGTCTCGGCGATTTGGAGCGCCGCCTTCAGTTCCGTTGGCTGGGACACCTTCGCCAAGGGCGCTCCCAGTGCCACCCGCTGGCCGACGTCCACGTCAAGCTCCTGCAGCACGCCGTCAATGCCGGGCCGGACGCGCAATTGATCGAGCTGAGAACGCCTCAACTGATAGAACGCCCGCTTCTGGTCGACGTTCGCCTCCTGTACCGCAAGCTGCGCGCTGATCGAGTCCACGAACGTCTCTACTTCCTTTTCGGCTAGGTCGTTCTGCTTCGCGAGTTCCGCCGCCTGGACGCGGGACTGCTTGAGAATCAAATCGGCCAGCAGGCCGTTCGCCGCGAGCTTTTCGTTCGATTCCGCCGCCAGCTTCGCCGTCTGATATTGAGAACTGATCTGTGCCGCTTGCGTCCGCTTGTCCATGAGCTGGTTCTGGAGCTGCGCCTTTCGGTTGCTGTATTCCGCTTCCGCGCCCTTCAACTGATATTCGGCATCGAGCGCCGCTTGTTCGAGTTCCGGATTGCTCAGGACGAGAATCACGGTGTTGGCCTTGACGGGCATTCCCGGAAGCACGTGCCGCTCGTCGATTCGCCCATCCGTCGCCGCAGGGATCACCCGAATGGTCTCGGGCACGAGCGTCCCCAGGCCGCGCACTTCGCGCAGCATCGCGCCGCGCTTCACCGTGTCCGTCCAGACCGTCGCGCGATCGACCGCAGGCGCCGCCGGCTTCAGCCGTGCCAGAGCGGCCGTAACGAGCACGGCGGCAACCAAACCCGAGCCCGCGTAAATGTAGCGGCGGATTCTCTTCTTCCGTCTTGCCTCCGGGCGTGCTACATCCATTGTGAATGCCTCACTCATATCGCAGCGCCACCATGGGATCCACGCGCATCGCCCGCCGCGCGGGAATCCAGCACGCGAGCAACGCGACGCACGACAACATGACCGTGGCGGCGGCATATACAACCGGGTCGGTGGGACTGACTCCAACCAATACATGGCTGATCGTGCGGCCAAGGGCCCATGAAGCGATCAATCCGACGAGCACACCCGCGATAACCAGCACGGCTCCCCTCCGCAAAACGAGTACCAAAATATCCTGTGGGCTTGCCCCAAGCGCCATGCGAATGCCAATTTCGTGGATTCGTTGGTTGACGGCAAACGACACTACCCCATAGACTCCCACCACTGCGAGAAGCAGACCCACAAGTCCCATCTGCACGGCAAGGAATGCTCCGAGTCGAAAAACGAAATAGCCCGTGCCTCCCTCCAGCGACTGTTTCATCGTCCGCAAATCAACGATTGAAACATCGGGAGCAATACCGTGTGTTTCCCGTTGCACCTGGGCCGCGAGCGATTCGGGCGGAACCCGAGAGCGGATCTCCAACACTCTTCTCGAAATGTAATTCTGTGCGAGGGGAACATAGAAGTAGGGCTGAAAATCTTCGGCCACCGTTTGGTACTTTCCATCCCGCGCAACACCTATGATCTCAACGAGAGGACCCGTCGCGTTTTTCATCCTGAACCTCTCGCCAATCGGATCCTGGTGAGGCCAGAATTTCCTGGCCATCGTTTCGTTCACGATCGCCACTGGCGGCGCCGTTTCGTTGTCACCTTCGGTGAAACCGCGGCCTCGAAGAAGAGGCACTCCCATGGTCTCGAAATACCCTGGATCGATAATGTTGTACAGGATTGAAGGAGGCTGGCGGTTCGGGTCGGCGGGCTGAGATTCGCTAAGGACTGGCGTCCTCGCGGGAAACGATCCAATCGGCACGCTCCCAGCAAGGCTGGCCGCTTGAACTCCAGGCAGCGCTCGGATCCGGTATTCGAGTTCACGATAGAACTCCACGGTACGCGCACGGTCGTAACCAACTTGAGAGGGATCCGCAATCAAATTCAGGACGTGGTCGGGATTGAAACCCAGATAGGTTCCCTCGATGTGCTCCAGACTGCGGACAAAGAGGCCGGCGGTAATCAACAGCGTCAACGAACAGGCAATTTGCGCGATGACCAAATCGCTATGGAGACGGTGCTTACCTCCGCGGGTCAGTCCCTCATCGCGCAGCACGGAGTTCACGTCCGCACGAGAAGCACGCAAGGCAGGTGGCAGGCCGGACACGATCCCGGCGAAAACTGCGGCCGCGAAAGCATACATATAGACCCGCCAATCAAAAGCAAAGTCTAGGCGTAAGGGAAAATGTGGAAAGTGCACGGAAGGAGCCAAGCGATTCGCCAACCCTGCCAAGGCAAGTCCACTGATGCCTCCGAGGAGCGCCAGCAGAAGAGTTTCGGTGAGCATCTGACGAATCAGACGACTAGGGACCGCGCCCAGCGCAGCGCGAACGGCCATCTCGCGCTGGCGGCCCAGCGCCCGCGCGAGGACGACATTGGTAACGTTCATACAAGCCAGCAGCAAGATTAATCCTGCGAACACTAGAAACAAGATGCCGATCACGATAAAGATGTCGTTCGCATATGGCTGTGGTCGAGCGCGTTTCTCTGGAATCACGCGCACGCGGATTCCAGCGTCCGTCGCTGGATACTGTCCAGCCAGCCGCAAGGCAATCACATCGAGAGAGTTTTGCGCTTCGGGAATACTCACACCAGGCCTTAGTCGTCCGAAGGCTAAGATTCGCCGCTGTCCGCGATCGAGCTTAAAATGGTCGGAAGATTCTTCCATAGCGACCGCGCCCAGTGGCAGATACCCGTCTATCTCAAAAGGGGAAAACATCCCGCGGAAATCTCTCGGTGCTACACCGATGATCGTGGCCGCTCTTCCACTTATGCGAACCTGCTTGCCCACGACGTCATTATCGCCGCCGAATCTCTTTTGCCAGAAGGAGTATCCGAGAACAAGGAGAGGAGGCTGGCCGAAGGTTTCGCCATCGCTGGGGAGAATCAATCGACCGAAAGCGGGCCTCAAACCAAGTGCAGCAAAGAAATTTGCCGAGACATAGGAAACTGACAGTTGATCCGTTCGGTCGTCGGCCCTAAGCGCGACCGTACTTATGATATTCGCAAACACGTCGGAGAAGGCATCGGTTTGGTTGCGAAAATCGATGAACTCGGGATACGAGAATCCGGACACCCCCACCGGAACGTTTTTCTGTTGGACTGCGAGCGCAGTGATTTGTTCAGGGCGGCGCACGGGGAGTGGGGTGAGAAGAAAACCATTCACCATACTAAAGATGGTGGTGTTTGCTCCGATTCCTAGTGCCATCGTAAGAACGACGACCGCGGTGAAGCCGGGGTTCTTGCGCAGCATGCGCACGCCGAAGCGGACGTCTTGAAGCAGAGATTCGAGCCACGGCAAGCCGCGGCGGTCGCGGTAGCTCTCCTTGGTCTGTTCGACGCCGCCGAGCTTGAGGAGCGCGTGCCGCCGCGCCTCTTCGGGCGTCATGCCGGCGCGGAGATTGTCGTCGATGTGCATTTCGAGATGGCTCGCCATCTCCGCCGCAAGTTCGCGGTCGCGCCGCTCCTTGCCGAAGAGCCCGCCAAGTCGTACGAACCACGCACGCAGCGCGCTCATCGGGGCTCCTCGCCGGGAGACAGGAACCGCGCGAGGATGGCGGTTGTCTGTTCCCATTCGCGCGCTTCCTTTTCGAGTTGCCTCCGGCCTGCGCGCGTGAGTTTGTAGAATTTAGCCTTGCGGTTGTTGTCCGAGACGCCCCACTCCGAGGCGATGTAGCCTTCTTGCTCGAGTTTCAGCAGAGCGGGGTAGAGCGTCCCGTAGTTGACGGAGAGCAGGTCGCCGCTGGTCTGCTCGATGCGGCGCGCAATACCATATCCGTGCATCGATCCCATCGTTTCGAGCGTCTTCAGCACCATCAGCGCCAGCGTGCCTTGCCAGACATCCGCTTTGTCGCCGGTCATGTTGTGTACGCTCCTATTGGATACCCATAGGCAGGGTACACCACGTCCTATGGGAAAGCAATAGGGAATACTGAAAAGCCGAAGGCGCCCGCCTGGAAGGCGGCCGCTACGAAGGCAACACCGTACGGTCCCCGGGCCGGAGATGCTGCGAGTCTAGGAGGAGGGCGTTTCGGTGCTGGCGCGGATTTCCTGCCAGCGCTTGGGGCGCTTCTTGGCGTCGAGAACTTTCTTGCGCAGGCGGATGGACTTCGGCGTGATCTCGACGTACTCGTCGTCGGCGATAAACTCGATGGCTTTTTCGAGCGTCATGTCGCGCGGGGGGATCAGCCGGATGGCCTCGTCGGCGGAGGACGAGCGCATGTTGGTCTGCTTCTTTTCCTTGGTGATGTTCACGTTCATGTCGTCTTCGCGCGCGTTTTCGCCGACGATCATGCCTTCGTAGACTTCGATGCCTGGCCCGACGAACATTTCGCCGCGTTCCTGGATGCCCCAGATGGCGTAGGCGACCGAGACGCCCGGGCGGTCGGCCACCAGCGCGCCGGTGAGGCGCATGGCCATGTCGCCGGCGTATTCGGTCCAGCCTTCGAGCAGGGAATGGATCAGCGAGGTGCCGCGCGTGTCGGTGAGCAGCTGGCTGCGCAGCCCGATCAGCCCGCGCGAGGGGATGCTGAACTCCATGCGCACGCGGCCGGAATGATGGTTCACCATCTTTTTCATTTCGCCGCGCCGGGTTCCGAGCGATTCCATGACGATGCCGATGAAGGATTCCGGGCAATCGACGATCAGCAATTCGAGCGGTTCCATGCGGCGGCCGTTTTCGGTGCGCACGACGATTTCCGGCTTGCCCACCATCAATTCGTACCCTTCGCGCCGCATGGTTTCGATCAGGATGGCGAGCTGGAGTTCCCCGCGTCCGAGCACGCGGAACGCGTCGGTGGAGCCCATGTCCTCGACGCGCAGCGAGACGTTGGTGAGCAATTCCTTTTCCAGGCGCGCGCGCAAGTCGCGCGAGGTCACAAACTGGCCTTCGCGTCCGGCGAAGGGCGACGTGTTGATCGTGAAGACCATCGTCAGCGTGGGCTCGTCGATGATCAGAGGCTCGAGCGGGGCGGGATTTTCCAGGCTGGTGATGCTTTCGCCGATCTGAATTCCTTCCACTCCGGCAATGGCCACGATGTCGCCCGCCGCCACCAGCTCGGCTTCGTCGCGCTCCAGACCGCGGAAGGTGAACAGCTTGGTGATCTTGGTCGGCTGAATCGTTCCGTCAATCTTGGAGATGGCCACTTCGGTGCCGCGCTGGAGCGTTCCGTTGAAGACGCGGGCAATCGCCAGGCGTCCCAGGAAATCGCTGTAATCGAGGTTGGTCACCTGGATTTGCAGCACGCCCGCGGGGTCGCCCGCCGGCGGAGGAATGGAAGCCACGATCTGGTCGAACAGCGGCTGGAGGGTGGTCGAACCGTCGCCGATTTTCAGGTGCGCCACTCCGGTCTTCGCGTTGGTGTAGATCACCGGGAAGTCGAGCTGGTCCTCGGTGGCGTCGAGATCGATGAACAGGTCGTAGATTTCGTCGAGGACGGCGGCGGGCCGCGCGTCGGGGCGGTCGATCTTGTTCAGCACCATGATGGGGGGCAGCTTGGCGGCCAGGGCCTTCTGCAGGACGTAGCGCGTCTGGGGCAGCGGGCCTTCGCTGGCGTCGACCAGCACGAGCACGCCGTCGACCATGCGCAGGGCGCGTTCGACCTCGCCGCCGAAGTCGCTGTGGCCGGGCGTGTCGACGATGTTGATCTTGGTGTCGTGATAGGTGAGCGCCGTGTTCTTAGCCAGGATGGTGATGCCGCGCTCGCGTTCGAGGTCGTTGGAATCCATCACGCGCTCGACCATTTCCTGGTTGGCGCGGAAAATGCCGCTCTGGCGGAGCATGGCGTCGACGAGCGTGGTCTTGCCGTGGTCCACGTGGGCGATAATGGCGATATTGCGAATCGGTGCGGTCATTTTGGTTGTTTGCGTTGAACTGCGGCCCAATCGGAAAAGGTTACCATTGCGGCCCGGCAACCCCGGTCTCTTCTGGAAACGCGGTGGAGCAACAAACGCACTACCAGTCTAGCATGGGCGCGGCGCGCCCGCCATCCGGCAGGGGCCTCGGGCGCGGGCCTGGGCGAAGGCGGTAGGTGGCCTCCGCCCTGTTGTCCGGCAGGGCGGTTCAGCCATCGGTCCGAATCGTAGAAAAAGGCTTGGCGCGCTGGCGCGCCCGGCGTATGGTTCATGGGGTTTGCGGGCCCGATCGCGCGGCGTGAGGCGGGACGAAGGAGCGTGGCTATGACATCGAATGGGTCGGAGGGCGGCTCTCTTCCGCCGATGGGAGATGCCGGTGGGCTGGGGGCGTTTCATCGACGGGTGCACCAGTTTTTTCTGGGGCCTGAGGGAATCCGCTCGGGCTGGCGGCTGCTGATCTTCATCGGGATCTTCATGGCGTTGAGCGCAGGGCTTGCGGCGGCACTCAGCCATATTCCCGCCATTCACGCCTGGTTGATGGCCCACCGGCTGGGCGCGGGCGTGATAACGCCCAGGGGCTTGCTGTTCAGCGAGGGACTGTCCGTTCTGCTGCTGCTGGTGAGCGCGGCGGTGATGACCCTGATCGAGAAGCGGTCGTTTGCGGATTACGGACTGCCGGGCGCGGGCGCATTCGGAAAACGCTTCTGGCAGGGCACCGCCCTGGGCTTCCTCATGGTGAGCCTGCTGATGGGATTGATTGGCGCGCTGCACGGATTCCAGATTAGCGGCTGGGCGCTGGGCTGGGGCGAGGCGGTGCGTTACGCCCTGCTCTACGCGCTGGGATTTGTGCTGGTGGGCGTCGCGGAGGAATTCTCGTTTCGCGGGTATCCGCAGGCGACGCTGTCGCAAGGGATCGGATTTTGGCCCGCCGCCGTTGTCCTGGCGATTTGTTTTGGCGCCCTCCACCTGGGGAACCCGGGCGAAGCAAAGATTGGCGCGCTGATGACTGCGGGATTCGCTTTGGTGGCCGCCTTTTCCCTGCGGCGCACCGGGAGCCTGTGGTTCGCGATTGGAATGCACGCCGCCTGGGATTGGGGAGAAACCTATTTTTACTCAGTTCCCGACAGCGGCATGCTGGCGACGGGGCACCTGATGAATTCATCGTTTCACGGCCCGGCGTGGCTGACGGGGGGAAGCGTGGGACCGGAAGGCAGCGTCCTGGTATTCGCCGTTCTGGTGCTCTGGGCCGAGATCCTGCACTTCCTGTTTACGGCCAAGCGCGAATCGCTTTGACGCGCGCACGGCGGAATCCTTTTGCCGGGCCATCGCATCTATTCGACACTGTGGCGGTTGTGCGGGGCGCCGGGGTCACGAAGCCGAACGCGGGCGCGACGCCCGGTTTGACACGCGCCGGTGTTGCCAGTACAATCGCGGGATTTGAGTGGGGCTGCGGGCCTCACCATGGGAACCCATCGATGGATAAGAAGCGGCTGGAATATTACAAAAAGAAACTGGTCACGCGGCGGGAAGAATTGCTGCGCGACATCACACGCACGCAGCGGGAAGGCCGCGAAGCCGACGAAGATCCCACCGTGGACCTGGCCGACAAGGCGGCCAATTCCTACACCAAGGAGTTCCTGTTCGGCCAGACGCACGCCGACCGGTCGCGGCTGCAGCTGGTGGATGACGCGCTGGCGCGCATCCGGGCCGGCACGTTCGGAGAATGCATTTCCTGCCACGAGGAGCTCCAGCAGAAGCGCCTGGAGGCCGTGCCGTGGACCCGCTATTGCCTCGCCTGCCAGGAAAAGCAGGAGCGCGGAGCCCTATGAGCCCGCGCCCGGCCATGCCCCTTTTCTCTCCGCTGAATTTAGAGTAAGGTGTCACGGTACCCGTTCGGTAAACGGCGCCTCCGTGATTATCAAGAGCACGCTCGACGCACTGGCCTCGGTGTTGTTCGCGGCGCCCTGCCGCGTCTGCGGCCAGGCGCTGCGGAACGCCAGCCGCATTCCCATCTGCACGTCTTGTCTCGAGGGGTTCGACCGCATCACCGGTCCGGTGTGCCTGGGGTGCGGGCGGCCGTTCGTCTCGCCCGTGGCGGCCCAGGCCGGCCAGCCACTGTGCCGGCTATGCCGCGCGGGTTTCTACGCCTTCGAGCGGGCGCGCAGCTTCGCCGGCTACGATGACGCCCTGTCCGAGGCGATCTCCCTGTTGAAGTACGAAGAGGTGACGCGACTGGGGGAGTGGTTCGCGGCGCGGCTGGCGGAGACCGTGGCGCGCGACGCCGGGGAATGGCGCGCCGATCTCGTGGTGCCCGTCCCCTTGCATCCGGAGCGGCAGCGCGAGCGCGGCTACAACCAGGCGGAGCTGATCGCGCGGCCTCTGGCGAAGCGTCTGGGGTTGCGGTTCGACGCGCGCCTGCTGGTGCGCACCAAGCCGCGCCCGCCCCGCCTGCTGCTGTCGCGCCGCGAGCGCTGGGAATCGGTGCGTGGCGCCTACGCCACACGGCCCGGGCGGGAAGTTGACAACCTGAGGGTGCTGCTGGTAGATGATGTATTGACGACCGGTGCGACGCTGGATTCCTGCGCGCGCGCCCTGAAGGATGCGGGGGCCGCCGCGGTGGCCGGGTTGACGGTCGCGCGGGTCCGCTCCTGGCAGGTTGCCCCGGGCTCCATCGCAGGCCGAGAACCCCGAAGCAAACCGGACGGGCGTCACGAGCATCCATAGCAGGGAAGGAGAGTTGTCTGGGGGCGCCCAGGCGACGTCATGGACAACCGGCACAAGAGCGGTCTGCGGCCCCGGCCGGATATCGGCGTGAGCGGGGCTGTGCTCGCCCCGCCGGCGGCCCGGCTCCCGGTTTCCGCGCCCAAGCGGATTTCCGTGATGCAGGAGCCGGTGCTGGTGCTGAACGCGACGTTCGAGCCCATCAACGTGACGGCGGTGCGCCGCGCCCTGATCCTGATGCTGAAGGGCGTGGCCCAGGCCGAGGAAACCAACCACGCCGAGGTCCACTCGGCCTCCAAGTCGGTTCTGGTGCCGTCGGTGATTCGCCTGCTCAGTTACCGCCACATTCCCCAGCAGAGCCGGGCGCTTTCGCGCAAGAACATCCTGCTGCGCGACCGCAACATGTGCCAGTTCTGCGGACGCATTTTCCCCGCTTCGGAGCTGACGCTGGACCACGTGATGCCGCGCTCGCGGGGCGGCCGGTCGTCCTGGGAGAACCTGGTGGCATGCTGCTACGCCTGCAACAACCGCAAGGGCGACCGCACCCCCGAGGAGGCCGGACTGAAGCTGCAGCGCCGGCCGCGCCCGTTCACCCTGCACACCTCGCGCCAGTTGATGCGCCTGATCGGGCATCGCGACGAGAAGTGGCGCAAGTACCTGTTCTACTGACCGCGGCGGCCGGCCGAAAAAAGCGAGACAACTTTTTCAGCGTTCGGGCGTCTAAGTAAGTAACCACACCCAAGACACACCCCCGGGAAGCGCGGCTGAAATCTCTGGCCCGCTTCCCTCCCTTTTTTTTGCGCCCCCCCGGCGGGCCGGCTGGCGCCCGTGCGTTCCCGGGTCCGGATTAGTGCAGCCGGGGCCGCAATTCCTCGGCGAACTTCTCGATGCGGCTGAGCGGGACGATGGCGATGCCCTGGTCCTCGAACAGCCGCGCGACGAACTGGTGGCGAGGGTTGTCGGGTGACGGCGCCACCTCGGTCATGGCGGTGAACTCGGCGTGCGCGGTGCGCAGGCGGATGCGCTCGGCGGTGTAGGCGAGCACTTTGGCCTGGGCGGGGTCGCGGCCCAGCGCGACGGCGTGCAGGTAGCCGCGCGTGCCGTTGTAGCGGCAGGCGTAGTCCAGGCGCAGGGGATCGCCCGGATGGGTGAACTCCTCGACGCGGACGCTGCGTTCCAGATGGCGGAGAATGCGGTGCCGCCGAAACACGTCGTTGAGGCGGGCGCGGATCCAGGCCCGCGTGTTTTCGACGATCCCGCCGCGGGCCCACGCCGGGGGCGCGACGTGGTCGCGGAACAGGCGGTCCATCTCGGCGTCGAAATCCCCGGCCAGCAGGGCCCTCTGCGGGCTGAATTGCAGGACATTCGAGAGTGTCTGGCCGAGCTTTTCCAGATAGACGGCCACTTCGTCATCGGGGGCGCCCAACCGCGCGTCGAACTCGGCCGGCAAGGCGCGCAGCAGCTCCTCATCCGCGCCGGGGTGGAGCCGCCGCACGCGGGCGATTTCGGAAGGTTCTTCGATGACGCGCAGGGCGCGGCGTGGCCGGGCCGGGTTCCCGGGGCCCGGTGGCGCCGGCACTTCTTCCAGCAGCACGCCGATGTTGACCCACTCGTCGCGGACGAGGTTGGGTGTGTAGCGCAGGACCCGGTAGCGGAGTGTCGTGTGTTGTTCCGGCATGGTTAACGTCCAGTTGGGAAAGGGTTGGGCCGACGAATTACAGGCTGATAGGATCAGCTCCCGGACGCGCTTGCGCCGCCGCAGGAGCTGTTCGAGCAACTGCTCCAGCGCGTCCAGGTGAAAATCGTACCACTCGGGGGGGATCTCGCTGGCCGCCTGTTCGAGCATGCTTTCGGTCATATTTCCCTCCAGGCGGGCCAGCCAGGGCTCGAACGACTCCATGCCGCGCACCGATTCGTAGACGCGGTGCCGCGCGTAGAGCCCGCGCAGCGGCGCATCGGGGAAATTCCATTCGCCGGCGTTGAAGCAGAAGCCGTGATCGATCATCTGAGCCTGATAGCGCGGCTCGCCCCGGACGCGAAAGAAGATTGCCTGGCGGCCGTTGGTGTTGCAGGTCCATTTGTCGAAGACCAGCACGCCGCAGAAATCGGCAAGGTTCACCACCTCCCGTAGCTGCTCGTCGGGAAGGAAATCGTAGGCCACCGTTTGGGCCGGAGAGCCCGGATAGCGCGAGCCGAACTGCTGCCCGGCGCGGCACCGCACGCTATGCCGCCCCAGCTGCATCACCAGGTCTTCGGTGTGCTCAATCAAGCTGGCCTGCACCTCGACCACGGCGGCGGCCGGCGTGGGCAGTCCCAGGCGGGCCGCCAATCGTGTCCCTAGCAATTCATTTACCAGAATGCGCGCACCCTGCGGATTGTTCTGAAATTTGACGACGTAGTAGCCCTCGTCCTCGCAACGCATCAGTTGCGACTGGGCGCCTCCACGCATTCTCCGGATCTGCTCGATGGCCCGCGGCATTGCGCCGTATGCTAGCTATCGAAAGGGGATGACCGCAAGGGGAACATTTCAAATCGGGAAATGGCCCATGGGCGGCCCCGCGTGATGCCAGGGCCGCCGGCGCCGGAAACGGATGCGGGAAAGCTCGGTGGCCGGCTTTGTGCGGGCGCAAGGCCGCCGGCCGGCACGCATCGAACCCGCCGCGCAGCCGGGCCGGCCGCACGCCCGCTCCCACGCACGTCCGGGTCCCTCAGCGCTTCTTTCGACGGCCGCCCTTTTTCGCGCGCGCCTTCTTGGTCTTGCGCTTCGGCTTGCCCTTGGCTTTCTTTTTGGGGCGTGCCTTATTGGTTTTCTTGGCTTTCTTGGGCTTCGGTGCGGGCGCGGATTTGCGGCGAGCCGGCGCCGCCGCGGCAGCAGGAGCTTCTTCCTCGGCGGGTTCTTCCTCGACGATAACCTCTTCGACTTCTTCTTCTACCAGATCGTGCCCCTGCTCCAGCCCTTCTTCTTCCTCTTCGTAGCGGGGCAATTCGTCGTCTTCGTCATCGTGCATCTTGGCGTAAAACATTTCGATCCTCCGTAAGGGCTTTCGGGAAAGGGCTTCACTCCTCGCGCTTATAGACGGAGTGCTGGAAGTTGTCAAGGCGCAAATAGCCGAAAATTCAGGTGGTTGCATGTTGGGCAAGGCGTTGGGAGCGCGAAACGGGGCGGCCCCGGCACCCCGTATCTTATATAGGTGACGTTGGTTACACCAGCAATCGACGAAACAAACAGCTCCGCTCAGCGCCGGATCGTCAGCACGTCGCCGGCCTGCAGCGGGCGGTCGGCCAGGAAGGCGTTCCACTGCCGCAGGGCCAGGACCGTCGTCTGATACTGTCGCGCAATCGAATACAGCGTCTCGCCCGGCTTCACGCGGTACTCCAGCGTGGAGGCTCCGTCCGATTCGCCTGCCGCCACGGTCTTCATGGCCAGGTGTCGCCGGGACGCCGGGTTGGCCTCGCTGCTGGAGGCGCCCCCGGCGTAGATGCGCAGCCGCGCGCCGCGCGCCACGTGGCCGCCGCGGATACGATTCCAGCGCTTCAGTTCCTCCACCGTCACGTCGAAGCGGTCCGCAATTCCTTCCAGGGTGTCGCCCCGCTGCACGCGGTAGCGCACTACCCGCGCCGCCGGAGGCGGGATCGGCACATTCAGCAGGAAGCCCGCCGCCACGGTGGCGCGCGCGTCCAGATGGTTGGCCTCCGCCAGGGACCCGACCGTCACGCGATACTGCCGCGCAATTTCCGCCAGCGTCTCCCCGGACGTCACGGCATGCAGCCGCCAGGTCGTCCACTTCTCCTGGGGAACCTGCGCCATGTTCTGCTGAAAATTCTTGGCCGAGCCCGCCGGCAGTCGCAGTTCAAAGCCCGATTCGTTGGGCGTGACGCCGCGCAGCAATTGCGGATTGAGAAGCTGCAGGTCGTCGACGTCCGTGCCCGCGGCATCGGCGGCCAGACGCAGGCTGACGGGATGCGGCAGCGGGATGGTTTCGGTCTGCGGCGGCTTATCCGGATCAATCTGGACACCGTACAGAGCCGGGTCCTTGGCCACCAGCGCGAGCGCCAGAATGATGGGCACGTAGTTCTGCGTTTGTTCCGGCAGGGCCTTGCGTTTCTGCAACTCCCAGAAATCGGCATAGCCGGTGCGCTGCACCGCCTTCACGACATTTCCGGGCCCCGAATTATAGGCCGCCATGACCAGATACCAGTCGCCGAACATGGCGTAGAGGTCGCGCATATGGCGCGCTGCGGCGCGCGTGGCCTTTTCCGGATCGCTGCGCTCGTCCACCCAGTAGCTCCGCTCCAGATCGTACTGCTCGCCGCGGAACGGCATGAACTGCCAGATGCCGCGGGCCCCGGAGCGGGAAACCGCCCGCGGCTGAAACGCGCTTTCCGCCTGCGCCAGATAGATCAGATCCTGCGGCACGCCTTCTTCCTGAAGCACGCGCCGGATCATATCGCTGTAGCGGCCCGCGCGCTGCAGTCCGCGTTCGACAATGGCGCGGCCATGCGGCGTGCTGAAAAAGCTCAGGTACTGCAGGACCGATTGATTCACCGTCAGCGGCAGATCGTGGCGGACGCTGATCAGTTCCATCTGGGCCTTGCGCGCCAGCCCCGGATCGCCCTCCGGCAGATCGATATCGGCGATTTCGTCAATCACCGCGGGTTCGGCCGGCGGGGCCGATTCGTCCTCGCCGTCAGCCGCCGCGCTCAGCTCCTCGGAATGCGGCGCCTCGCCCAGCTGATCGAATAATTTCGAAAGCCGCGGGTCGGAATCGGCCTGAAAGCCGCTCTTCAGGATCAAGTTGATGGCGTGATCGAAATCGGCCTCGGCCTTGGCAGGATTTCCGGCCTGTTCTTCCTGCTGTCCAGCGTCGACGCTGGCCTGCACCTTCTCCACCAGGATATCCATGGCCGGCCGGGGATCACGCGACAGAGGCGCGGTCGAGGCCGCGTTTTCGGGCAGGGGAAGAGGTTGCTGCCCCGGGGCCGGTGACTGCGCTACGGCAGGAGTCGGCGCGGCCGCGGGCGGCCGTACGCGCACCTGCTTTGAACCGGTTTCCTGGCAGCCTGCCAGCAGCAAAATCCCTGCTGCCAGGAGGACCGAACTGGTACTCGAAAGCTTCATCAATGGCCTCACGCCCCGCAGGGAATCCCGCATCTTTGATGCCGCAGGGCAGTTTCTGCTGCCCGGCCGGGTGCCCCGCGTCTCGTCGTAGGATAACGGAAATCTTACGAGTTACTTACGGTCGGCGTCAATGGCCCTGCCGAACCTGCCGTTAACGAGATCAGGACACCTAGTACTACCTGTTTTTTGACATGCGTGAGCACTCTCGTGCCCTGTATGGGCACGCGGAGCGTACGTCCTTATAGCATTACACGGACGGCCGCTCCAAGTCCAAAGGTGGACCGCGCCGCCGCCCAGCCTGGCGGCCTAGCGGAGGGCTTGTCGGAGGTCTTCGATAAGGTCTTGGGGATCCTCGAGGCCCACTGAGACGCGCACCGTGCCGGGTTCGATGCCGACCTGGCGCAGTTCCGCACCCGACATTTTGTGATGCGAGGTGTAGATCTCCATGAACACCATATAATAAAATAAAACCAGGCTGGCCGCCAGGAGAAACACGCGCACGCGGTCGCAG
>VFSW01003381.1_pt1 | contig 23955 bp, 36 predicted proteins | sample 5358111 | NCBI WGS metagenome assembly VFSW01 (sample SAMN11554181, study PRJNA540505) | mine drainage metagenome | isolation source: sediment from site ElyBrook_90M | place: USA: Ely Copper Mine, Vershire, VT | collected 2017
CGCAGCAATACCCCCGGCAACGCCAACCCGCGTCCGGGTGCCGTCCGGGCACCGGGACGCTCTTTTACTTCCCTATGGGCCTTGCGGCCGGGAGAAAGGCTACAGGCCGGCGGCGGCCTTCCCGAGCAGTGGCCCGAGGGTGCCGACGAGCTTCGCGAGGAGCGCCTCCGCTTCGGTCTTGAGCTGCGGCTCGGCCTGCGCGACGAGCGCCTTGAGGCCGGTCTCGAACTCGGCGAGGACCGGCGCGGCGGCCGCGATCTGCGCCTTCAGTGACACCGCCTCGGCCTTCGCGTCGGCCAGGAGCTGCTTCTCCTCGGCCCGCGCCTCGCCGTCGATCTTCTGCCAGGCCGCTTCCAGCTTGGCTTCCAGTGCGGTGATTGCTGCGAACATGATGGTTCCGCCCTTCTGCGGGGGTGACGGCGCGGCCGGAAGGACGCGCCCGGTGGGGAGGTCAGGAGTCCTGCGGTGCCGGCGTGAGCCGGGCCCCGGCCGGGAAAGCGCGGGGCCCGGGAAACGCCCGGGGGCCTACGGCGTGATCTTCAGCAGGAACGGCTGCCGCACCGGAACCGCCGGATCGTCAGTGATCTTCAGCCAGCACTGCCACGACCCGATCGCGAGGCTGACACCGCCGTTCGCGGGGCCGACGAGGACCTGCGCCCAGTACTGGGCCCCGGGGTAGGTGACCCAGGTCCCGGTATTCCAGGTCGCGGGCTCCGCGGCCGGGTAGGCGCTCGCGCTGGTGAACGCGAACGCCACGGCGTCGCCGGTCGGGTTGTAGGGGCCGTCGATGCCCGTCGCCTGCACGAGCACCTGCAAGAGCTCGGTGGACAGGACGGACTGGGAGAGCGTCTGCACCTGGCCCTCCTCAGGAGTTCCGGGCGGCGGCCACTGACCACAGCTGGCGGGCGGGGCCGGCCGAGAACAGGACGGGGGGCAGTGCCGGCGGGACGGCGAGGAGCACGGCGTGCCGGTGCCGTGCGGGCGCCGCGTTGCGGCGGCGGGAGACCAGGGGCGGCGGCAGTGCCGCGGCGATGACGGCGGCGGCGGCCTGCGGCACCTGGTAGAGGCGTCCCCGGCGGCTGCGGAGAACACGGTAGCGACGCTGCATCGCCCGCCCCCGTCCGGCTCAGCGCATCACCTCATGTCAAAACGGACAAAAGATTATACTCTACTCTTCCCACTCACACGTGAGCACGAGGGACATACCGGACGGGAGGGCGTTGACCCGGTTCACGAACGCGAACCCGACATTCGCCGCCGGGACCGACGACGGCCAGAAGTCCTCCGGGACCTCCCACGGCCAGTCGCCGCCGGACTGGCTGTTGAACGCAAGGGAGATCGTGTCCGCTGACGCCAGTGTCGGGGCCGTCGTCCAGGCGCTGATCAGGTTGTTGGCGTTGGCCGCGAACGCCGGGTTCATTTTCGACTGCACGGTCGCGTTCACCGGGGTCGACGGGGTGCCCGACGACGTGACGTTGATGCCGACCTGCAGCTGCTGCGAGGACGGCGCCGACGTGCCCGCGATCGTGCCGAGCTGCACCCGGCGCAGCCGCAGCCCCACCGTCGAGGAGTAGCCGACCCACGCGAACGCGGTCCCGGACGCGAGCGCCGCGGCAGAGGTGAGCTGGGCAACATACCGCGCCATGATGAATCCGCCTTCCGGGGAACATGAGAAAAGCCCCGGCCACGCGGCAGGGGCTGGCGATACGGCAAAGGGGGCTAGTGCAGGCCGCCATACCGGGTGATCACCGGGAACGGGTACGCGGCCCCGGCGGCGGCGGCCGGGGTGAAAGTGTCCACCGTGATTACCGAATCGTTCATCACCCCTGTCCACGTGACGGAGGGCGTCTCGGCGGCAGTCCCGGCGGACGGGTTGTAGGCGACGAGGCCGCCGTGCGTGCCGGCATTGAGAACCGACACCAGCTCGCCCGTGTACCCGGCCGACCAGACGGGCGAGGTCATGACCCCCGAACCGCCGAAGTCAATGGCCCACACATGGGCGACGGACAGCTCACCGGAATGCGCGAGCGCCGGGGTGCTCACCGCCTGCGTCGCGTTGGACGTGCCGTACCCGGCCTGGCCCCCGGTGTCGCGCGCCGCCGCGCCGGCCCACCGCGACCAGCAGACCTGGCCGCCGGCCGTGTTCGGCAGGGTGACCGCCGACCCTTCAGTGCCAAGAGCGAAACGGTAATAGGTGTTGACGGACAGCGGGAAACCGGTATCCAGCCGTGACGACCCGGCCGACCAGCCGGACGGGGGCCCCGCAGGAGCCGAGCCGACGACCGCGATCGTCACGATGTCGAGCTGGCCTGCTGCCGGAGCGCCGGACGGGAACGTGTAGACCGAGCTGCTGCCGGAAATGTTCTCGAAGTCGCTGTTAACGTAGCCGTAGGCCATGCGGGATCAGCCGGGCGAGCCGGTCAGGAGAACGCCCCAGGTCTGCGCGCCCGCGACCTCGTCGACCGCGATCTGATGCTTCAGGACCGGAAGCTTGCTCATGTCGAACTCCACATACCGAGGCCCGGGAAGGACGGGCGTGCCGAAGAAGTCATCGAGGAGGAGGGACTGGTCGAGGGTGCGGCCGAGTGCCGCGTCGGTCCACTGGGTGCTGTCCGCGCCGATCGAGAGCTGCCGGCAGGCGCCCGGGCCGCGGATGTGCTCGCCCTCGCCGTAGTGGGCGGTCCACAGCCGGTGGCGGTGTAGGTGCCGATGAGCCCCAGGTTCGCCCCGTACACCCATGACCCGGTGGCGGCCGGGGTGATCGCCAGCGACGGCACGGTGCTCGCGGCCGAGACGGCGGTGCCGGCCGGTGAGGATGCCTGCCCGGTGACCACCTTGACGAGCAGGGCCGTGCCGATGGCGACGCTGCCGCCCTGGGTGGCGGTGGCGGTGAACGGCATCAGGCCTCCAGTACGTCTGGCACCCGCAGCCGGACAGGGCCGGCTAGCGGAAGAGCGAGGCGGGCTAGGCCGCCTGCACGGTCATGGTGACCGGGGCGCCCGAAACGGACGGCGTCGCGGAAGCGGTGCCGAGCGCGTACACGGTCAGCGTCGCCCCGTCCACCGACGCGAAGATCAGGTCAAGATCGTAAGACGCGCCGGCCGTCAGCCCGGTAACCAGGAACTGCATGCTGATCGCGGTCAGGGTGGTGGTCAGGGTGGGCACCATGGCGCTGGCCAGGACCGGGGACACGGTGCCGTGCGCGGCCACGCTGAACGCGCATCTTCCGGTACCGGATCCCACCGCGGCCACCAGCGTCACCGTGACCAGGACGCTGCCGGCGGCCGGGGCGGTAAAGCCGCCGGTCGTGATGTTGGCGCTGTCCACCGCGGCGAACGTCCCCGACGCGGTACCGGGCGTGGCCCGGCTCGCCGGGGCGTACTGCGACGGGACGCACAGGTAAGGCCCGGCCGCGGGAGGGAAAAGGGGCATCGTGTCACCAGCTCGTCAGGCGCGCGCTGCCGTCGGCCGAAGCCCAGATGCCGTCGGCCTCGCCCGCGTAAAGCGGCTGCGGGAACTCGTAGTAGCCGCCGGCGGCGATCTGCACCGTGTACGACGTCTCCGATGCCCCGGTCCCGAACTTCAGGTACAGCACCGCGGCGGAGTCGTTGAAGACGGCGCGCCCGTTCACGGGGCCGAGTGCCTGGAAAGCCTCGGCGAAGAGCTCCGTGCTGGCGGCAGCCGCCGCCACGGACGTCACCGTGGCGGCCTGCGCTGTTTCGGTCATGACTCCCCTTTCTCTGGATCGCGGCGGCCGGGAAAAGCGGGCAGCTAGGCCGGGGAGCCCGTGAGCAGTACGCTCCAGGTCTGCGCCCCGGCGATCCCGTCGACGGCGATCCCGTAGTGCGCCTGCACCGCCCGGACCGCGGCGTCCGTCGCCGGCCCGAACACGCCGTCGTCGTCGATCAGGGCGTGCTGGATGCCGTTGATCCGCCCCGTCAGCGCCACCAGCGACTGAAGCCGGCGAACAGGCCAGAACGCGCCCGGCTTATCCGAGTCGCCCTGCTTGAGAACCGCGATCTTGCTCATGTTGAACTCCGCGTAAGGCGCCGGCGCCGGCACGGGCGTGCCGAAGAAGTCATCGAGGAGGAGGGACTGGTCGAGGGTGCGGCCGAGTGCCGCGTCGGTCCACTGGGTGCCGTCCGCGTCGATCGAGAGCTGCCCGCACGACCTCGGGCCGCAGATGTGCTCGCCCGCACCGTAGTGCGCGGTCCACAGCCGCACCGCAGTGCGCAGGACCGGGACGGCCGCTATGGCCGGCAGTACGAGCCGGCCCATCGTGGAGGCGTTCGCGTAGATGCACGGCCGGGCGATGCCCCGCCGCCGCTGCCGTGCGTACCAGGACGGGATATCGGACGGGCTCGCTGCCCCGGGCTCGACGTCCAGGGCGTCCGCGTCCGAGGCCGCGAACAGGGCGATCGACAGGTGGCGGGCCCCCGGGAACGCGGACACGATGTACCCGTAGTCGGGCTGGTTGCCGATCGCCCCGTCGACATACCCCGCGTAGGCGGCGCCGCCGGGCGGGAGCTGGCCGTTGAAGATCGAGTCGAACATCGTGATCGTCACGGGGTCACGTCCTTCCCTGCCCCGAGGGCAGCGTCCCGGGCCTCTTGAGTCAGTGCCGTGTTCGCCCGGACTTCCGCGAGGATCGCGAGGATCTTCTCGTCCTGCGCCGCGAGGTGCGCGGCCTGCTCGGCCTGGCCGTGCAGGAGCAGCTCGACGTCATCGAACTGCCGTTTCGCCATGCGGTCGGTGGCCTCGGCGAGGACGGCGCCGCCGACGATGATGATCGGCAGGAGCACTAGCTGTATGAACTGCGAGCTTGCCCACTGGACGAACCCGGCAGCGCCTCCGTGGAGCCCGGCGGGCAGCCCGTAGAGCGCGAGCAGCGCGAACGCGTAGGCGCAATACATAGTCCCGACCCCGCGCGTCACGAGCACGGCTGCGCGGGTGTTGATCCGGGTGATGAGGTGCTTGCGGGCCGGCCCGGCGACCGTGACCGGCCCCTGCTCGGCGCGGTGCTTCAGGTGAGGGTGCGGGACGTGCTCATGCAGGGTCATCGGTGCTCCATCCGGGAGTCCCGTCGCCGCCGCCCGCGAAGACGCGCGCCGCCGCGCCCCCCAGTCCGAGCGGGTTGCGCGGGCGGTCGCCGTGCCTGGCGTTCGCCTCGGTGACGCGCTGAATCTGGAAGTCGATCGGCAGGCCGGTGCGAGCGGCGAGGTACGCGCCGATCGACAGGCAGAGCAGCGCCCACCGGTCGCGGGTCGGGCAGGCTGCGGCGAACTCGTCGTCGTCGAGCATGAGACGCACGTCGACATCGCGGTACGGGCGCCCGTCGTTGCCGATGTTGGCGAAGCCTGCGGTGCCGACCAGGTACGGGTGCGTGCCGAAGGCATCGGTGACCAGCTCGCACGCCCGGTCCAGTTCGAACATCTGGGTGGTGGTCAGCAGGTCGGTGCGGGCCTTGGCGGTCATGCCGGGACTGCCACCGACCAGCAGTCGCCGTCACGGACGGCGGCGAGGACCGGCGGCCCGCTCGGCCGTGGTCCCGTCCGGGCCGGGATGCCGGCGGGCGGATCGTCGTAAGGAGACGCGCCCGGCGTCGTAATCCAGGTGACCGCGATGCTGCCGCTGTTCGCTGTTGTGGAGGTGTTCGCGAAGGTGATCATGCCAGCACGAGCCTCCCGTCGCGGATCCACCCGTGCCACGGGCGCGCCGGGTCGGTGTCGTTGATCGACGGGTGAACAGTCAGGTTCGGTGCCTCGCCCGTCACTGTCCAGTGCGCGCCGCCCGATGACGCGATGCCCGAGTACCAGACGGTGCGGTTCGGCAGCACGACCGCCCAGCAGTCGTGGACGCGCCACATGTCGCCGGGCATGAGATCCGCACCCGAGCCGGGGGTGTCGATGGCGACCGGGTCGCCGGCGGCAGGCAGGTACGGGCCGCCGATCTCCGGGTCCGGGATGATCCGGAGCGGGATGCCGGTCACTTCGCCGCCGCGGCGGTCAGCCCGTCAATGATCAATAGCTTCATGCGCGCCTCCCTAAGTCGCCGGATAGGCGCGCCGCGACTTAGGCGACTGCACCCGCCGTAAACGAGAGCAATGACGCTGGGACGCGATCAATGGGCACTTGGCGATAAACCTCACCGAGAGCAGCCGCGACCGCATCTTGCGTCAATCCTGAGACGTCGAACCATTCACAGACGCGGTTCTGGTATTTTCCGAACGCGCCGGGCCACCTAAAGGCGAGAGTGGCCTGCATCCATGCCTCGGCGCGAACGTCCCCCGGCTGTAGCCAGATGCATGAACTGCCACGCACATCCAAGTTCCGCTTGCGGGCGCCAACCCTGGCCGTCCCGACGTAGACGGCAGACGACCTGGTGGTAGCGCATCCCACCTTCAGGACGGCGGCCTCCGGGAACCAGATGGCGTACACGAAGGGATCGGTCTTGAGCGTCTTCCGGTACTTGCGGACGTGGGCGTTGCGGCTCGTCTTGTCCTGGTCCTGGTTCCAGAGCCGCCGGTACTCGCGACTGCACGCGCCCAGCCGCTGGCACATGCCGTATTTCGAAGTGGTCGGCAGGCCGCATATCGTGCACGGTTTTAGCTGGCCCTCGCGCTCTTCGCTGCCGCTTGAGTTAGACATGATTCATGTATCATATCAATTCTTGAGCGAGCTTCGGCGGCTACATAAGGATCACGAATCACGGTTAGCTGATTATCTTGAAGGCGTTCGCCGCTATCCGACCAATTCGTTGAACCAGTAACCACGTCGAGACCATCGACCACCAGCATTTTGAGATGAATGATGGCCCCGTGCTCGCTGCGGCCGGCCGCCACAGAGTTGGACGGGAACGCCGACTTGGCCAGCAGGGCGCGCTCGTGGACCCCGCCGGCCTGGCTTGAGTCGAGCGTCAGGGAGACGTAGACGTTCTCGTCGTCGAGCTTCTCGTGAATCGCGGCCGCCAGGTCATCGTCATCGAACCCGTACATCGCGACTACGAGCGACTTGCTCGCGGAGGCGATGAGGTCGGCCAGCACCAGGTGAACCTGATCTACCGGGCTGTAGAACGTGAGGGCGGCCGCCGGGTAGCCGGGCGAGAACGGGACCGCCTTGTGCCTGGCGAGGACGGACAGGTCAGCCAGCGCCATGGTCACCGCCTCATTTCAGTACGAGCTGGAGGACGCCGATGATGACGACGGCGATCGCGGCGAGGGTCGGCCAGATCCACCGTTTCCAGTCCAGGCCGGCCTGCTTGTGCCGTTCCTCGACGCGTTCCCGCTCGGCGCGCTCCCGGTCGCGGTCCTCCACCGCCCCGACGCGCAGCGCCAGGGCGGTGACGTCGGACTTCTCGGCCTTCGTGTCGGCCAGTCTCGATAGCTGCTGCTCGATCCGGTCGAGCTGCTGCCGCATGTCGGTGCGGAGGGCGACGATCTCCGCCCGGAGATCCGCGACGAGGTCCCGTACGGTGTACGTGACTGCCGGGTCTTCGTCGGGCATAGGCCCCTCCCCGTCCGAGAAGGTGGATACTGGCAGCCATGATTAGCGGCGTGGCCGCCGACCTCTCCGCGCGGGGCGGCTTCGGCTGGTCGTGCCCGTGCGGCGGCGACTCGATCAACCTGCTGACAGGGACGACCGCCGACTTCACCATCAGGTGCGGGTGCGGCAGGACCTACCGGGCGCGGGTGGAAGAGATACCGGAGCCGTGAGTACTTGCGTGGTGCCGGGCCCGTATTCCATCAAGTGCGATAACGGCCACTTCCATAACACCCCACCGGAAACCCTGAACATCGGTATCGGGATCCGGATTCGCATGGAGAATGTCCACTGCGTAGCGCCATGCCCGGAGTGCGGGGCGAACGGCACGATCGAAGACGGCTATTACTGGATCACGGCGAACTTCCGGCAGCGCCTGCGGATGGCGTGGTCCGTCCTGTGGAAGGGGTACGTTTGACCGCCCAAGGCGACAACGATGAATTCTGGCGGCTCAAGATCGCCGAGGCGCAATCGTCAGGACGGCCACGACCCCGGGGAGGCGGCGTAGATCGTGAACGACCCGCCGGTCACCGGGGTCAGGGCGGCGTAACCCCCGGCGGCCGGCCCCGTGGAGGCGGCGCCGGGGAACGCGAAGGCGGCACGGGAAGCCGCCCTGGCCGGCATTGCCCGCCTCATCGCGCCCCGCTCATGTCGGCATCAGGGTGACGGTGTGGGTGAGCGTCCCCGAGTATGCGGGCGTGTAGGACTGCCCGGCCCCGAGCATGAACCCGTACGCGGCCGCCCCGGCCGCGTTCGGCTGCGCTACCGATGTCCCGGCCGCGTTGCTGAGGTTCAGGCTGGTGAACGTGCCCCCGGACAGGGTGACGGTGATCCACGCGTTCAGGTAGTAGTAGTTCACCCACGGGTTGCCGGTTGTCGGGGGCGCCTGCGGGGAGGCGACCGGGCCCGGGACGGCCTGCGTGTTGATGATGGTCATGCCGGCGGCGCTGTTGGCGAAACTGGACCCGTACACGGTCGAGTTCCGGAGCCGGATCGTGCCCGACCCCAGGTTGCCGGGGTCGTAAACCAGCTTGGAGACGTTCTCGGTTTCCAGTTTCAGGATGTCGAGCTTGGTGCCCCCGTTGGTGAACCCGACCCCGTTGGTGCAGTACTGGACGTCGGCGTAGTTGATCTGGCATCCGTGCACCCCGGCGGTGCCGTTCCCGCTGTACGCCTCGATCCCGGTCACGCAGTACAGGACGTTGACGAACTCGGTCAGGGAGCATTCCGACGGCCCGTACCCGTAGCAGAAACCCTCGCAGGCGAACGACTGCGTGTAGCAGACGATGTTGTTGCCCGCGGCGGGCATCCGCAGCCCCCACCCCCACTGGTTCGCCGCGGGACCGGTGGCCGCCATGACCGGCCAGCTTCCCCCGGACGGCACGATGCCGAGAGCCTGCGCCGAGCAGTTGTAAACCCCGCACTCGGCCGCGCTGAACAGGTCGAGCCCGCCCACTCCGCTGCCGTACGGGACCATGACCCGGATCGAGTCGAACACGATCTTGATGTTCGTCGTGCCCGGCTGGGTGCCGGACTCGCCGCCGTAGGTGGTGGACAGGATCGGGGTCCCGAACACGTGCGACGCCCCGTAGGTGGCGTTGTTCGTCCCGTTCGGGCCGATGTACATGAAGCAGGCGCCGGAGGTTTCCGGCACCATCTGCTGGTACACCGGCAGGGTCGCCGCGTCCCGCGAGGTGCCCCGGATGATGAGCTTCGTCTTCGGTCCGCCGTTCGGCGGGTTCGGGGTCGGGATGACGCAGTTGCCCATGTAGGCGCCGCCCGCCGTGGGCGCGGTGGCCAGCACGTAGATGACCGGGCGGCAGGCGACCTCGGCGGCGCTGTTGTTCGCCGCGGCGTAAGCGGCCGCCGCGTTAAGGCAGGTGATGAAATTCGCGGTGTCATCGGTGCCGAAAACGGCCCCGGACCGGGCGACGGTGGTTCCGGCGCTGGCCGTCAGGGTCACTTCGCCAGGGTTCACGTAGGTCGCGATAGTGGTCAGCAGGTCCGCGCCGGAGGTTCCCGCGCCGATCACCCGGATCGAGTCGCCGGCCATCGCCGGGGTGAACGGGGCGCTCACTGTCGTGTTGGATGCCGGGGGCGGCGGGGTGGCGGTCACCGGGGGCGCGAGGAGGACGAATTTGTTGGGGAACGGGTACGGCAGCCCGGCCTGCGTCTGCCGGTAGTAGACGGACCCCCCGGCGGCGGTGATGTACACGTGGTAGCCGATCGCCCCGCCCGGCACCGCGCCCGGTGCCGTCATGGTGATCGTGGACGTGGACCCGGTGGTGGTGATCGACGCCGACGCGGACGCCAGGGTTTCCCCCAGGGCCGACACGAACGTGTAAACCGCCTGGTAGGTGCCGGCCGCGATGGTGCCGCCCGTGGTCGCCGTGCCCAGTGCCGGGGCCGTCGACGCGTCCGCCACCCCGGCGGTCGTCAGCGTGCTGGCCGATGCGGTGATCGCCGCATCGGAGATGAACTGCCCGTTGCCCTGGCAGCCGTAGGATTCCGGCAGGAACTGCCACGGCTGGGGCGCCAGGTAGTCGGTGCCCGCCGCCGCCGCCGAGATCGCCGTGCCGTTGCCCTTCAGGACCCCGGTCACCGTGGTCTCAAGGGTGACCGCCGGGGTGGTGGTCTCGGTTGCCACAGTGCCCGCGAAGCCGTTGGCCGTGACCACGGACGCGCTGGTGACAGTGCCCGGCCCGCCGCCGCCCGTGCCCGGGTCGGAGCCCAGGACGTACCAGACGCCGAGCGAAGCCCGGTACTGGAGGATCACCCCCTGGTACAGCAGGGCCAGGGACCGGGAGGCACCGCCGCCCTGCACGTTGACGGTGTCGCCGCCCGCCGTCGCCACGGTGACCGCGTTCGCGCCGCCCTGCGCCACCATCTTCACCGAGACGGCGGCCCCGTCCTGCGGCTGCGACGGCAGGGTGACGGTGAACGCCCCGGCCGTGGTGTCGCAGGGGACGAACTCGCCCGGGTTCGCCGTGTACGCCGACGTCTTGACGGTGACCGGGCTGAACTGGCCGCCCGCGGCGAGCGGGCCGGACGGGCCCGCCGTGAGAGTACTGGTCAAGAGGACCTCCGGCAGGCAGCGGAAAGCCCCGGACCGGGGTCCGGGGCCGGGCTAAGGACGAAAAGGGATGCGCGGGCGGCCGGCTAGGCGAGCTGCACGGTCCCGGACGGCTGCCCGGTCCCGGCGTAGGTCACCTGGGTGACGGAGGCGAGCATCGTGCCGTCCTCGAACGCGGTCGCCTCGCACAATCCGAGGAGCTCCCCGTGCGCCCCCCCGTAGACCAGGGCGGTGATCCGGGCCCCGGAGTCCTCCCAGGTGTGCAGGACCTGCCCGCCCGGGGACTGGTCCCAGACCCCGGCGAGTACCGAGTACCCGTCCGGCTGCCCGGTCCAGGACCCGCCGCCGTTAGGCCTCGCCTGTGCCGCGGCGGCGAGCGCGGACGGGTCGAGGGCGATCTGCGCGTAGTCGTTCAGGTCCCCGCCGTCCTGGTGCACCAGGATGTGATAAGTCGCGCCGGGGGTGAGGCCGGTGACGGGCACCGGCACGGAGATCAGGGGCAGCGGGGACAGAGGCACGGTGTCGTAGCTGGCCAGGTGCAGGTCGAAGATTTCCCACCCGCCACTGTCACCGGGGTAGTACGCCGACTGGAACGCGCCGCCGGAGTAGGCGTTCGTCGCCTGCCAGGCGGGGGCGGGGCCGTCAGCGGTCACGGTCAGGACCTGCGAGAGAACTCCGGCGCCCCCGCCCGTCGTGATGCCGGCGATGATCGCCACCGCCGTGTCGGTCACGGCGAGGTTCCAGCCCGGCGAGAACGCGTAGGCGGGTGCCGGCAGCGGCGGCCCGGCCTGCCAGGGGCCCGGGGACCCGTCGGCCTGGATCGCCGAGTACCAGACGGCGGTGAGGGCGGTGTCCGCGGCGTTCACCCCGCCGGCGCAGACCAGCCACCCGTTCACGACCGCGAGATACGGGCTGCTGACGGGCGCCGGCAGCGAGGGCCCCGCGGTCCATGACTGGACCTGCCCGTTGACTGCGCTGGCGTACCAGACGGCGGCGGTCGACGTGGCGGGGGCGGCGGCGTTCCCGCCCGCCGCGTACACCGTGCTGCCCCATGCTGCCATGGCGCCCGTGACGGTCACCGCCGGGAGCGGGGCCTGCGCGGTCCACGCCCCGACGGTGCCCGTGGAAGGATCCCACGACGCGGTCCACGCGGTGGCGTAATGGGCGATGCCGTTGGTGCCGCCGGCGAGTATGACGGTATCGGCGGTGGCGCAGGCCATCGCCCAGTACGCGGCCTGCGGGAGCGACGGCTGCGGCACCGGTGCCGACACGGTGCCGCTCCCGAGGTAGGCGACCGTGGCCACGGTCGCGATGGCAGCCCCGGCGGTGGCGTCCCATCCGCCGAGCAGGATCGTGTAGTTCCCGCTGCTGACGGGGGTCGCGTAGTTCCCGGCCCCGTTCAGCGACACGGCCGGCTGGGCCCACGCGGTGTTCACGCCGGCGCCGAACGCCATCGTGCCCGACTGGGCGGTGGCGAGCGGCCCCCCGGCGGCGAGCCCGGACGGGGCGCACAGCTGCGCCAGCCACGGCGCCGGGACCCGGGTAGACGCCAGCACCGTCCCCGGGTTCCCGCCGGAGTCCGCGCACAGGCTGACCGTGACGTCAGCGCCGTTCCCCGCAGGGGACAGCGGCAGCGTCACCCGCCCCACGGCGGTCTCCCCGGCCGGCATGATGAACGGCTGGTCCACGTCGGACACGCCAAGGTTCACCCAGTCGACTCCCTGGAAATCCGCATTGCCGAGCGACGTGACGATCTGGTTCCCGGCATAGACGGGGGTGATGCCGTGGGAGGCGAGGAACTGGGCGGCCTGCGACGGCCCGTTCACCGCGGCGGGGTCGGCGGGCAGCCCGCACCGGGCCGCCAGCCACGCCGGGCCGGCTATCGGGGTGGTCACAGGAGGGGCACGCAGGTCATCAGCGACCCCTGCTGGATCGTCCACGTGTCCGACGCGTTCGAGGTGGCGGCGGACACCCGGAACCCGCTCGCCGCCCCCGTGCTGAACGTGACAGTGCCCTCGACGGTGAACTGGTAGGTGTACCCGGCCGTGGTCATCGCGGGCCCGGACAGGACCGCGCCGAACGCCGTCTTGGCCTCGGACTGCGGGGTCGACCCGCCGCCCATGTACGTGAAGTTGTAGCCGGCCTCCGACACCACCGCGCCGGCGGCCGCGAACAGTTCCAGGCTCGGCGTCCCTGCCGTCGCATTCGCGGTGTAGAAGATCGCGGCCCGGAACCGGTAGGCGACCCCGGCGGTCACGGGCCACGCGAACACCGCGGTGTAACTGGTCGCGTTGACCAGCTGGCCGCCGGAGGGCACCACCTGGGTGTCGGGCTGGAGCGACTGGGCCAGCAGCAGCAGCTCGATCGTCGATGCCATCAGGCGACTCCCGTCAGGATGCTGCCGGAGTAAGACAGGGTGCGGAAGGATGCCGCGTACCCGCCGGCGGCCTGCCCGGCGGTGTACTCGCCCAGGGTCGCGAGATCCCCGGACCCGCTGTAGCCCAGAGACGTCCACCGGGCCCCGGAGTCCTCCCAGGTCCCGCTGAGCGGCGGCACCGGGGTGCCGTCGTACACCTGGTACAGCAGCCCGTAGGACTGCGCCGTCCACGTCACCCCGTCCGGCGACGTCGACGCCCCGGACCCGAAGTTGGACTTGGACAGCGTGAAGTAGTCGGACGCGTCCCCGGCCGCGGCGGCAACGATCCAGTAGACGGCGGACGGGGTCAGCCCGGTGACGGGCAGCATCACCGGCACGGCGGCGGCGGTGCCGGTCAGGAACTCCTTCGGCAGCGACGCCGACACCAGGGGCGTGCCCGACGGGGCCCCGGCGGAGCTTGCCTGCAGGCTGACCGTCAGGGGCGGCGGGGAGCCCGTCACCTTCGCCGTCAGGATCACGTACCCGGCGGTGGTCTGGGCGGACGTCGTGCCGAACGACTGGGCGGCCCACAGGCTGTTGCTGTTCACCCCGCCCGAGCCCGCATTGGACTGGCTGGCCTGCTCGGCACCGGTATAAACGTAGGTGACGGCATGGGTGCCGAGGAACTGGTTCACCTGGCCCGCGAGGGCGGGGTAGCCGGCGGTGGGGGCCTGCCATGACGGGACGGGCAACTCAGCCTCCTCCCGTGTCCGCAGTTCAGTTAAGGTCCGAGCAGCAATGACACTTGCAAAAGGATTGTGTCTGTGACCGGCACGGTGATTGACGGCGAGAACGCCCAGTGGTCGAGCATCGCCCCCGAGCCCGCCGTCGAGGTGCCTCCGGCGAACGCCCCGGCCTCCGTCACCGTCCACGTGCTCGCGGGCTGGGGGAAGTAGAACAGCCAGGTGCACTCGCCGGCTACCGAGGACGTGGCCGGGCTCGACGCCCCCGCCCCGACGGTCTGCCGGCCGAGCTCGGAGAACAGTGCCGTGTCCGATTCGGCCGGGGTGCCCGACCCTGACCCGACCGCCCCCCACAGCGGGGTGAGGTACGTCGCCGAGGTGACGCCGAGGGCGGCGGCCTGGTCCTGGATCCCGGCCCACACGAGGGCGGCGGCGATCGCCGTGTACCCGGTGGTGCAGACGACGTTGGAGCCTTCGCGCCGGTCCCGGACGGTGCCGTCCGGGCGGACCGACGACACCGACAGCCGGCCCCGGAGGGGAATCGCCCCGGCGGTGCTCAGCCCCAGATGACCGCTCCCCACGTACCGCCCCCCCATGCCGGGTTGGTTCCCGCGCTCGCCGTCGCGGAGTCCGCCAGGGCGGCGGCGTCGTCAGCTTCGGCGAAGTACCCGACGCCGCTGATGCTGGTGTCGGTGTTGCCGATGGCCTGGCCCTGGATGACGCCCAGGACGTCGGCGAGGGTGGTGGGACGGAAGACTCCGGGCATCAGGGAACCGCTTGCATTGCCTGCGGCGCGAGCGGCTTGGGCGGCCGGGGGGCCGGAACTGCCGGTGCCGCGCCGCCGCCTAGTCCACGGCCGATCTTCTCGATGAGACAGCGCGCGTCATCATCGCTCATTACCGCGCTGCCGCGAAGGTCGATGGTGACCGTGATCGGGACATCCGGCATTCGGCGCTCATCCATCCCTGTGTCAGATTGCGCGATCAGAACGCAAGCGTCCTGATATTCTGTCGTTCATGAATCAACCGGACTGGGAGTTGCGTGTTACTAGCGCTATCGCCGCCCAGATGCGGCAGTGGCGCGGCAAACGACGACTGAGCGCTCAAGCCCTTGCCGACCGCACGGCGGCGCTCGGGATGGAAGTGGCACGGACCACGCTGGCCGACCTGGAGAACGGGCGGCGGGAGTCGGTCAGGGTGCCGGAACTGCTCATCATCGCGCGGGCCCTGGACATTAGCCCGGCAGACCTGCTCGCGGGCAACGGGGGCGCGGAAGTCTCGCCGGGAGATCCCATGTCACGGGCGGACGCCGCCGCGTGGCTCGGTTCTTTGCACTGCCTTGCCTGCGGCGGCGAGCCGCCTGCGGGCTTCACCTGCAATACATGCGGGAGGGCAGCGCAGTGAAAGGCCACGCCGCTCCGCCGAATACTGCCGAGCGCAGGTTCGCCGAAGTCGCACAGCAGGCGCGCGATCGGAAAGGATGGTCGCAGGGGCGCGTGGCCGGGGCTATGGCGAAGCGCGGGTGGCCGTGGCACCAGTCGACCGTGTACCGGGTGGAGTCCGGACGGCAGGCAGTCCGCTTGGGCGAGGCGGTTGCACTGGCCGAGATCCTCGGCATCGACCTGAGCGCCTTCGGGAGCGGAGACCCCGAGCCATGGCGGCCGTGTCCCGTGTGCGACGACAAGCCGCCGGTGGGCTTCACCTGCAACGAATGCGAGAGGGCTGGATCATGAAGATGAAGATGCCCGGCGCGGACGGCCGCAAGATCACCCCGAATCAGGTAGTTGCCTGGAACATGGCGTACTACCGGCAGGCCGCCGGCATGAATCAGGCAGAGCTGGGCGAGCGGCTCGGCGGGTGGTCGGTCGTGAGCGTGTCGGCTGCCGAGCGGTCATGGGACGGGAAGCGAGTCAGGAAGTTCGACGCAGATGAGGTGACCCTTATCGCCGCGGTCCTGGGCGTCCCCGTGGCCGCTATGTTCATCCCGCCACCCGGCGCGGAGGTAAGCCCCAGCCCGCTGTTTGCGCCTGCCGAGCCTGAATCTCCAGCTTCGGACGCCTACCGCGAGCGGCTAGCGGGAGCAGGGAGAGCGGGGCTGGAGATCTCAGGTGCCGGCGAAGAGTACCGGCGGCGCAGCAGGGAGAGCCTGGTATTCACGCTTGAGCGGCTGCCGGAAGGTGCCCGCGCCCTGTAGGGCGGTCATTTTGTTCCGGGGACCGGCGCCCGGTGAGGCACGGAATGCCGCCGGTCTTTTCGCCCCCGAGCGGCCAGAGCGGTGCATGTCCCTGCGGGACCACACTTAGCGGCCAGGCCGTCCCCGGCCGTCATTCCGCATGCGCGCCATCCTAGATCCTCACGCCGGTCAGCTGCATCTGCCTGTACCCGCCCTGGCCGAACGTGATGGTGTTCGCGGTCGCCAGGAACGTGTCGCTGATCCCCGCCGCCCACGAGTTCTGGGAGTCGGGGACGTACCGGTTGACGTACTGGAACACCTGCCCGGCGCGGACCCACCCGAGGAAGTCCTCGGACGTGTTGAACGTGGCCCGCTCGGCGGCGCGCGAGTACTCCTGCCGCTCCTGCTGCGCCCTCTGCAGGGCCATCGGCGCGGTGGTGAGGGTGGTGTCGCTGATGAACTCGGCGAAGATCCCGCCGTTCGGCCCCGCGTACTCGGCAACCGAGGCGTGGTCGGTGGCCTGGGCCACGACCGGCACCCGGTAGGAGTACCAGACCTTGACCACGGTCCCGGCCGGCGGTGCCGGGGCGTGCTTCCACAGGAAGAACCCGCCGACCGCGTTCTGCTGCAGCGACCACCCGGACGGCGGGAACGCGGTGCCGGGGGTCACCACGGTCACCGGGGTGCTGACCCCGCCGACGCGCAGCACCGGCGTCCCGCTGACCGTGTACCGCAGCGGCCATCCCTGCATCACGCCGTCGGCGAGCCACGTGTCCGTCGGGGTACCGGTCTCCGGCTGCGGGATCGTCTGCGTCGCGCCCTGCACCAGGATCCTGTTGTGGATGCTGGTGCCGTCCCACTCGTAGGCGTTCGTGGAGTCGAGCAGCATGTGGCCCTGGGTGGTCGACCCGCCCGTGGTGGGGGTCGTGGTGAAGGTGACGCCGGAGTTCAGCGCGGTGGACGCGTCGTAGAAATGCAGCGCCCTGTTCTCGTCGACGTACCAGCCGTACGGGGTGCTGGCCCCGGCGAGGACGGCGAGCTTCCGCCACGCGCTCGACAGGGACTGGTAGTTCAGGACCAGGTTCGCCATCGCCGGGCCGTCCGCGACGAACCCGCCGTCGGCGCGGCGGGCGGCGGTGATCCCGCAGTTCGCCTGGTTCACCAGGTCAATCACGACCTGGTCGACGGTCAGCCCGTTGTACACCCCGTGCACGATCGCGTTATCGGCGTAGAACGTGTAATCGGTGCATTTCAGGGTCCAGTCGCTGCGCAGCGGGCTGATGACCGTCATCACCGGGTCGTGGCACACCCCGGCGAACAGGATCTTCCCGCAGTTCCCGTCGTACAGGGACACCTGGGTCATCGGCTCGACGTACGGCAGGTTCGGCGACCCCGGCGACGCCGTGTAGTCGTCTGCCAGGGGAAAGCTCGCCGTGTCCCCTTGCCGGCCGAAGTTCTGGGTGATGGTGAAGGACTGGTCGCAGCCCTCGTAGGCGAGGAGGTACTGGTACTGCGCCGGTGACCCGCCGGGCGGGGTGAGGGTCAGGGTCAGGTCCGGGCTGGCGACCACCGCGCCCCCGTCCTAGGCTCGGCGCGTGTTCTGCCTGCTGAACTGCCGCGACTGCGACGGCCAGTGCCGCCGCCCGCTCGCCATCCCGTTCCCGTCTCCCGCCGGGCGGCCCGAATGGGCCGCGAAGCATGCCGAGGGGACGGGCCACGGCAACTGGCTCGTGCGGGACGTGCCGGAGCGCGACCCCTAACCCATCCTGACCTTGTACCCGGCCGCCCCGAGCGCCCTGGCGACCGCCGGCCCGATCTTCGTCACCAGGGCGTCCATGTCCCGGTCGGACATGATCTGCGCGCCGCGCAGGTCGATGGTGACGACCGCCCCGCCCGTGCCGCCGCCGCCGAGAGCGGCCAGTCCCGGGCCGGCCTCCGCCGCCGAGGACCGGACCGCGGTCCCGAGGACGGCCCCCGTGCCGTGCCCCGCCGCGCCCATCCCGGACGTGGCGGCCAGGACGGCCGAGGTGACCTTGCGCGTCGCCGAGAGCACCTGCGGCAGGCTGGCCAGCAGGCCGACTGCGACGCCCGCGCCGAGCTGCCGCCCGTGCTCGGTGGTGTACTTGCTCGGCGACCCGATGCCGAACGCCGACTTGATGCTGCCGACGACGCTGCTCGCCCAGCCCGTGACCTGCCCCCACAGCCACGACGCCTTGGAGGAGAGCCCGTTCCAGATCCCGATCACGATGTTCATGCCGATGTAGCCCAGGTCGCCGATGGCGGCCGCGATCTGCCCCGGCAGGGCGCGGAAGAACGCCGCCACGTCGCCGACGATGGCTGACGCCTTGGCCGTGATCTGGTCGAAGTGGCCGGTGATCCACAGGACGGCGAGCCCGACCGGGCCGGTCAGGATGGCGAGCAGCAGCGGCCAGTGGCCCCGCACCCACGAGATCGCGGAGTCGATGACGGCGAGGATCTGCCGGTAGTGGGTCGCGATCAGCGCCGCCGCCAGGGCGATCGGCCCGAGCAGGATCCCCAGCAGCAGCGGCCAGTGCGACTTCACCCAGCCGATCACCGAGTCGACGATCGCGAGGACCTCGTGGAACGCCTTCTTGGCGAACGCGCTGACCTGCTTCCAGTGGGTGACGATCAGCGCGACCGCCGCCACCACGGCGATCACGATCAGGCCGATGCCGAGGAGCATCGCCGCGTTCGCCGCGATCCACGCCGCCATCGTCACCGCGGCACCGGCGACGTTGGACGCGACGACGACCGCGACCTTCGCGATAGTCTCGCCCACCCACACGGCCGCGCCCGCGACGGCGGAGCCCGCCGACGCCAGCCACGCGCCCGCCGTAGCGGCAGCGCCGGCGACATTGGACGCCACCACGGCGGCGACCTTCGTGACCTGCCCCACCACCCACCCGGCCGCGTACGCCACCGCGAGGATCGCCTGCTCGCCCCACACCCCGGCAGACTCCGCGGCCGCTTCCTCGTTCGCCACGGCGACTTCCGCGGCGTCGGCCTCCATCGCCCCGGCCGCCTCCGCCGATGACGCCTCCTGCGCCGCCGCCGCGGCCTGCGCCGACGACGCCTGCGCCGCGGCGGTCTCCTTCGAGATCAGGCCCAGGGCCTTCAGGGTCGCCTTCACCGTGTCGACGGCCCCGGTGACCGCCTTGTAGGCCTTGCGGAGCCCGGCGATGACCGCGATCGTCGCCGCTATCGCGGTGACCCCGACGAAGATGACCTCCGTCAGGGCCTTGTTCCTCGACGTCCACTCCGCGATCGGGATGACGATCTTCGTGACCGCCGACAGGATGCTGGTCACGGCGGGCAGCAGCGCGGTCCCGATCGCGATCCCGGTGTTCTCCACCCCGGTCTTCGCCTGGTCGAGCTTGAAGTTGAACGTCGACTGGATCGTGGCCCAGGCGGCGGTCATGGCCGCCGAGCTCTTGCCCGCCGAGGTGATGCCGGCGGTGCTCCTGGTGAGGTCCTTCATGTGCGTGCCGGTCAGCATCAGGCCGACGTTGAGCCCCATCTGGCCGCCGAGCATCTTCGACATGGCGGCGCTGTAGGTCTGCCTGAGGCCGGTCGCGGAGATGGCGGCGGCCTTGAACATGGTGACCATGTGCGCCTGCTGCGGGCTGAGGGTCTTCATCGACTTCGTCAGGGCGCTGGTGCTGATGCTGCCGCCCATGATCTGGTTCGCGACGCCCTGCGCGGCCGGGCTCATCTGCTTGAGGTACCCGAGCATCACGTAGCCGCCGGAGGTGTTCTTCAGCACCGCGTCGCGCATCTTGTTCAGCGTCCCGGCCAGGCCGGCGGCGCCGAGGTTCTTGCTCAGGGCGTTCGCGTTCAGGCCGAGGGCCTTCATCTCGGTGGACTGGACGTTAGTGGGGTTCTGCAGGGAGCCCATTACGTGCCCCAGGTCGAGGGTCGCCTGCTCCGCTGACATGCCCTGGGCTGTCATCGTCGCGATCGCGGCGCCGACCTCGGCGAACGGGATGTGCGCCGAGGCTGCGACGGCCGTGACCGAGTGCAGCGACGACGCGAGGTCCTGCATCCGCATGTCGCCGCTGCCGACCGTGGCGACCAGCTCGCTCATCAGGCTGGTGGAGTCCTTGGTCGCCTGCGCGGCGGTCAGCGAGGTGCCGTAGTAGGCGGTCAGGGTCCCGACGAGGGCCTTGCTCGTCGTGTCGAGGTCCGCGCCGCCGATCCTCGCGCCCTCCGCGGCGGTCTTCAGGATCGCCAGGCCCGAGGCGCCGTGGAACCCCGACGACTCGACGTGGTACATCGCGTTGGTAATCGACGCTGCGCTCTGGCCGGTCGCGGTGGAGACCTTCAGGATCCCGGCCTGGACCATGCCAAGGTTCTTCGCGGACTCCCCCGCATCGGTGACCAGGTGCGTGGTCGAGTCCTGGAAGTTCCCGGCCGACTTGACCATGATCCCGGCGGCGACCGCGAGGCCCAGGGCGGTGATCCCGGCGACCTTCCCGACCGTGCCGAGGCTGATCGCGGACGCGCTGGACTTCTCCTTCATCCGCACCTGGGCGGCGGCGTTTTCATCCCCGGCCGCGGCAGACGCCTTCAGCGCGGTGACCTGGCCGGCCTGGGCGTCCTTCAGGCCTTTCGCGGCGACCGCGGCGTCCTTCTGCGCGCCGGCGAGCCTCGCGTCCGCGGCGACCAGCCGGTCCGCCGCCGCGGCATCCTCCCCGCCCGCGGCCGCCGCCGCCTTCTGGGCGTCGAGCAGTTCCTTCTCGGCATCCGTGAGGGCCTGCGCCGACTCGGCGGCCTTCGCCTGCGCGGCCCCGAGCCGTGCGTCGGCGACCTCCAGCCGGCCGGAGGCGGGCACTACCCGGCCGAGCGCCTCGTCGATCTTCGCCCCGGCCGCCGACGCCGACTCCGCCGCCTTGCCCGCGGACTCGGAGAACTTGCCGAGCGACTCATCGACCTTCGCGAAAATCTCGCTGGCCCGGTCCCTGGCCTCCAGGATCGCGAGAACCGTGAAGGACTCGGCGCCCACCGCTCACCGCCCGCCGCAAGGTCGGCGGGTCAGCGGCCGCGGGATGCCCGCGCCTGCTCCTCGCGGCGGATCAGCTGGATGATCAGGGCGTAGTCGGCTATCTCACGGTGCGGGCGCTGCCGCAGGTCATCCCTGGTCAGCCCCAGCTGGGTCCAGAACTCCCGTTCCATCAGGAACTGGCCCAGGACCGGCGGCCCCGCCGTCCCCATCCGGATCGCCGCCGACAGGCGCGTCAGGAAAGCTGACGGCATCAGCGCCCTTGCGCGGCGCGTTCAGCTCATCGCACACCTGCTGGATCTGGTCGAACACCGGCGCCGGGAGCCTCGCCACGGACAGGCGGCGCAGCGACCCCGCCGGGTACGGCTTCCCGGCCGGCCTGGACTCCGGCAGCAGCGGCCACGTCTCCCCGCCGGCATCGGTGATGTTCCAGGCGACCAGGGACTGCACGACCATCTCGCGGCGCGACGACGTGAAGTCCATCGACGCGAACTGCCGCTGCCCCCCGGTGTCGATCTGCTGCTTGCCGCCGAGCAGGTCCGCGACGAACCCGTTCTCCTCCGCGTCCAGGCAGTTCTTCACCTCCGCCCAGTAGCCCTTGCCGAGGTCAATGCGGGTGGTGCCGCCATAGCCGGTGTCATCGAGGAAGCCGGGCATTGCCTGTGATGCTCCTTACTGGTGCGGGAACGGGAAAGCCCCGGCGCGGCGGCACCGGGGCTGGCGAAAGAGAACGGGAAGGGAGGAAGCCGGAAACTACCCGGTGTAAGCCGTGGGCACGCCGTTCGTCACGACCGCCTGGATCGAGTACTGGCTGCCGCCGGTCAGCGGGCGGCTCGCCTCAAAGGAGTAGCTGGACATAATAATGTTCTCGAACTTCACGTCGTTGGCGTACTTGGTCAGGGCCACCTGCGGGCAGGTGAAGGCCACGGAGTACCCGCCGCCGCCGGGGTGGGTGAACGCCAGCGCCAGGGCCCCCGCGGTGAGGTTCTCGTACGTGGTGAAGTCACCGTAGGTGGAGTCGTTCAGCGACGACCACACGACGTCGATCTTCCCCGAGACGTGCAGCGACACGGGGGTGATGAACGACGGCCCGTGGTTCCCGGAGTACGTGTACGTCTCCTTCAGCCCGTTGTCGATCTCCAGCTCGACGCTGGTCACGTCGGCGCGGGCGTGGGAGTCGAGGGTCAGCGAGGACTCGCTGAACACCCACGGCAGCTCGTTGGCGATGGTGATCGCGGTGGGCGAGGTGAGGATGGCCACCGACTGGCCCGACATGTCCGCCGACATCATCACCGGCTTGTTGCTCACCGGGGCCTTGACGGTGAGCTTCCCGACCCGGCACCCGGCGAACTGCAAGCTCTGATAGCCGCCGAGGTTCTTCTCGACGGTCAGGCTGGCCAGGGTGCTGGCCTGGGAGATGGTGTGCACGTACGGGCCGGCGCCGCTGATCACGTCGGTGCCGATCGCGGCGACCAGCACCGGGATGGCGTTCGACGGGAACAGCGGGCCCTCGACGGTGCCGAGGTTCTTCGCCTCGCCCTGCAGGTTGAACACCTGCTTGTCCCGGTCGCCCATCATCAGGGTCGGGCTGAACCAGCCGGAGTCGTACTCCATCCCGTTGCTGACCATCGGGAGGAACGTGGTCGCGACGGCAGGGCTTCCGAAAGCCGACTCGATCCCGAACCCGGTGGCGGACTCGGAACCGGGACGCTCCACGATTGTGGGATATGGCACGTCTGCCTCCTACTGCCCGCAGGCATGGCTGAGGGCCGCGCGAGGGCGGCAGGGCACGGGATACTGGCGGGGTGAGCGAGATGGAAGAGATCGCGGCGTTCTACGCGGCCCGGCTAGACGAGGAAGAGGCGGCGGCGAATGGCATGGTCGCCGCGTTCGAGGGCGTCGCCGACTGGGTGATCAGCGAGAACGGCGAGTTCGACTACACGGTCACCGCTGGCCAACTGGCGACGGAGGCCGTGGCGGACATGTGGCGGGAAGACGCGGCGGCGTGGATCGTCCGCCATGACCCGGCGCGGACACTGCGGAAGGTCAGGGCCGGGCGCAAGCTGATCCTCCGCTACCAGGTCGCGATGGGGGTCCGCGAGGAGGACTTCGACCCGACCGTCACGGCGCTTGTCGGGCAGATGCGCGACGAGGTGACCGTCTGGGATGGCCACCCGGACTACAAGGAGCTGTGGAAGCCGTGAGCGGCGGCTCGTACAACTACCTGTACTGCCACGTCAGGGGCCTCGAAGAGCAGCGCGAGGACATCGAGCGGATGGCGAGGCGGCTGGAAGCGTCCGGCTACTACGCCCCGGCGAGGGCCACCCGTAACGTGCTGGTGCTGCTCGATGGCGCCGAGCGTGCCGCGCAGGCGCTTGAGGATGTGTGGCACGCGGTCGAGTGGGCCGACTCAGGCGATTACGGCGAGCATCAGGTGGCGGCGGCCGTGGAGGCGTTCAGTCCGTGGCCGCCGGAGACGTCTTCGCCGCCTTCGCCTTAGCGGGCTTCGCTGTCACGTCTGGCTCGCGCGGCGGCCGGGGGTCCAGCGCGCACCTGCACGGCGGCCACGGGCAATCCCCGGCATGCTCGATGTCGGGCCGCCGCAGGAACGACGGCAGCCGGGACGGGGCAACCCCGAACTCTCCGCCCGGCTCGACGTGCCCGACGCCGGGCTCGCGGAACGTGGTCGCCTGCGTGCCCGTATACCTCAGCCGGACCGGGTCGTCACTCAATGATCGTCGCCTCCTTGACCGCGTCCACGAAGGACCGCAGGATGACCGTCCTCATCGGGGCGATCGCCCGCTCCGGGAACGGGTTCGGCTTGGTACCCGGGTGGTGAACCTGGATCGCGTACTGCGGGGTGCCGTGGCCCCGGTTCGGGAGCCACCGCAGCGCCTTCGCGTTCCGGACCCGGATCGTGTGCGCCACGGTCCCGCCGAGAACGTAGGGCAGGTAGGGGACGGTGCCGTAGATCACGACCCACATCCGCCCCGGTGACGGCTCCAGCCGGGAGGCGATCGACTGCCGCAGCGCCCCCGGGCCCTTGCCCCACC
>VFSW01003382.1_pt1 | contig 23954 bp, 28 predicted proteins | sample 5358111 | NCBI WGS metagenome assembly VFSW01 (sample SAMN11554181, study PRJNA540505) | mine drainage metagenome | isolation source: sediment from site ElyBrook_90M | place: USA: Ely Copper Mine, Vershire, VT | collected 2017
GAATGAACCATTTGCATGAGTTGAATATTCTTTCCTTTCTTTGTGGATACTTGTTCCTTAAGGAGGATCACCATGTACTCTAGTGTGAAAAGGGGGGAGGGGGGGGTTCGACCATGAAATGGAGAAAAGTCCAAAGCCATTGCTTTCACTTCTACTTATGACGTTCCCCTTTTTCAGAAGCTGAAATAAGGGCTGGATCAGGGCGTTCATTCTAGAAGGCATCAAAATTCATTGCAAAGTATGAGTTTAGTTAGATCTAGTAATCCTCTGTGCTAGGCCTGTACAGAAGAACTCTGCGGGGAGGGCGCTCTCTCTCCTCTCCAAATCTTCACTCCGGGTGGTGTGATGACTATTCTTTCCTCGCCGAGTCTCGCAATGTCTCCTCCGAAGGAGGTCGTGAATTCGGTCAGCTGCTCTATTGTAGTCTTTAGCTCTTCGACGCTTCTCTGCGCAAGGGGAGTGATTTTCAAGATGACAATCGTGTTGTTCTTGACATCTTCCTTTATACGAGTGATCTCTTCTTGGCTTCGGAGAGGAAACGCCTTGAGCAAGATCGATGGCGCAGGCTGGACTGTTTCAGCTTCTTGGTTCCCTCTTCCAGATGTCGCCAATTCTAGAGTGCCTGCTTTCTATAAGTTCTGAGAATCCTTCTTAAAAACCGTTGTTAAGTCCTACTCTAGTCTAGACTGACTTCAAGGCCTCCCAGAACTTATCTCCTACCCAGTGCAGGTTTTCGACTGCGGGCCCCTTCTTCATTGGTTCGAGTATGGAGCGCGCATCGATTGCCCTTCCTACAGCTATCGCTTTCTGGTGGCTTGCCTCTCGCACCACGACAATGTCTCCTTTCTTGAAATCGCCAGTGAATGAGACTATCCCTGGTCGCATCACATTCGCTCCATTTACGACGAACTTTACCGCTCCCATGTCGACGATGGCGAATGGCATCGCGGGGAGCATCATCTCATCTTTGAGCAATGGAAAGTAGATCGTGCCTTTCTTTCTGCCGAGATAGAGCCTTTCCTCCGGCTCGAAAATAATGGCAAGATCCTGTTCGTCGAGTTCAGCTATCTTTAGATCTTTTAGCTTGAGCTGAACATCAGGACTCAGTTCCCTGATCTTTGCGACCACTTCTTCCCGGTTGCTCTTTGAAAGGTTGTAAGTTCTCAAGACTCGGGGATCTCCTTTTGGGATGAGGCCAAGCAATTGCATACGGAGAACGCTTAATAAGACTTGATAGGAAGTGAATTTGCGCGGTTAGCTACATAACGCGGGTTTAGGGATCTTTCTTGTCTCAAGATATGGCAGTAAGAGTGCTTGACGAAAGTGTTGGCAAGGTGGTACTGATCAAGCTTAAAGGCGGTAAGGTGATAAGAGGAAACCTCCAAGGATTTGACCAGCACATGAACCTCTTGCTCGAGCAGTCCGAAGAGATACTTGATGAGGGAAAGACAAATGCCCTCGGAACAATTGTCGTTAGGGGTGACAATGTGGTGATAATCTCGCCGCCCCGAGGAAATCCATGACCTGCAAATGGCATGATTCGCACACAAGAAACGAAAGAATTTGAGTTGAGAGTGCTTTGAGAGGAACTTCGTCAATGGGAAAAATGGGCCGGAAGCGGACCCATATGAGATGCAGACGTTGCGGTCACCACTCGTACCACGTCAGAAGAAAGGAATGCGCCAGCTGTGGATTTGGAGCCTCTCCGAAGATGAGAAGGTACTCTTGGAGTACTCGCTACCGCGGCTGAAATAGGCCGAGGGACTGGCTTTTTGTCGCTTAGCGAAATAGCGCTGGCCACAGGGGGCGTGGCGCTAGGAGCTGCAGTGGGCTCACTGAGCGTATATCTCTACTCAAGAAGAACGAAAAGCGAAGACAACTCAGCAGTGCCCCAAGCCGCTGAAACGCATGCAAATTTCGGAGGCATTGAAGATAAAATAATTCAGAGGCTCATACCGAAACCCCAGCTTGAAAAGACGAAACGTGAGATGCGCACACTGCTCCTAGAGAAAGATCTAGTTTCAGCTGCACTGACAAGGCTTTACGAAGCCGAAGCAGCACATGAGATAACAAGGGAAGAGCGAGAAATCTTGGGTCTCAAGTACAGGGAGGAGCTCAAGGCTCTGAATGAGAAGATAGAGAAGATTGACGCCTTTATTGAAGTGGGAGATCTTGAAACGCTGAGGGAGCAGCTTCTGAATCTTGTTACCCAGAAGATGGACGCGATCGAGAAGAGAATAGAAAGTACAAGACTCAACGCCGGGCCGCTGCTGACCGAGATAACGAAACCAGCTCCGCCAAAGACTGCGCCTGTTTCCCCAAAGAAAGAGGAAAAGCCGCGCATCCCAGATATTTCTGATCTTGTGCAGGCAGAATCTAACAATGGCTCGCATTTCACAGAATCTTTCAACGAGACCCGCGAGAAAACGCCTGAAGCAGTAGTGGATGAAGTCAGATCGCATAATGGGCGAGTCTCTCAAGGGAAAAAGACAAACGATGCTGAGGTGGATCAACTGCAAAAGGAACTGCTTGAAGCCCTCGACAGATTAGAAAAGCTGGACATCGAAAGTTGAGTTCCTCAGATTCTAGCCTTGAAAAGGCGCTCATCGCAGTTGCGCAAAAGGCGGCTAAGCAAGTCAGGGACGGAGAGGTCCTTGGTCTGGGGAGCGGATCCACAGTCGCGAGATTTGCAAGAGCGCTTGGAGATCGCATCAAAAAGAATAATCTCAATGTCCTGATTGTCCCATCCTCGATGCAGGCCTGGATGCTGGCAAGAGAGAACAAGCTCAAGTTTCATCCGGACAGCGCGCATTGCCCCAAGATCCTGGACCTCGCGGTTGACGGGGCTGATCAGATAGCTACAAAGAGTCGTGCGATGATTAAGGGTGGAGGAGGGCAGCTTCTCAGGGAGAAGATAATTCTCTCATCTTCGAGGCGGGTGTTCATACTGGTTGATAGCTCCAAAGTTGTAAGGAAGCTCAGCAGGTCTGTTCCAATAGAGGTTGTTCAATTCGCTCTGGAATCCGTACAAGAGAAGCTTGAAAGAGAGTTCAATTCAAAGCCTGCTTTGCGGAAGCTTGACAAAGGATATCCATACTACACCGAATCGGGCAACGTGATCCTTGATGCACAATTCGGCGAAGTCGACCATCCGAAAGAACTTGAAGTTTCTGTCAAGGAGCTCCCAGGGGTGGTTGAAGTCGGCATTTTCAACTGCAAAGTCGACAGGTTCTTCATTGGAAATCAAGACGGCTCCGCTGAAACCCTCTGAGTAAAAGTAATCCGGTGTTGAAGATTGTAGGAATGAATCAATGCGTTTGTGATCTCTCCCGCCATGCGGAGCATAATCGGCTTGCTCTTCATGAGAAAGAGTATCTCTGGATCTTCCTTGAGTGATCCACATTTCTCCCCAAGATCATTTTCTTTTATCAGATCAATTGCGCCGCGCCATGAGTACGTCTCTCTCGCAGAGGCGATAGTAGAAGCCTTTTGCTTCCATGAGAACAGTGATTCGAGAAAAGTTCTGTCTTGGCGGAGCAGTGGCATCAATCTTTCGATCGCCTTCCAGGCTTCTTGTTCCATTTCGCTTGAAATGACGAGCCCCTGCTCATTATCACATCTTATCGTACAACGCGTCAAATGGGGATCTCGCCTGATTTGTAGCGCCCTATCGTTCATTCCACTAGTTGAAAGCAAAACTAAGAAGACGAACGTTTGTCGTCGTCACGCCTTCTTTCCTCATCGTTTTCCCGTCTCTGCACTCTGAGCAGTCGGAAGAGAAAAGGCGAAAGCAAGATGAGGAAAAGCAGGAGATCGAGGGTGTCGAAAAAGAAGCCTGCCAATGCAACACTGACGAGCAAAACCAAGAGCAAGACGACTACCACGACCGCTTTTCTGTTTGCGTTTGCCTTGTGAAACCTATCCTCTTCTCGTCTGAATACATCTCTTGGATAGTATTTTGGTTTGCTCGTTCGCGGAGCATAATTTGCATAATCGTCCGAGCGAAAGGGCGAGTTTCGGTTTCTGTGCATCATAACATAAAATCCGGCAACTATCACCGCCATCGCGCCACCGAAGGTCAGGAGAATAACTGAGGTGATCAGGTCGGCCATTTCAGAAGCGCTTCTACGTGTGTATGACGATAGCGCGATTCCTATACCAATAAATCTTATCATGAAAGTAGACCGTGTCGTCAAGATAAAGAGAAAATGCGAAGATAGTTTACTTTGTGGATCTATTTTGGTTGAAGAGTTTGGAAGGAAGTTGTCCAAGCCAAAGAGCCTGTACTATTTCATCTATGAAAGTGAACTCACTATCTAGCAGAAGATTTTTGCTTGAACGGGGGATCTATCTGATGTGTCTATTTGCAGAGAGGATCGAGACATCACGGACCAGATTTGAATCGGTAAATTGGATATGATCCATTCATGTAAAGTAGTAACGCGCTCTAAAATAGAGTGCTCATCTCACCGAGCCAACTTTCTAGGCAAATGGCACTTCAAACGGTTTAGTCAGAATCAGTTAGAGGTAACTCTTGAACTCAGCCAAGAGCATGAGAAGATATATCATCATGATTCAAACCAGTCGTAAGCGGCTTTGAGCACAATTCGGGTAAGACGTTCAGGCCTTACTGCACTGGCGGTTCGACTTGGCAGCGTCCTTACGGGTCTTGTCTTTGTAGTCTTGGTCACTGCCAATGTTTCGAGCGCCGAATTTGGTCTGTGGGGCCTGCTTTCTAGAACAATGGGTTATGTAACCGGGTTCACAGTGATTGCAACTTTCTGGGCAACGCGATATAGAGCCCGAGGGATAAGGATCACAAAGACGATGCTCCTCCTTGGAGGCATAATGTCAGTGGTTCTTGCCCCTGCCTTCATACTCATCTCGGTACCTGTCGCAGGAACGTTTCCGCCAGTTTCGCAATTAGGGAACCTTTTTTATTTCATGCTCTCTGCACCACAGGTTCCTCTCTATATTATTGTAAGCGTTCTCGAGTACGTCATAATAGGATATTCGCCAGGGAGGGCGTACGGCGGATTCGCACTCTTTGAAATCTCGAAAGTCCTCATCGGATTCGCTGCAATAGGAGTGCTGAGGCTGTCTCTAACGGGAGCGATACTTTCAGTGATGGCTGCTCAAGTTGTTCAGCTCGCGTACCTACTTTTCTTGCAAAAAGCAGAGTTGGCTGAGAAAATCTCGTACACAATAATTAGATCAATTACAAAGGCCTCTTGGTTAACACTGTTGAATACCTTTCAGGGTTGGCTGATCAATTTTGATTATCTAGTGATTGCTGTTCTTACGTTCTCCACTATACCATTGGCCTACTACGGGTCAGCACTGGCCGTTGCTGGCACAATTGGAGCTGCCTCAGTTTTGAGTGCAGGTCTATATCCGTATATTCTCTCGGGGAAAGATCCAACACAAAGCACAAATCAAACTCTTGAACTGCAGGCGATGTTCACAGTCCCGGCAATGATAGGCGCGATGGTCCTCTCAAGGGATATACTACATATGCTCAATCCCGCTTATGTAGCTGCTTCTCCAATCTTGTACATACTTTCTATTTCAATGTTCTTTGCGACTATTCAGGGGACGTTTGACAATGTCGTCACGGGATCTGACACCGTGGATCTCAATGAGAACGTAGGCTTTTCTGCATATCTGAGGAGCAAGATCTTCCTGATGACCAAGATTAACTTGGGACTTGCCCTTGCATATCTCGCTGGAATATTCGCAATTGGTTTTTGGCTAGGCCCAAGGTCCTCCGGATTGATATTTGGTTACAATGGATATATCGGGATCGGAATACTTTGGGCTGTAGCCTCGCTTGGGATGAACTGTGGCATTTTCATTCTCAAATTCGCACACGCAAGAAGAATTGCAAAGATTTCAGTCTCACGAAATCTTGTGGGTTCTCTCACAGTGTCTTCTATCTTGTATGTTGTGGCGCTATTCTCAATTAGCTCTTCGATCACTCCAAGAGGGAGCACAGCGGTTCAAGCGTTGTATATACTGCTAATGGGGGCTGCGTCTCTTACAGTTTATTTTCTTTCAATGCTTGCACTTAGCAAATCAGTAAGAGATATTGTGAGAAGCATGATACTAATGATATGACTATTCTCAAGGAGTTATGTCTGGTGATAATCAATCGGAGAATCTTTCGAAACGCCAAGTCTGATATCAGAAGAGGTTTAAGTTGATGACAATCGGTTGCGGAAACTTGCCTTCTCCTCGCATGGAGATCAGAGGACTGGCCTGGAAGATCACCGTCAGAGGTGTTGAGTTGCTCATACTCTTAATATCCAACTGAAATTGCGGTGAGACCGAATGAATGGTTTGATGAGGTTTTGATCAATTTCGCTTTGAGTGATTCTGATTGATCGACAGGTTAGTCACTTACGTACCTTTTGATAGGCTTCACGAAATTGAAAAGTATTTTTTGAAGAACAAGGAAATCGTGAACCCAAATCATTCGATTATTTTCATGGATGGTGAACTGGATTGGCAGGCTGAAGTAGTGATGCAAAGGTTGCCCGGTGACATAGAAGTCGTATACGGTACTTGGGGAAACGGGCCCGCCTGCGTCATTGACATCCTCTCATATCTAAAGAGGGCTCCTGCAGATACATTGATTGTTGATAGTGACAATGTCCTCGATCCTGATTTTCCGACAATTGAGCAACTTATGCTAGGCAGATACGATCTCTATTCTATTCAGAATCACGACGATTCGATTGGACCAGTATATGAGAAGAGGAGCAATTACATCTGCACGCTGGCAGATAATCACAAGGTTTTCGAATATAAGATTCCAGGACACTACAACGGTATTCTAAACATCGGACCAAAACAAGCAATCAGACTAGGTAGTGCTACCCTAACGAATCTTGATCAGCAAGTGCTGGACGACATGAAAGCTGCAGTCGTAAGCATAGATTTCAAACTGAGGAGATTCTTGGCAGATGAAACAAATTGGGGGACCATACTGTATTACAGTGGGATAAAGAGAACGCCTTGGGTTTACGGAAGCACCCATTTTCAGAGGAAAAGCCCTCAGTATTCGGTTCCTTCAAGATATGTTGCGAATGCCACTGCATGTACCGCATACGGGAAGAAAATGATGAGAAAATATAGAAGATACATTTTGTATTACCTGCGATACAAACTTGCCGTCATTCATCGCGCGTTGAGATTATGACGGCCTCGCAGATTACGCTGAAAAGTGGATTCCAAAGGATGTTCCCTCGCAACCAAGGATATGGCGAAAAGTTTTGCAATCAGACGATCTGTGATGGTTGCAGACAATTCAATCGAGCGAGATTGAATGATTGCCTGAAATTCCTTCTCAGAGTGCCCACCTTACAAGCTGATGATCGAATTGTACAATTCAAGACTACGAAGTTGACTCGCGCCCGGTTACTATCGTAATGCTTCTGTGATACTCCAATGAGCGAGAACACAAACGATTCTAACCGTTTTACGCAGCAGTCTTCGAAGGAAATCAAACTCGTTATGATAAATGACGCCGCGAATGTGGGGTTGACTCTTATCAAGTACCTCCCAAATGTCCAAACAAAGTACATCAAGAGAACTAGAGGTCTGTTCAGCAAGACAGTTGGAATGGCTTACAAGATCCTGAGAGCCCATGGCGACGTCTACCATGTCAATTATCTCTTGCAAGACTGTTACATCGCCTTGAAGCTTCGCAAGAGGCCTCTTCTTGCACACGCACATGGTAGCGACCTCAGATATACGATCAATCGTGGACTGCTTGGAAGAATTGTGAAATACAATCTGAAAAACGCTGATAGAATAATCGTGAGCACGCCGGACATTCTTCAGGTAGCTAGAGAGTTCTCCGATGATGCCATATACATCCCAAATCCTGTCGATACGTCTCTCTTCTATCCTATGGAAAGGAGTCGACCTTCGGAAAAAGTGAAAGTCTTGATCGGAAGCAACGCAAACTGGCAAGTCAAAGGTACCGATATCGCTATTCGCGCTCTATCTAGGATAAAAGATAGAATTTCCGTTAGCCTGATTGCGCAAGGAAAGGATCTTCAGAGAACAAAAGAGCTAGCTCGTTCCCTTGATCTTCACCTTGAATTATTGCAGCCAATCGCGCATCACGAAATGAATTCTTACTATTGGGATTCAGACGTTGTGTTGGATCACTTTGTCTACGGATCCATTTCTATGGTCGCGCTCGAAGCGATTGCTTGCGGCAGGCCCGTGATCACAAATGCTTCCTCAAGATACATAGAATACAGCAAGTTCCCACTTCACGACATCGAGGGTCAGGACAAGATACTGTACGCCTTTGATCAAAATATGAAACAACTCTGGGAAAAAGAGTATTCGTACCTGAAGCAAGAACATGACCCAGCGAATGTTGCATGGCGCGTCAGATCGATATACGACGAGCTCATAAACAAGAGGCTCAAATAGGCACTAAGTGACCATGATCACGTCAAACCCTTTGACGCACAAGATTTCATTTCCGCACTTGCAAAATGTTGAGTGGACCTAAGACATAGGTCCCATGAATTGCCAGGGGCGACCAGTGTGATACTTCCAACCATTGTCTTGTCTAATAGGAGAAACCTTCCTGTTTGGATGATCCTAGGAAAGAAGTTCAAACCTTGGAATGTGAAAGACGTATTCAGAATCGCAAGAATGTTCAGAGAGCAGGACGGCCACTATTTCACAAATGTATTCGGTTTCGAAATTGAACTTCTTGAAAGATGGGCGATGATGCTTGGCGCCGAGTTACCGGTATGGAATTGGGCTTACTTGCCTCCGCCGTCGTGCAGGAACGGTGTGATCTTGGATGTGGGGGCAGGGTGCGGAGAGTCCGCGGCTTTCTACATCCACCAAGGTGCACAAAAGGTGATTGCAATAGAACCAGACATGCAAGCGTTTGAACTTCTAGTGAAGAATGTTAGAAAAAACAACCTTAACGTGGAGTGTATAAACGATGAACTCAAGGTTGAACATCTTTACAAGGTTCACGATTTCGCAAAGATAGACGCAGAGGGAGGGGAATCCAAGCTCGCAGAGTTTGGCGGGGAACTGAAGGACTGCGTGGTTGAAGTGCACTCCAACGAAATTTATAATGAACTAGCCAGAAAATTCAGATTGAGCGAAATATGCTATATTGATTCCGAACGACGCGGCCTGTATTATGTCAGAGGTTATCAAACCCCTACCTGATGCAATGATCTACTCGAAGGTCTTTGGCTTCAACAATCTGTGGGATTTCTCTTGGCAATGAACAACATTGATAAAAATCTCTAACTTCAAGACGCTTTTTCATTCTCTGTTCATTTCATGTGAGAAGAGAAAGGATGAACTTTGACTTATGGGATAAGGGGGCAAGACTGGTCGGGTTTGTTGGTTTGCCGCTCGTTTTGAAGACAAGCTCCCCACGAGCTGGACCTGTAGGATTTTTCGAATCAGTATTTCAGATATTGACAGGACATACTTTTTGGTGACGAAAAGACGGGCTCTGGATACAAACCTTATCGAAATGCTACTCTTCGAATAGCCAGACTCTTGTTAAGAATCTTATGGGCGTCGAGGATGGGCCGGACCGGATTTGAACCGGCGACCTCGTGATTTCTGATTCAGTCAGCAGTATCAGTCACGCGCTCTAAGTGCACCTCTCAAGCTCGTCGGAAAGGCTAGAGAAGTCCATGCTGAGCTACCGGCCCGATTTCTTAGCGTTTCAACAAATTGAAAATTGTGATCTTTTTTTAATATTGTGCTTCGAATCACCGCTCAAATCCAATTCAGGGCAATTTCAGTCCAAAGCGCCAACGGATATACTCATTTATTTGCTCAGAAAATAGCTTTGGTCGCACTTGGGCTGGTAGTTCAGTGGTAGTAACGCTCGCCTCGCAAGTTTCGATCCAAACCGGGCGCGCGAGAGGTCAGGGGTTCAAATCCCCTCCAGTCCACTATCGATATTGACTTCTTGCGACCTCATTGTAGGAGCTTTGCTTCGACACGAGATGCTCCTTGATCTCCGAGTTCGAACACATCGATCCCGAGCTTGCCGCATAGCCACACCACTTGCTCAGAACCCTTTTCGCAGACAAGCGCCATCCTTGGAGGCTTGTCGTGACTGTGTTCCTCCCTGTAGAGATAATCATAAGTCAGAAGCTGCCCTAATAGAGTGTAGTCAAGAGTGTTTTGCGCCATTATCAACCAGAGGCTCCCATCTTCCGCAAAGCACCTACCATCAATTGGTCTGATCGTCGCAACCGATGGACTAAGCTCTGTCCGTTCGTCTCGCTTGACTTTGAACACTCCGCCTATCGGAACTGATCTCTCATATCTGCCCTTGATTTTCCCAGATTTCTCAAATCGTGCAACGAGATCTGCGTTTGACATAAGCACCAGCCTTCCAAGTAATAGGGACTACAATTAATCTTTGCCTGTATCCATCTCGAGACGACCGCGATGTGAGGACATGCAATCTTCGATCGCACGCAGGCCTGTAGGTTTGACTTTTTGCACACTATTTATTGTACAGCGATATCCGAAATATTCCTGCAACCGATAGTACGTCTTTTTGTGCAAGTAGATCATGGGTACGTACCTGGAATTCTCAAATGCTGGGAAACGAAGTAAGACCTATCACTCGCGAAGAGGCTACGTGCAAAGAATGCAAAAGATTGATGTGGGAAATCAGGCTTGCTGAAAAAGGACACTCCAGCCGAAAAGACAGTTCAGTAAGCGCGAAGGCTGCCAACTACGAGAAAGTATACGAGATACACCTATTTTCTTGCCACGGCCTTAAACGATGAAATTGTAGGTAACTTGGGCTCAGCTCTCCGCAAGGGCTTCCAGAACGCGACCGACCTCGTCTACATCGTTGTAAAAATGAGGAGATATCCGAAGAATTTTCTTCTCTCTAATTTCCCTCTCAGCGATCACTATTCCCTTCTTTGCAAGCTTCATCACGAGCTCCCCGCTCTTGAAATCGTTTGCGGCCACGGGAACTATGCTTGTTCTGAGATTATCTTGCGAAGTTCCAAGGAAGTCAAAACGTTTCGGCATCGAGTTGATTTTCTCGATGATCATATCCGCCAGCTCAAGGTTCTTTTTCCTGATCATTTCGAGCCCGTAATCATTCCAAAGATCTAATGCTGCCTCAAGGCCATAGATAAAAGTCCAGTTCCTGAATCCTTCCTGAAGTCTCTGCGGCGTTTTGAGCTCCTCAAACTTCCCATCTGGTGTGTATGTGCACGCGTTAGGCCCAAAATTCAATGGCTGAAGGCTTTCAAGAGCTTCCTGCGTGACGTAAAAGAATCCCAATCCTAGAGGGCCACAGAGCCATTTTGCTGCGGTGCCTGCGAGAAAATCACACCCGATTTCCTTTGCGTCGACTCTGATGTTACCCACCGACTGTGAGGCATCGAGAAAAAAGAGCGCGTTTCTTTCATGTGCAATCTTTGAAACCTCGCTGGCAGGCATGATCGTTCCGAGATTGTAGGTCACATGACTCAGGACAACGAGCCTTGCTTTTGTTTGTTTCAGGACAGAATCGAGGACTGATAGATCGGGAATCCCAAAGTCATCTGTGTCAAGGTCTTCAATTTTGACTCCCTTCCTATTGCAGTAATATCTCCAAGGCAGGTAATTCGATGGATGTTCGCTCGCGCCTCCTCGCGTGACTATGGATTCGTCCTTTTGGAGATTCAACCCATTTGCGACAAGATTGATTGATTGCGTTGCGCTCTCGGTAAAGACAACGCCGTCGCGTTCCACATTGATCATCGTGGCTAGCTTTGCTCTGCCGGAATTCGCCCCATCCCTAAGGCCTTTGTAGTAATCGTCGCTGGGCCCGCTAGTCGCATAACTTTTCAATGCTTCATTGATCGCGGCGATTGCAGAAGTGCTCATCGGCGTGTAAGACGCATTATTGAAATAAGCGGTATGCTTCTTGATTGGAAACTCCGAGATAATATCTAGTTGAGACATTTGCATGGATCATTCAGGGTACTCCGAAAGCATTTAAACAAACGCACAAAGAAGCATTTCACCTAAGGTTCTCGGGCTCGTCGTCTAGCTTGGTTAGGACACCGCTCTGACAGCAGGTTGCGCTCAAGCCGCCTGCAGGAAAACGGCGGGGGTCGTGGGTTCAAGTCCCTCCGAGCCCACTTCAAACCTACACCCCCTTGGGTTCAAGTCTCTTTCGAGCGCAAGATCAGAAGCTGATTCGCCCTCGTAGATGCTAATTTATACGAATCACCGGTTGGAGAACTCAGACAAGTCACGGATGTGATTCTTCCTCTTCAAGAGGGGTTATTTCTTCCGCGAGATTGTCTTGAGTAATTGCCTTGACGATGGACGAGATCCTTTCTGCAAGAGGTTGATCAAATGTCACAAGCGGAATCTTCATTTCTTCCGCGATTTGAACTATGATAGCGTCCATGCCACGCACATAGTACTCAATCGCTATTTTCTGGGCTCGCCTCATACGGCCGGCGTTGAGATACAACATGTGAAGACGCCCAAGCGAAATCCACTTTGCAATTTGCACCATTGTTTCTCGCGCGCTAACTTTGTCTTTGGTTCTTCTTGCTACGGCTGCACATACTTCCACTGGAGCTATTGCGCTTGCATATACGACGTCGTCGCTACCCAAGAGCCGCTTGACTACTATTGTTCCCTCTTTGTAATATTTGTCCGAGGGAATCAAAGAAGCAACCAAGACAGAAGAATCCAAAACGTAAGAATCTAACATTTGATCATATTCCGCTTCTTGTTACTTTTCGCGATTTTCCCGAATGGCTTCGACAGAAGACACCTTCTTCGGCCATTTCCTACCTACTTTGTCAGAAAGCCGCTTCCAGTCCTCTAGTAGTGGCGCAGGTTTGATTAGAACTCCGCCCCTGGTCTCGATCTGCTCTACTTGCTTTCCTGGTTGAATGGAATATTTTTCTCTTAGTCTCTTCGAAATTACAATCTGCCCTTTCGGGCCCACCCTTGAATATGAGTATGCCGAAGACTCGTCTGTCATACCATTAAGGTGGTATAACTTATCTATAAGGTTATACAAAAGCGAGCGGGTAACAGGATATCGCTGCGTCAGGGACGGGCACCAGTGGATGTCAAAGGAGCAAAAATAGGCGCTCGCATTGGCGGGGAGCCTGAATTCAAGTAGTCATTGAGCTGCAAAAGGAGTCGATACAATCCTTCTAAGAAGGATTTAGGAGCTCGTCCCTAACTAGAAACTGTCCTATACATCGGACTCCCCGACGAGCGGTGGTAGTGAACGGATTACAAACGCAGTTAAGTTTGCAGAATATCCCGAGTCGTAGTAGCTGCAATAGCAATTTGCGCTAGAATCGAGAAGACTTGAACCCTAAATGCGTTGAAGTTCCTTCGAGCCATTGTTATTGTTTACCAGACTCCAATCTGATGTCTGTTTTTAGGCGACATTAATAATGGCTCCTATACGCTCAATACTCGAAGTTTTGTTACCATGTTCAAATACCGAAACCTCAAGTCTGTTTTGGATCAATACTTTTTCTTTCGCAATGTGGGTGCCCGAGCACCATTTACCCCCAAGATAAGGCTTTTAAGAACGTATATACAGCGTATAGACATGACTGATGAACTCGTTACGATAAGAGTCCCGAAAGAGCTCAAGAAACGGATGAGAACCAGCAATGTAAATTGGAGTCGCGAGCTTCGCGGCGCAATAGAGCACAAACTTGCTGCGGACGATCGAAAAAATGCTGTTGGCGAACTTGATTCCATACTTCTCTCAGTTAAGCCGGGATTCGATTCTACTCACGCAATAAGAGAGAGCCGTCGCCATGATTGATGGCTTTGTAGTTGACGCAAGTGTTGTAGCCAAATGGTTCAACAAAGGCGAAAGCAACGAGGAAGAAGCGTTAGCACTACGAGGAGCTTGGATCGAAGGCAGTGTGGATCTGTTCAGTCCATCACTCGTAATTTACGAAGTTTGTAACTCTATCTGGAAGAATCCCAACATTGATAGAGATCAAGCATCTTCTCTAGCCAAGCTTGCAGTGAAACTAGTACCTAATTTGGTCGAAGTTGGAGAAGTGGAATCGTCTGAATCTATGAATTTAGCCCGCAAAAGTAAACTTACGTTCTACGATGCAGTCTATATCGTTCTTTCGAGGTATCGGAAATGCCCACTTATCAGCGCTGATGGAGATCAGCTCGAAATAGGCAAAGATTACACAACATCGATCCATATCAGCAAGGTTAGAAATCTACTCCGAACTTGAGCTAGTTGCGTATTCGAGTCAGTTAGTTCTCGCCACTAAAACATCGCCGGCTTTAGGCCTTCTATCTTTCGTACTTCGGACAGAGAACTTCCGAGCCCATTGTTTCCTCTATTATCACTTTCTGGATGCATAACCAAAGAATCAAAGAAGCAATCTGAAATGATCATGTCATCTTCAATTCGCGCAATACTCAAACGATAAATCGAACATTTGGATTTTCCTGTCGAAGAAGAACTGTGACAGCCAGCTCCTCTGCATCAACTGAAGGCTATGCATCGACAAGGGGCCCGCTGAATTTGAACTATTCGTGGTATCTCCAGTATGTTGCAATAGCAGTGTTTGTAATAGCGGCAGTTTGTAATCATACTGACTCGACATCGTCGAAGCTAGGACTATCTTGGAAATCAGTTTAGCCACAAAGAGGATGCCACAAGATATCTCTTTCAAACTCCGTCACATACCCCATTTTCTTGTACATTGGAGAAATACCGTCAGAGGTGATCGTTTGCAGTGTCATGAACCTACATCCCATCATTCTGCCCTTGTTTTCAGCATAGGACAACATGGCGCGAGCAATCCCTCTTCCCCTCCACCGCGGATCCGTTCCAACGCAATAAATCCCCATTAGTTCGATTGGCTCGACAAATGCAAGAAGGCAACCTTGGGATTCTTTACTTCCTGCTTCCCTTCCGAGCAAGAGGGTCGCTTTAGACTTGTCAGCAATCTGTTTCTCCTTACGCAGAAGTTCCTCCTTCCATGGCACAGGAATGGCGAAGGAAGTCATGAACACGCTGTTCCATAACTCCACTTCTTCTGTCTCGGTCACCTGCACGCTAGCATTTGTTGTTAGCGCATTGTCTGGTCCGAGCTCCTTTGAAAGAATCTCCATCTTCTCAGTAATCCTGTATCCTTCACCAATCGCGATCTTCTCGAATGGGGCAGTTTTTCTCCAAATACTTTCAACAAAGACAGTTGTCCGGAAGCCTATCTCAAATGATATTTTCTTGAGTTCAGCTACAGTCTTTATCAACAGTTCTTCTGACTCGTTCTCATTGTTGAGGATGGATTCATCGACAACAAAGTGGTTGAAAACAGGATCTTCTGCGAACGCTCTGTTGTGAAATAGGGTTATCGAATTATACTTCTTGAACCCAGAGAAGAGCTTGTGGAATTCCTGCTCATTTTGAATAAGATGTCTTATGAATTCGAATCTTTCTTCCAAGTTGCTCAAAACAAGCCAAATCCTAGTGTTTCCACCATGTGCCAGAAGAGCGGGGCAGGATCCTGAATCTGGTCTTTTTCGCGAGAATCTTTACCCGTCTGCGCGATTTCTCTTGCTAGTTTTGTTAGCATCCCGAGAGCCTTGGGCGTGTCGAGGTCGTCGTCCATAGCATGAGCAAACTTGCGAAATGTCTCTTTCTCCAAGAGGGATTTCAATTCTTTGGCTGCCCGACCTCTCTTGGGAAGTAGCTTCGAAGCTTCCACTATAACATCCAACTCTTTACTTGCACTCTTCAATTCTTCGAGGCTGACGTTGAAGCTTTCCCTGTAATGATGCTTCAGAAAATAGTATCTTATCGCATCCGCAGAGTGAGATTTCAAGGCTTCCTTGATTGTGATCATATTTCCTAGGCTCTTGCTCATTTTTTCTCCGTCCTTCAAAAGGAGTCCAGTGTGCATCCAGATCGAAACAAAAGGAATCTCACCTGAAACTGCTTCGTCCTGCGCGAGTTCTGCTTCATGATGAGGAAAGATCAGTTCAGTTGCGCCTCCATGCAGTTCATAAGGCCCGCCGAATTGCGAAAATGCGATTGCGGAGTCTTCGATATGCCAACCAGGCCTCCCAGTTCCGAGCGCACATTCCCAGACCCCTTCGCTCGTCTCGGACATTTTCCTCCACAACAAAAAGTCCACTGAATTTCGCTTTCCAGGAGCTGCGTCGATCTGTTTAAGGCGCAGCTGAAAATCGCTCTGGTGTGAGAGCTTTCCAAAATGATCTGCTTTCGAAGTGTCAAAGTAGCAATTGCCTTCCAAGGCATATGCCTTCCCCGAAGAGACCATTATCTGAATAAGGTCGATAGCTTCCTTCACATAGTCAGAGACGCGTTCAATCTTGCTTATCGTGACGATGTTCAGAGCTTCAATGTCCTTTAGAAAATCATTGAAGAATCTATTTGATATCTGTGTATGCTGAACATTTTCTTTTTTGGCGCGTTCGAAAATCTTGTCATCAATGTCAGTGATGTTCATAACGAAGAAAACCTTGTGGCCGCTCTTGAGCAACCATCGCGCTAGAACGTCAAACGCGATGTATGTCTTCGCATGACCGAGGTGGATGTTATCTTGTACTGTTGGACCACAGATGAACATTTTGAAAATGTTGCCATCTTTGGATTGGATTGTGTCCTTGGCCCGACTCAAAGTATTGAAGATAAGCAATTGAAATTACCAATCCTAGACCAATGAAAACTTGTCTTCTGCTAGACAGCTATCCTGCTCTTGTTTTGTTTACGCGTGAGATAGAGTAACACAGGACCATGGGCCGAGCTTCTTCTCCACTCCCAAGTACAAGGACTTGCGGAATGTATAGGCATAAAAATAAACGGGAAAGTAATTATTAGTCTTTCTCGCCTCGGATGACGGTCTAAAGAAATGCACAGGAGCGTTCTAGCTCAGTCTTGAAGTCCGAGAGAAAGAAGAACTCCGGTTCTTCGTACAACGAGAGGAAGATTACCCAGGTGAAGGAATTAAAAACGCTGTTGTGGGGCCTTGATCTCGATGAGGGACTGCGATTTGTCGCAGATGTTGCAGGATATGAAAACGGCGCGTTCTTTTTCGTCACGAAGTGCGACGATAAGACATGTGTTACGATCAAGGAAAGAGTACTTGACAAGGTGGCCAAGGACTATGTTCCAGGCCAGAAAGAACAATGGAAGTATTTCGAAACTCCCGAAGCCGCATGGGAGTTCATCTCAAGATACCTGAAACCTCCGTTCGAGGCATATTATTACTGAAAAGCGTCGGCTTCTTAATCAGGCCTGAGTTGTAGCAGAACCCTTTTTTTACCCAGAAATCTCTTGTTTTTAGACCACGTTGGTAGATGTGAAGATGCTCAAACAACAGCTCGACACACAGGACAGGCTTCCAAAGGTCAAAGAGACAATCGACCGCGTTGGGATTGCAGGTCTCCGCACCGGACTCAGACTTTGTAGCCCGAGCGGTGAAGCTTGTTTCACTGCCGATATTGACCTGTACATCGATCTTGACGACGCTCGCAAGGGAATCCACATGTCGAGGCTCGTCGAATCGATAAACGAAATGATATCAAAGGGCTCAAGAGTTCCCAAAGATAGCTTTGAAAGATTGGGCATGGACATTCTGGATGAGCTCCAGAAACGTCACAAATACAAAAAAGGAGAGATTACGATGCGCACTACTCTCTTACTACGAAGGCATACCCCTGTGACAAACAAACCAACTGACGAGCCCTATGATGTAGCGGTGAAGATCATTTCAGATAATGGCTCGTATTTCAAGAACCTCCAGGTGCGTGCAATCGGCAATACTCTCTGCCCACACAGTCTTGAGACAACTCATGGGAAGGCGCATGTGCAAAGGGCCGAGATCAGTCTCGCAATTGAGACTTCGGTCAAAGAGAATATCGTACTTGATGAGCTTATAGAAATCTGCGAGCGCAGTTTCAGCTCACCAACTTATACTGTTCTCAAAACAGTGGATGAGGCCTCCGTGGTCGAGGAGATGTTCAAGAATCCAAAATTCATTGAGGACGTTGCAAGAGACTGCTTCCGCCAGACAAAGAATCTTGGATTCAAAGGAAAAGTCAAGATAAGGGCCGAATCATTCGAATCTATTCATAAGCACAATGCAGTCTCAGAGATTGAGAGGGTATTTGGTTGAAGACTGGTCTCGGAATGGAATTTTTCGTGGATTACAGCCATTTATTGCCAGGCCATCCAAAGTGCGGCGTAAAGCACGGTCATACTGCAAGAGTGATCGTCGAGCTTCACGGTGACATGGGTCCTGACGGCATGATAATGGACTTTAAGGAAATGGAGGACAAATGCTGGACCGTCTTGTCCAATGTCGACCACAAGGATCTCAACGAGAGGTTTGAACGTCCAACCTCGGAGAACATTGCGAACTGGATTTTTGCGGAGTTGAGGAAGAGCCTTCCCGTAGACAAGGTGCAATTCTTCGAAGGTCAGGGAAAGTGGTGCGCGGTCGAGGCTTGAGAGAGATCTCAACCCCTTAAGGTCGGATTAATCAAAAGAAAAACATCAAATCTTGCATATTTTGTCAAGAAAGGTTCACTCATCTGTTCTATAGGAAAACAGGCTTTTCCTTACTCCATGGCAGGACAAATTGGTCGTGGACCAGTCATCTTTGGATTCTGGCTGTTGGGATACGCGCTGGGATTCATATTCTACCTCGGAAGAGGACCATTCGTACTTGGCTTGGAATACCTATTCGGATCCGCAAACTCGGACATTGTCGGCGCGATGATATCTGGTTTGGCTGGTTCGATTCTAATGCTTGCCTTCTTGTTCCTTTGGAGCCACGCAGGTTCTCACTAACCTCACAACAACCAATCCAACTCAGTCGAGCTGATGCGTTCTCTCTGACATGGCGAGAGGACGTTCAACTCTTTCTTTTTTTTATGGTACGCAATATCTCTGCCAATACTGTAGAAATATATGAAGCCGCTTCTATTTGATCTCTTATCGATAAGTACAGAGCCCGAATTTTTTTGTTTTCGAGCTTCTCGCAAGGAATCGAGAGTTCAGTGAAATCTACGTCAGCGGCCTACTGTACCTGTAGATGTGATACATCGCTGCGAAGATCAGCACGACTGCGCCAAGATCGAACATTTCGAGGTTCGGGAAATAGTATCGGGAAAACACTCCGGATGCATAAATCGCAGCCGCGGCCACAAGCACTTGGACCACAACCATTGCCACTAACACTCCCGTAATCCACTTTGAAGTGAGAAAAGTGACTGGTTGGGGCCTCTTTCCTCTTGCGACTTTACCTCCGCCCTTGGATGCCATCCTCCTGAGCAATGCATACGTGCCGACATAGCTCAGCGCAGCGGCCAGTATCATAGCACCGAATAACTGAACCGGATCAATAAAGAGCGCTTGTGTGGGTGTGAGTGCATTCTCATTGATGTAAAAGCCCCAGTAAGTCGTGAGAAGTATCTGCGCAATGCTTGCGATTCCAAGAGCGGTGAAAAATGGCCTGTCCTTCCATGAGAATTTCTTGCTCTTGTCGACAAAAGGAATCACCAAGAACATCAAAATGAAGAGCGTCGGGAGCAATATTCCAGCGATGAACTTTGGCATGAAAGTCCTGAGAAAAGCGTAGAGACTAGTCAAGTACCATTCAGGGAGCGTGTATCCTACATTTGAGAATGTGAGCGGATTGGTAGTTGCAACGTAAGGCACTCCTAAAGACACTGGGTACATGCCACCTACCAGTAGGATCGCGCCGAACACGGCGGAGACGAATGGAAGATCAAACGTGAGGTACCTCGGAAAGTGAACGAGGGTGAGGATAACCATGACTATGGGAAGTATGAATATGTGCAGAGCATAGAATCTTAGAATAAAGTCGGGAAAGCCATAGCCAAATATGGTGTGCACCAGCTGAGGGCCGATGGAAGGAGCGGAGTAGTTCAACGAAACCCCAATGCTCACCGCTAGAACTGCCCTAGTGTTTACTATGATATCGTATCCCGTGAACGCCTCAAGAACTGTGATCGTGCCAAAGATTATTCCTGTGACCCAGATAATTTCATTCCTTATTTTGAATCGCCCGCTGAAATAATTGTAGTACATGTGGAGAAGCGCGAGAAAGATCATCGCGTTTGAGGCATGGTAGTGAATGTTTCTGATAATCTCTCCATACGGGATTGTGTTGTTGATCGCTGCTACGCTCTGCCACGACGAAGTAAGGGAGGGCGTGTAAAATAGCATCAGGAGAGCACCAGTGATTCCCAGTATCAGAAAACAGATGAATGTTAGAAAGCCCAAGAACGGAAGCGGGCTCACAAATCTTTTTGGAAAAGTGAATTTGTAGGAAACCCAACCGGTCCTGTCGAGCCCTGCGACAATCCAGTCGTACAACTTCTTGATGAGGTAGCGGACTCCGATCCGCTGTTTTTCCTGTTGTGTGGGAGCTGTTGTTTGCGACATCTGTCTTTGGTTCCTTGTTAATTTTCTAGCATTTCTGACCGCAGCCTACCTGTCCTATAAGCTGAGTTGCAGAAATAGTTCCATCGGATGCAATTGATAGTTTGACTATCGGAGCCATATTGTTAGGCGGTGTTTGAAGCGAAGCTGGGCCGGCGACTGCCATGCCTGGGGGCTGGTCGGTAGCTGGTGGGAAGCTTGGGTACTGTCCTGTGCCGGGAACGTATTGGCTTCCATGACACGGGCACTCCATCCTCTTATCTGCTGCAATGTAGTTCCATAGACACCATAGATGCACACAGACTCTACTGAATGCGATGAAAATGTCATTTGTTGCAGGGTCGACAGCTGAAACACTCGACGGCGCAGTCAAACCAGGAGGGAGATGTATCACGACGCACTGCCTGAAACTGTCTGCGTCGACTGCTGGATTCCCAGTCCTGGGCCAGATGAAAATCTTGAAACCGTTAACTGGTATGTCGCTAGTTTTGATCGGGGCTCCAGTACTGATGTCTTGTATTACTTGGGTAGTTGCACTTGCCTGACCGACAGAGCCTTGAAGAAAAGGGAAAAGTTGCCCAAATGAGCCCACCATGATCACTCCGCCCGCAATTGCGACGAGTTTCAAAAAGTTCCGCCGAGAAATATCCTGCTTTGACTCCTGCGGTTTTTGCGGTACTGTAGGCTTTATGGGAGGATTGGTAAGAGTAGAGGCAGGCTTTGCTACGGCGGCACTAACAGGCGAAGTGGTCGGCCTGCCGATCGGCGTGGAAGTAACTGGCTTTGCAACTGAAGTAGAAGTGACTGGCTTTGAAATTGGAGCGGAAGGTACTGATTGTGAAGTGGAAGGAGGTTGGGTCTTTTCCTCGGGCTGAGTTGCAGTAGTACTATCTTCCTGCTTTTGCTGTTGTGCCTGAGTTTTCTTCTTTTCGTCTTCAGGACTAGACAACAGTCAGGACGACCCGAAAATCAGCGCTTCGACCGATCGTATTTAAGGGTTGAGAATGAGATAGAGCTAACATTGATCGAAAAATCCTTAAATGAAGAATTCAGATCGCTTCCTGTCTGGCGCGATTTTTTTTCTATGAACTCGATTCCGCAAACCCCAACCACACCACGCGCAGTACGTGGAATGGGCCCTGCAATTATTGTCATTCTGATCATCGCCGCCGCGCTTTTAGGATATTATCAAATAGTCTACTATCCATCAGTTGCGTCAAACACAACTTCCACTACATCCTCTGTGCAAGTAACTCCATACTTTGGCAATGTTACAATCTTGCCTGGCGCCCCATCAGCTGCGAGAGCTCTGACTTACTTTCCGAACGTCGCGACCGTATATCTAGGCTACAATTCAACTGTTGTCTGGACGAATGATGATGCGGCAGAGCACACGGTCACGGCAAACTCGACTGATCAAAGTATCGACCCTGCTTTCTATTCTTGGAGCCAACCCACGGCGTATAACAATATTCTATCGAAAGGGACGCCTGGGGATACTCTCAATTTTACATTTACTGTGGCAGGCACTTACGGATACTACTGCAAGTATCACCCTAACATGATTGGAACAATCATAGTAAAACCCGCTCCTGCTGGTCTGACAACGCACACCACTCAAGCCGCTAGCACGAGTTCGACGATCACATCTACAACATCGGCAATACTTGGAGGAATCGGACTTTACTATTTCGTAAATGAAGCAACGGTCTTTGCAAAGAGTCTTGCGACCCTGATCGGTTCGGGTATCGCTCCCTGAAGGGTGAACCTCTCTAGCAGCCTTAAGGAATCTTTCTCAGTTATCCCGGCACACCTTACAAATATTGGATAGCCCGTTGCGAGGACAAGACTGGTTGGCTTTCCAAGTTTTTCAAGGATTTTGATCTTTGCAAAAGCTGTCCTTGGAGGAAAACGCCTCTCAATGTTTCTCTTGAGATCTGACTGGGACTTTCTGAATGTCAGTGCAACGATAGGAACCCGAAGTTCTTCGTAAAGTGCATCAACATCAATCAGGTTGTAAAGGCTGAGAATGCTCCCGGAAAGGAGAATCGCGTTTACGTCGTTTCGCCCGAGCTTTGTGTAAAGGCGCGAGATGGATAAAGTCGCGTCTGATCCTGAGACCTTTGTCTTTCCCAAGACAAACCCGTCAATCACGAGATCGCTTCGCATCACGACTCCAGCAAGCGTTGAGAACTTGTCTTTCGGCGAGAAGCTCTCAGCTACGCCTAGCGCACGGATTGCTTTCTTTTCAAGGTGAAGCGACAACAGAATCTCCTTGTTTGTTACCCGATAAACCCATTTCTATTGCTTTTTCATTGTTCTTGACGTTGAAGTGTTTCTTGAGATGACAGTGCGGCTGAATCTGGGAGAAGTGACAAACCCGTACATGACCGCCAGAATGTTCGTAAAGTTTCTAAAGTCGACTAGGGCAATCTTAATACCCAAGGATTTCCACGGGGAGACCGTCCTGATACTTGACTCGCCTGATTCGATCATGCTCTCTGAACGTGTGAAAAAGATCAAGATAGACCTCAAATGCGAAGTTCTTGGTCAGTCCTTCGATGATATTCTAAAGCAGACGGAGCGGGCCATTCGCGATAAGAAGGCCTTCGTCATCGAGCCTTAGAACTTTACCTGCTCTGTTTCGGTCTGGTTCACAAGCCAGTTAGCAAGGGAGACAGCCCACGCAGCTTCCTGCTGGTCTACTGGTTGGTTTTGTACAGCTTTGAGCCTCAATGTGTTGAGTTGGTAAACTGGCTGGGCTATCTGGGGGGCGGACTTTGCTTTTGTTTGCACTAGGTAAGCCATGTCACTTATGCTCATTGCTGAGAGATCCGGGGTTCCGGAACTCACGAGGAGATTGCTCAATGCAATACTCACCGCCCTCACGCTGCTTTCCACTGCACCTTTCAAATCGCCGGATTGTAGTGTCTGCGAGGCCTGTTGAAGCGATGTATGTGGATCCAATTTCTGTTGTGAGTCGGCTTGTGCCTGCTCTATCTTTGCGACAGTGAGTCCCTGAGGAACCGGAGTCCTGTTGAGTACGTAGACGTAGACTAGAGTTACAATGACCACAATTGCGACCGAGAACAGGAACCATTCGGTCAGGGCAACGGGATCATTGGGAAACTGCAAGACTGTTGAGAGTCCAAACAAAAGGAATCAGAAGCTCTTGACTTTCTCGAGTTTTCCCTCGCACATTTATTTGTTGTCAACGGCGAATAAAATCTATAGTTGAAGCCAGTAGTCCAGTCATGAAAGAACATCCCTCAAGAAAGGATTACGGCGTCAGCGATGTTTCTTAAGCCGGGATCGCCTGGGATGACTCTTCCTTCCAACTTTCTCGCAGCGGCAAGAACAAAAGCCTCAGCTAAACCAAAACTCGAAGATGGAAATTTCATGCTGACGTGAATGAGGCCGACATCTTTAGAATCTTCTGCATCAAATTTCACGATTTTGAAATTCG
>VFSW01003383.1_pt1 | contig 23950 bp, 22 predicted proteins | sample 5358111 | NCBI WGS metagenome assembly VFSW01 (sample SAMN11554181, study PRJNA540505) | mine drainage metagenome | isolation source: sediment from site ElyBrook_90M | place: USA: Ely Copper Mine, Vershire, VT | collected 2017
GAACGAAAGGGGGGCGGCGGGCCCCGCTCCCGCCCCCCTTTCGTTCCCTTCCGATGCCGTGCTCGAGGCCCGGACGAAGCGTCAGATCGACGCCGCTCTCCTCGAGTTCGGTCGGAGCCGGCCGCCCGGGCCCGACCCGGCGCTCCTCGAGTCCAAGCTCCTGACGGTCGTCGACGGGCACGTTCGCGACGCGGCCGAGGAGTCGCGCCAAGCGGTGCTCCGCCTCCGGGGGGACCTCGAGGCCCGGCTCGCCGGGCTCGAGTCCCGCCCGTCGGTCGACCCGGCCAGCCTCGCCGAGGGTCTCGACCGTACGATCCATACTCGCGTCGACGGACTCCTCCCCGAGCTCGCCGAGAAGCTCCAGCAGACGGTCCAGTCGACGAGCGAGCTCTGGGCCGAGCGACTGCGCGAGGAACTTCGCCAGGAGATCGAGGAGCTCAAGGCCCGATCGATGCGGTCGGAGGAGGAGCTGCGCGCCGCGCTGGTCGCCCAGCTCGACCTCGAGCTCGCCGAGACGAAGGAGCAGGGCACCGCGCTGCGAGAGGAGGTCGAGGGGCGGGTGCGGGACCTCTTGAAGGAGCGCACCACGGAGCTCGACGCCCGTCGGTTGAAGGACGTACGGGACCTCGAGCAGCGCCTGGCGATCCTGGTCGACGGTCGGACGAAGGATCTCGAGACGCGGCTCCTCGCAGCGATCGCGGACCAACGGGACAAGGTGGTCGGGGTCGCGGACGAGCGGATCGACCTCGCGGAGCGGCGCATCGTGACGGAGCACGAAGCGCGGATCCAAGAGGTCTCGGGCGCCGGGACGGCTGCGGTCGCCGCGCTCCAGGTCCGGCTCCAGTCGTTCTTCGAGCAGAAGCTGCGGGAGAACCAGGAGCGGGAGCGCGAGAAGTATGTGGAGCTCCTCGCCCGGCTGAAGAGCGACGTGGAGCAGTCGCTGTCGAAGGCGATCGACTCTCCGCGCTTCGACCAGACGATCCGCGACCGGGTCTCCCGGCTGCTCGAGTCGTCCCGCGACGATCAGGAGAAGACGATCGCGGCGAGGGTCGCCGACGCCGAGGCCCAGCTACGGTCCCAGCAGGCGGAGGCGATGCTTCGGCTCGAGCGCACGGAGTCGAAGCTGCAGCAGCGAGAGACCGATCTCGCCCGGATCGAGCGGAACCTGCGGCAGGAGGCCGACGACCTCGACCGCCGCATCGCCGTCCTGAGCGAGCGCGTGCTCCCCTTGGTTCGCAAGACCTGGCTGCGCGTCGAGGAGCTCGGGAAGCGGGCTCCGGCGTCCGCCGAGGCCGATGCGCGCGTCAACGAGGTCCGGCGCGAGCTCGTGCGCGAAGTGCGCCGGGTCGAGGGAGAGCTCCTCGAGCAGACGAGCGACCTCCGCGACCGGCTCGAGTCGACGGTCGCGCATCAGGGCCGGATCTGGCTCAACCTTTTGCGTCAGCTCTCCGCGGAGTCGGAAGACTCGGCCAAAGGCGGCACTCGCTCCTCCCGCCGGGCGCCGGCGAGGCCCGCCGAGCGACTGCCCGAGGGGGGTTTCGCGGACCCCGAGCCTCCGGCCTCGAGCCCATACTCCGCCTACCCGGACGATCCCCCGAATCCAATGGACCCGAGCTCGGCCCTCGGCCCCGACCTGACCGACCGGGAGTCTCGCCGGCGGCTTCGCCGTCCGTAGGGCACCCCGGGTCAGCCCGCAACGCTAAGCGAGGGAGGGGATTCGACCGACTCCGTGCCGGGCGAGAGCGACCACCGCCATTGTAAGGTCTGCGGCCGTGTCTGCGACGTCGGGGAGGAGACCTGCAGCCGGGCGTGCCGGGAGAAGCGGGCCCAGCAGGTCTCGACCCGACGGACGTACGTCTATCTTCTCTACGGGACGATGGCGCTCCTGTTGATCGTCTTTCTCAGCCGGTTCCTGATCTAGGCGGAGGGCCCCGATGCGTCGGTACGGTCACGCCGTGCTCGGAGGTACGTTCGACCACCTGCACGTGGGCCATGCCGCGCTGCTCACCACGGCGTTCCGGGTCGGCCGCTCGGTCTCGATCGGACTGACGACCGACCGGTTCCTCGCCCTCCACCCGAAGCCGTTCCCCGAGGAGCTCCAGAGCTATCGCACGCGTCGACGCGCGCTTTCGCGCTGGCTCGGCCAGGCGTTCCCCGATCGTCCCTGGCGCCTGGTCCCCCTGGCGGACCCGTTCGGCCGCTCGGTCGAACTGGGCGTGGACGTGCTCGTCGTCTCGGTCGACACGCACGCGGGCGGGAAGGCGGTCAACGCCGAACGCCGGAGGCTCCACCGTCCTCCGCTGCCGCTGGTGCTCGTCCCGGTCGTGCTCGCCGACGATCTCGGGCCCGTGAGCTCCCGCCGGGTCCGAGAAGGCGCGATCGACCGCGACGGCCGCCGACTCCTCCGGATCGAGGTGGGGCTCGCGGTCACCGACCCGATGGACCGGTCCTCGGCCGAGCAGGCGATCCGCCGAGTCTTCCCGTCGGCCCACGTTGTCGCCGTCCCCGGATCGCCCGGGCCCCGCCCCTCGGCCCGCGACGTCGCCCGCGCCCTCTCCCGGGCCGCGGTCCGAGGTCAAGAGCTCGGCGTCGGCGTGGCGCGCGCGCGGGACGGGAGCTGGGTGCTCTCGGCCCGCTCGCCGGCGATCGAGCTTCCGACCGCCGCCGTCCCGTTCGGGCCGCGGAGCCGCCTCGCTCGGGCGATCGTCGGCCTGTTGCGGCCCGCGCTCGAGCGCAAGGCCTTTGCCCCCCGACGTTCGTCCCCCGGATGATGGAGACGTACCTGCGCGTCACGTTCTCGAGCGAAGGGGCCAAGCCGTCCGCCGTGGCCGACCGGCTGCGGTCGTGCGGATTCCTCCCCACGCAGGGGAACTACGACTTCGTCTACGACTGGCAGGGACCGGCGACCCGCGACCAGATCCTCGACCTCTCGGACGAGCTCACCCGCCAGCTCCGGGGGTTGCGCGTGCTGGTCGAGGTCGAGACGGTCTGACGTACCCGCCGGTCGATGCGGGCCCGGGGCCGGCTGCGGCAGAGCTTTTATCGCGTCCCGCTCCTCGGCGGGACGTGCAGAACTACCCGGTGCGAACGAGCCATCGGGGGAACCTCGCGCTCCCCGCGCTCGAGGAGATCCTCCGCACTCACTTCGACTCCGCGACGACCTCGAACGATGACGTCTCGACCTCCTTCGGCGCGATCTCCCGTCTTAGCGTGCGGCCGGCGGGGCGCGAACTGGCGGTCGACCTCGTGATGAATCCCCGGGTCCCCGAGGCGGTGGCCCGGGACACGATCGCCCGCTACAACCGCTTCCTCGAGGAGGCGACCGGGTTCACCTCGAAAGAGCGCGCCAAGCGGCTTCGGAAGTCGGCGAGCGCCCCCGACCCGGGAGCATAACGGATGGGCCTCGGCGGGGCGGGACCGCTTCCCTCGTCCGGCACCTCCGAGCTCGAACGGCTGCGACGGGCCGTCGCCGCCCAGTTCCCCGTGTACGAGACCCGCATCGGCCCCCAGTCGGTCCTCTTCGCGGTCCATCTCGACCGCGGGACGCTCTCCGAGAAGTTCGACCGGCTGCGCCAGGAGCTCTGGACGCAGGGCTACGTCCCCGTACTCCGCCGGGAGTCCGGTGAGGATTTCGTCGAGGTGCTTCGGCGGCCGAAGTCGGGCCGCACCCGGATCTGGATCAACCTTCTGCTGCTCGCCGGCACGATCGCCACCACGACGTTCGCCGGCGCGGTGATATGGCTCACGTACGTCGGCACGATGAACCTCGACCTCACCGATTTCCTCTACGGAAGCCTCTACTTCGGTCTCCCGGTGATGGCGATCCTCGGCCTCCACGAGTTCTCCCACTACGTCATGGCGCGCCGGCGCCACCTGGACGCCTCGCTCCCGTACTTCATCCCGGTCCCTCCCCCGTTCCTGTTCGGCACTCTCGGAGCGTTCGTCAGCATTCGAGAACCGTTCCCGGACAAGAAGGCGCTCTTCGATATCGGGGCGGCCGGACCGCTCGCCGGGTTCGCCGCTTCGATCCCGATCGCGCTGGCGGGGCTCTTTCTCTCGGTGCACGCCCCCGTCCTCCCCGCGAGCTACTGCGGACCGACGATCCTCGGACAGAGCTACGGAAACCTCCTGATCGGCACGCCGCTCTTCTGGAGCGTGCTCTCGCTCTTCGTCCCGGCGGGCCTCGTGAACCTCCACCCGCTCGCCCTCGCCGGCTGGGTCGGGATCTTCGTGACCTCGATCAACCTCCTTCCGGCCGGCCAGCTCGACGGCGGCCACATCTTCCGCGCGCTCTTCGGGGAGCGGACCCGCTTCGTAAGCTACGGGGTCGTCGTGCTCTTGTTCGCGCTCGGGATCTATTACACGGGCTGGTGGTTCTTCGCCATCCTCGTCCTCTTCCTCGGGCTCCGGCACCCACCGCCGCTCAACGACCAGACGCCCCTCGGGACGCCCCGCTACGCCGTCGGCGCGCTCGTGCTCGCGATCCTCGTCACCGGGTTCGTGGTCGTGCCGATCGCGGTGCCCCCCGGCTCGATCGGACTCGAGAACGCGAACTGGTCGGTCCCGACCTCCCCGACCGCGGGGTTCGCCGCGAATCTGTCGGTGACGGTGGTGAACGGAGACCCGATCCCCCACGGCTACCTGTTCTCGGCGACGATCACCAACGTTTCGGTGCTCCTCAATGGGACCGTGCGGTACCTCTCCGGTCCGGCGCTCGCGAACTGGACCGCGGGATCGAACTGGACGTTCTATCTTGGCGGGAGCGGAGCCGTCCACCTCGGGGGCGGGGCCGTAGGGGTCCCGAGCGGCGACTTCGTTACGATCAATTCGACGGGGAACCACGACTTCCCGCTCGTCATCGCATTCTCGAACCCGGCCGCGGCCCACACCGTCGTCATCGCGCTCGACGTGAACCAGCTCTGCGCCGCGTCGGGAACGGGCTCGGCGAGCGTCCAGTTCAGCCCGACGATCGGCTGAGCCCACGCTCGTCGTGCGGGCTCGGGCCCCGCTCGTAGACCCGGAACTCCCGGGTCAGGCTGCGGTGCACCCGCACCGGGACCGCCGTCCGGAGCTCCCAGGGCCCGGGGATCGGCGCGCTTCCGCTCGGGACGACCAGCACGACGCGTCCCCCGGGCACGACCCGGTCGGCCCAGCGGGGCAGGACCCGGCGGACGAGCGCGTCCGCGCCCTCCCCACCGGTGCTCGAGGAACGTCCGTACGGGGGGTCGGTCAGGATCGCGTCGAACGAGATCGACGGGACCGAGAACTCGACCGCGCCCGCATCGCCCACGAGGAGCTCTTCGGCCGTCACGCCGACGAACTCGAGATTGCGGATCGCGCCTCGCACCATCGTCGCGTCTCGGTCGATCCCGTACAACCGGGCGCCGAGCAGCCCCGCTTCGAGGAGCAGTGCTCCCGTCCCGAGGAAGGGGTCGAGCACCCGTCCGCCGGGTGCGACCCGGGCGAGATTCGCGGCCCCCCGCGCGAGCCGGGGCGGGAGGCTGACCGGACGCTGGAAGGGCATCTGGGGCATGCGACGGTGTGCGACGGCCGCGCGGTCGACAGCCGAGACCTCCTCGAGGAGGTGGAACACTCCTCGCCGGTCCGAAGCGATCCAGAACCGGCGGCGGGGCTGTTCGAGGTCGATCGTTCCCCCGGCCTCCTTGTACGCTGTTCCGAGCTCGCGCACGAGCGGGCCGTCGGCGGCGGAGGGATGGCCGAGCCGGCGGAACGACGCGCTGTCCCGCCGGGTCCCCGCCCGTGCGGCGGCCGGAGCCACTTCGTCGCCCGAGCCGAGGTCCACGAGACAACGACGGGCGAGCGCCAGCCGCCCGGCCCAACGGGCCGGCGCCTCCGGGCCCGGGAGGTCGACCGCGAGCATCGGCGCCTCGAACTCGGTCTCCGACTCCGGCACACGACGCCCTCCGATCACCTCGGCGGCGGCGAGCGCCTCGGCGGTCGCAAGCGCCAGGCTCTCTTGCGAGAGCTCGACGTAGGTCCGGGCCATCATGGTGCGCGGGGTTCCGTGCCTTCCCAGGCCGCGATCCGGGCATCGACGGCGGCGGTGTGCGAGCCTTCCCAGTAGAGATGACCGCACTCGGCGCACCGGTACAGGGCGAGGCCGTGATCGACCCGCTCCCACGGCACCCCCGCCGGCCCGGTCCCGGCCCGGTCCGGTGGCGGAACGTACAGGGCGAGCCGTCCGTTGCACTCGGTACACCGCTCGGGACGGACCCGCGAGGGAACCTCGGGATGGGCGGCCCGGACCGCGCGCCACTGGTCCGCGAGGTGGGGGCTCGCGATCAGGACCGCGCGCGGCGTCCGTCGGGCCAGCTCACGGTCCCGCGTCAGCAGGATCCGGCCCTCGGTCTTGGCCCGGGAGAGAATCTCCTCGTCGCTCACGCCTCGAACGTAGACGGTGTCGCAGCCGACGAGGCGGAGGTAGCGGGCGAGGCGACCGACCATCTCGTCGGCGAGCCAGCGGGGAGGGGCCACGACGCGGGAGGTGGTCGGAGGTTCTTACCGTTGGCTGCTTTATAATCCCGGGCGTCTGCGTTCGGTCGAACGGAGGATCGGTGCGGCTCTTCGGAACGAACGGGATCCGAGAGGTCGTCGGCGAGAAGTTGACGGCGCCGTTCGTTACCCGGGTCGCGGGCGCGATCGCCGCGATGGTTTCTCCCGGTCGGCCGATCGTCGTCGGTCGAGACGGGCGGACGTCAAGCCTCGCCTTCGCCCACATCGCGAGCTCGACGCTCGCGCTCGCGGGGCATCGGGTCATCGACGTCGGGCTCCTCCCGACGCCGGCGGTGCAGTTCCTCGTCCCGCGCCTCGGCGCGCAGCTCGGGGTCATCCTGACGGCGTCGCACAACCCTCCCGAGTTCAATGGGGTGAAGTTGATCGCCGCGGACGGCCTCGAGGTGATCCGCAGCTTCGAAGAGGGCGTCGAGGCGGGGGTCGAGCGCGACGTCACGACCGCGGTCCCCTACACCGGGATCGGAACGGTCCAGCAGGACGCGAGCGGCGCGGACCGGTACATCGACGCGATCGTGGGACGCGTGGATGCTGCGCGCATCGGGGCCCGCGCGTTCACCGTGGTGCTCGACTGCGGAAACGGCGCCTCGGTCGCGACGAGTCCGTCGCTGCTCCGCCGACTGGGGTGCCGGGTCATCACGCTCAACGGCCAGGTCGACGGAACGTTCCCCGGCCACCTCTCCGAGCCGACGGAGGCCAACCTGAGGGATCTCGCGCGGGTCGTTCCCGCCGTCGGCGCCGACCTCGGGATCGCGCACGACGGCGACGCGGACCGCGCCATCTTCGTGGAGGCGGGCGGTCGCTACGTTCCGGGAGAGGAGACCCTGACGCTCCTCGCCCAGGACGCGGTCGCCACCGCGAAGGGAGGGGTCGTCGTGACGCCGGTGTCGGCCTCCCAGGCGGTCGAGGACGCCGTACGGCCGTTCGGGGGCACGGTCGTCTACACCCGCATCGGCTCCCCGGCGGTCACTCACGAGATGCAGGATCGTCATGCGGTCTTCGGGGGAGAAGAGAACGGCGGCCTGATCTTCCCCGCGCACCAGCTCGCGCGCGACGGCGCGATGACCGCGGTCGCGGTCCTCGACCTTCTCGCCCGTCGGGGCACGGGTCTCGCAGAGGCGCTCGCCGACCTCCCGCATTACACGCTCGTCAAGGAGAAGGTCGCCTGCCCGGTCGCCTTGCGGCAGCCGGTGCTCGAGCGGGTCGCCGCCTCCCTCGCGAAGGACAGCGAACGGGTCCTCACCCTGGATGGGGTCAAAGCCTATCGAACCGGCGGATGGATCCTCGTGCGCCCCTCCGGCACCGAGCCGCAGTTCCGGGTCTTCGCCGAGTCGAAGGACCCCGCGACCGCGCGCTCCCTCGCAGCCAGCGGGCTCTCGCTCGTGCGGGCGGCGGTCGAAGCGCTCGAGCGAACGCCCTAGGCGGCCGTCGCGCGGCGCCGAGCGGTCGTACGGTCGCTAGACCACAGGCCCCAGGAGCCGGAGGGCGAGAACGCCGAACGTGACCGCTGCCGTCTCCTGCTCGCCGGCACGGCGGAAATACTAGATTCCCGAGGCCTCACGGGAGATCGGGGTGGCGATCAGCCATGGGAGCCCGCGCGTGAGGTCCTCGTCGACCGACCCGGAGGCGAGGCCCGCGCCAAGTCCCGCGAGCTCGACCATCGGAAAAGCGCGACGGCCGGTTCGCCAAAGCTCAAAGCGGGCCGTCGGGTGCGCGCGTCCGGAGGGATCGGGTCGTGGAGCCGCGGGGCGACCGCGTTGCGTTCGGGGCTCCCGGCATCGAGCCCCGGTGGTCGCACAGCAACAAGGAGGGGGTGGGGACCGCTTACTCCTCCGACTCCCGGCTGTGGTTCACCCTCTGGCGGGGTATCGTCACCGAGGTCTACTTTCCCCGGATCGACCGGCCCCAGCTCCGTGACCTCGAGTTCCTGCTCACGGACGGAGCGACGTTCTTCCACGAAGAGAAACGCCACCTGGTGGCCGTGACCGAGCGCCCGACCGACCACGCCCTCGGCTATCGGGTGCGGTCGGACGACCCCGAGGGCCGCTATCGTATTCACAAGTCGGTGATCGCCGACCCGCACCTGCCCTGTCTGCTCCTCCACACCCGGGTCGAGATCCGGGCGCCCGAGCTCTCGGGGAAGCTCCGCCTGTTCGTCCTCGCGGCGCCCCATCTCGACGTGAGCGGCTGGGGCAACAACGCGGAGGTCCAGCTCCTCTCCGGGCGCGAGGTCCTGACCGCCGAGCATAACGGCGTCGCGCTCGCGATGGCCGCGAATCGGCCGTTCCGACACTGCTCGGTGGGCTACGTCGGAGCGAGCGATGGGTTCACGGACATCTCCCGACACCGCGAGCTCACCGCGGAGTTCGACCGGGCGCCGAACGGGAACGTCGCCCTGACGGGCGAGGTGCCGCTCGACCGCGGTCCCGAGTTCACGCTCGCCCTCGCGTTCGGGGACTCGATCCCCGCCGCCACGTCGACGCTTTTCCAGTCGCTGAGCACGCCGTTCGAGGTCCACCACCGTCGATTCGTGGAGCAGTGGAACCGGGTCGCGGTGCACGAGCTCCCCCTCGCCGGGGTCTCCCACGACAAGGGCCGCCTCTACCGGGCGAGCCGGTCGATCCTCTTGGCCCACGAGGACAAGGTCTTTCCCGGGGCGTTCATCGCGTCCCTGTCGATCCCTTGGGGCGCCGCGAAGAGCGACGTGGACCGGGGGGGCTACCACCTCGTGTGGACCCGCGACATGGTCCACACGGCGAACGCCTTGCTCGCCTCGGACCGTTCCGAAGCCTCCCTGCGGGCGCTCGTCTACCTCGCGACCCGACAGCGGCCGGACGGAGGGTTCCCGCAGAACTTCTGGGTCGATGGGACTCCGTACTGGCAGGGGATCCAGCTCGACGAGGTCGCGCTCCCGATCCTCCTTGCCGGGCGGCTCCACGCCGAAGACGGGCTGGCCGAGTTCGACCCCCTCCCGATGGTCCGTCGAGCGGCGCGGTTCCTCATCGAGCGGGGGCCCGCGACCCAGCAGGACCGCTGGGAAGAGGTCGGAGGCTACTCCCCCTCGACGCTTGCGGCCTGCATCGCGGCGCTCACGGTCGCGGCGCACCTGGTGCGAGACACGTCCGACCCGGTCACCTCGGCGTTCGTGCAAGAGTACGCGGACTTCCTCGAATCGCACGTCGAGCCGTGGACCGTCACCGGCCAAGGGACGCTACTTCCCGGCGTCCGCCGACACTTCGTCCGCATCCGGCCCGCCTCCGTGACCGACCCGGATCCGCACGAGGGACCGGACCTGGGCCGGGTCCACGTTCCGAACCTGCCGCCCGGAAGCCCCGAGGAGTTCCCCGCGAGCGAGATCGTCGACGGCGGATTCCTCGACCTCGTGCGGTTCGGGATCCGGCGGGCCGACGACCCGCTCGTCGTCGAGTCGGTCCGGGTCGTCGACCGGGTGCTGAAGGTCGACACGCCCCTCGGGCCGGTGTGGCGTCGCTACAACCATGACGGGTACGGCCAGCGCGACGATGGGGGTCCGTACAGCGACTGGGGCGTCGGGAGGGCCTGGCCGCTCCTCACCGGGGAACGGGGGCACTACGAGCTCGCCCTCGGGCATGACCCGGCCCCGTTTCTCGCGACCATGGAGCGGTTCGCGACCCCGACCGGGCTCCTCACCGAACAGGTCTGGGACGCCGACGATCGTCCCTCGCTTCACCTGGTCACCGGGCGCCCGACCGAGGCCGCGATGCCCCTCGTCTGGGCTCACGCGGAGTACGTCACTCTTCTGCGGTCGGCGCAGGACGGTCGGGTCTTCGACCGGGTGGAGGAGGTCGCCGAGCGCTATCTGCCGGCCCGTTCGCGTCGTCCCGAGCTCGAGGTGTGGAAGTTCGACCGCCGACCGCGGTGGATCGACCCGGAGGCCGGCCTGCGCGTCCTCGCCGAGCAGCCGTTCCGCCTCCACGCGAGCGACGACGATTGGCGGACGGCTTCGGACCTCGACGCGACCGCGACGAGCCTCGGCCTCTACTTCGTCGACCTCGCCCCGCTCGGCGCGCGGTCGCGTCGCTGGACGTTCACCTTCTACTGGCCCCTTTCCGACCGCTGGGAAGGGCGGGACTTCGCGGTTGAGGCCCGGGCCCCCGCGGACGGCCGGGAGGCCCGGATCACTCGACCTTGAGCCACCGCGCCGACACGAAATAGCCGATGGCGGTCATGAGAGCCGCGAAGAGGACCAGGTAGGCGAGGTCCCACCAGTCGGTGCCCGTGCCGAGCACGAACCCCCGCCCGAGGAGCGCGGAGAACGAGACCGGATTCACGCTCGCGATGGCCTGCATCCAGGGGGGGAACTGCTGGGAGGGAAACAGCGAGGCGCTCGCGAACATGAGCGGCATGGTGATGAAGTTCGAGACGACCCCGGGCGTCTGCCAGTCCGTCGACGGCGCGGTGACCGCGAGGAATAGGCTCGAAAAGCCGAGCGCGAGGCACAAGAGCCCGACGATCCAAGCGGCCCACTCGAGGGGAGAAAGCGAGAACGTCACCCCGAAGGCCAGGGCGGCCGCGACCATCACGGGGATCTGTACGAGGCCGCGGGTCGCGGAACCGAACGCTTTGGAGAGGAAGATCAGCTCCTTCGACGTCGGCGTGATCAGGATCCGCTTCATGAAACCGAACCGTTTGTCCTGGATCGTGCTCATCGACCCGAACATCCCGACCGAGAGCATGGACGTCGACAGGACGCCCGGCAGCAGGAACGCGATGTAGTCGTTCGTGTGGAAGAGGCCCGAGAGCGTCGCGGCGGGGACACCGCTGAAGCTCGAGCCGAAGAACGCGAGCCACATGAACGGCTGGACCACGGTGATGAGGATGACGAACGGGTTGCGGAACGTCCGCAGGATCTCGCGGACGTAGAGCCCCCAGAACTGGCTCCTCATCCCCGCGCCCTCCGGATCTGCGCGTAGAACTTTCGGATGTCTCCCATCGGTTCCTCGGCGCCGATGCGCTTACCGGTCAGGTCGAGAAAGACGGTCTCGAGGCTCGGCTTCTCGACGCTGATCCGGCGGATGCGTTCGGTCGGGATCGCCGCGAAGAGCCGGGGCAGGAACTCCTCCGAAGAGCCGACCCGGATCAGCCACTCGTTTCCCTGGGGCCGCACTTCCTGCACGCCCGGGATCGCCCGGATCGCCGCCGGATCGAGCCCGTCGGAAGTTTCGAGCTGGACGATGTCTGCGTGGACTCGGCCCTTGAGCTCGGACGGGGTCCCTTCGGCGATGATCCGGCCCTCGTCGATGATCGCGACGTGGTCGCAGAGGATGTCGGCCTCCTCGATGTAGTGGGTCGTGAGGAGAATCGTGACGCCGAACTCCTTGCGAACGCCCGTGACGATCTCCCAGAGCATCCGGCGCGTTCCAACGTCGAGTCCGATCGTGGGCTCGTCCATGAAGATCACTGACGGCTGGTGCAACAGGGCGAGCGCGATCTCGAGCTTCTTTCGCATCCCGGTGGAGAGGTGGTTCGTCTTCTCGTCCCGGACCTCGGCGAGCGAGAAGTACCTCAGGAGCTGGGCCGCGCGCTCCTCCCAGTCGGTCAGGCTCTGGAGCTTGGCCTGGAGCCAGAGATTCTCCCAGACGGAGAAGTCGTCGTCGAGGATGACCTCGGCGGCGACCCACCCTATTCGGGCCCGTTCTTGCATCGACTGGGTCCGCACATCGAATCCGGCGACGCGGGCGTCGCCCTCCGTGATATCGCTGATCCCGGTCAGGACCTTGATCAAGGTCGTCTTGCCCGCCCCGTTGGGTCCGAGCAGTCCGAAGATGCTCGCCTTCGGGATCGACAGGTTCACGTGGTCGAGAGCGAGCACACTGCGACCCCCCCCGTTGCCGTAGCGTTTCGAGAGATTCCGGACCTCGATCGCGACCGGGGTCGTCATGGGCGCGGTCTCGGGGCCCGGCGGGCCCGGCCGCGCGCAGGCGGGCGCGCGGAGCGGATCCGTTCGAGTGCGTGCTCCAGCTGTCCCCGCACGTCGGCCCGCAGCGCGGCACGTCGCGCCGGACTGGCGGTCTCCCGGCCGAGGTAGTCCAGGATCCGTTCGAGATGGGACTGGAGGCGGTCGACGAGGAATCCTCCGGGGTCGGCGTGTCCGGCCACTTCCGACCAGAGCATACCGAGCTCGGGGCCGGCCCGAGTCCGCCAGAGCATCTGGCGGCGCAAGTGTCGCAGGAACCGACGGCCCTCCGGCGTGACCCGGTAGACCCGGCGGCGCCCCTCCCGGGAGGCTTGAGCGAGGCGGCGACGTGCGAGCGACTCGAGCGCGGGATAGATCGCACCGGGTCCGGGCCGCCAGGACCCCGCGGTGCGCTGCGCGACGCGCTCGGCGAGCGCGTACCCGTAGAGCGCGCCCTCCCGCTCCATGACGGAGAGCGCATAGAGCCCCAGGATTCGGCCCGGCATGGGCATGCGGGGGCGGTCGGTCGACATGATATCGGTTTATGTATCGAAATCGATATAAGTTCTCCGTCCTCGTCGGCGATCTCCTCCACCGAAGCTCCGCGCGCGAGAGGAATCCGGGGAGAAGACTCGCGTTCGCGCCCGCGACCTAGGGCCGGCTCTCGAGCGGGGGAGAACCCACCCCGGGCTCGTCTCCCGACCTCCCCACTTACCGATCCGCGCGTCCACCGCGTTCGGCGCGGCCCGAGCGAGCTCCTCGGCGGCTCGGCGCACCCCCCGGGTCGAGAGGACTTCGGTCGGGCGGTCGAGCTCCGCATCCTCGGATGCGGTGGCCCGGCTCGACGAGATCCCGTGCCGTGCCGCCGACTCGCGCTACGCGCTCTCGAGGAGGGCTCCCGACGCCTTCGCCGGCCGCGTGCCTACCCCGAAGGTCGAAACCCCCCCGAGGCCCGGAGCGACGGCACGAGGATGTAGGTCATTCGACCAAACTCGCGGAAGCCGACCTTCCTCGCGACGCGCTGGGATGCGAGGTTAGTTTCCCCGGTACTCCAGACCGGCGTCCACCCCCGGCCCCGCATTTCCGTCGCGACCAGGGAGGCCGCCGCGCTCCCAATCCCTCGGTTCCGCCATGGCTCGAGCACGGCTGCGCCCATATCGGCGTGCTCTTCGGAGGAGACCGACATCGCCACTGTACCGACCAGCGTGCCGTCGATGATCGCCCCCGCGACGATCCCGCCGGACAGCGCAGCGAGCAGCGATCCGAAGCCGACCGGATGTAGTTCGCTCGGGGATTCTTCGAGCAGGGCGAGGTCGACCTCGGTCAGCCGCCGGACCGCCGAGTGCTCCTGAGGGTGCGCAGGACCCTGGAGGGTGAAGTAGACGTCCCCAAGGTATCGGACCGGGGTCGCGAGCTCGCGCTCGAGGCGAGGGCCGAGCACCGCGGCCATCTCGGCCGTACAGTGCACGCAGTCCCACCCGGGAATCCGTTGCAGGAGGGGCCACAATTCCGCGGAGTCGCTTCCGAAGGCCATCGGCTCCCTCGGGGCCCAGGAGGCCTGGACAACCGCGGCCCGCGGAGCCGCGAGCGGGCCCGCGGCCCAGGAGCGGCCCGCGTGCCTTCGCAGTACGCACCGAGGGCCGAAGGTGAACGGATGGTCCGGGAGCGCGGCGGCCAGCTCGTCTTCGGACGCCGGCGGAAGTGGCTCGCTGCCGTGCACGCCCTCCGCATCCGGCCCGGGTCCTTCAAGCAAACGCCCCCGGGCCCCCGAGCGTCGGCGGGACCGGGTCGGCCCGGCAGTCCGCGGCTCCGTGCGCAGCGTTCCTCTACCGAACGACCGAGAAGGCGTGCTCGTAGGTCCCCAACGATCGCCCCACCCGCATCCAGAGCGGGACGAGCGCCTCGAGCCAACGGGCCCCGTCGATGCCACCGACATCGAACGTACCCGGCCAGCCGACCTCCCGAACGAGTTGGGTCGCTCGCGCCTTCGACTCAGGGTCGTTGCCGCAGATGAACATGGGTGGCGCACCGTCTCGGAACTGAGGGTCGATCATCCGCGTGTTGCTCATCGTATTGAAGCACTTCACAACCTTGGCGGTCGGGAGCTTGCGTTGAACTCGTTCCCCGAGGGAGTCGGTCGTGCCGACGAAGAGTCCGGGCGGCATGCCCGAGCCGAAATCGAGGGGGTTCGTCACGTCGAGGAGCAGCTTTCCGGCAAAGTTGGAGGGACCTGCTAGGTCGATCGCGGACTCGGTCGCGGCGCCCGAGGTCGCCAGGATCAGGATCTCCCCGAACTCGGCCGCGGCGGCGAATGTACCGGTCGCCACCGACCCAGGGGTCGATGCCTTCCATCCATCGAGCTTGGCGGGCTCGCGCGATCCGAGCATTACCGCGTATCCGTGCTTCGCGAGCCCACGTCCCAGTTGCTGGCCGACGTTGCCGCTCCCCAGTATCCCTATCCGGGTAGTTTCCGATGCCATCGTTGCGAACCTCCGCTCTCGGGCGGGCGCGAGCAACGATTGAGATTACTTTCGCTTTGCGTTGGACGCTCTCGGCCGGACGAGGGACCGCGGTTCGAACCTACTGCTTTGGGCGCCCCTGCCGCTTCGTGCGTCCCTCCGGCGCTGGTAGCACCCTCGATTCCACGGGACCCCACGGCCGGCCCCGGCTCACCGACGCGCAGACCCCGGGCCGGACGAACCCCGGCTACCGGGGGCAGTTCCACCCCCCTGCCGTGTGGACCTCGAGAACCGGTCCGGAGGTACCTCGACAGGCAGCCCCTTTGGGAGGCGGGAGTCTTCCCTTCAGGGCCTCGACGCCCCCTCGGTCCCCGGGCGCGGAGATAGAGGTATCTCGCCGGGCCGGGTCTCCGTCGCGAATTCCTTCTCTTCCCACATGTCGTAGGCGATGGCAATGGCCGCCGACTGCGTGATGATGGCGAGGGCATTCGCGAGGTGGAGGAAGACAACGAAATTCCAGACGGTCTCGCCCCCAACGATCGGCCAATCGCTGCCGAGGTGGGCCCAGACCAGGACTCCGAGCACCACCATCACGATCGACAGCTGGTAGCTCGCCCGGGCGATCCGCTTCACCCGGCCGGGCGCCCGGGTCGACCGGAGCTCGCGCAGGTTCGAGTACGCGAACGCCACGATCACGAGACCAAGCGCGACGTGGAGGTAGGTGATCCACACCGCCGAGGGGCGAACGAGGCCGAGGGCGAACTCGACGAACACGACCCAGATCATCCCGTACAGCGCCGCCCACAGCCGCATCGGGCCCTCAGCGCCAGAGTTGGCCGAACGACTCCTAAGTCCTTCGTCAAACCGGTTCGATTTTGGGAGGCGACCCATCGGCCGGCGGACCTGCTCGGACCCCTCGGGTCCGGCCCGCCTTCGGGGCGGGGGGACCTCCCTCGGCCCTCGACAGAACCTTTAAGTACAATTGTCGCGGCCGGAACAGCACCGACGAACGAACACGAGAATCGACGGGCCGCTCCCGAGACGACCGACGTACACTTCGACGACCTCCCGCTCCACCCGAGCCTGAGGAAGGGCGTACGCGAGATGGGATACCGGTCGGCAACGCCAATCCAGAGCCGCGCGATCCCCGACGCGGTGTTGGGCCGGGACCTGATCGCCACCGCCCAGACCGGCACGGGGAAGACGGCGGCGTTCCTCCTCCCGATCCTCGAGCGGACGCTCGAGCTCCCTCCCGGACGGATCTACGCGCTCGTACTGACCCCGACCCGGGAGCTCGCGGTCCAGGCCGAGACGTTCCTCGCCAAGCTCGGCCACTACACCCGGCTCCACGGCGCCGCGGTCTATGGCGGTGTGGGAATGGCCGACCAAGTCCGCGCGATCCGCGGCGGGGCCGAGATCCTCGTCGCCACGCCCGGCCGCCTGCTCGACCACATGGAGCGGGGCTACGTGGACTTCCGGGCACTGCGCATTCTGGTGCTCGACGAGGCGGACCGCATGCTAGACATGGGATTCCTCCCCGACGTCCGGCGGATCCTCTCGCGACTGCCCCGCCAGCGCCAAACGATGCTCTTCTCGGCGACCATGCCCCCCGAAGTGGTCCGACTCTCCCGCGACTTCCTCACCGACCCCCGCATGGTGCATGTCGACCCGACGACGGTCGCCGCCGTCGGGGTCTCCCACCTCGCGTTGCCCGTCCCGGCCCACCTGAAGGCACCGCTATTGCGCCAGCTCCTGGAGGACCAAACGATGACGAGCGTGCTGGTCTTCACTCGCACGAAGCACCGAGCCGACCGGCTCGCCCGGCAGCTGACCCAGTGGGGGATCCCGACCGGCGTCATCCACGGGAATCGCAGCCAGAACCAGCGCCAGCTGGCCCTTGAAAGCTTCCGTCGTCGGTCCCATCGAGTCCTCGTCGCGACGGACATCGCCGCGCGAGGGATCGACGTGGAAGGAGTAAGCCACGTCGTCAACTTCGACGTCCCGCGGGAAGCCGAGGTCTATGTGCACCGAGTCGGCCGGACCGCTCGGGCCCAGCGACGGGGGGATGCCTACACGCTCCTGGCCCCGGAAGAGAACCCCGACTTTGCCGCCGTCGAGCGGCTCCTCGGATTCACGGTTCCTCGCTCGCGCCTTCCCGATTTCGCATACGACGCGCCGGCTCCACCTCGCGAAGAGATGGGAGGCCACCGGCCGCAACGCGGCGGCGGGAGTCGATTCGGCGGGGCCCGCCGGGGGGGCGGCCACCGGGGCGAGCGGGGGCACGGATCCGAATCACGGTCTTCCTCCTCTTCTCGGGGAGCGGGAGAATCCGGCCGACGGACCTACCGACGGTGGTAGCCGGCGGCGATCGATCCGCGCTAACCCGACCTCAACTCGCGCATCAGCTCGTCCAGTTGCTCGGACGCGGCCCGCACCGCGTCCCGCTCCATCCGGTGTCGGTAGAAGGTGAGGAGGCTGCTGGTCGACCGGACCTCCACTCGCTCGCGAAGTCGTCCGAGGTCGCCCTCGGAGCTGACCGCGTAGTAGTGCATCGAGCAGTTGACCGTTCGACCGCGGAGCAGATGGCCGTGCGACCACATCTCCCCGGGAGCGCTGCGACGGACCCGGATCGCCGAGTTCGTCCGGCGCCGATGCATTCCCACGACGTACTGGAACCAGTCCGACCCCTCCGCGTGATAGAGGACCTTCTGGTCCGGATCGGATTCGAGGTCTTTCCAGCGCGCCCGGCTCGCCTCGAATAGTCGGTCGATCACGGTCGACGGCCGAGGCACGTCATGGCGCGCGAGCTCGAAGCGTACGAGGGGACGACCGCCGATCCGCTCGCACCCGACCTCGCCGGAGGGGGCTAGGCTCGCGTCGGCGTTCTCCGCGAGGATCGGGGCCACCTTCCCTGCACCAAGCGGGCCCCTTCCCATAACGATACGGGGCCGCGGGCGGGCGGAGCTTGCCCGACGGATCCCGCCAGCGTGAGGTTCGTCCGTGGAGGGTCGGGGACGATCCCGGAGAGCCGGAAAGGGTCGACGCTCGAACGGGAGACTCATCCCGACCCCGGCCCGGGAGCGGACGGAGACGACGGAGGCGAGCTCGGCGCCTGTTCTTCGGGGGGCCGGATCGGACGGAAGCGTCGATACAGCGCGAGGTCGTACACGACCTTCACCGCTCCGGCCAGGACGAACGGGCCCGCGAGCCAAGGACCCCCGATGCCCAGGAAGGCGCCCGTGACCGGTGCTCCCAGCATCTGTGCGCTACGCGCGGCCGTGGTGTAGCCGGCCGCGGTCGCCCGGTCCGCGACCGGGACCACGGCCTGAGTGTAGGACTGGCGCGTGGGAACGTCCATCTGGGAAAGGCTTGCCCGGGCGACCCAGACCGTGCCCGATAGGACCAACGTCGGGGTGAAAGCGAACGCGACGAGCAGGATGCTCGAGGGCAGGTGGGTGAAGACCATCGTGTTGATGAGCCCGAAGCGCCGGGCGAGCGGCACGGCGGCGACGAGGGAAAGGGCGGCCGCGAGACTTCCCGCGAAGAAGACGACCCCGAGCTCCGAGACCGGTGGGTGGAAGCGGACCTCGAGGTAGTAGGCGACCATGCTGTTGACGATGAGACCGCCTCCGAACGCGTCGACGCTGAAGAGTCCCGAGAGGGAGAGGATGAGCGATCGACTCGCGGGCGAGAGCGGGACCCGACGGACCGAGGCGGATCGCCGCGGGGCGGTCGGGACGAGCGAAGCGTACGCCGGAACGAGCCCGACCCCGATCAGGGCGTAGAGCAACAGGGCGGTGTCCCGCGGACCGGGCGGGAGCCCCGGAGGTACCGCGAGCGCGATCCCCGAGATCGGCCCCGCCGCGAGGGCGCCGAGGGCGTTCCCGACGTATCCCAGGAGGTTGTACTGCGAAAAGCTCACGGTGCGCAACCGGTCCGGCGTGGCGTCCGCGAGCGCGGTCTGTTCGAGCGCGCCGAGCGGGCTGATGTCGCTCGCACCGGCGACGATGCCGCCGAGGAGCAGCGCGACGACCACCAGCGCGAGACTCATCGCGTCGAGCCAGAGGAGCAGGCCGCCGGCGCCGAGGGCGAGGGATCCGAGCGTGAACACTCCGCCGCGCCCGATCCGACGCTCCATTCGAGGAACGAGCAGCGACCAGATCGACGCGCCCGCCATCGCCAAGCCGAGGAGCCCTCCGACCAGCAGTGAGGAGTACCCCGCCGACGCGAGTTCGATGGCCAGCACGATGGACAGCGCGCCGGCGCCGAAACCCCGAAGGGCCCGCGTCGCAGAGAGGAGCCCTCGATTCCGTCCGCTGTTCCGACGCGGGGAAACGGCCTCCTCTGGCGGGATCGCCGGTGGGCTCACGTTCACCTCGACCCGAGCGGCGACCACGACGGCCGGAGCTCATCGAGGGGAGGCGCGGATCGTCCTTTCCCTTCGGGCCATCGAACCGTCGTCGCCCTACGGAACGATGGGGGTGGCGGTACGACCGATCGACGATGCGACCCCGCTGGGAGACGGCGCGACGCGGCGGCCGGGTGCGTCACCGTCGTGCCCCCGGGCCGAGGCCGGTAGTAGTGCGCAGGTTCGCCGGACATCTCGCATCGATGGCGATGGCGGTACTTCGGCCTATCGTCGCGCCGAGTGCTGGCCCGGACCCCGAGCCGAATCTCGCTCCCGGAGAAGTTCATGAGCAGTGACCCTCCTGGGGAGGATACGGTCCATGCCACCGCGCGTTCGCCGTCCGACCCGCCCGCCGCCCGCCACCGGGGGAGGCGCGCCCGGGGCCGCCCCCATTTCGAAGATCGTCGTGGTCCTCCAGGAGAATCACACCTTCGACAACTACTTCGGAACGTACCCGGGGGCGGACGGCACGGCTGGCCGGAGCCTCCGGCTCCCGGCGAGCCCCGGCGGTCCACCGGTGGTCGCCCCGAGTCCGAGCGCCTCGCCCGCTCCGGCCGACCTGAACCACAATTGGCTGGCGGCCCACGCCGACTTCGACGGAGGGAAGATGGACGGTTTCGTCTACTCGGAGGGCAGCCCGGAGACGATGGTCTACTTCGACCGGACCGACCTTCCGCATTACTGGGCGGCCGCGGACCAGTATGTGCTCTGCGACCGGTACTTCACCTCGGCGATGACCGAGAGCGCCCCGAACCATCTGTACCTCATTGCGGGGACCGCCGGCGGGCTCCAGGACGACCACGTGCCAGCGACCTTGGAGTTCCCTCCGATCTTCGCCGCCCTCGATGCGCAGGGAATCTCCTGGAAGGTCTATGGGTTCACCCGATGGTACGAGAGCTTCGGCTACGTCCAGCAGCACCCTTCGACGCGGTCACGCTTTGCCCCCGCGAGCTCGTTCTCCGTTGACCTCGCGGCCGGGGCGCTCGCGGACGTGACCTGGATCATCGGAGCGCCGGGGGGCAGCGAGCACCCTCCCCAGGACGTTCGGGTCGGCGCGGGGTCGGTCGCGAACGACATCCTCAACCCCCTCGGGCGAAGTCCGTACTGGGGATCGCTCGCGGCCTTCGTCACGTGGGACGATTATGGAGGGTTCTACGACCACGTCGCGCCCCCCCAGGTCGATCCGGTCGGATACGGATTCCGCGTTCCCTGCCTCGTGGTTTCTCCCTTCGCGCGTCCCGGCTTCCTCGACCACACGACGAACGACCACACTTCGATCCTGAAGTTCATCGAAACGCGCTACGGGCTTCCTCCGCTCAGCGCGCGGGACGCGGCGGCGAACGACCTCGCCGAGGCGTTCGACTTCGCTTCCCCGCCGCGCCCGTTCCAGCCGATCTGAGAGCGGTGCGGTTCGCGGGCAAGGTCATCGAGCGGCCGAGACGGGGGTTTTTAGTTTCGGGAGGCCTAGTATCACCGGACCACGCGCGGCCGTAGAAGGGAGGACGAAAGTGACACCGCGGCGCATCTGTGTCTCGAGGAAGTGGAAGGATCGCCACCCGCTCCGCGACGGGCTCGGGGCCCGCGGGGCACCGGGGGTGGTGGCGGGCCCGCTCTTCGAAGGGACTGTGTATCTCGCCAATCTCACGTTCTCGGGGGCCGGCGGACCCTGGCAGATTCCGGCATCCGACCTCGCGGTCGTGGAGCAATATCTCCAGCGAATCGCCGGGCCCGTCGCGGCGTACGCGTCCCAGTATGGCCCCGCACGGCTAGCGGTCGGAGCGACGCTCCCCTCCGTCCCGGTATCGGTCGCGAACGCTCAGTACTCCGACCGCGACCTCCAGGGGTGGATCGACAGCCTCGTCCGGTCCGCTGCCCTCCCTCCCAACTCGGCGGTGGTCGTCCTCAACCCGGAGGGGCTCGTCAACACCGATGCCCGCGAGAGCGGCGGGGTCGGAGTCCTCGGCTATCACGGGTTGGCATCGGTCCCCTACGCCTTCGTCAACTCCCTCGGGACCGGCTTCACCCCAGACGACACGAGAGATCTCTACGCGGAGGCCGTCAGCCACGAGCTTGCCGAGATGACGGTCGACCCTCGCGCCGACAGTAGCAACCCCGAGGTGTGCGACGGCTGCGGCACGAATTGCCAAGGAGCATCGGCGTACCGCGCCTACTTCGATGGGAGAGGCGCGTACCTTGGCACGGAGGCCGCGTTCCCGCCCCCGTACTCCTACGCGTTCTTCCTGAGCGCGGTCGCGCGGCCAGCCTCCGCGACCGCGTGTCCCGCGCCTCCTTCGGCCTGCGCGTATCCTCCGCCCTAGCGGAACCGCGCGCCGCGCCGGCGAGTTCACCCTCGCTGGGTCTTCGTGAACGTCTGGAAACCCGTGGTCCCGAGGACGGATCCGCACCATCCGCAGTAGACTACGGTCACTCCCTTCACCGAAAGCTGGCTTCCCGTGTTCTCCCACAGGATGTCCTTCTTAGGGTCGATCGTCTGGTGGCAATGGGGACAGACCGGCGACCGGGCGCTGGGGACCGGAACGGACATCGGGACTCCCTGAATGCGTTCCCCTCTTCAACCTGGCCTCGGAGCCGCGAGCCCCCCCCGGCCGGCTCCGGCGGGATCGAGAAGCGGCCGACCCTCCTCGTGGGGGGCGTGCGGTGCGTCCTGGAAGGAGCCGCCGCGCAGCGAAGAGGAACTCGTTCGGGGCCAGGGACGGTCCGTGGACGACCGGCAGTTTCCGGACCCGCGGCATCTCGAGCGGGTCCGGGGGTCGGTCTCTCCTTCTTTGTGCGGGTACCGGCCTTCGCGCCGCGCGGGAGCCTGCCGGGCGCCCGGAACGCGGGGGAGCACCGCCCGAAGGCTACAGTTCCCGTCCCGAGAGCAGCACGTCGGACGGTACGACGAGTTCGCGGCCCGAGGTGCCTTCCGAGACGCGCTTTCGGGCGTTCCTTCGGAGACGGAGGAAGGCCGCCCCCACAAGGAGGGCGAGCAGGAACATTCCGCCCCACAGGAGCATCGGCCCGCCGGGCACGATCCCAAGGAGCAGGGTCCCGACGACCGGGGCGACGACCCGGGAGGCGTTCGTCGCGGCGTTGAACGCCCCGAAGTACGCTCCTCTCCGCTCGACCCCGGCGAACCGGGCGACCAGCGACTGTTCGGTCGGGCTCACGATGTCCTCGCCCACCGTCAGCACGGCCATCGAGAGAAGATAGAGGGGGAACGCGTGCGCGAGGTCGAAGAGGAGGAACGCCGTGCCGTAGGAGACGGTGCCCGCGGCCATCCAGGCGAGGTACTCTCGGTGCCGCTCGACCAGCCGGCCGATCGGGAGCTGCAGGAGCACGACGAGGACGCCGTTGAGCGAGTAGATCAACCCGAACTCCGAGAACGAGACCGACCGCACCGACCCGAGGAAGAGCGCGAGGGGGGTACCGAACTGGTTCATCAGGATCGCGAGCCCGATGAGGGCGCCGAGGAGTCCGACGAACGCCCGGTCGCGGAACGGCGCGGTGATGTTGCCGAGCGGCGAGCCGGAGGCCGACCGTGCGCCCGAGAACGTCTCTCGCAGCAAGAGGAGGAGAATCGTCCCCTCGATCGCGGAGGTAACGGCGGCGAACAGGAACAGGGTCGGTAGCCCTGCGACATCGGCGAGGAGGCCCCCGACCGCCGGCGAGATCGCGAACCCCGTGTTCGTGAAGACGCGCTGCACGGCGAATGCGGTGACCGCGAGATCGGGACGCGTGACGTCCCCGATCATCGCGCTCTGCGCCGGCCGGGTAAGGCCGTTGAAGAGCGAATTGAGCGCCCAGAGACCCATCACCAAGGGAACCCCTTGGTCGAGGTAGACCCAGAGGAGGAGCAGTACGGCCGCGCTCGCAAAGCTGGGGTACACGGCGAACCGCCGACGTCCGTACCGGTCCGAGAGGTACCCGCCTCCCAGGAACGCGAGCGTGCTGACGGGGACGATCGCGGCGACCAGCGCGCCGATGGTGAGGAACGAGAGGTGGTAGAGGTCGGCGAAGACGAGCGGCAGGAAGACGAACGTCGCGGCTCGACCGACACTGCGCACCAGCCCGGCACTACCGAGCAGGTAGACCCTGCGGTCGAGCCGGAGCGCGGCGAACCGGTGCCCGGCTCCCGGAGCCGACCGTGCCGGTTCGGGAGGTTCCTGCATAGGAGGTCGAACTACTCCGAGGACCGTTCAGTTCCGTGGCGTGGTGGTCCCTTCGGCGATTCGGACGGACACCCCTCTCGACACGTCGATGGGCCCGATGCGTGGATGGAGAGGGCCCTCTCGGGGCGGTTCGAGGAGGGTCGCTTCGGGGCATCGAGCTCGGTCCGAGGCTCGAATCTCAACGGGGGAGCCGACCTGCAACGCCACTCCCCGAACCACGACGCGAGGGTCCGTGGATCGAGAGCGGCTACCGACGGGGCGCACTTAACGGAAGCCCACGGCGCGTTCCCTCCTCCGCCGGCGCGCGTCCGACCGCGTTCCTCGGGCCCGGCCGATGGTCGACGGGGTCCGAGAGCCCGACACGAACCTCGCTCAGGGACCGGTGCTATACTGGCCGCCCGCGCCCGAACCGATCGTTCCGTGGGCGGGTGGGGGAGTCGGGGGA
>VFSW01003384.1_pt1 | contig 23945 bp, 22 predicted proteins | sample 5358111 | NCBI WGS metagenome assembly VFSW01 (sample SAMN11554181, study PRJNA540505) | mine drainage metagenome | isolation source: sediment from site ElyBrook_90M | place: USA: Ely Copper Mine, Vershire, VT | collected 2017
CTCCCAGGCAACACGTTAAACCCCATACCAGGCTGAGAAATCAATACCGTCGCCGTCGACGGGTTCGACTTTGCGGGAGCGGACGCCTGCGCGCGGATGAGCGATGGATCGAGCACGGTCATCGCAAACGAAACAACGATCGCGAACACAAAGTGAAGTGGGCTAAGTCGCATCATTCGGAATCACCTCCGACGGCAACGCCTGGCAAAGGACGCTGCGAGTTTGCCCGACTGCTGGGCACGCGCGCAATCAGGGAGAGGAACGAGTCGAGCGGGCCGGCGACGTAGGCCGGAAGAGCCGAAGTGAGGAGGACGAAGCGGTCGCGATCCTGCGGCTCAAAGACGCGCAGCAGGTAAAGAAGAAAGAAGAAAACCGCAAGGGATGTGCTGCCACCAAGGAGGATGGTCCACAGAGGCGAGAAGTGAGCCGCAATGACGAATGAGGAGATGGAGGCCAGAGCGCTGATGAGCCATACCTTCAAAAAGTGCGCCCAGGGTAGCTGCACCTTGAAGAGGACAATGCAGACAGCCCACAAAGTGCCGACCGCCAGGATTTGCGCCACTCCGCTGCCAATGCAGGCACCGACGGCTCCGTGAGCGGGTATGAGATACCAGGCGACGCCGATGTCGACAAGGCCGGCGAAGATGGTGGCGCCGATGACCCATATCTGACGCTCCGTACTCTGCAACAGGCTTTGCACGGGACTGAGAAAGGCCTTGGGCAGGCAGAGCAAAGGCGCAATGGTGACGACAGCCTCCGCGCCGCTGTACTGGTTGCCATAAAGAAGCAGCAGTACGGGTGCAGCCAGCGCCGTAGCAATGACGTGAAGAGGAATGGAGGTGAGTGCGAGATAGCGGAAGGCGGTGGATGTGAGCCCCGGCAGGCGTGACTTGTCACGTCCATACTGCGCGAAGATGGTGGCACTGGAAGCCTGTCCAAAGATTGAAGCAGTAAAGAGGAGGCGGTCAGCCATGCTGAAAGCGACGGAGTAAAACGCGATCTGACGAATGTCAGAGCTGAACTGCTTGAGAAGGAAGAACTCCGAGCGGTCCCAAACGATGAGGGCGAGAACCATGGAGGCGATGCTTTGCCATGCGAAGGTGAGCATGCGAGCGCCAAGCCCTTCCGGGTAAATGTGCTCGGTGCTCCAGGAGAGAATGCGGCGGAAGGTGGGGAAGAAACGGACCAGGAAGTCGACCGAGCGCATGATCAACATGGCTGCTCCAACACCGACAACTCCCCAATGGAAGATCACCGTAGACATGATGGCCAGGAAGAAGGCGATGATGGAGGTGACGGAGCCGGGCAGGTTGGCCGAAAGCTCTTCCGCGGCGACATTGGCCTGCGCGGAGATGGAATTGACCATCGAAGGCCAGATGCTGAGCGCGATGAGCGAAGAGGCCAGCAGATAGCCGGGCTCTGCGTCACGGAAGAGCCAGACGAGAATGCCCGCGGTGGCCACGGTGGCCACACCTGCCTGCAGCAGGAGGGTTCGGAGGTAGATGTACCGCGCAGTTCCCGGGTCGCCCTTGCCGAGAAATTCGGCCATGTACTTGCGTGTTGTGGCAGGAATGCCCATTCCGCCAAGGCTGCTGACGATCTGCGCGATCCACATCACGTAGATCATGTAGCCCATCTTGGCCGGGCCAAGGTAGCGAGCGATTGCGATGGAGGTGAAGACCGTGACGATGGAGCCGATGGCGCTCTCCAGCCCGTACCAGCCTGTGTTTTTTGCGATGATTTTCGTATTAGACATATCGGTATCGGCGTGAGTGAACGGTGTGGGGAGTGTGGTCAGTCGATGGCATCGATATGCACATTGAAGGATTGCGTCCGGTCACGGAAGGGCAAGGCAGGCACCCAACCGCGGCCGCTATGGGTTTGAATCTCAACCGAGTGCCTGCAAGGCTAATTGGGCGCTTGCCGCGGTCGGCGTTCCTTTGCCAAGTGTAACCGCCTTCTTCAGGTGAAGCTCGGCATCACCTTTGTCCATCAGCTTTGCGTAGACCATGCCGAGGTGATACTCCATGGTGGCGTTGTTCGGATTTTCCTTGAGCGCCTCTTCAAGAAGGTCGCGCGCGAACCCGAAGGTTCCCTTGTAGTAGTAGGCCCACGCCAGTGTATCGGCGGTGTTGGGCGAGTCCGGCATAGCCTGGCGTGCGGTCTGCGCAAGGGAGAGCGCGACGTCCACATTGCCGCCTTCCTCGAGCATCAAATAGGCCAGATTGTTGGCGGCGATGCGCTGCTTCGGCTGAATCGCAAGAGCACGGTGATAGTTGGCCTCGGCGGCCTGGCGATTGCCGCTCGCGTCCTCAAGTGCGCCCAGCAGCGCGATGGCGTTGGCGTCATTGGGATGCGCGTTGACCCAGGATTGCCAGACATTGATGGCGTCGGCCGTTTTGCCGGTGCGCACCGCCACCTCAGCAAAGAGTGCGCCTGCATCCGGATCCGCGGGATTCATCTTGATGGACTCCTGCGCCGTGGCCACAGCCTGGTCCAACTGATTCTGACTGATCTGCAAACCGGCCAGCATGTCCAGCAATCGGCTGTTGTTGGGACTTTTCTGGATCTGGGCGTTGACACGCGCAAAGGCCGCTGCAGGCTGCTTACGGAACAGTTCGTAACTGACGAGCAAGTGCAAAGCCCTAACCATGTTGGGATCGTATTGCAGGGCCTTTTCAAGCAGCGCCTGGCCCTCAGGGAATCGCTTCTGCGCAAAGCGAAGTCTTCCCAGTTCGAAATAGGTCTGCGGGCTGGTGGGAGCAATGCGGGTGGCGGTCTCGAGATCAGTCTGCGCCTTTTCAATGAAGCCCTGACGCATTTCCGCAATGGCGCGCCACACATAGCCGCCGGCAAAGTTCGGCAGCGCCTTGATGGACTCGTCTGCCACGCTGGACAAGAGGTTGAGGTCGCCCTGTCGCTGTGCGAGCTGAGCCAGCTCGTCAAGCGCATCGACCGCACCGGGCTGAAGCGAAATAACCTTTTGAAAGCTGCGCTGGGCCAGAGACGAATCGCCGTTCTGCAATGCGGCGACACCAAGCCAGTACTGAATGAACGGGTCCTGAGGAAAATCTTTGGCACCGCTCTGGAGCGCGCTGATTGCGTCATTGGTCCTGTGTTCATTTAGCAGGACGATTCCATTGAGGGCCACAACTTCAGGGTCCGTCGAATGCTCCTTCATCAGGCTGTCGGAAACGCTCTTGGCCGTGTTGTAGTCGTGAACCTGAAGCAGAGCGCGGAGGTAGCCTTTCTGCAGATCGGCGTTCTTGGGATACTTGGCGACGAGCGCGGCGAACTCGCTCCGCCCTTTTTCATATTGATTGGTCGACATATAGTAGTCGGCCAGGATGCGGACGCCGTGTGGATCGTTTGAGAGGTCCTGCGAGGCCTGGCGAAGTACGTTCTCAGCCTGCGCGCTGTTGCTCTCCTCCAGATAAACCTGAGCAAGATTGCGGCGGGCCGCCAGGCTCTTGGGATCGACGGAAATGGCCTCGCGGCTGGTTTGCTCGGCCTGGGAAAGCTGATTGACGCTGGCGTAGTATGTGCTGAGCAGAAGCCTTGCATCGACGGATTTGGGGTCGACGGCAATGGCCTTCTTGAAGCTTGCCTCCGCTTCAGCTTTCTGGGCCGGGTCCTTGGCCTGCATCAGGCCCAGATTGTCCCAGAACGCAGTGCGATTCGGAGCGAGCTGCAGCGCGCGGCGGATCTCATCCATTGCCTTCCTGGAGTCGCCTCGCTTGAGCGCGATGGCCGAAAGAAGCGCATGCAGGTCCGGGTTGTTGGGTTCGCCGGCTAGAACTGCCTTAGCCTGCTTGTCTGCGTCGTCCACCTTATCGGCGGTCATCAGCATGTTTCCCAGGTCGATGCGCGCCTCGTAATTCGTCGGTTGCAGATCGACCGTGCGGGAGAACTCGCGATAGGCTGCCGCATAAGCACTCATGTGCAGGTAGGCCTTGGCGAGCGCGAAGTGAGCAGCGGCAAAGTTCTTGTCCGCCTTCAGGGAATTCTCGTACTGGATGGCGGCTTCGCGGTACTTGCCTTCGGCGCTAAACCGGTCTCCACTGGCGAGATACTTTTTTTTGCGGACATTCGGGTCAGTGTGGCAGCCAGCCACCAAGCCGACGGCCAGGGCGAGTGCGACAATTCGGATCAATCTACGCTGTTTCATCTGCACACCTGTGGTTGAGACTCTGCTGCTTCGCGATGGAGCGAGGTTTCTCATGCGGTTCAGTTTGGAATGAAGCGCGGAAGCACGGGCATAAGCTGCCTGGTGAAGGTTTCCACCGTCGCCTTCGCCGCCACGGTTCCCTGCAATGGATCAATGGGTGACATGACTCGAATCAGCGAGCCATCGGTCCGGTTTGTGCGCACGGCATCTGCCACCAGATAGAACTTGGCCACGTATTCGCTGGCGACGCTGCGGCCATGCGCGAGATACCAATAGATGACGAACTGTTTCTGGTCGCCGTTGGAAACGATGTACTCCCCTACCTGGTGCCTTTTGCCGGCGGCGTCGGTCAGGTTCACATATTTCGAGGATTCAAAGTACCAGCCCGCGCCGGGCAGGCAGTGCTTGGGCGAGTGGATGGTGACGCCGGTGCGCTGCGTGGGGAAGTAGGCAATGAACAGGCCGACGGGAGACAGCGAGCCGGGCCGCGCATACACCCTGGAGAGAAAGTCACCCGCGCCGAGGACATCGCGCGTCTCCTGATCGATGGGCACGTCACGGCCTGTGTAGCCATCCTCCACCTGGGGAAACTGCGAGAGCCCCTCGCTGGGCGGAATAACGTCCGCATCCCCGTGTACGCGGAGCATGAGCACGGTGGCCAGCAGCAGCGCCACAACGGCAAAGTAGCGCATGCCTTTCATGAGTAATGCCTCCCTGCCGGAATGATATTGAGCAGGCGATGGAGGAAGAACAGACACGCGAGCGAGACCAGGAATATCACCCATCCGGAAAACTCATGGAAGAATCCAACCGCCTTGTCAGGATTCCAGTAATGGACACACAGCCCGGTGCCGAGAATGCGCAGGGCATTGGCGGCGATGGCGATGGGAATGCTGGCCAGGGCCAGGAGCACCCGCTTCCAGGGAATGCGCTCAAAAAAGTAGCCGTAAAAGACGGCGACCGTAAGCAGGCTCATCAGGGAGCGGATGCCGCTGCAGGCTTCAGCTACTTCCAGCGTCATGGAAGGCAGTTCGATGATGTTGCCCTCCCGAAGCACCGGAACGCCGAAGATGGGCAGCAGCACGCTGGCCAGCTCGGAGGCCAGCGACTGGAGCGGGAGCGTGATCTGGGTAAAGATAATGGCCGGAATGGGGATGGCCAGCAGCAGAACCAGGGTGGGGAAGCGGAGTTCCCGCAGAACCTGTGGACCGCCGAAGGCAAGGGCAAGTCCGGCAAGAAGAAGAACAATGGAAAGCCGTGAGAGAAACAGTTCGGCTCCATAAATGCCGACCATCAGGGTGAAGAGAGCAAAAGCGACCAGCGCCACCCCGCCCCAGGAAGGAGCCCGGCGGGTCTTGCGCAGCGCCTCGCGGCGGACCCACACCAGATAACCGGCAAAGATGGGAACCAGAAACCCGTGAGAAAAGTCCGGAATGTTCCACCAGTCGGTGACGAGCTTGGCGAGGACCTGGAAGTAAATAAGGAGCAACAGTCCGCACACCAGTCCAGCCCGCCAGGCAAAACCCACCCTCCGTGCGGTCCAGAAACTCCGCGAGGAGGCTAAGGTCAGCAGTTCTTCGGTCAATCTTTTGGGCATGGACCCTCTGTTCGGTTTGAGCTCGCCCTGGTTGTTAGCAATCGGGTTGCCGAACTTGACCCCCAAGACAGCAAAGGAATTCCGCAAATTGTCCCCACGAGGGAAAGAAACTAGCACGGCAAGTGGAAGTATTTTTCCACTCTGGAGGGAACAAAGTGTCTTCTTTGGGCGCCAAGAGAGGGGAAACTGGCGGGTTCTCCGGACGCCAGTACCCCTCCCGTGCGGGTTCCAGACTGAGTTAAGCACAGGGAAGGCGGTTTGAACCCGGAAATGCATGTTTGGAACCGCCCGTGCTAAGGAGATAGAGAAAGGCCGAGTACCCTCTATGGCAAGCAATGGCATCTTTCAAGGTGCAAAGCGACAAGTCAAGGTTGCGTTCCCAATGGAACCCCGGATCCGGCGCGCGATCACGAGCCTGGCGGAGAGCGACTTCCCGGTTCTGATCGCCGGCGAGGCCGGCGTGGGAAAGCGGTGCGTCGCCGAGTTGCTCCACACGCTGTCGCACCGCTCGCGGAGCGCCTTCCGGGAGATACAGGCTGGGGGGTGTTCCGCTCCGCAGCTTCTTGAGGCGCTCTCCGCGCGGGGGACCATCTATCTCTCAGAGGTGGGTGACCTGAGCGCGGCGCTGCAGGATCTGTTGGCGGAAAAATATTTCGGGACCAAGGAGACACAAGTCAGCAGGCTGCTTTGCGGAACCAGCCGCGAACTGCAGGACGAAGTGAAAGCCAGGCGCATGAAGGAGAACTTCCTGAATCTGATCTCCACCGTCACCTACCGGATTGCGCCGCTTCGCTTCCGCAAGGCCGAGCTGCTCTCCATGGCCGACGAGCTGTTGTCGCAGTACTCGCGGCAGTTCGACCGGCCCAAGCCCGTGCTTAGCCAGGAGAGCATCGGGTTCCTGCTGAATCACAACTGGCCGGGCAATTTGACGGAACTGCAGACGGCGATCAAGACGTTTGTGACCATCGGGGATGAATCGGTTTCACTGGCGGCACTGAAAGCGGCCGCGCCGGCCTCCAAGTTCCCTGGACTGCAACGTCCCCTGTCTTTGAAGCAGGCCACGCGGGCCGCCTCCAACGAAGTGGCGCGGCAGCTGATTTCCGAGGTTCTGACGGCGACTAGGGGAAACCGCAAACGAGCCGCCGACGAGCTGGGCATCAGCTATAAGGCGCTTCTTTATAAACTCAAGCAGGTCGACACTGCCGCTCAGCCGTCCACCGGCGGTAATGGAGTTGGACTATGAGAATCCGCACGATATTCGTACTGGCAATGATGGCGGGCGCATTCTTTTGTCAGGCGCAGGACCAGAAGCCCAGTGAGACTGCGGTGCAGCCGGGTGCAACTGCCGGCCCAAAGGCGGCCGGGCAACCGGCCAATGCTGCCGGCATGAGCGATAGCTACATCATCGGCAGCTCCGACATGCTGAGCGTGACGGTATGGAAGCAGCCCACCCTCTCCGGCGCGCTGCTGGTGCGGCCGGACGGAAAGATTTCCATGCCGCTGCTGGGCGACGTCGAGGCTTCGGGCCTGAAGCCGATGGTGCTGGCGGCGCAGATCACCGAGAAGCTGAAGAAGTTCATCAAGGATCCCCAGGTCTCCGTCGTTGTGACGTCGATTCACAACGACTATGTCTATCTGCTTGGCGAGGTGGGAAAGAAGGGGCCGGTGGTAATGACGCCGAATATGACCCTGCTCGAAGCGCTTTCCAGTGCCAGCGGCCTGACCGACTTCGCCAACAAAAAGAAGATTTACGTGCTGCGCACCGTGGACGGCAAGCAGAAACGCATTCCCGTGAACTACAAAAAAGCGCTGAAGGGGGACGAAAGCTACAACATTTCGCTCTCTCCCGGCGACACGATCGTGGTTCCCTGAGGCGCTGAACGATGAAGAAGAGCCTACAACTCGCAGCCCTGCTGATGGCGCTTTGCCCCTTTGCCGCGGCCCAGGTTGAGCCTGCCGCGACGGGAGGCTCGCACGCGCCGGTCCTTCCCAAGAGCCTGAATTACTCGCTGCGCTATGCTCAAACGATGGAGTTCGGGCAGGGCCTTGGCGACTGGCAAAACAGCGCGATTTCTGGTTCGGTCAGCTACACGAATGGACGCGAGCGCTTCCCGTTCAGCATGGAATACGGTGGCGGCTACAACTGGAACATCACCGGACCCGCCTATGGCAACGGCGCCTTCCACCGCCTGCAGCTTTCCCAGGGCTTCACCGGGCGTCTGTGGAATTTCTTGGTGAGCGACAACGTGAGCTATTCGCCGGAAGCGCCGACTCTGGGATTTACCGGCATTCCAGGAATTGGCGAACCGGTAGGAGCGCCGACCCCCAGCCCGACTCCGCCCGTAGTCAATTCGTCGATTTTGACCCTGAATACTCACGTTGTAGACAACACGGTCAACGGCTCGCTTGAACACCGCCTGAACTACGCGGTGTCCATGAACCTGGGCGGCACATACGACGTCTTTCGGTTTCCGGACGGCAACGGACTGGATGTCGACTCAGAGAGTGCGACCGGCGGAATGACCTGGAGGCTGAACGCACGCAGTTCCCTGCTGGGCAACTACCTCTTCACGAAGTTCACTTATCCGGATGTCCTGTTTTCCTTCTACACGCACTCGGGCAACGTAGGCTTTGAGCGGCTGTGGAGCCGGCGGCTCACTACCACTGTCACGATTGGGCCGCAGTGGGTGAGCAGTTCGAACAGCTCGCTGGTGCCTGACTCGCAGGGAGTGGCCGTGAATGCGATGTTGAATTACAACGCAGGATTTAACAACTTTTCGCTCAGTTATGCGCGCGGCGTGAACGGCGGCGCAGGCTACCTGATTGGCGCGCAGGCCGACACAGCAGCAGCAGACTATTCGCGCAGACTTGGCACCGCCGTCACCCTCGGATTCAATGCTTCCTACATGCGCACGGCCGGACTCATCAACAACGGCGTCACGACTGCGAAGTATGGCGGGGCAGAAGCCACGCGGCGACTGGGGAACTACATGCAGGTCTTCGCAAATTACACGGTGATTGCGCAGTCCTCAAGCTCCCAGCTTCCCGGGAACACGCTTAGCCAGATGATTCAGGAAGTTGGAATCGGATTTGAATTTTCCCCGCGGCGGAGAGGGCCTGCACAGTAGGCCAAAAGGAGTCATATGCTTGGACATCGCGAATTGAGCGTCGAGGACTACCTCGATATCCTTCGTCGCCGCGCGTTTTTGATCATCGGCTGCGCGGTGCTGCTGCTTGCTGCGGGAGTTGGATTGAGCTATGTGCTGCCTCCGATCTTTGAGTCGCAGACGCTGATCCTGATCCAGCAGCAGACGATCCCCGAAGACTATGTGAAGCCGGTTGTGGACCAGAACCTGAACGCGCGCCTGGCCTCCATGAAGGAGCAGATCCTGAGCCGGTCACGGCTGGAGCCCATCATCAACCGTTACAACCTGTTCGCCGGCGACGGACGAAACATGGACGATCGGATTACGATGACGCGCAATGCCATCCGGGTAACGCAGATTAACTCCGCAGAGGCGCGTGGCGGCATGCCAGGTTTTTTCGTGGCGTTCGACGCACACGACGCGCGCACGGCGCAGCTGGTTTGCGGCGAAATCACCTCGCTCTTTGTGAGCGAAAACCTGAACGCGCGGGAACAGTCGGCGGAAGGGACCACCGACTTTCTGAAGCAGCAGCTGAGCGATGCCAAGGCAACGCTTGACTCGCAGGACGCAAAGCTGGCCGCCTTCCAGATGAAGTATCTGGGCAGGCTGCCGGACCAGCAGTCGTCAAACACCAACGCCCTGCAGGCCATGACGACACAACTGGACGCAACGACGCAATCCATCTCTCAGATGCAGCAAAATGAGACGTTCATCCAAACGATGATCTCTCAGCAGTCCCACGAGACCCAGGCGGAAGGTACGCCGGCGGCGATCCAACAGGACACGCGCGAGAAGGAACTGCAGAGCCTGAAGGAGCAGAAGAAGCAGCTCCTTGCGCTTTACACGCCCGGCTATCCAGACGTGATCGATATTTCACGCAAGATCTCGGACCTCGAAGCAGAGATCAAGAGTACACCGACTGCGGCGCCGAAGAAGTCCGCTCCGGCGGCACAAGTGGACTCCCCCCAGCTTCGCCAACTGCGGGCACAACTGCACGGGGTGCAGCGGGCACTTATTCCGGCTCGGCAGGAGCAGGCGCGCATTCAGCAACAGATCCGCATGTATGAATCGCGCATTTAGCAGAGCCCCATGGTGGAAGCAGAGTACAAGAAGATCACGCGCGATCATGACACAGCACTGCAGTTCTACAACAGCCTGCTGACCAAGATGAATGAGTCCTCAATGGCGACTGCGCTTGAGCAGCGCCAGCAGGGCGAGCAGTTCACCGTGATGGATCCGCCGAATCTTCCCGATGGCCCGAAGTTCCCCAAGCACCTGATGTTTGCCGGTGGTGGTGCAATGGCAGGGCTGGTCTTCGGGCTGCTCGTCACCGGACTGCTCGAATATCGCGACACGTCCGTGCGCAACGAAACGGACATCTGGGCCTTCACCAAGCTGCCCACGCTCGCTGTGATCTCTCACGTCAACGGACTCAAGCAGACCTCCGGCGCCGGCCTGGGCAAGCAGAGATGGTTCTCCAAGAAGCAGGACGCCATGGAGGCCGCGGGCAGCTAGTCATGTACAAACACTTCTTCGGCTTGCAAGCTCTCGCGTTCCAGTCAAGTCCCGATCCGCGCTTTCTGTGCATGACGCAGCGGACCAGGGAGGTGCTGGCCTGCCTGCAATATGGCATCGCGGAGCGCAAAGGCTTTGTGGTGATGACCGGCGAAGTGGGAACCGGCAAAACGACGCTGCTCAAATCCGTGTTGAGCTGCTTCCCTGACCACCTAGTCTCCACTTCCTTTGTCTTCAATCCGCGCCTGGACGTGCTGGACTTTCTGGAGTTCGTGCTGACCGACTTTGGCATCCCGCCGCGGGAGCGAACCAAGTCCGGGATGCTGATCCAACTGAACCGCTGGCTCATCGATCGCTTCAGAGAGAATGCGCTGTGCGTGATTGTGGTGGACGAGGCGCAGAACCTTTCTCCGGATCTGCTGGAGGAGATCCGGCTGCTGACGAATCTGGAGACTTCCGCGGAGAAGCTGGTGCAGATTGTTCTCTCCGGCCAGCCGGAACTGGAAGAGATGCTTCGGTTGCCAAGCCTGCGCCAGCTGCGCCAGCGCATCGCTCTCTGGTGCCGCACGCAGCAGCTTCAGCCCCAGGAGACGGAGGTCTACATTACCGAGCGGCTTCGCATCGCCGGCGCGAAGGAGCCGATCTTCGCTCCCGAAGCCATCGAGCGCATTCATCACTATTCGCGGGGCATTCCGCGCCTGGTGAACCTGGTCTGCGAGCATTCGATGATTACGGCTTATGTGGAGCAGGTCAAGCCGATTCCGGCGTGGATTGTGGAGACGGTCGCTGTCGATCTTGACCTTCACGACCAGCCGTACCTGGTGGAGCACGCGCCGCATTCAGAGCGGCTCGGCGAGACCAAAGCGCAAACTTCGCTGAACATCGTTGAACCCATTAAGGACACCAAGGATTCCAAATCGGGCACTCAAAAGGAACGTGAGATATGAGTCGCATCTATGAAGCTCTTCGACGTGCTGATCTCGAGCGGAAGACCCGGCTTGGCGCCGAGCTGCATCCGGTGGAGGAAAGCACAGCCAACCTGGAATTCGCAGAACACCAGGCCGCGCTGTCCGATGTGCAGGCGCCGGCCGAAGCGCCCGCATTGGCCGGAGTGATGACCGCCGAGGTTGCCGCGCGCGCATGGGAACCGGTGACGGACGCGATTCCCTGCCTGCAGGAGAGTGGAGCAGTTGTGGAGCAGTTCCGCGGACTCCGCTCAAAGCTGAGCCAGGCACGGCAGGACGCGGCTATCAAGTGCGTGCTCATTTCCAGCGGCATGCCGTCAGAAGGCAAGAGCTTCGTGACCGTGAACCTGGCCATGAGCTTGGTCCGCGAAGGCGTGAATCGCGTGCTGCTGATTGACGGCGACCTGCGCCGGCCGACCCTGCACAGCCTGTTGGGAACCTCCAACAAGCCGGGTCTTTCCGAGTACCTGGCGGGCAACGCGGAACCGAGCGAGATATTGCAGCAGTGGAAAAAGGGATCGGGCAACGGCGAGTCGTTCGGGCATGTGCTCGAAAATCTCACCTTCATTCCTTCGGGAGCGTCGAGCGAGAACTCCTCGGAACTGGTGGCCAACGGGCGCATGCAGGGCCTGCTCTCAACGCTGGCTCCGCATTTTGACTGGATTCTCATTGACTCACCGCCGGTGCTCGCCGCGACTGATGCCGTGGAACTGGCGCGCAACTGCGATGCGGTGCTGCTGGTCGCGCGCGAGGCACGCACGCCTTACCAGGTGGTGCAGAGGGCGCAGGCTGCATTCCGCCAGTCCCGCCTTTTGGGCGTTGTGTTGAACAATGCCCGCCGGATTCAGCGCTATGGGTACTTCTACTATTCGTACTACTACGGCGCGGCCGAGCCCAGAGTGCACGGCAAGCGCAAGAAAGAAGTGCGGAGCAAGGGATGATTCGGATACTCAACGCGTACTATCCCACCCGGACGCTCGTGCTGCTTCTTTCAGAGGCAGCGCTGATCGGCGCGGCTTTTCTGGCCGCGACGCTGATCCTGGTCGGGCCGGATACTTACATTGCGCTGATCTACCAATCTGGAACCCTGAAGATTACCTGCATTTGCGTGTTTACTATTCTTTTATCCTACTACTTCGACCTCTACGAGCCGCAGCGCCTCTCCCTGCGCTGGGAGATTCACTTTCGTCTGCTTCTTGTTCTCAGCGCGCTGTCGTTCTCGCTGGCAACGCTGGTTTACCTCTTTCCGACGATTGATATTGGCCCCCATGTTCTGGCAGCCGGCATTGCGATTCTCGCAGTGATGCTTCTGGTCTGGAGGTCGGCCTACGAACGAATCATCGATTTGCCTGTCTTCCGCGAGCGTGTTTATGTGCTTGGCAATGGCCAGCGCGCGCATTCAATCGAGTTAATGCTTCGTTCTCGCCGCGATCTGGGGATGGAAGTGGTGCGGGGCAAGCAAAGTGACTCTTCGCCAGTCAGCGAAGACCCGTTTGCGGAGCACCTGCACGCGTTCGACACTTCCAAGATCGGGATTGACCGCATCATTGTCGCGCTGGAAGACCGGCGAGGCTCAATGCCCCTGCAGGAACTTCTCGCCCTGCGCCTTCGCGGAGTTGTAATCGAAGAATCCGGTGCGCTGCTTGAAAGGCTTTCAGGAATGCTGCCGCTCGATGGACTGAATCCCAGTGCGCTCATTTTCACGCAGGGCTTCAATACGCGTCCCTCGCTCCAGTTCGGACGCAGGCTGTTCTCCATCTCCATCTCCTCTGTCGTGCTCGCCATCTGCCTTCCGCTACTTCCCTTCCTCATCCTTGCGGTGAGGCTCTCCTCGCCGGGACCGATTTTCTTCCGGCAGGTGCGCGTGGGGTTTCGCGGGAAGCCGTTCACGATTTACAAATTCCGAACCATGCGCCAGGACGCCGAGGCCAACGGCGCTGTTTGGGCCTCGAAGAACGACCCGCGCATCACGCCCCTGGGCCGCTTTATGCGTAAAACACGCCTGGATGAAATTCCCCAGCTTTGGAACGTGCTGCGCGGCGACATGGGCTTTGTAGGACCGCGTCCTGAACGTCCGGAATTCGTGCAATGGCTGGTGAAGGAAATTCCGTATTACAATCTTCGCCACATGATTCGTCCGGGCCTGACCGGTTGGGCACAGGTTCGCTATCAATACGGAGCCAGCCTTGAGGAGACCAAGCGCAAGCTCGAGTATGACCTCTATTACATCAAGCACCTCTCGCTCGGCCTTGATCTGCTCATCATGTTTGAGACAGTGAAGACGATTCTGCTGCGGAGGGGCGCGCAATGAAGATTCTCTTCTGGCTTTCCCTCGTCGGAATCGTCTACACCTACATCGGCTATCCGGTGCTGATCTGGCTGATTGCCCGCCTGTGGCCCCGGCCCTGGAGCAAGGCGCACATCTCCCCCGGCGTCAGCATTGTGCTCGCCGTTCACAACGGAGCGAATCTGCTGGAGGAGAAGATTGAGCAACTTCTTTCACTCGACTACTCGAATGTGAAGGAGATTGTGGTCGTCTCCGACGGCTCCACGGACGGCACCGCGGAGATGCTTGCCTCCATGCATCATCCGTTGTTGAAGAGGATTGTTCTAGATGAGCACGGCGGAAAAGCCGTGGCGCTGAATGCAGGAATTGCTCGCTCGACCTCGGACATTCTTGTTTTTGTGGACATTCGTCCGGAAATCGCACCGGGCTCAATCCAGACTCTCGTGAATAACTTTGCTGATCCGAGTGTTGGATGCGTGGCAGGCGAACTCGTTCTTCGGCAGGAAGACGCGGAAGCCACCACCCGTGCAGTTGCGGGGCTCTACTGGCGATACGAACAATGGATCAGAAAGTGCGAAAGTGCGGTGGACTCCCCAGTCGGTGTCTACGGAGGCTTTTATGCGATCCGCCGCGAGCTGGCACAACGGTTGCCGGAGGGCACGATTCTGGATGATATGTTTCAGCCTCTCTCGATTGTGCGGAAAGGCTACCGGTCCGTGCTGGACCCGAATGCAATCGTCTACGACGCATGGCCAAAGAAGACCGGTGCGGAATTTCACCGCAAGGTGCGCACGCTCGCCGGCAACTTCCAGCTGTTGCGGCTTGCACCCTGGACGCTTACGCCAGGAAACCGGGTTCTCGTCCAGCTTGTTTCGCACAAAGTGATGCGCCTGGTGGTCCCATATCTCTTCCTGACGCAGCTTGTCTCCGTTCTGTCACTTACCCCGGCGTCGCATCTGTTCGCGCTGTTTGCCCTTGTGCAACTTTTAGGGCTGGGGCTGGCGCTCGCCGGACTGTTTGCGCGCATTCCGCTCATTCACAGGTTTAGCGCTCCGGCAGCCGCTCTGCTCATGCTGAATACCGCTGCCGTCGTCGGACTGTATAAATACTTCTTTACCCAGGGGCCGCTTTGGAAGATATGGAAGAGCGACAAAGTGAAGCGATCCGTCCCCCGGCAGGAGACTCACGCCCCACGCATCGCCGTAGATCGATTCGCCAAGCTTCCCGCACGGGCCAGCGTCGAGGCGCGCGAGGCCGTGGGTGCGAATTCGAAATCCCCGCACTTGTGAGGAGTGGCATGCAGACGATTCGGACATTTTCCCACTTCTCCGCTCAGTTTGCCGACTGCTGGCCACTGCTGGGCTGGACTGCATTTGATGCACAACAGCGGGGCGATTCCGCCGCTGCCCGCGTACGGGAAGGCCGCGAGAAGGCGTGCAGGGTGTACCCATGAGCAAGCTGACCGTCTTCGTGGGAGGTTCGGTGGGATCCGATCCGTGGTCTCCGCGGACCTGGTCCGGAGCCTGTGCGCGACTGCTTCACGCGCTGGAAGATGCCCGCCTGCTGGACCACGCAACAGGTGTGTGCCCGCCACACGCAGAGAACCTGTGGCTGCGAGCGAAGAATATGCATGCCGATCGCACCAGATGGCGTGCCCAGTATTACTTTGACCCTGCCTATCGCAGGGCGCTGACCCGGGCCGCTGCGCGCGGTTCCTGCAGAGGCGATGCGCTTCTGCAAATCGGCCATATGTTTTCTCTTCCCCAGGCCTTCCCCGGTCGCACGTGCATCTCTTATCACGATGGCAACCTGGCAGAAAAGCTGAAGAGCGGATTCCGCCTGCACAGGTTACAGCCTGAGTCGACCTCAGGGAAAGCCTTTCATTGCAGCTCCTGCGATTCGCCATACCCTGGCCGTGGCATCCGTAATGCCGTTGCCCGTGCTGGCGATACGAGGTCATTATGAGGTTGGCGAACAACGTCCTCAATTCTGGAAGCGCCGTACTCCATTGGCTGCGTCCACACCGGAAGAACGTGAAGAAGGTATGAGCTTTACAGATTTAGATTGGTACCAGTCCTATTGGTGCAAGGAGAATACGTAATGCCGCAGGCGGTTCCTATGCAACCCATGAGAATTGGACTGGCGTGCGAAGGTGATGCGTCTTTGTCGGAGACAGCCTTCTCCGGGACAGCGCGAAAAATATATGAATGCCTCGGGGCCCAGGGTCATCAGGTAATACCTATAGATGCCTCGTTGCATGGGATTCCGAAGGCCCTTTCTGCCGGGCTAAGTTTTTCGCGAGATAAGATCCGGTGGAGGTCTCTTTATCGCTACGGACATTTTGGGGCGATGCGGCGTTCCGCTGCCGCTAAGTCATCTCTGGGGACCCGCACAATTGATATCTTGCTGCAGATTGGAGCAACTTATGATCCCCCGACCAACGGAAGGACGCCATACGCCCTCTATTGCGATTGGAATATGGCTCTTAACATGGAAGGCGTGGAACCGGGCCACAGCAAGGATCTGGGCCTGAGCCCGAAGGAACTACACGCAATTAATGCTGCCCATGCGGAGCGCTACCGAATGGCCGGCATGATCTTCACCATCTCCAAGCGGCTGAGCAATTCATTCGAGGAGCTCTATCAGGTGAAGCCGGATCGCGTCCAGGCAGCCTATGCGGGCCCCAATCTCGACGTTGCCTTGATCGATCGTCTCCTGACGCAACCTAAGCGCACTGCTGCGCCCACAGTTCTATTTATTGCCAAGGAAGTTAGGCGAAAGGGGGGTGATCTTGTTGCACAGGCATTCGCACAATTAAGGACGAGATACCCAAGAGCGCGTCTTTTATTCGCGGGCACTAAGTCACTTCCGAGCGAGTTTCAACATCTTGAGAATGTGGAGCATCTTGGCATTCTCGACAAAGCTCAGCCACAGCAACTGCAGCGTCTCTTGGACGCGTTCCACCAGGCTGATGTTCTAGTGCTGCCATCGAGGCACGATCCATTTCCGACAGTGATTCGCGAGGCAATGTTCTTCGGGCTTCCCTGCATTGCGACCAGCATTTGGGCAATGCCGGAGATGATTGAAGATGGAACGACAGGCTTTTTGATACCGATCGATGACGCGGAGGCCCTGGCTTCACGAATGATCATGCTATTTGAAAATGAGACACTCAGAACTCGAATGGGACATGCTGCGCGCAAGCGGGCTGAGTCGCTCTTTTCCTGGGAAGCGGTTGGAAAGGTATTGAGTACCGGTTTACAGCGTTGCCTAGCCTCGGGTGCCTCCGGCTAGAGGATATCTCGAGCTGAAGGATGGAAATGCGTGGGAGCCAATGAGATTCGCTGACTATTTACCATCACCGTATCACAGCAATTTAGCATCATTCACTTAACCCATCGCGGAAGACCTCATGGAAGGAGCCACTAGCATGTTTGTAGAATCAAGCGCAATCCTTTCCCAGGACACACCACAAAGGAGCGATGAGCCTTGCCGGCCTATGCGAATCGTGCATGTCAACCACGCGATGACCCTGGGCGGCGCCGAAATGATGGTGATAGATCTAGCGGCGGAACAGGCTCGCCTCGGTCATTCCGTGAGCATATGCGTGCTCGGTGGTTCAGGTCCGCTCGATCAGAAGACCCGCGAATGTGGCCTGACGCTGGTACACCTCAATGCGCCAAAGAACCTTCCAACGAGGGTACGTTTGCTGACCGAGTTTTTGCGCGCGGACCGGTACGACGTGGCGCATGGGCACTGGGGCGTTTGGCTACCCACGGCGATCGCAGCCCGTTTGAGCGTGACGCATTTCGTACTCACGCATCACGGCAATGAGAGTCGGCGGAATGCGCTGCAGCATCGGGTCGCTTGCGCGCTCACCGATCGTGTGGTGGTGCTGACGCCGGAGGCCGACGTCTACATCAAGCGCTGGGTCGGCGTCCCCACGCGCAAGCTGGCGGTCATCCCGAACGGAATACATCCAGAACGCATTCAGCAGGCAACTCGCATAGAAATTGAGGGCATTCCGCCGGATGCTCCCGTGGTTGGAATGATCGCCCGGCTCTGCCCACCTAAGGACTATGTCACATTCCTTCGCGCCGCGGAGATTGTTGTCAGAAGGTTTCCATCCGCTCATTTTGTCGCTGTAGGTGGAGGGCATATGCAGGCGATGCTCGAAGAAGAGCGCGAGAGAATGGGTCTTGATCGTTTTCATTTTCTCGGCCATCGGTTGGATGCGCCCTCTATTCTGAAGCGCCTTACCATTAACGTTCTGGCAACGCGCAATGAGGGTCTGTCCATCACCCTGCTGGAGGCAGCCTGCTGCGGGCGCGCCAGCATTGCGAGCGATATTCCGGCGAACCGGTTCCTGTTCGAAGATGGAAAGGCTGGAGTGCTGACCCCTGTGGGCGATGCGCCTGCACTTGCAGCCGCAATCGAGCTTCTCCTAAGCGATGAGGCTCTCAGAAAAGGATACGAAGAGCGCTCTCGAAAGCGGTCAGAAGACTTCTCTTCGACGCAAATGGCGCGCGCGTATCTCGAACTGTACGCGACGCTTTTGAAGTGAGCTATGGACGGAGAAACTGCAGTGACCTTGGACAATCGAGCACGGGAAGGTGACCAGGACTTGCTGTTCGGCACTCCAACATCGACTGCGCGCGAAGTGCCTGCAACGCAACGCATCGGGCTCCGCACTGATGCGGATCGATTGGCGGCTGCGGACACCCCCCTTGTTCTGACGCCACAGTCTCTCTCTCCTAAGTCGGCAATTGGGACGCAGACAAGGATTATCATGGCCGGCGTTCGTAAGTGGAATCATCTTTACTGGAACGAGGTTGAGGGCCGTTCTTTTGGGGCGCACTCGAGGAGAATCGAGACCTGGCTCTTTGGGCGCATCTCGAGATTCAAGCGAGACTCTTTGGGACCGATCGCACGGACCCTGGGCGCGTGCGGGTTCTCTTGGTGGAAGAAGAATCAGTTGAAGCCCATCCGGGCAACCCAGATCCATCTGATTTACCACGACCAAACCTCCGTTCTCTACGCAGCCATTTGCGAGACGGAAGATGCAGAGCGGGCAAGGTCGGTGATTCTCGCTGTCAACAGACCCTTTGTTTTACACATATGGGATTTGCTGGACGTGAATCAGCTTCACGAGGAATCAATGCAGTGGCTTATCCTGAACGCGAAGCACGTCTTCTGCTGTTCGGAACCGGCGGCGGATGCCGTCAAGCAATTTCGCAAGGACACCAGCATTCTGCGCTTTCGACGAATGCCCGCTTCGCACCACGCCCAGTCGCCGGGTGAAGCGCCTCTTCGCATTGCGCTCATCGGGTACTGCAGCGCTTACACGGACGGGCTATCACTGCTGAATGATGCGCTCACTCTGCTGCACTTGAAGGGCATTGAGACAGAAGTTTGCTACATCGGCGGCCGTAAGCAAATGGCGCAATGGAGCCATTGCCTTCACGGGAAAGTACGCGCAACCGGATTTCTGCACTCGGACGAGGCAAGGGATCAGGCTCTTGCCGGCTGTCATGTGGGCTTTCTGCCGGGCCCGCTTGCCCCACCGGCAATCGATACCCGCAGTCGCTTCTCGATTCCATCCCGCATTCTTGATTTTCTGGCGACGGGATTACCCTGCGTCGCCACCATCCATCCCGAATCTGCAACTGCAGCCTATATGACAAAGATTGGCTTGGGTGCATGCATCGTGGAGCGCACAGCTGAGCAACTGGCGGCGCAACTCTCAGCGCTCGCTAAACAGAACAATTGGAACAGGCATGCCGCGATAAGCCGGGAAGCATTCCACGCAGCCCAGCAGGAGTGGGGTGAGCTTGCACCATGGCTAGATGTCACTGGTGAGGTCACTTCGCACTAAAGGTACTTCGTGCATCACTGTGTGCGGTTCGTCCCACATGCAGCGTGGCATCTCCTGCAAATCATCAATTCTAACTCTCGCCGCGCCCGCCTTGATAGAGAGACTGGTAGGCCTTCATCATCGACTCGAGGGTGAAGTGATCGGCGAATGCTTTTTCCGCATTGCGCACATAGGCCTCACGCTCAGCGGAATGGGAGGCTAAATGGAGCATGGAGTCCGCCATCCGGTCTGAGTCCCCCAGGGGCACGACCACACCCGCCTCCACGAGGCGAACGACCTCCGCCATTCCGCCTACATCCGTGACGATGGACGGCAATCCAACCGAGAGCGCCTGCAGCAGCGACATGGGCAGGCCCTCTGATCGCGACGACATGATGAATGCGTCCGCCGCGGAATAGAAAGGCGCCACATCGAGTTGCTGGCCCCAGAAGACGGCCGAAGAGGCAATGCCCAGGCTGTTCGCAAGGGCTTCTAACCGGGCGCGTTCGTTTCCGTCGCCTACCATCCAGAGCCGCAGAGCGGGATTGCGCGCGCGGGCCCTGGAGAACGCCTGAAGGAGCAGCGTGTGGTTCTTGACCGGCTCCAGACGACCAACGAAGAGTAGAGTGAATCCATCTTTCGCAGGAAGCATGCTTGCAGGAATTCGCGCGAGAGGAGTGACGCCGTTGTAGACGCGCACAATTTTTCGATGCGCAATGCCGTGCATGCTCTTGAGGTTCTGAACCGTAGCATCGCAAATGCCGACGACCCAGTCACAGCAGGTGCAAGCGGCCGCATACTTCATCTCCACCATGGCCTTGCGCGGCTTGGCAACAAGGCTGTGGCGTGTCGTTATCACCCTTGGAACGCCGGCAAGCTTTGCCACAAACGCACCGTAGATTGTCGGGGTCGGATTGTGCATGTGCACCACATCCGGGCGAAGCTCTCGGAAGGCGCGGGACAGATTGCGCAGTCCCTCCCACAGGGTGGCACCCAGATGGATGCGAACGTCGAATCCCTCCGCGCGCAGCTGCTCCCCCAGTGCGCCAAGCCTGGAGACGGCAAAGATGAGCGGCTCATCGCCGCGCGCGCGCTGCCATCGGCACATCTGCGAGACGAGCACTTCGGCCCCGCCCACATCCATGCTGTCGACAATGTGCGCAATCCTCATGCCTACCGGCCTTTCCTCATGATCGATTTCACTCGACTCTCACTTCCCTTCTCCTCAACTACGCCCTGCGATCAGGACCTCCATCAATGAATGATGTTGACCACCCGCAATAGCACATACATGGCCATTAGCAGCGCCACGGCAAGAACGCCTGCGTGCACAAGGACGCGTGAGATCTTGACGCGCGGAGCAACCATTCCATTCTGCAGCGCGATCTGGAAGACGACCTCCACGATTCCGCCCAGAAGGAACAGCGAGACCACATAAGCACGCGAAAGGAACCATGCCGCAACGAGATAACCAGTGAGAGAAAGCAACACAATGCGGCCGAGATTGTTGATAGTCAAACGGTCAAGCTTCTCCGGCCTCCGCGGGGATCCCGGAAACGGACTTTCCTCGACCGAAGTAGATTCGGAATCCTGACCGGTCTCGGCTTCAACGATCTTCGCGGGCGAGGCAATCGTGAGTGCATCTCTCACCGTCGGATAGAGATATAAGGACCAGAAGTAGAGGCCGAGGATGCCAAGCTCCGCAGCGCAGACGACGACGGAGTTGTGCGCGGTGAGGTGAACATCCGTATAGGAAGGCAGACGCCCGTAACCGACGCCAAAGAGCGGATGCAGCTTGAAGACCTGCAGTCCCTGTCCCCACAACGCCGTGCGATCCGAGCCTGCTTCCACTGAGATTGTTCGATCGCCTGCAAACTGAAACACCTTGGCAACAGCATAGAGGCCCGCCGCCAAAATCGCAGAGGGGAAGGTACCGATCTTCGGGCGAATCGCGACGACAACGATGGCCATGAGCGCCAGCAAGGCGCCGCGCGAATGCGTGAGAAAGACGCCGAAGAGAAGACCGCAGACCGGTAGCAGAACGAACAGCGCGTTCGTGAAGAACCGGCGCGAACGCCAGAAGATGAAGGCCAGAGGAATGACAGAGACCAGCAGTTGCGCAAAGTCATTCGGATCGTGAATCTCGCCGAGGCCTCTCAGCCGGTAGAACCAGACGCCGGCGTTGTTGCTCATCGCTAGCAGGTATGGACTTCCCTCGAATCCGGGCTGGCGCGTCAGATCGGCGGGGAATCCATGGAGCTTGGCCATGTAACCGTGCACGATGACGAAAAAACAAACGAACATGAGCATGGCGACCAGCATCTGCAGCCTCCTTTTGGTGCGGAAGTGCAGGCAGACGAGAAAGAACGCGAAAGCATTCGGAATGAAGTCGAGAAACCCATCCAGCGCGCCGCCGAACCAGCGCTCGCCGGCAACGATGGAAACGGGTACGGCAAAGGCCAGGCCCAGCAGGGCAAGCGACTGAGGAATCCGAAAGACAAACGTCTTCATCAACGCCGGAATGGAAAACAGGACGACCAGAAACGCAAGGATCAACTCGATGCGGTACGCGGCCAACTCGCCGAAGACGGTATACGGCGTGAGGTAATACGTGACCAGATAGAGGATGCTGATGGCGAGTCCCATGGCAGTTGGTCTTGACTTTCTTTGCTCTGAGCTGGCTTTCCCAGCGCAGGCGCCAGCGCGTGAAGCGCCTATGCCGGAGCCGGCGGCGTAGCGTTGCGGTAATGCGAACTGGTTGCGAGAAAGCGCTTCTCGACAAGATGCCAGAGCAAGAACGATGCGAGCCCGACGGAAACGACTGCGACTGCAAAGAACAGCGTCGGGCTATAAGCGGCAAGGCCGAAGCGAATCAGCACTTGCAGGATGGGCCAGTGAACAATGTACACCCCGTATGAGAAGTCACCGTGTTTGGAGAAGTTGCCGAAGTATTTCCAGAATCCGAAGACCATCACAATGCCGGTAATCCACAATATATCCAGCGAGTCGTGCGTGAGGAACTGATCACTCAGGAACACGACTGCGGTCATGGCGGCGATGAGCGCGAAGTGCGACTTCAGCTTGTCGAGGAAGAGCAGAAGAAGAATTCCAGCGGTGAAGTACACGAGCTGTGCCGGGAACTGGACGGCGAGTTTGGCGTAAATGTTGCGTGCGGGTTCTTCTCCCACGGGGATGGCCGCATTGTGCAACCTGGCCAGCCATTCAAATCCGTATTTCCAGATCGTGGATAGCACGCAGATGACGACAATCGTCTTCTTGGTGCCGAAACGCATGCAGAGCCCGTGGATGAAGGGAACAAAGATGTAAAACGCGACCTCGATTTTCAGTGTCCACAGGGCGCCATCCACCGCGGAGATGCTATTGAGGGTGAACACGCCCGGAAGCGAAGTCGCAGCAAAATTCAGGAAGAGAAGATTCGCGCCGAGATACTTCCAGAATCCGAGCGAGAAGAAATATTTGGAAAGCGAAACCGAGCTCAGCGTCCACAACGTGAGCGCCGCAACCACAATCACCGTGAAGTATGCGGGATAGATGCGCCGGACGCGCTTGGAATAGTAGGACGAGAGCGTCGACGAGCGCATGTAGCTGCGATAAATGAGCAGGCCGCTGATGACAAAAAAGGAGCGGATGGCGAAGTGAGGAGAACAGTATTTGCCGAACGGGGAAAAGGCCGGGAGATTGGTGAGGGCGGCAACATGAAACAGGACCACGATGGTCGCCAAAATCAAGCGAAGACAGTCCAGGTTATTTCTGCTGAAGTCCGACGTGTTCTCCAACAATGACCTCCCCACCCGTTGCGGCCGATCCCAAGAATGGACCCCGTTTTGCGGGTGGACGATGCAATCCACACCACTCAAACATCCTCGCGCCGGGCGCAGTGCGGACAATCGCTACCCTAGGAGAGGATAAACCACCCGGAGGGCCAAATCCATGCTCCAGACGTGTTACAAGGCATGGTTCCCGACGGCGCAAAACCGCAGGATGCGTGCCCGCAATTGTCAGCAAGCCCATGTTACCGTGAGGGAGCTTGACCCGAGCCGGTCACCAGACGATTTTCCAGGCGTCCATTCGAAAGAGCTGCCGATCTGCCATCCGGGTTAGGGAGGACAGATCGGCGGTGGAGGCACGGCGTTGCGTGAAGCGTTCCGAATAGTTGCCCCTTACTCCATGGCGCCGATGGTGAGGGGCTGTGTGCGGACCGTTGGTGTGGCCGCAGGGCCGAACTGAAAGCGGACCGGAAGCGCGGGCGCGTTGGGCGGCATCGCGGTTCCAGCGTTCAGCAGCGCCGTGTTCGGCGCGAAGCTGCTCAGGTCGAACGGTGCGATGGAAGTGCCGATGAGGTTGGCGGCGCCCGTTGTGTCGGCCGCGTTGCTGGCGCCCTGGAAGGCGTAG
>VFSW01003385.1_pt1 | contig 23943 bp, 28 predicted proteins | sample 5358111 | NCBI WGS metagenome assembly VFSW01 (sample SAMN11554181, study PRJNA540505) | mine drainage metagenome | isolation source: sediment from site ElyBrook_90M | place: USA: Ely Copper Mine, Vershire, VT | collected 2017
TATTGAAATCGTTGCCGATTGCGTCTCCAAAGCCTACCGTCAAATTCCGCTTCCAGATATTAGCAACACCATTGTGTAGGCGGCGGTTCATGCAACAGCGCCTTCGATTGAAGCCCTACAGCAATATCTCATGAGGTTCGCCGATCCAACAAAGCAGATCGTCCGTGGCGGCGCGATCGTATATCTGCTGGGCCTTGGCTGGCCGCAGGAAATCCGCATGACGGTGGAACTCTCACTTGTCTATCCAGACGGGGTCTATTTGACGTGGCAGTCAAGCCTCCTCAATCAAATCCCGTCTCATGAGGTTTTAAAGACGCTAAGCAACGCGTGCGCCGAAGCGGCGACGCGGCTGGACCTTGTATTTTCAAAACCACAGACGGAATGAACGCCACCCTTCCAAAGATCGCACGGCGACGTTTTGAAAGCTTCATCATCTCGAAAAAGCCGGGGGAAAGCCGAATATTTGCCGAGACTGATTTCGTTAGCCTGAGTGATTTTAACCAAGCCGCAGTTATGGTACAAGTCAAACAGCCGCATTGGAACGGCTTAACCGCCGGCAACGCAATCGCGGACTTTGTTCGGGCTACAGCCCTCGAGAAAGCAAGGTCGCTCACGGATTCGCTGCGCCGAAAAATGAGCGATCTCGCCGCCCTGGAGCAGAACTGGGATGGAGAAGGCGCCCAGCCTGTCAAAGAGAGTGTGCTCGCCGATGTGGCCGAGGCGCTGAGGCGGCTAAGGCAAGGGGCGCTGACATTTCGAGAGCCATTTTTGGCGCCGACATTCGACGGATTTGTCCAAATCGAATGGGGCGGGCGCCAACGTTCCCTCGACATTGAAGCCGTAGAGACTGGCTGGTCTGCCGTTGGAACCGTAATCAGTCCGCAAGGCAAGCGTGGTTACGAAACAGGGGAATTTGAACGTAATGATTTCGCGCGCTTTAGACGATGTTACGATTGGTTGTGCAGCAATGACGCGTTATGGCCTTTGCCGTAGAACAAATCCCGGACAACGCGCATCTCTTTCGCAAAATTCACGCTAAACAGTACGATGAGCAAACGGGAAAAGTGTCATCAGCCGCATTCAAAGACCCGCAAATGTCCGTAAATTGGGAAAAGTACAAAACAGCGCGCGCGTCGGCCGATGCCAATTCTGCCGCAGTGGTGGCGCTGGCGGCCAAGGACTGCCGCGCGTTAAACCAAGTGGTCGACCACACGCCCGTTGAAGCGGGTGAGCCTTCCGGGCCGAATCAAGCGCATGCCGAGGTGCGCGGCAAAAAGACAGGCGCCATAAGCCAAAAACTTCGCGACAGCGCCCAAATGGCATGGCTAAAGCAATCGACAGCCTGAAGGCGGCCGCCTGGGCAGTCTGAATCGTGAATCACCGGTGCGATTAAAACTGTCGGTCATAACGGACTTTTCTCCAGAAACGCTCATTCTTTTTGCATTTGTCGGCGCCTTGGTCCGCGCCGATTTTGGCCGGTTGCTTTGGCAGGAGGAAATGAACCGAGGGTGTTCATGAAATTGGCCCCGCACCCGCGCAAAAGCACGGAAATCCCGGTCGAAGTCAGTCACCGGAGTGTGCGCCAAAAGTGGCCGACAGTTTTAATCGCACGGAAATCACAAAGTGCTTGCGCCGCCGGGGGCGACGATGTTTATTGGCGGTGTCGGGCTGGATAATTTATCATGCAAACGAAAGCGGAAATCGGCTATAATTCGAAGGTCGAGGGCGAGGTCGTTCATACGCGGCTGGACTCCGCGATCAATTGGTTCCGCAAGAACTCGCTCTGGCCCATGCCAATGGGTCTGGCCTGTTGCGCCATTGAGTTGATGGCCGCGGGGGCCAGCAGATTCGACATCGCCCGTTTTGGCGCCGAAGTGATGCGCTTTTCTCCGCGCCAATCCGACGTGATGATCGTGGCCGGAACGGTGACTTATAAAATGGCGCTGGCCGTGCGCCGCATCTACGAGCAAATGGCCGAGCCTAAATGGGTCATCGCCATGGGCGCGTGCGCCTCGACCGGCGGGATGTATCGCAGCTATGCGGTGCTCCAAGGGGTCGATGGGATCATCCCGGTGGATGTTTACGTGGCGGGCTGTCCGCCGCGTCCTGAAGCGTTGCTTGATGCGCTGATCAAATTGCAGCAAAAAGTGGCGGTCGAACCGGCGATGGCGATGCAAAAGAGCGTCGCCTGAGGGCGTCGCCTGTGTCGCGTATCGCAGAATCCAACTTTACACATGTCCGCGCGCGAACTTGCAGACCAACTCAAGGCCCGGTTCGGGGCCTTGATTTCCGAGGCGCGGGAGTTTCGCGGGGAAATCACCGTGCAACTCTCCGATTCGGATGTCGTGGCGGAGGTGTGCGCGTTCGCGAAAAGGGACCTTGGGTTCGATTACCTCGTGGATTTGACGACGGTGGACAACTACGGCTCCGACCCGCGGTGGACGGTCATTTATCATCTGTACGGTTACAGCCATCATTGCCATTTGCGGTTGAAAACCGATGTCAGCGAGGAGGCCTCCGAATTGCCGACTGTCACCGGCGTCTGGCGCACGGCCGACTGGCAGGAACGCGAAGCCTACGATATGATGGGCATCATTTTCCACGGACATCCGGATTTGCGCCGCATTTTAATGTGGGAAGGTTACGAGTATTATCCATTGCGGAAGGATTTCCCGCTGGCCGGCCGGGCGACCAACGTGCCGGAGGTCGCATTTTCCGAACCCGCGCCCGAGGACGGCGGTCCGTTCGTAACGATTGCCGGCGGCAAAGACGCGTTGTCAAGGGAGCCGCGGGTGCGCGTTCCAGAGACCGACACAGTGGAATTGAACGCGCGCCTGGAACGCCGCCATGATATCAAGGAGGCGCACGGCCAATCGCACGGGCCTGGGCCGGTGAAGCAGGAAAAGAAATGACAACCGGGAACACGCCGATAATGCTCAACCGCCGCTGATCCATGCCCACGACTCAGGAAATTCAATTCGCCGATCCGGCTGCCCGCCTTGCCGGCGAGCCGGGCCTGCCGGCGCCCGCGACGGCGCCGTCGTCGGATGACTTGTCGGATCTCCACGGCGAAAAGATGGTGCTGAACATGGGGCCGTCCCACCCGGCCACTCATGGTGTGCTGCGCGTGGTGCTGGAGTTGGACGGCGAAATCATTACCAAAGCCGTCCCGGAAATCGGCTACCTGCATCGCGGCGATGAAAAAATCGCCGAGAACATGACTTACACGCAGTTCATTCCTTATACCGACAGGCTGGATTACCTCGCTCCGCTGGCCAACAACGTGGCATACGCGATGGCGGTGGAAAAGCTTCTTGGGATTGACGGCCAGTTGCCGCCTCGTTGTCAGTATATTCGCGTGATTTGTTGCGAGTTGGCGCGCATTTCGGCCCATTTGTTGGGTCTGGGTTCTTTGGCAATGGATTGTGGCGCGTTGACTGTCTTTTTGTTCACGTTCACGGAGCGGGAGAAGATTTACAATCTCATCGAGGCGCTCACAGGCGCGCGGTTCACAACCACATACACACGCATCGGCGGTCTGTCGCGCGATTTGCCGCCGGGCTGGGTCGATCAATGCCGCCGTTTCCTGGACGAGGTGCCGCTGAACATTGATGAGACCGAGAAGCTGCTTTCGCGCAATCGCATCTTTGTGGACCGCACACGCGACCTTGGCGTCATCGCTCGCGAAACGGCCATTGACTACGGGCTGAGCGGTCCGAACCTCCGAGGCAGCGGCGTGGAATTTGATTTGCGCAAGGCCCATCCTTACCTGGTTTACAAAGACCTTGAGTTTGATATTCCGATTGGTTCGGTGGGAGATTGTTACGACCGCTATTTGGTGCGCATCGAGGAAATGCGCCAAAGTGTGCTCATTTTGCGGCAGTGCCTGGACAAGCTTCCAGGCGGCCCGCAGAATCCGGGCAAGGAACCTGTCAGCGTCCAGGATGGAAAGGTTGTTTTGCCATCCAAATACAAAGTGCTCACCCGCATGGAGGAGTTGATTCATCAATTCATTCTGGTGACCCAAGGCGTCAACGCGCCCGCCGGAGAAATTTATTTCAGCGCGGAGAACCCGAAAGGGGAATTGGGCTTTTACATCAACAGCAAAGGCGGCGGCACGCCGCACCGGCTCAAAATCCGCGCGCCCTCCTTTGCCAATTTGAGCATTCTGCCTGTCCTGATGCCCGGCCACATGATCAGCGATACGGTGGCAATTTTCGGCTCGCTGGACTTTGTGATGGGGGAGTGCGACCGATGAGTTTCAATGTGCCAGCGGAGCTTGAGGCCGAATTGGATGAATTGACCACCCATTATCCGCAGAAGCGGAGCGCGTCGCTGATGTTTCTTCACGCCATTCAGGAACGCTTCGGCTGCATCTCGCAGGAAGCCGTGGAATGGACGGCCAAAAAACTTGATTTACAGCCAATCAATATCTACGAGTTGGTCACCTTCTATCCGATGTTCCGCGAGCGGCCCGCGGGGAAGGTCCAGATCAAGGTTTGCCGCACACTGAGTTGCGCGCTGGGCGGAAGCCATGAATTGCGCGAACATTTTTGCAAAAAACTCGGACTCAATGCCGCCGACCACGGAACGCAGACGACGCCGGATGGGAAGTTCAGCGTCGAGTTTGTGGAGTGTCTGGCCAGTTGCGGCACGCCGCCCGTGATGATGGTGAACGAGGCTTTTTTTGAAAAAGTCACAGTCCAACAAGCCGATGAGATCATCGCCCGGGGACAATAGCGCCACCTATGGCACAAAGACGCGGCATGAAGACCAGGACGACGCTCAAAGACTGGCCAAAAATATACGAAAAAATCCGCCGCATGCGCGGCCTCAGCATGGAGGAAAAAGTTCTTCTGGCGCAAGGCCTGGCGGCGACGCCGCAGGAACGATGGACGATGCACGACGATTTTCTCCGCTCTTTCGGCTTATACAGTCATTGGGACAGGAAAAAATTAGGTTTCAAATTGTAGGAATGTCCGCCGCAATTCTCCAGGGAGTAATCGAAACCACAATTGACACGGATATTTGGGTTGATCTGCCGGAGCGGCAGTACATTCGGCTGATGAACATTTGTGTCAACCAGGGCGGCACGGCGATGGCTCCGACACTGTATGTGCTGGCCGATGGACGCGTGATAAACTTTTTGTTCCGCGTCGATGGAATCAGAAGTTTTGACGCGGAGTATAAGAATGCGGTCAACGCGCTCATTGAAAATCAACCCGTCAAGGTTCTGCCACTGGAAAGAATTCTAAAGAGCAAAAAAGCCATTCTTCGCGCCAAAGACAAGCTGCACATCCTGCTCATCGAGCGATTTCTAAAATGCCAAAAGAAACAGCGAATGAAAAATCGGCGCTAATGGTTTCCGGGACGCGAAACCGTTGCCGGCTCGGATCGGAAGGCCCTCGGCGAAGCCGCGAGCATGACAAAACGAGGGCGGATTTGCGAGCCTTTGTCGCATGAGCGAAGCCTTACAATTTCTAGTGGACGCGGCCGGCAAGCGGACAGCCGTCGTGCTGCCAATTACGGATTATGAGAAGCTGCTGGAAGATTTGCACGATCTGGCGGTGATGGCGGAGCGGCGGGACGAACCAGCCATTCCTGACGAGCAGTTCAAAGCTGAGCTGAAGCCGGATCGCATCCCTTGGCCGACACTTTCGGATTCCAGACAGACAGATGAACCATCTCCACACTCAGCTTGAAACGTTCCTGGGCAAGAAGCCCACTCTGGGCAAGGACGTTTACATCGCGCGCACGGCGGTGGTGTTGGGCGACGTCACGTTGGGCGATAACTCCAGCCTATGGTACAACGCGGTGGCGCGGGGAGACATCAACCGCATTGTGGTCGGTCCCGGTTCGAATATCCAGGATAACGCGGTGCTGCATGTGGCGGATGAATTTCCATGTTTGATCGGCAGCTACGTGACGGTCGGCCATTCTGCCATTGTGCATGCTTGCGCCGTGGGTGACGAGTGCCTGATCGGCATGGGGGCGGTTATTCTTGACGGCGCTCAAGTGGGGGCGCAATGCCTGATTGGGGCCAAGGCATTGGTTACTCAGCGCGCAAGAATTCCGGATGGCTCATTGGTGCTCGGCGCCCCGGCCAAAATCGCGCGGGCACTCACACCCCAAGAGCGGGCCGAACTGAAGTGTTGGGCGGCGAAATACGTGCAAAACGCCGCTTACTGTCTGGCGCACGGAATCAATGTGGGCGCGCCATGCTGACATGCAAACTATAATTTCCGCAAATGCAGCTAAAAGTCCGAGAGCACAAATTTTGCATTCACTCTTCATTTTTCATTCGCTTTTATGAAGCTTAACCACGGCCTGCATCTGGCATATTGCACAAATATCCATCGGGGCGAAACCTGGGGCGAAACGCTTGGCTCGTTGGAGAAGTTCACGCTGGCCGTCCGTGATCGCGTCAGTCCGGGAAAGCCGTATGCCATCGGCCTGCGGTTAAGCGATCAGGCATCTCGCGAATTGAGGGAGAACTCGGCGCTCCTGAGTTTTCAGCGATGGCTGGATCGAAACAATTGCTACGTTTTTACGATCAACGGATTTCCATTCGGGCGATTTCACGGGCAACGCGTCAAGGAACAGGTGTATCGTCCCGACTGGACTTCGCCGGAGCGCGTCGCTTATACCAACCGCCTATTTGATTTGCTGGCCCAATTGCTTCCGCCTGGGTTGGCGGGCAGCGTCAGCACCGTGCCGGGGTCGTTTAAGCAATTCGTCCAAGAACCCGGGCAACTTGCCGCCATCAGATCAAATATCTTCCAGTGCGTCGAACATGCGGCTGATTTGATGCGGCGAACCGGCCGAAAAGTGCATCTGGCGTTGGAACCGGAACCGCTTTGCCTGCTGGAGACCACGGATGAGGTGATTAAATTTTTCGATTCCCTTCGCGCCGAGCATCCAAATGACGCCCGGCTCGACCGGTTCCTGGGGGTCAATTACGACGCCTGCCATTTGGCCGTGGAATTTGAGGACGCTTCGGACTCGCTTGCGCGGTTGCAACGGCATGGCATCCAGATCAGCAAGCTGCATTTAAGCTCCGCCCTGAAACTGCGGCCCACTCCGCAAGCATTGTTAGCATTGGCGGATTTCGCGGACAATACCTACCTCCATCAAGTTGTGATTCGCCGCGCCGGTGGCAATCTTGCCCGTTATCAGGACCTTTGCGACACTTTGCAGCCTGCCCAAGCCAAATCGCCCGGGCCGGCCGAGTCGCCCGAAGAAGAGTGGCGCGTCCATTTCCATGTTCCTTTGCATTGCCATCCAGGCTCGTGGTTCGATACCACGGCGGACCATGTGCTGGGAGTGCTTGACACATTGAAGGGCAATCCCCGCCTCTGCTCACATCTGGAAATGGAAACCTACACCTGGGAAGTCATGCCCGCGCCGCTCAAAAGCCGCGATGTCGTCGAACAGTTGACGGCAGAATATGAGTGGTGCCTGCGTGAATTGGGCGCGCGCGGTCTTGCTGGCAAAGCCGCCGTGATCCCGTAGGCTTGCCGCTTGAACTTTGCGCGGCCATCCAAACTTCGCACCTTGCTCGTGCTGGGGCGCGTGTCCAATCTTCCGACCGTCTGGTCCAATTGCCTTGCGGGTTGGTGGATTGGCGGAGCGGGCAAATGGCCGCAACTGGTGTGGCTTTGCATCTCCGTGAGCTTCCTTTATGTGGGCGGGATGTTTCTAAATGACGCGTTTGACGCCGGGTTTGATCGCGCGCATCGCCGCAGCCGCCCCATTCCGTCGGGAGCCATCGAGGAAAAGGAGGTTTGGCAATGGGGCTTTGCCTTGCTGATCGCGGGCGCGGCGGGGTCGGTCGGGATTTCCAGGGAGACCGCCCTTCTGACAATCATACTCTCAGGCTGCGTTCTGCTTTATAATGCGTTGCACAAAATGGTGGCCATCGCGCCGGTAGTGATGGGCGTGTGCCGGTTTTTGGTGTACCTGCTTGCCGCATCCGTCGCGGCCAACGGCATCACCGGCTACTGCGTTTGGGCCGGGCTTGCGCTGGCGGTTTACGTTATGGGGCTGAGTTTTCTGGCGCGCAAGGAGAGCTTGCGCGTGAGAGTCAATTATTGGCCCGCCTTTCTTTTGGGCGCGCCGATTCTGCTGGCACTCCTGATGGACGACGGTCCAAAACAATGGGATGGATGGACGCTTTCGTTGATGCTCGCCGTGTGGATCCTCTGGGCATTGCGTTACACCGTCGGAGGGGAATCCCAGAATTGGGGTTTGACAGTCTCCCGGCTCCTGGCGGGCATCGCGTTGGTGGACATGCTGGCGGTGGGGGATTTGACGGCTCCCTGGATCGGGCTTTTCGCGGGGTGGTTTGTCCTGGCTTTGCTATTTCAACGGTTCATTCCAGCCACCTAATGTCAGCGGTCGAATCAAACTGACCCGCTCCGGTTTGTTGATTGCGGGAAAACCCCGTCAATCAAACAGGGGGACCGCCCCCGCCGCGTTGCGGGGTTCGACCTGCTTTTCAAGGCTTTGACTGAAGTATTATGTGCTAATTCAAAGTTGTCATTCGCGTTTTGGCGGCTGCTGGTGTATAATAAAGTTAGTTGGAAAAAGCTAGTTAGTTAGGAGGACTACATGAATAGAAAATGGAGCCGAAAAAAGATCTATGACGAGTTCACAACGATGCGCAAGGCGGACGGAAGCCCAATGTCGCGTCAACAGGTTCATATGCTGCGCAAAAAGGCGCAGGGAATTTGTTTAACCTGCAACGAGCCGGCGATTGGAGTGTATTGTCTCAAACACACCATTGCGGCCCGCGAGCGAATGCGCGATAAACTCAGTTATCGCCGCCGCCTGCGCACATCGCCCAGTTACATCCTGGAGAAGCAAGCGCGTTCCAAACGCCGCGTTGTCCGGGCGCGATCGGGCTCGGGCGCGGCAATGCGCCCAGGGAGGCGTCGAGGGCTAATGGGGTTGCGCGCGGCTGTGCGGATGCCCCGTTCCATGGTGCGCGCTCGAGCGGCGGCGCATGCCAAAGATTGACGGATTGGCGGGCGGGTCGTCGCGGAGGCGTGCAGTTCTTAGAAGCCAAAGAGGACGCGCTATCGCGCGCCCTTTTATTCTTTTGGCAAAGGTTTGCCGGGCGGAATGAACGAGATCAAAATTTGCCGCAAGATGAACAACGGCAGCCGTAACTTGTTGGTGAAGTAGGGGTCCTCGCGCCAGACCACTCGGAACATATCGGCAATGGTGGCCCAACTGCGCCCGCGAATGCCCGCAAGGAGATTGAGCAGGCACCGGCATGAGCAGAAATAAATGCTCTCGCGCGCCAGTCGCGCCCATTCCGCTTTCGGGAAGAGATTCATCGCATTCGGGTCGGCAAGAATTTTGCGGGTAATGTAATAAAACGACACGATGTTGAAACCCGTCACATGCGATGTTGCCGTTTCGTTGGCGGGCATAAACCTCCACGCCGACAGCACTTGGTCAATGTAATAAAAATCGTAGTGGACGGCGATGCGCATGCAAAGGTCCAGATCCACCGCAAAACCGCATTTCGGATCCAGCGGCCCCACCTTGGCAAGCGCCTCGGTGCGGTACATAATTCCGCTGGGAACGCAGCAGGGATAATCATGCGCCAGGAAATTTTCCAGCACTTTGCGACGCTCCACCAAACCGTCGCCCACTTGGAATCGGTATCGATAATACATTTTCCGGAAGATGTAGAAGTAGGGAAAAATCCGCCGATCATCCTCATCGATCATCGCCATGGGCGCCATGACAACGCCGACGGTCGGATGCCGCTCGAAGGCGTTCACCCGCAATTCCAGGGCCTGGGGCTTAAGCAGATCGTCATCCATCACCAGAGAAATGTAGGCCCCGCGCGCCAATGACATTACTTTAAGCAAGTTATTGATGCCCCCGATGTTTTCATCGTTTTTATAATAGCGCACACGCGGCTCGTTGAGGCGGGCGATAATGCCGCGCGAAGCGTCGCTGTCGCTGTTGTCCGTGATGACAATCTCGAAGTTGCGATAGGTTTGCGCCAGGCACGAGGCCACCGCCCGGCCCAGCAGTTCGGGCCGGTTGAACGTCGGAATGCAGATCGAAACCAAAGGCTGGTTCACGAGGAGGGATGGGCCGCCGCGCCAACCGCCGGCGCAGGCGCGTCCGCCTGCTGCACGACGTGCCGCAAGATGGTGTGGGCGAAATGCCCGGCGCCGAAAGGTTTGATTCTCGGACCCTGGACAAACTCCTGGATGGCCGCGCAATAATCGCGATATTGCCTGTCAGGCATCATCTTCAAGAAACGGTAGAGTTGCTCATAATCGCAAAATTGCCTCCTGTCAATAAACGTTTCCGCCGGGATGTATTCGGTGACGTTCGGCGCTCCCAGATAAACGGGCACGCAACCGGCGAACCATGCGTCAAAAATCTTCTCCGTCACGTATCCCGCGAAACCGGCGTTTTCGTAGGCCAGCGCAAACTTGTATTGGCGCATCACGGCGTTTTTGCCCGCGACCGTTCCCCGGTGCGAGGGAAAACGCCGCGCGCGAAAGGCATTCGGAAATTTCCCGTATAGTTTTTGCAAAATCAGGTTCAATCGCGCCAGTTTGCCGGTGAAAAATGCGCGGTCCCAATACGTCCCGTAGAGATCGAACTCATCGGGATGGTTTGCCTCAAACCAGCGGATTGCGTGGACCCTCTCGGTATAGAATTCCCGCGGATGCGGATTATACTTCTGGCTGGCGATGGTCACGCAGAACTTTGTCTTTTCCGCCGGGTTGATTGTAAATTGCGCGGGCATTTTCAGCGGATACCAGAATTGGAAGTACTTGCGGTGGTCAATCCAGTCCGTGCTCCAGGTAAAGACCTTTTCAAATCCCTCGTGATTGCGCCGCCAATAATTATCCGGACGATTTGCCGGGTTCTCGAACAGGAACAGATAAAGCTTCTTGCCCGGCATCCGCCGCAGCTTGCGAAGGTAAGGATTGAGGAGCGTCGGATGGTCCAGGAACACCGCCGCGTCAAATTTTTCCAAAGCATCGGTGTCCAACGTGGCGACCCGGTGCCCCAACTCGCGCAACCGCTGCCCGGCAAAGACAAACGGATACATCAGATCGTCTCCGATGGGCGAAGACGGATCGGAGAACATCCGATTGGCATTATAATGAGGATAAAAATTGTAAAACCCGACGTACATTTTCGGCACAAGTTAGCCCAAATTTGCCCTCTGACCACTCGAAAACGATGTCAGGCGAGGTGGCGGTTTTCCCGGCGCTTGCGCCGCGGCGCGCCATTTGCCTCCTTGAATCCCATTCCCCGCTTCTGTACCGTTTGGGCCACGATGAAAGTTGTAATTCTTTGCGGAGGCAAAGGCACGCGCTTGCGCGAAGAAACCGAGTATCGCCCAAAGCCGATGGTTCCCATCGGCAACCGGCCCATTTTATGGCATATCATGAAAACTTATGCCAGCTACGGGCATAAGGATTTTGTGCTCTGCCTTGGCTACAAAGGCGAAATGATCAAGGACTTTTTTCGGAATTACCTCTGGATGACCAGCAACGTCACATTGCGCCTGGGGCGCGATGCCGGCGTCGAGTTTCATGGGCATCATGGGGAGGAGGATTGGACCGTCACGCTGGCTGACACGGGCGAGGAAACGCTCACAGGCGGACGCATTTATAAAATCAGGCAATTTCTCGGCGGCGAACCGGATTTTTTTCTTACCTATGGCGACGGCGTTGGAAACATTGATATTCCGGCATCGCTGGCTTTTCATCGCAAGCACGGCAAGAAACTCACGCTCACGGCGGTTCGGCCGCCCGGCCGGTTCGGCGAATTGGGGATTGCTTCGGACAGACGCGTGCTGGAATTCAACGAAAAGCCGCAAGCCGCCGAGGGCCGCATCAACGGCGGTTTTTTCGTCGCCACACAGGGCATCTTCGATTACCTCGACGAGAGCTGCGATCAAGTGATGTTTGAACGGCAGCCCATCCGCGCAATGGCCAAGGAGGGGCAGTTAATGGCGTTCCCTCACGACGGCTTCTGGCAACCGATGGATACGTTCGCCGAGTTCAATTTCTTGAACGCACTGTGGACAGACGGCAAAGCCCCGTGGAAAATCTGGTGAAGTCCATTCTTTCTCCCCATAATCTTGATTCCGCTCTTGCTCTTGGACAGGCCACGGCATTGAGGATAGATTACAAACGGTTTTGAAATTCGACGAGACCCATAAAGTCTTTGAAGTGTCGGTCCGTGAATTGGCTGACGAGGAAGAGTTTTACCGAATCGGCTTTGAAGGCGGGGAAGGGTGGCGCCGCCTGAGGCTGGGCGCGGAATTGCACACCCGCGTTTTGAAGGACCGTTGCGCGGCTCAGCCCGGCTATCGCAGCGAAGTCCATGTGCAAGCGCGGTTGGCGGTCAACGGCTGGACGGCTGTCATCACCGGGCGGTTGGACGGCTGTGTGCAATTAGCTTCCGGCGTCTGGCTCATTGAGGAGTTCAAATCCACTTACCTGCATGGCCGGGAATTGCGCCGCGCCGGGTTCTTCCAAAGACACCAGAACCAATTGCTGATTTATTGCGAGCTCTGGCGCCGCCTCGGCTTTTCGCCGGTCAACGGCGTTCTGGTGTATGTGGACCTCTCCAGCGGATGCGAAACCTGCGTTCCAGTCGCATATAATTCCGCCGCCCGCGAGGCGGAACTGGAAGGGCGTCTTGCGCGTCTTTTGGAAAATTGGGAGGCTGAATCCAAAATCCGCCAGGCCAAGGCCGCCGCCGCCGTCACACTGCCTTTTCCCCACCGCTCCCCGCGGCCGGGCCAGAAAACAATGATTGACGCCGTTCGCCAGGCGCTGGAAGCCGGCGGAAATCTGATGGTCCAGGCGCCCACAGGTTCGGGCAAAACCGCCGCGAGCCTGCATCCCGCCCTGGCCGGCGGTTTGGCCGGCGGCCGCAAGGTTTTCTTTCTGACGGCCAAAACTTTGCAGCAGACGCTGGCCGTCGCGGCCCTCACTGAGATGAACGCCGGCGGGGCCTTTCGCACCGCGCAAATTCGCGCCAAGGAGAAAATGTGCGCCAATGACCGTGTGCTTTGTCACGAAGATTTTTGTCCGTATGCAAAGGACTACGGGCAAAAGATGGCCGCCTCCAACATCCTCGGACGTCTCGCCGCCTCCCACCGGCATTACGATCCCGACATCGTGTTCGCGGAAGCCAGGAAGGAACGCGTTTGCCCATTTGCGGTGCAATTGGAACTGGCGCGCAAGGCCGATGCCATCGTTGCCGACTACAATTATGTATTCGAGCCGGGCGCCGCCTTGCGTCATCCCGACGATGATGAGGAGCCAGTCACATTGCTTGTGGATGAGGCGCATAATCTGCCGGAGCGCGCGCGCAAGATATTTTCGCCGGATTTGCTCGAGGAATCGTTGCGCGCCGTTTTGGATTACATCCCGCTCCAATCTGGCGCATCAGTCAACAAGAGGCATCAACGGGGCCGGGGCGGGCGGGGAGTCCTCAGCCCGCCGGACGACGGCGGTCCGACGTTGTTTCCCTGGCCGGTGCGGGACGGTGGAGAGCCGAGCGCCCGCCCTGCCCTTCGCGGGCCGCTCACGAATGAGGCGTTGCCTTTCGCAGCGCTTCAGCGAATTGTTGAACGCCTCATTGCGCTGCTGACCCAGACAGCCGGGGGATTGACGCCAAGCCGGACGATTGCCGAAATTGAACCGCCATCGGAACAGCTTCGCGCGCTTTGGCAAGAATGGGAAACGCACTTCATTGGCTATCTGGGCTGGAAACACCAAGCTCAAGTTGCCGCGCCGGAAGACCCGATTGTGGACCTGCACTTCACCTGGCAGCGATTGATTGCAATGCTGCACTTTTTCGGGGAGGGATTTGCGTGCGTCATTGAAAAACGCGATGCCGGTGTTCGGCTGGGAATCGTTTGTCTGGATCCGGCCCGGGCGCTTGCGCCGGTTTTTCGCGCGGCGGCTTCGACAATACTATTGTCCGCCACGCTTTCTCCGTTTGATGTGATGCGCCGGACTCTGGGCCTGGAAAAGGAACGCACGACGGCGATTTCGCTTCCGCCGCCCTTTCCGCCCGAACACCGCAAAATCATGGTCGTGCCACAGGTGCGCACGACCTTCGCCGCGCGCCGGGAGAATTTCGAGCCGATCGCCCGGCTCATTGGGCAAATGTCCGACGCGCAATCCGGGAACGGACTGGTTTTATTTCCGAGCTATAAATTTCTGGAGGAAGTGGCGGCGCGTCTGCCGCCGACGCGCGCCAGCCTGCTGGTGCAACGTCCCGACCTGTCCGAGGCGGAGCGACGGCATATATTCGCTGCGCTGGCGGCGCCGCCGCCCCAAGGGATTCTGTTGTTGGCGGTGCTCGGGGGCATGTATGCCGAAGGGGTGGATTATCCGGGGGAACTGCTCTCGGCCGTCTATATTGTTTCTCCCGGTTTGCCGCAAATCTCATTTGAGCGGGAGTTGTTGCGGCAGTACTTTGATGAAACGGAGCAAGCCGGCTTTGAATACGCCTATCTTCAGCCTGGAATGACCCGCGTGATTCAGGCCGCCGGACGGCTTATCCGCAGCGAGACAGATCGGGGCGTGATCGTCTTGTTGTGCCAGCGGTTTCTTCAGGCGCCGTATCTTGCGCATCTGCCGCGCGACTGGTACGACCGCACCGCTGCGGAATTAATTGCCGCCAAACCGGACCAGGAAATCCGCAATTTCTTCGCGGTTTCCAATGAAATCGAAAACCGAACAGATGATCGCGCTATTTGACATCGGCAACACCCACACCCACATCGGCGTGGCGGCCGTCAAACGAATTTCGCGCCAAATCCATATCCCGACCGCCGGCTGGAAGGATGGCCGCGCCCAGGAGCTGGCCGCAGAATTCCTTCGCGATCAGCCTCTGGCCGGGATCGCCGTGTGCAGCGTTGTGCCGGCGGTCACACCAATTTTATCGCGCTTTGCCGTTGAGAAGCTTCAAGCGCCGTGGCTCGAGCTTACGGCGCAGACAGTTCGCGGCATTGGCGTCGAGTATCCAAAACCCCGCACCATCGGCCCGGATCGTCTTGCGAACGCCGTGGCCGTGAAAGAACATTTTGGGGCGCCGGCGGTCGTGGTGGATTTTGGCACGGCGGTGACTTTTGATGTTGTCAACGCGCGGGGTAATTATGTCGGAGGCATCATCGCGCCCGGGCTGGACGTGATGACCGACTATTTGCACGAAAAAACGGCGTTATTGCCAAGAATCAACATCCGCGAGATTGCGGCTGTTATCGGCAAGAACACAGAAGAAGCGATGCTGATCGGCGCCGTCCACGGCTATCGCGGACTGGTTCGCGAGCTAGTCACCGAATTGAGGCACGCGCTCAAATGCCGGCGGTTGCCGGTTGTGGCCACAGGCGGTTATGCCCGGCTCATTTCCTCCAAATTATCCGAAATCACCGCAGTCAGGCCGCTTCTGACATTGGAGGGTCTGCGTTTGGTTTGGCAAGCCCATCAGCCCGAGTGCGGCCGCAAGGAACACCGAGGCGGCGAGAAGCCATGCCAGCTTGACGAAGGCGATGTCTTTGGGGCGCGCTCTTGACGCGTTGATTGGAACAAGTTGTCGCCTTTCGCGGCGGGGCCCGCCTCACGCCTGGATTCTTGAGCGCTATTTTTCGTAGCGCATTTCTTTGTGGCCTCCGCATCTGTCTGGTTTAATCTGCGCGGACATGAATCGCATCACGGCCAGATTTGCGGAACTGAAAAACAAAGGGCGGAAGGGCTTTATTGTTTACATCGGCGCCGGCGATCCGAATTTGGACATTACCCGGCAACTGGCGCTGGCTTTCGATGAAATCGGCGTGGATGTTTTGGAGTTGGGCGTGCCCTTTAGCGATCCGCTGGCCGACGGGCTGGTCAATCAACTGGCCTCGCAACGGGGATTGCAGTCCGGGACAACCCCCGCCAAAGTCCTGCAGACCGTCGCGCTCATCCGGCAACAGTCGCAAATCCCAATTGTTCTTTACATCTATTTCAATCTGATGCACCGGCACGGCTTGGAGAAATTTGTCAAAGACGCCGCCCGCGCCGGGGTGGACGGCCTGCTGGCGCTGGATTTGCCGCCCGAGGAATCAGAGGATTACGAAGGGCTGATGGCCAAGGCTGGACTGTGCGTTATTTATCTGATCGCGCCGACAACGCCCGACGCTCGCATTCAGCTAATCGCGCGCCGCGGCGCCGGCTTTATTTACTACGTTTCCCGCGAGGGCGTCACCGGCATGCAAAAGAAAGTTTCGGAAACCATTGGCGAAATGACGGCCAAAATTCGCGCGCACACGAGTTTGCCGATTGCCGTCGGCTTCGGCGTTTCCAATGCCGCGCAGGCAAAAGCCGTCGCCGTGGCGGCGGACGCGGTTGTCGTCGGAAGCGCGATTGTCAACGAAATCGCGCAACACGGCAAATCGCCGGATATAATTGCGAGCGTGGTGAAGTTCACCACGGCGCTGGTCCAGGCAATCAAGTAATAGCCCATGAAACCGGCTGGCAAAGAAAGGAAATCGAAGGAACCCTCGGAGATTTGGCTAAAAGACGAGCAAATCGATCTATTGGAAAATCCGGCCGCTGAGCGCCGCAGGAAGGTCGCGGTCCTTCCGGTCGATATGGGCGGTCCCGATCAAAAGGAACGCGCCAGACTGGAAAACAAATACCGCGTTCTGTTCGAGGAGAGGCCGGACTGCCGGCGGCTGGTGACTTATGTGCTCAATAAAAAGCTGCCGCTGTACAATTGGTTCAAATACAAGGAGGGATTCTCAAGGGAACTGGTGGTCCGGCTTTTCAGGGAATTTGCTTTGCGGGCCGGCGACACTGTATTTGACCCCTTCGTTGGATGTGGAACCACGTTGCTGGCCGGAAAGGAATTCGGCATTCACGGTGTCGGCATTGACATGCTGCCGACCTCCGTGTTCGTGGCGCAGGGGAAACTCATGCAATGGCCGGACATTGATCTATTGCTTGGCGCCATCCAAAAGTTGACATCCGCCCGGTTTCGCGAGCCAGTGTCGAGTTTTCCCGATGTTCGAATCGTCAATCTCGCCTTTACAAAAGAAACCCAAAGTGAGTTGTTATTTTTCAAGGAGCAAATCCAAACCTTCGAGCAGCCTGAGCGTCATTTTCTCATGCTTGGATTGCTGAGCATTCTTGAAAGCGTCAGCAGCACCTCGAAGGATGGCCAGTTTTTGCGGTTGGTGGAAAAAATCATTCCGCCGGTGCGCGATGCGCTTCGTTCGGTTTTGGCGCAAATGATCGCCGACCTTTCTGAAATCCGCATGTTCAGTTCACCCCTTCAGACCGATGCCAAAACGCTCGTCATGCAGGGAGACGCCCGCGAAATGTGCCTGCCCGGGAAATACCTCGGTAATGTGGCGGCGATCATTACTTCGCCGCCATATTTGAACCGCTATGACTATTCCCGAACCTATGCCCTGGAATTGTGTCTGCTAGCTGTAAAGTCCCACAAGGAAATGGTCAATGTGCGGCATAGCTTGCTGCGCTCCCATGTGGAGAGCCGGGAGCATGAGGGAAAACTGATCGATTTGCCCGCATTGAAGGAAGTTCTACGCGGAGTGCGCGCCAAGCCGTTGAACAACGAGCGTCTGCCCATCATGATCGAAGGGTATTTTGAAGACATGAATCTTGTCATCCGGAACATGGCGGCCTATCTAAAGCCAGGGGGGCGCGTGGCTTTGGTGGTCGCCAACGCGCAGTTTAACGGCGAAAGCGTCCCGACCGACTTGATGCTGTGCGAATTGGCCGAGGAGTCTGGCCTCACGACAGAATCCATTTGGATCACGCGTTATAAAGGAAACAGCTCCCAACAAATGGCTGTTTACGGACGCCGTCCTGTCAGGGAAACCATCCTTTTTTGGAGGAAGCGTGGCTCGCCACAGTCAGATCGAATTTTCGTTCCGAGTATTTTGACCTCGGCGGTTGAAAGCCAATTGAAAACCGAGCGCGATATTGATCAGGTCTTTAATTTGTTGTCCATTCTGCGAGACGAAAAGGAGCGGGCCGCGTTTCTGGAAGAATTTTTCAAGTTCCGTCTGCGCGAGGATATTTAACGCAATTATTTGTGAAATCATCGAGCCAATATAGCGAACGGTTTGTAATCATCATGGCTGGAGGACGCGGCGAGCTGTTCTGGCCGGTGAGCCGTGAAAAAATGCCCAAACAACTCATCGCGTTGCTTGGCAAACGTTCCTTTCTCCAGGAGACGGTGGACCGCGTCCTGCCACTGGCGCCGCTGAAGAATATCCTGATCATTACCAATGCGGCGCAGGCGCCGCAGGTTTGCCGGCAATTGCCCAAATTGCCAAAGGAGAACGTCATCGCCGAACCGATGGGACGGGACACTTGCGCCGCAGTGACATTGGGCGCGGCAATCGTCGGCCAGCGTTCCACAAACGCGGTCATGGCCGTGCTGCCCGCCGATCATGTCATACCAGAGGAGAAAAAATTTCAGCAGGTGTTGGGCGATTCCCTGGATTTGGCCGGACGCGGTCAAGTGATCGTCACCATCGGCATAAAACCCACGGAACCGGCCGTTGGTTACGGCTACATTCGCGTCGGAAATGTTCTGCCCGCCCCGCATGGCGTCAAACCCTACAAAACGACATTTTTCAAGGCGGAACAATTTGTCGAAAAACCCAATTTTGAGCGCGCCCTCGAATATCTGAATGGCGGCCGGCATCGATGGAACGCCGGCATGTTCGTCTGGTCGTTTGTGACGTTCACTCAGGGCATGGAAAAGCATCAACCTGAAATGGCCGTCGCCTGCCGGCGCTGGTTCCAGGCGTCCGGCACACCCAAACTGGCCAAAGTCCTCGCGAAGGAATATCCGGGCCTGAAAAAAATCTCCATCGATTACGCGCTCATGGAACACGCCCAAAATGTGGTCGTGGCGGATGGCGCTTTTGAGTGGGATGATCTCGGCTCCTGGAACGCGCTCGCCCGCCATCTGGCGGCGGACGCCGAAGGCAATTGCGCCCGGGCCGATTTCATTCATGTGGACGCGGCGCGCAACATTATTTTTGACGCGCGGACAAAGAACCGCACACCCATCGCGGTCGTTGGCTTGCGTGATTCGATCCTGGTCCAGACCGACGACGCCGTGCTGCTGGCGCACAAAAGCCAGGCCCAGAAAGTAAGGGATTTGGTGAGGAAACTTTCCGAAATGAAACAATACAAGGGCCTGGTTTAGGCGTCGCGAAAAAAACAACCTGAAAGACTCCGGCTCGCTCTTTTAAACCGGCGCGGCATTGCTCGTTCGCATTCGACTTTCAGCGGACCTCAATCAAACGCTCGTTTTGTCCAAGTTTCTGAACGATAAGCGGCAACAGCGCCTCCAGCCATGTCAGTAAATTCCGCGTGGACGAATTGCCGATGCGTAGCCACACCACGGAAGGGCCGGGACGACCACGGCGCACCCACTCGGCAAAATCTTCATCTTTGGTGACGATTACCGCGTCGTATTGTTCGGCGTACTGCCAAAGCGGCGTATCCTTGCCTTGGGCAAGACTGACCTCCAGCACATGCTCGGCCTGGTGGCCTTGTTCCCGCAACCATCGGGCCAAAGCGGCAGGCAGTTGGGCATCGACCAGGAAGCGCACACCCTCACGCGTTTACCAATATCGGATAATTGACCTGCTCAGCGGCGAACTCAAGGCACGCGCGAATATCTTCCTGCTGGAGGAAATCATAATCCTTTAGAATTTCCGCTTCCGGCACTCCCGCAGCCAGCATGTCGAGCACATCTTTGACGCGAATGCGATAATGGCGAACGCAGGGCCGCCCCCCGCACTGTTCCGGGTCAAACGTGATGCGGTCCGCGTATTTCATGGGCGCATTGTACCGCCGCTTTGCGCCGGGCTCAAGCAATTGCTTGGACGCCATTTTTGTTAATTACAATGCCGTGATCGTCCCATACGTTTCCGGTCTTCGATCGCGGTAAAACTGCCAGACATCGCGGACTTCCTGGATTTTGTCCAAATCCATGTCGGCGACCACCAATTCGTCCTTGTCGCGGCTGCCGATGGACATGATCTGGCCGCGAGGATCGCAGAAATAGGATTGACCGTAAAACTCGCCCATGTTCCACGGTTTTTCAGTCCCGACACGGTTGACGGCGCCGATGAAATACTGGTTGGCGACGGCGAGGGCCGGTTGTTCGAGTTTCCAAAGATATTCGCTCAATCCGGCCACGGTGGCCGAGGGGTTGAAGACGATCTGTGCTCCGTTGAGGCCAAGGCACCGCGCGCCTTCTGGAAAATGACGGTCGTAACAGATGTAAACACCGATTTTCCCGACGGCTGTTTGGAAGACCGGGTAACCCAGATTGCCGGGCTTGAAATAGAATTTTTCCCAAAAACCGGGAGCGCAATGCGGAATATGGTTCTTGCGGCACTTGCCCAAATACTTGCCATCGGAATCAATGACGGCGGCGGTGTTGTAATAAATGCCGGCGCCTTCGACCTCGTAGATGGGAACGATGAGCACCATGCCGAGGCGTTTGGCCGTCTGCCGCATCAATTGTATCGTGGGGCCGTCTGGAACTGGTTCGGTGAATTTGTACCAGCGGGTCGTTTGCTCGGCGCAAAAATAGGGTCCGTAAAAAATTTCCTGAAGACAGACGACGTGGCAGCCGCGCCGGGCCGCCTGCTCCAGGAAACCCATGTGTTTCTCAATCATCGCATTTTTGATGCTGTCGAGCGGAGCGATCCCCTCGTGAGTGACGCTCGCTTGAATCAAGCCGCCGCGTACTATGTTTGGCATGGTGTGAGGATGCTTTTGTTGATGTAACCCGAAAAATCGCCCGCCGGCAAATTAGCTGGCGCGACACCCATTGCTGGATTATGATAGCGCGGAAGGTCGGAATTGGAAGGCAAAGTTACAGTATGCCCACGCTCGCCACCAAAGTGGACGGTTTGAATTTCCCCAACCCTTTTATCATTGCCTCGGGGCCGCCGGGAACCAATCTCAACGTCATCGCCAAGGCATTCAAAGAAGGATGGGGCGCGGTGATTGCCAAGACGGTCAGCCTGGATGCCGCCAAAGTCATCAACGTCACGCCACGCTACGCCAAGTTGATGTCGCGCGATGGCCGGGAGGTCGTCGGGTGGGAGAACATCGAGCTTATCAGCGACCGCCCGTTCAAAATCTGGATTGAGGAATTCAAAAGATGCAAAGAAATGTTCCCGGACCGCGTGCTCATCGCTTCGATCATGGAGGAATATCGCCAGGACGCGTGGGTCGAGATTGTCGAGCGTTGTCAAGACGCGGGCGTGGACGGCTTCGAGTTGAATTTTTCATGTCCGCACGGTTTGCCGGAGCGAAAGATGGGCGCGGCGATGGGAGAAGATTGCGAGATTCTTGAGGAGGTTTGCGGCTGGGTGATGCGCGCGGCCAGGACACCGGTGTGGGCGAAGATGACTCCCAACATCACGCGCATCGAGGAGCCGAGCCGGGCCGCGTTGCGGGCGGGATGCCAGGGAATCAGCGCCATCAACACGATCCGTTGCGTGATGGGAATCAATCTCCAGACGTTGCGCCCGGAACCAGCGGTCGAGGGTTACACCACGCCGGGCGGCTTTTCCTCCAAGGCGATCCGTCCCATTGCCCTCCGCATGGTCATGGAAATTGCGACGATGATGGGCCGCGAATTCCCCTCCCGCTCGCTGTCCGGCATCGGAGGAATCGAGAGCGGCGGTGAGGCGGCGCAATTCATTCTCGCAGGGGCTGACACCGTGCAGGTCTGCACCGGCGTGATGAAAGCGGGATACGAATGCGTGAAACCAATGTGCGAGGAGCTTCTTGCGTTTATGGCCGAACACAATTTTGAGACGTTGGCTGATTTCAAGGGCAAGAGCCTGCCCTATTTCACGACGCACGCCGATTTGGTGGGCAGGCAGCGCCAGCGCAAGGCCGCCCAAAAAAAAGCCGTCGCCGCCGATGGCGAATGGAGCGCCGATTCTTTCGCGCAACAATCCGACGCGCTATCGCGCGAATAGAAGCACACGAATCAGTTTTGGCGTCCCGGAGGGACAGCATGAGAATAGCCCGGCGTTTCAACACCGGGTCAACCGCAGAAAGCCTCGCGTCCCGCAGGGACGGCTGATTCAATCCCACGAATATCGCTCATGTTGTCCGGGCGGGCTCCGAGGCAAACAAAACGTGCAGTGAACCGAGCAAAAGCAGTTTGACTCACCCGTTCAATTGCATTTTAATCAGGTGTCGCCGCTTTTTCGGGTTCCAAGGCCGAGAACCCGCTTTTTATGAATTTGGGAGTTTTGACGGCCTGTCTACGAACACTAAACGGATAATTATATGAGGACAAAATTCCACCAATTATTGATCGCGCTGGCCATGCTCGGCGGCGTTCATGAGGCTGCGGCGCAATTGCCGGTGATCACCTCCTTCAGTCAGAACGGGGTGTTGGTCTGCTCGAACCTGCCGCCCGGCAGCGTGGCGTCGGTGCAGTGGGCGTCGTCTTTGTCGGGGCCGTGGCAGAGCAACTGGGCGGGCCTGGGCGCGATCGCAGTGGACTCGACCGGAATGATCCAAGTCAGCGTTCCCATGTTCTACCGGGTGCTGGGGAATGCGCCAGTGACCAATGCGGCCCCTGTCGGGATGGCGCTCATCCCCGCGGGCGCCTTCACGATGGGGGACACGCTGGATGGCGAGAGGGACGCTATCCCCACGAGCGTGACGGTATCGGCCTTTTACATGGATACCAATCTGGTGAGCTACAGCCAGTGGCAATCAGTCTATAATTGGGCCGCCACCAACGGTTATGGATTTGACCATCCAGGATCTGGCAAGGCGGCGAATCATCCGGTGCAGACGGTGAATTGGTATGACGTGGTGAAGTGGAGCAATGCGCGGTCGCAGCAGGCGGGATTGGCTCCGGAGTATTACACGGATGCGGGATTGACGCAGGATTATACGAATGGGGATGTGGATGCGGTTTACGTGAATTGGGCAGGGAACGGGTATCGGTTGCCGACGGAAGCGGAGTGGGAGAAGGGGGCGCGTGGCGGGTTGAGCGGGCAACGGTTTCCATGGGGCGACACGATATCCGAAAGCCAGGCCAACTATTACGGAGACACCAACTTCTATAGCTACGATTTGGGGCCGAACGGTTACAACGCCGCCTTCGCTACTGGGGGGTTTCCGTATACCAGTCCGGTGGGGTATTTTGCGGCCAACGGATATGGTCTTTACGACATGGCTGGGAATGTGGAGGAGTGGTGTTGGGATTTGTACGGGACGCCTTATGGTCAACCAACAACAACTAATCCAACAGGCCCGTCAACAGGAAGCTCCCGCGTTTTGCGCGGCGGCGTTTGGAGCCTCGTCGCCGACGTCGCGCGGTGCGCCCTTCGCTACTACGACCTCGGCCCGTCGGGCGACTTCATCGGCGTTGGGTTTCGTTGTGTGAGGGGGCTTTAGTTTTTGCTCTTTTAGTCTTTTACCCTTTTGAAAGCCCGCGCAGCGGTGAATTTTTTTTGAGGAAAATGGCATGGCGGAAAGCGACAACATATTGACGAAGCTGCAAGACCTGCTGGTCTATTTGATCCTGCGGAGGTTTTGCGTGTTTCAAGCCTTTGAGAATAAAGACCCATCGGGATCCGAAAGACCGTTCTGATTGTTCCGATCGCGAACCTTCGTGCGACGATTCATTCCGGCGTAGCCCTTTCTCTAAACCCGTCCAGAGAGCAGGGGCTGGAGTTTGGACATTTCCGCCGGCGGCCAACGAAGGGCGCCTCACGCAAAGGCCGCAGCGCGGCGAAGCCGCAACCGAAGGGATTTTACCAAGGAGTGCCACGAATCGCAGAGATGGCAAATGGAGCGAATCAGTTCTGGCGTCCCGGAGGGACAGCATGAGAATAGCCCGGCGTTTCAA
>VFSW01003386.1_pt1 | contig 23940 bp, 15 predicted proteins | sample 5358111 | NCBI WGS metagenome assembly VFSW01 (sample SAMN11554181, study PRJNA540505) | mine drainage metagenome | isolation source: sediment from site ElyBrook_90M | place: USA: Ely Copper Mine, Vershire, VT | collected 2017
CGACGACGAACCTCGTTGCCGACATGATGTTGGGCCGCGTCAACTCCTACCAACAGCAGAACGTAGATGTGCCTACCGATACGCAATTCCACCAGGTGTCGTTTTACGCACAGGACTCCTGGAGGGCTACGAAGAAGCTCACGTTGAATTATGGCCTACGGTTCGACCACATAGGCCAGTGGTACGCCATTGGCGCCGATCCTGGATTCCAAGTTTGGAATCTAGCGGCATATAACAGCAATCCTACTGCAGCCAATCCTGGCCTGTTGTGGCACGCAAACACCCCAAGCGTTCCAATGTCGGGCTTCGTGACACCCGCGTTCTATTATGCTCCCCGCATGGGAGTCGCGTACGACGTCTTCGGGACGGGCAAAACGGTACTTCGCGGAGGCTTCGCCGTGTACCGTTATCAGGCAACGAGTGAGACGGCGAGCGCTGAAAGCGGCCCGCTCGGCTCGTTCGGATACACTACCCCGACGCCTTTCAATGGGCTCGCGAACGTAACTACCTTCACTCCTCCCTCAAGTGTCAACCAGAACGGTGCCAATATCGACGCAATGCAGCAGGGAGATAATCGTGCACCCTATACCTATGACTGGAACTTCACTATCTCCCAGGCTCTGCCTTGGCGATCGGTCTTTGAAGCTTCGTACGTAGGGAACCACAGCGCGGACGAGTACATGGATGGTTCGAACAGCAACCTGTTCAACCAAAACAACGTTGCTCCAGGGGGGTTATTCAAACCGGATCCACTCACAGGCATCACGCAGTCGCCAAATTCGCCTTGCGAGACAAGCAAGATCGATGCTAACCAGCCCTTATCCTGTGTAGGTCAAACAACTCCTGTCTACAACCAACAGGATTACCGGCCACTCTCTGGCTATCAGAACATTATTCTGCTGACGCACGCTCCCTACTCGAATTACAACTCGTTGCAGGTAACGTTCACGAAGCAGAGCGGACCCATTACTTTCCTCACCAATTACACCTTCTCGAAGGTGCTCGGCATCCGCGATGGCGGCTCGAATAATGGTCCGGGAAACGGTTCGGGGCTGGATCCCTTCGTGCTGCGGAATGACTATGGTCCTCTGGCGTATGACCATACACACATTCTCAACCTGACCTACAACTGGTCGCTGCCGAGGGCTATCCATGGTAGCAATCTGGGCATGAAGCTGGTTGGCGGTGCGGTGAACGGATGGCAGTTGTCCGGCTATACCACGTACCAAAGCGGCGCACCGCTTCAGATGGCGACGGGGGGCACGATGAACGCCCTTTATGCCAGCGGCCTCACGGTACCAACGGTGGCACATCCCAACCTGCCGAATAACGGCATTCCCTTGCCGAATGGGCTTGTCGCTAACAGCATCAACGCCTCCTCGTGGTTTGGCACCTTCGCTTATAACGCATTGGTACCAGCACTCACATGCAACCCGACCAGCGGATTGGCCAAGGGGCAGTACTTCAATCCGAAGTGCTTCACAACTCCGGCCTATGGACAACAGGGCGCGTTGAATATGCCCTACATGAGAACTCCAAGCTACTGGGACAGCGATCTTGGTATCTATAAGGACTTCCACTTCACGTCAAGCCGGTATATCCAAATTCGCGCTTCCGCAACCAACTGGCTCAACCACCCACTCCCGCAGTTCGGTCTGGCAAACACGAGCGATGAGCAACTGAACTTCCAACAAAGCACACCTGCTACTTGCGCAGGTTGCGTTGACTCGAAGGGCAATCCGCTGACTGTCATTTCCGGGTCGCCAACGAACACCAACACTACAACCACCGGAACACCTGCCTTCAAAACAGGCTCCAGGTTTGTAACACTCGCAGCGAAGTTCTACTTCTAAGGTAGAACTTTCAGCTACCATACGAGGGGCGGCTCACGCCGCCCCTTTCATTTCGGCTCTATGAATTTGACCCAACTAATTCGGTGCACATTGTGGATAGGGATACTGCCAGTGTTCGCATGCGGCTTATCAATCCTATGCCAAGCTCCCACAGTTCCGGCTCCCACGACTTCACCGATCCAGTTCGAGTTACAGAAGATTCCCTTTCGTCTGGAAAATGATGAGACATCAGCCAAGAACGCGCCCGAGGCCATGGCTGGCGGTGTCGCGGTGTTTGACTACAACGGGGATGGCCGTCAGGATATCTTTTTTACCAATGGGGCCAATATTGCAACCCTCAAAAAAGATTCGCCCAAATATCGCAATCGTCTCTTCCGTAACGATGGGAAGAGTGCGTATACGGATGTGACAGACGCCGCTGGACTTGCGGGTTCAGGCTATGACATCGGTGCAGCAGTAGGCGACTATGACAATGACGGCCACCCTGATTTATTCGTTGCAGGTTTATATAAGAACACCCTGTACCACAATAATGGCGACGGTACCTTCACGGATGTAACTAAGAAGGCAGGACTCGATAAGTCGATTGATCCTCAATATGGACCGCTGTGGGCCGTCGCGGCTGCGTGGGTGGACGTAAATAATGATGGCTTGCTCGATTTATTTATTGTGAACTATATGCAGTGGAAGTACTCTGATCAACCACTCTGTTCCTATCGTGGTGTGGCGGATTATTGTCACCCTCGTTACTACAAGCCTGTGCCAGACCAGCTCTTTATTAATAATGGTGATGGCACATTTACAGACGAATCGGTAAAGTGGGGAATTCGAGATCATCTGGGCAAGGGAATGGGAGTCGGCATGGCGGATTACGACCTGGACGGCCGTCAGGATCTATTCGTCACGAATGATGCAGGTTACGAATTCCTTTTTCATAACCTCGGAAACAAATTTGAAGAGGTTGCCTTCGATGCTGGGGTAGCTCTTCCTGAGGATGGAAATTTTATTTCTGGTATGGGTCTCGACTTTCGTGACTTTAATAACGATGGCTATCCCGATATTTCCTATGTTGCATTGAATAACCAGACCTTCCCTATCTACGAAAATACTGGGAAGGGAGATTTCCATGAAGTAACAACGTCGAGTGGCATGCGAACCCTCAGCATGCCCATGGCGGGCTATGGTTCTGCTTTCTATGACTTCGATAACGATGGATGGAAGGATATTTTTGTAACTCGTGGACATGTTGAGTCCATGCCTGTCCCGGGTGCCGATATCGATGAGTACAACACGGTCTTCCATAACTCCGGTAAGAGCGGCAAATGGACTGCGCTCACGGCAGAGGCGGGACTGACAGCGTCGCCCGGGGCGCGCCATCGCGGATGTGCCTTTGGGGATCTCGATGGAGATGGCCGCGTTGATGTGGTCGCAACTGCGTTGAGCGCCGGTGCCGAGATCTGGATGAACCGGAGTAAAAATTCGAATCATTGGTTGGATGTTGCTTTGCGAGGGACCAAGAGCAATCGCGATGGCATAGTCGCGCGAATCAAGGGCGTGTCAAAGAGCGGGACGCAGTACAACCACATGACGACCAGCGTCTGTTACGCGTCGTCGAGCGATGGGCCCGTTCACTTCGGCCTTGGCCCGGACGCGCATGCGGACCTGGTTGAAATCACCTGGCCATCCGGAAGAATACAGGACTTCAAGAACGTAGATGCTGACCATATACTGGCGGCAGTCGAACCTTAGGTCTGACAAAGATTGCCGATTACTGCTGCACCGATGAAATGCCCAAAGCGGCACGAGCACACGCCCATGAAGAAGTACGCTGGAGCCTTCGTTTCTCGCGCTATTTGCACCTTGGCGATCTTCGGATGTGCTGGTCCGTTTCTCATCGCGCAACAAGGGGGCGCGCCCTCTCCACGTAGGGAACTACCTCCGGCACAGACGTACACTTTGACAACCACCGTCAATCGCGTGGTGCTGGATGTCGTGGTTACAGACGCGCACGGCAATCCAGTCCATGGTCTTAGTGTCGATGATTTCAAGGTGGCGGAGGATGGAATACCGCAGCGTGTGCTTTCATTCGACACCTGGAATTTCGACGGAGCGATGGATTACACTCCGTCCAAACTACCGTCATTGCCACAGAATACTTTTGTTGACCTTCCTCAATCGCCAGAGCGCGGCCCGCTCTATGTGATCCTCTACGATCTCGTTAACATTCCTAACGATGACCAGATATTTGCCCGTAAGCAACTGGTCAAATTCATCGAGAACATTCCTGTCGGAGCTCGTTTTGCCATCTTCGTTTCCTCTGACGGCGTGCACCTCGTTCAAGGATTTACTTCGAACCGGCAAGAACTCTTTGCAGCGATTGATCCGAAGAGTTCAAGGCCGCATGTTCCTGAAATTTTTCTGATGGGCATTAATTTCGGGCAGAATGATCCACTTGCGGCGGCTACGAGGTTGAATTTGATATCGGGATATCTTGCCGGGCTCCCGGGCCGGAAGAATCTCATCTGGATGGCGAGCTACTTTCCTTTGTCCCTGTTTCCGAGCGTGGATGACACGGAACAATATCGAGAAACAGTCAAGAAGACGCTCGATCTATTGGCGAGCAATCAAATCGCTGTCTATCCTGTCGACGTAAGCGGAGTGATTATGAATGAGGTGTATGCTCCGCCGGGAGCGGCCTCTGCGACGGTTGGCATTGCGACCGACGCTCGTGAAAATGGCATCACGCCTAACCTCCCAGTTTCTTCCAACCATGCATCAAAGGCATCGGGTGGCCCGGGGATCTCGCTGACGGAAGCAAACTACATGGTGCAGGACGCGATCGCGCAAGTTACAGGCGGGAAAGCGATCTATAGTTCGAACGACGTGGCGCAGTCCCTGGATAAGGTGACCGAAGACGGAGGCAGTTACTACACGCTGACCTACTCCTCGACGAACAAAAATTACAATGGAAAACTAAGGCACATCCATGTCGAACTGAGTGCCAAGGGCGATCACCTGTCGTACCGCCGTGCTTATTACGGGACAGATTTCGACGGGGCTGCCCATAAGGGACCGGGAGCCATAGACCATTTTGTGGAAGCATCTGACGGCGGGTTCTCCGCCGAGATGGAGCATGGAGCACCATCGGTTCATCAACTTATCTTTGCCGCCCATGTGCGTACCATGGGGGCACCGGTCATGGGCACTCATGAGCAGATGGCGGACCTTGCAAGCGAGACGACGTTTCTGAAGGTGGAGCACCGCGGAGGCCCCGTCAAGCAGCCGAAGTCCGTTCCGCTCCAAGTCTATGCGATCGACTATACGGTGATGGCGCATCAATTTCAGGATGCAGGAGGGACGGCTCCAGATATCGCGATAGCCGCTGCGTTCTATGACGCTGACGGACACCTTTTGAATGCATCCGCTAGCAAGATGCAGATAGGGAAGCCGGTCGCCTCAGCGACATTGGAGCCGCGGGATGCCTATCGGGTGGAGCAGCGACTGGATACACCCCTTGCAGCTAAATTCCTTCGCATCGCTGTTCGAGATGGTAAGACCAACAAGGCAGGCGCTATGGAGATTTCGTTGCCGCTAGCGCCAGAGAGCCAATCAACGCATTGACCTTGACGATTAGACTTCGTGAACTTCGGAGCAGGTCTACGCCGGTAGAATCAGCATGGATTTCTGGGTGATGCGCTGACCAGCAGGATACTTCGGGGCACGCACGTTGGTTTCGTTAGTGCACGGTCGTAAGCATCCTGCCGACGTTCGTCGTGGGACGGCGGTGGTGGTGGTGCTGTGGACGGTGGCGTCGGTTTGCCCGTTACAGTGAATGGCTCCATGAGCTCCACGCGTGTTCCATCCGGATCGTAAATGTTTACCTGGCGTTTGCCATTGATGCCCGTCGCAATGGTGAGAGGCTTGCCGTAGGTCTTGAACGCGGGGCGCGCCTCAAGAACGGCGACTGCCCTTGCGATATCGGGCTCAGCAAGCGCGATGTGATTCTTCGTTCCCCATTTATCTGGCGCTGGAAGGTTTCGATAGAGCATGAACTCAACGTAGTCGTCGCCATCGGGGACGCGCATGTTGATCCAACTCAGCTCGTTCGGATTCGCGCCACCGCGCCAGGTCTCCTGGAAGCCAAGCACCTTGCCATAGAAGTCGATTGACTTCTGGCTGTTTCCGACGAGAAAGCCAACGTGATAAATCGAGGCAGAGATGCGCGTGTCCGGCAGAGACTTTCCAGCGGCTTTTATCTCCATCCCGTCGGGGAGGCTCTGGACGAACTCGACCAGCATCCCATCAGGGTCCTTGATTTCGAAGGCATAGTCGCCCGTGCGCGTCTTGCCGCCGTTGCCGGGTTTGACGGGGATGCCCTGTGAGCGCAGATACGCGCGCATCTGCTCGGCGTTGTCGACCGTGAAGCAGATGTGGCTCATCCGATTCGGTGGAGTTGTTGGCGGCTCATTGAAGAGCTCCACATGCTGATGGTCGTTGATCTTGATGAAGGCGATGCGGACGTCGTCCGTGCCCGGCTTGTTCAGAGAATAAGGCTCATCGTACCCAAGGAAGTCATGCCAGAAGTAGATCGCCTTTGGGAGGTCGCTGACGAAATAGCCTACATGAGAGATGCCCGTGATGTGTGGGCGAGCGGGCGCTGCTTGTTGAGCTCGGGCGCTAACGGCCAGCACAACCGCAAGCAGGATGCTGCATCGTCGGAACTTGTTATCGATGTGTGATGGGCGCATGCAGATCTCGACTCTCTTCAGTCCGGACATGTCCACTCGCGCGGGGGAAGCAGCATCGGTGTCGATCGATCTATTGCGCGTAAGGTCCGTCGAGGGAAGCTTCTCACAATTGGGATAGCAGTATGAGGATTCGTTGCCTACTGGCCGAGGACTCCTAAACGGGTCAGGATAGACTCGACTTCAAACAATACTACGAAGGGTGCGCGCCTGGCACGTTAAAGCGTCTGTATCTTTGGATGCTGGGGTGTTCAGGAATGCTGCAGCCCGGGTCGCTGCCGGATGCCTGAACTAGCGGGCCATCCATCCGCCGTCGACGGTGAGGACGGTCCCGGTGACGTAGTCGCTGGCGGCCGAACTAAGGAAAAGTGCGGCACCAGCAAGATCCTGCGGTTGGCCCCAGCGAGCAGCAGGAATGCGCTCGAGGATCTGGCGGTTGCGTGTCTCGTCGGATTGCAGTGCTTCAGTGTTGGTGGTGGCGAAGTAGCCGGGGGCGATGGCGTTCACCTGGATACCCTTTGGCGCCCATTCGTTGGCTAGAGCCTTGGTCAGCTGGGCAACTCCGCCCTTCGAGGAAGCGTAGGCGGGAACTCGTATGCCCCCCTGGAAGCTCAGGAGGGAGGCGATGTTGACGATCTTTCCGGCTGATGACGATAGGCAGACATTGGGCTTGCGAGCGAAGATGTCGCGGGCTACTAGTTGGGAGAGCTGGAAGACGCTGGTGAGGTTGACCTGGAGAACGCGTTGCCAGTCTTCGAGGGTGGTGTCTTCAGCGGCAGCGCGGGAGATGGTGCCCGCGTTGTTGATGAGAATGTCGATTCGGCCGTAGCGTTTGTGTACCGCATTGAAGAGGCTTTCGGCACCCGTGGTGCTGGAGAGATCGGACTGGAAGGCGGTGGCTTTGTGGCCGATTGCGGCGGCGGTTTGATCAGCGGCGCGGCGATTGCCGTGGACAGCAATTTCGGCACCTGCCTGGGCTAGAGCAATCGCGATGGAGGCGCCGAGGCCGCTGGCAGCTCCGGTAACGAGGGCGACTTTGCCGTCGAGTCGGAAGAGATCGAGGATATTGTGGGTCGACATGAGGTCAACTCTACTTCGGTCAGAGCAGCAAATGCAAAGACTGGAACGTGGAGGTATCGTTAGATCAGGGTTCGAAGTCGAAAGGCAGTGACGGGATACCGATGGATTGCGTATGCTGTTGAACGACGGTGATGGAGGGAATGAAGATGCCATTGTTTGAAGCAGCAACGAATGTGATAAAGTACGCCATGCTTGCGGGAGCGAGGTCGTTGGCGGCGGGTCCGCAGACCGGAGCAGCAAAGCCACCGGCTCCGGAGTCGCCTGTAATCGAGACTCAGCCGGAGGTTTTGAATCTTGATTCATTGGCGGAACAGGGTAAGGCACTCCTGGAAAAAGCTAGAGCGGGTAGTGGCAGTGCGGGAATAACGCTGGCGAATTATAAGGGCCACTACACCATGCTGACCGCGCGCACCAAGAGCGGCGGAGGCGAGTTGCACAAGCACTTTGCGGATTTCCTCTTCGTGATCGATGGCGAGGGAACCGAGCTGACTGGTGGGACAATGGTTAACGCAAAGGAACTTCCGGGTGGCGAGGTTCACGGCACGGCTCTCGAGGGAGCTGTTCCGCACACGCTGCACAAGGGGGACGTGATCCATATCCCCGCAGGAACTCCTCATCAGGCGATTGAAGCGCCGGGTCAGACCATCACGATTTACGTCATCAAGGTGCAGGAGCCGGAAAGCAATTAATACAAGGAGCTGAGGATGAAGATTGTGCAGATGGCGGATGCGATTCGGTATCCGAGAATGACGACCGCTGAGTTGCGTGAGACGTTTCTGCTCGGGGGGCTATTTCGTGATGGAGAGATTGAGACCCGGTATGTCGATCTTGACCGCACGGTGATTGGCGGTGCTGTGCCGACGACCACGGCGCTCACGTTGGAGACGCATCACGAGTTGCGCGCGGATTATTTTCTGGAACGCCGTGAACTGGGCGTGCTGAACGTTGGCGGCACAGGTACGGTGACGGTCGATGGGCAAGAGTTTGAGTTGGGGAAACTGGATTGTCTGTATGTCGGGCGCGGAAGCAAGGCCGTAAGCTTTGCCAGCAACGACGCGAAGGCTCCGGCTGCCTTCTATCTGCTGAGCTATCCGGCGCACACGCAGTATCCGAACAAACTGGTTAAGTTCGCGGACTTGGAACCTGTGCATCTGGGATCAGAAGAGACCTGCAACAAGCGGTCGATTTACAAAGCGATTTTTTTGGACGGCATCCGCAGCTGCCAATTGGTCATGGGATTCACGCTGCTGGCGCCGGGATCGAACTGGAACACCATGCCGCCGCATACACATATGCGACGCAGCGAGGTTTATTTCTACTTCGATGTGGACTCATCGCAGCGCGTGCTGCACATGATGGGGCCAGCGGATGAGACACGGCATCTGATGATCAGCGATCGCGAAGTGGTTGTATCTCCGGGCTGGAGTATTCATGCAGGCGTTGGCACGAAGAGCTACGGATTCTGCTGGGGTATGGGCGGCGAGAACCAGCGTTATGACGATATGGATGTGGTAACGATTGCAGGGTTGAAGTGATGAGTGACTCTGCGGGGTTGACACTTCGTGCGGTGAAGGATTGCCGGTGGGACCTGCTCTCACTGGGTGAGGTGATGCTGCGTTTTGATCCGGGTGAAGGAAGGATTGTTGGTGCGCGGGATTTCCGGGTATGGGAGGGCGGCGGCGAGTATAACGTAGCCCGTGGGCTGCGCCGGTGTTTCGGATTGCGCACAACCGTTGCAACGGCGCTGGTGGATAACCAGGTAGGGAGACTGGTTGAGGACTTGATTCTTCAGGGCGGCGTAGACACGTCGCATATCCGTTGGATCGACTTCGATGGTGTCGGGAATGCAGCGCGGAATGGAATCTATTTTCTGGAGCGCGGCTTTGGGGTGCGCGGGGGCGTGGGGATGATGGACCGCGGGCATACGGCGGTCTCGCAACTGCGGCCAGGCGAGTTGGATTGGGACTCGACCTTTGCTGAGGGTGTGCGGTGGTTCCATACGGGCGGAGTGATGGCGGCGTTGAGTGCGGATTCGACGCTGGTGGTGCGTGAAGCGATGGAAGCTGCGAGACGTCATGGCGTGGTTGTGAGCTTCGACTGCAACTACCGGCCCAGCTTATGGAAAGCGCGTGGCGGGAGGCAGGGCTCCATCGCGGTGAATCGTGAATTGATGCCGTTGGTGGATGTGCTGTTTGGGCACGAGGGTGATCTTGCGGCGACGCTCGGCGAGGCATCGCACGGACCGGTGTGGCACACGCTGGACAGCTTCGGATCTATGGCTGAGCGGGTTGTGAAGGAGTTCGCGAATATTAAAGTAATCGCCAGCACGATGAGGCAGACGATCACCGCGAACAAAAACGGATGGAGTGCGTTCGGGTTTGCGGAGGGAAGAGCGCACGAGGGTTTGAAGTTTGATGAGTTGGAGATACTGGATCGCGTAGGAGGTGGAGACTCATTTGCTGCGGGACTGATTTATGGTTTGCTCGGAGGCAAAGGATTGCCGTGGGCATTGGATTGCGGTGTGGCGCACGGGGCTTTGGCGATGACGACAGCTGGGGACTCGTCAATGGTGACGTTGAGCGAAGTGGAGAAGCTAATGACAGGTGGAGGCGCCGGAACGGTTCGGTAGGAAAGATATTTGGACATTAGAAAAGGATCGGCGCAAAAGCATGTGCTGCTCGATTCATTGTGTTTGATGTTCAGACGATAGCATTTCAATTCTCACAACTCACGATCACTCCAAGGAGAAGCCACCCATGGCTAAGAAGCTTATCGGCAAGACCGCACTGATCACCGGAGCCAGCGCAGGCATTGGCTGGGCCACCGCACTCGCACTCGCGGAGGAAGGCGCCAACCTCGTCCTGACAGGCCGGCGCAAAGAGCGCCTCGATGAACTCGCAAAGCTCGCGCTTGCAAAGGGTGCATCTGCTGTCACCATCATTGCGGGGGACGCCCGCGAAGAGCAGGTCGCCAAGGATTGTGTTGCCGCCGCGCTCAAGTCGTACGGTTCACTCGACATCCTTATTAATAATGTTGGCATGGGTGTCTACAAAAACCTTGCGGACACCAGCGTCGACGATTACACCACCATGATCGACACAAACATTCGCACCACGTTCCTCTTCTCGCGCTATGCAGTGCCGCACATGATCGAGAGGGGGCAGGGAACTATCCTGATGATTTCGTCGATGGCCGGCGTGTATGGATTCGCCGGCGAAGCGGTCTACTGCGCCACGAAGTTTGCGCAAGTAGGCTTTGCCCAGGCCCTCGACAAGGAACTCCGTCCGAAGGGCATCAAGGTCGGCGTCATTTGTCCTGGAGGCGTCAAGACAGAGTTTGCGATTGGCACGGGCCGAACGGTTCAGGGAGTCGCGGAGAGCAGCATGCTCGAACCCGAAGACGTCGCACAGTCAGTGCTTCTTGCCTGCACTCAATCCGCTGGCTCACGCATCATCGAGATCCAGATGAGAACGATGGCGGAAGCGCTCGCCTAGGCAGGCGTCGCGTTCTACTGATGGTGCGTCGTACTGCCAGGTTTGCGAAGATGCAGAGGGCACTCTGATGAGGATATCCGGGATCACCGCGAGCCCTATGAATCGGCGGTTGTTCATGGCTGGAATGACCGGGGCTGCTGGATCGCTCGCGATTGATCGCGCATGGCCTGTAGCAATGGCCCGTGATGGCTTCGAGTTGGTAGCGAAGGTCGATCGCAAACGGATCCTGACCGCGGCGCAGCGCTATCTTGCAGTGGAACCGGTCACTGTTACAGCTAAGCGGAGCGATCGCAGCTCTGGTGGGCTCCATGATTATTATTCTGAGGGAGACTATTGGTGGCCGGATCCGACGAATCCAGGTGGCCAGTATATTCGGCGCGACGGATTTTCAAATCCTTCGAATTTCAATGATCATCGTGAAGCGTTGATCGGGCTGAGTGTGATGGCCCCAACGCTGGCTGCGGCGTGGCGATTGACTCTGGACAAGCGATACGCTGCCCATTTTGTGAAACACCTGCGCGCATGGTTCGTTGATCCTGCGACGAAGATGAATCCAAACCTCGAGTATGCCCAGGCGATTTTTGGCGTGAGCGCGGGACGCGGTATCGGTGTCATCGACACGCTGCACCTGGTGGAGGTCGTGCGAGCAGTCCGCGTGATGGAAGCTGCGGGCGGTATGAATGCGGCTGATGCGCAGCCGATCCGAACATGGTTCGCGGATTACGTGAATTGGATGGCGACTTCGAAGAATGGTAAGGATGAGGAGATGGCGAAGAATAATCACGGAACCTGCTGGGTGCTGCAGGTCGCGGAGTTCTCGCAATTTACGCATCGCGATGATCTGACTGCGCTCTGCCGCGAGAGTTTCAAGATGGTGATCGTCCCCGGCCAGATTTCCAAGGATGGAAGCCTGCCCCTCGAGTTGGCACGCACCAAACCTTACAGCTACAGCCTCTTCGATATGGATGTACTGAGCGGGATCTGCCAATCCCTGTCCACGCGTAACGACAATCTGTGGGAGTTCAAGGGAACAAATGGAGCAGGCGTCAGCGATGTGGTAGCGTTCCTGTTTCCTTATATTGCGGATAAATCGAAGTGGCCGTTCTCCAAGGACGTGGAGTATTTCAACGACCTACCGGCACGTCGCCCGAGCCTGCTGTTTGCGGGTGAAGCACTGCGGCGACCGGCATATCTGAGCGTCTGGAGACGGCTTGATGCAGATCCGGTGGTGCCGGAGATCATTCGCAATATGCCGATCAGGCAGCCGCTGCTTTGGGTGGATACTGTGCTGAGGACCTGAGTATTGCAGCGTCAATGTTTAGCTTTTGCAAGCAGGTTAAGTTCGGACCCTGCGAGCAGAAAGCCTCCGACACCGTAGACGTAACTTGCTGAGGGCTTGAAGCTGCCGGGTTGGCCGTCGATGGGTTGGATGGAGCCGAGACGCCCGTCCGCATACACATGGGTGAGGATTCCTGCCCAGGATCGCCGCACCACCGGTAGATACTGCTTGCGATCGAGTATGTGCTTCCGGATGCCATATGCGATCGCGTAGGTGAAGAAGGCAGAGCCGGAGATCTCAGGCAGATTGTAGGAAGCGGGATCAAGCAATCCGGAGCGCCATAGACCGTCGGGGCCTTGTATGGTGGCAACGGCGGCAGACATCTCGCGCAGCTGTTGAATGTACTTTGGGCGCATCGGATCGTTCGCCGGGAGGACCTCAAGAATTTTTACTAGAGCACCCATCACCCAGCCATTGCCGCGTGCCCAGAAGAGCTTGCGGCCGTTGGCTTGTTTGCTTGTGAGATAGCGGCTGTCACGGAAGTAAAGGTGTTCGGCGGGGTCGTAAAGATGCTGCGTGGTGATGGCCCATTCTCGATCCATGAAGTCGAGATACTTGCGATTACCCGTGGCGACATACATGCGTGCAAGTACGGGCGGCGCCATGAAGAGCGCATCGCACCACCACCACAAATCTTTGTCGGAATCGTCAGGCCGAGCGATGAGGCGGTCGAGAACCGCTTTGAGGTCCGCGATGCGTTCGGGTTTGCGCTCGGTCGGAGGGTCGGCGAGATAGAGATCGAGATAGGCTTGACCGAGTGCCATGTCGTCGGCATGGGGAAATCGGTCGTCCAAAAGTTTCCAGTGCTGCTGCTCAGCAAAATGCTGAACTGCGCTGCGATATCGCGAATCGCCGGTGGTCGCGGACGCTGCAAGTAGCCCGTCGTAGAGTGCTGCGAAGGTCCATTGCTGATTGAACCTCGGTTCGGCCGCACGGAGCTGCCAGTCGGCAACCTTCTTCATCGCTGCGTTAATTGCTGCAGGCTTCAGTTGATCCGACAGATCGCTCGCGAGCGGACCTGGATCATCGAGAGCATCGCCTACGGTGTTTCGATCGACGGGCGATTTTGTGTTCATCGCTGCTGCTTGTGGCTGTGCAATCGCGCGAGGCGGCGCTACGAGGCAGAGAGTAAAACCCAGGGCTGCGAAAATCCCGAGTCTAGTGGCGGTCGTCATGCTCGACTTCATTACAGGGAACCTTCATTCATGACCAACGCAACGGCACTGCGCAAACGGGCCGTACTGGCTTCCACGGAAGGGCGCAGCCTGGGTGGGCTAGGTAGTGAATTGTGCATCATTTCAGCTTCGATCTTGGCGCCGAAAAGATACCACGGATTTGTGATTTCACCGACCACGACAATCTCGGACGGCGCCAGCGCAGCGGCGATCATGCGCAACCCGCGGCCCAGGGACAAGGACATTTTCTCGATAGCCATCACGGCGGATGCATCGCCATTTTGCGCCAGGCGTACCAGGGCTTCGAAGGTCGTGGGAGTGGACTTGCCCGTGATCTCCTGGTAATACCGCAGGCCCGCGCGATTGGAAGCAAAACTCTCCCAGCAGCCTGTGCCGCCGCATGCGCATACAGGCCCGTCGCTTTCGATTTGGACGTGTCCGAACTCGCCAGCCATCCCATCTCTGCCGCGGAGAATGCGTCCATTGACGAAGATCCCGGCGCCGATTCCCTCGGACACGTTGACGACGACCAGGTCTTTCATGCCGTCGCTCTCTCCGAACCACACTTCGGCCAGCACACACGCGTTCGCCACGTTGTCCATTTTGACCCGCAACCCGGTCGCGCGTTGCAGCCTGGTTTGCAGCGTTAGTACGGGCCACTTAATTCTGGGCGTGAATACGGGATGTTCGGGGCTGGGCTCCGGGCGGCCAGGCACACTGATACCAATCCCATCAAACGAGCGGCTATTGCTTGCAAGAATTTTTTTCACCTCGCGGATGATCGTGCCGATGACCTTGCCTGGATCCTCTGGGAGGATCACCTTATTTTGCGCGATGATGGTGCCGCCCAGGTCGATAGCGGCGATCGTGATCTGTGACGGTTGAATGTCGAGTGCGACAACAGCACGCTGATGATTAAGATGCAGTGCGGTCGGACTTCTACCCCGCGGCAGGCGTACTGTCGAACCTTCAGAAATCCAACGCTCGCGGATCAGAGCTTCGACGATGAGGGAAATAGTACTTCGCTGCAGCCCGGAGAGTCGCGCCAAGTCGGCCCGGGAAAGCGGCTGGTGGATGCGAATCAGGTTGAAGACCAGATTGCGATTGATCTCCCGCGGCATCTTGTTCGATGCACTCTGGTGGCCGGTAAAGGTGAAGCGGGTAGAGGGGCTACGTGGCATATCTGATCTCGTTTAGGTTGACGGATGCTCAGCAGGCTTGTAAGCGCTCATAAGCGGCGTACGGCAGTCACTAGTGAACGCCTAAAGCAAAGAAGAACCAGATTCCTTGACAGTGAAACTTCTAAAAAGTTATACCATCTTGGTGGAACATTTGTACAAGCTTAGAACTATACTTCGAGAGATTATTTATCAAAGCTGCAAAGCATAGGAACTATGCGTTGTGGACGCCCACTTTCACTGAAGTAAGGGAAGCCAGGAAGGCTCAGGCAAATGAAGATGATGCAAACTCGCAGGAACTTCCTCAAGAGCGGTGCGGGCGCAGCGGCAGCCGCATGGCTACCGTCCACGACCATCAAGGCGATGACGGCAGTACTGCTTGGTAACAATCCAGAGACAGTGCTACGACTGTCCGACGGCTGGGAATACCTGCAGGGTTCTTTAGGTGGTGCGTGGGAGGTCTGGCATAGCCAGGAGACTGCGGTGTGGGAGTCCGTGGCCATGCCGCACAGCTTCAATGCATACGATGGCTGCGATCCAGATGTCCCGTACTACCGCGGACATGGTTGGTATCGGACTCACGTGCAGGTTCGAAATCCCTACGTTGGCGGTCGGACTCTCCTTCATTTTGAGGGAGCGGGGCAAACCGCGATGGTCTATGTAGGTGATCAGTTGGCGGGGCGGCACGTCGGCGGCTACGACGAGTTTGTGGTGGACATCACGGACCAACTCGCCACAGTTCCAGAGGCGTCCTCTGAAGTAGTATCGACGGCCGGACGGGCTTCCGCCAAGTCCGCAGCGACAGCGTTGAAGGGGGTACCGATCTCCGTGTTGTGCGATAACTCGCGCGATCTGGATCGAATTCCGAGCGACCTAAGTGATTTCAGTTTGTATGGCGGAATGTACCGTCACGTCAATCTCGTGTATGTACCAGCTGTGTCGTTGGAAAGCTTGCATATTCGAACGAAGTTGCCCTCCGCAAACTCGGATGCGCAGGTTGCCGTGCTTGGGAAAATGTATATTGCTTCTTCCGCTGCGTTATCCCACCCAGTGACCGTGTCCGTGGAGATATTCGACCCGAGTGGACTATGCATCCACAGGGCGAGCAGGTTGATCACGCCATTGGCTTCCGAGACAGAATTCGCATCCTTCGCGATCGGAAAGCCGCACCTCTGGAGTCCTCGCAATCCAGATTTATATAGATGTACCGTGACAGTCTCCGGGCAGGGCGGCGACTACGTTGCGCACGAAACCTTTGGGCTGAAGCATACGGAATTGGTCGAGCACGGCCCATTCAAACTCAATGGAGAACGGCTCCTGTTGCGCGGCACGCACCGGCACGAAGACCACGCAGGATATGCCAACGCGATGCCCGACGACTTGATTGAAGAGGAAATGAAGCTGATTAAATCTGTCGGTGCAAACTTCATCCGGCTCGGTCATTATCAGCAGTCGCGGCGGGTGCTGGAGCTATGCGATCAGTTGGGTATCCTGGTATGGGAAGAAGTCCCGTGGTGTCGCGGTGGCGTGGGCGATGAGACATTCAAGAACATGGTGCATGAGAAATTACGCAACATGATTGGGCAGCATTTCAATCATGTCAGCGTTCTCTTCTGGGGGCTGGGGAATGAAGACGATTGGCCAACGGAATATCCAGACCTGAATCAGGAGCACATTCGCAACTTCATGCAAGAGTTGAACGTGGCGGCACATGAACTGGATTCGTCCCGTTACACCTCCTTTCGCCGTTGCGATTTCGCGCGCGATATCCCCGACGCCTACTCTCCTTCTATTTGGGCAGGGTGGTATCGCGGAAGTTATACCGAGTATCAGCAAGCACTCGAAACTGAGCGTGAGCGCGTGAAGCACTTCATCCATATCGAGTGGGGGGCAGACAGCCACGCTGGACGACACTCTGAAAATCCTGACCGGGTCCTCGCCAAAATCGTAACGGGCAAGGGGACGGATGAGCGCGGCCTGGCTTATCTGGATGCGGGAGGAATAGCTCGGGTATCACGTGATGGCGATTGGTCAGAGACGTATGCTTGCAATCTCTTCGATTGGCACCTGAAGACGCAGGAGACTTTGCCGTGGCTGACGGGATCGGCGCAGTGGGTCTTCAAGGACTTTACGACACCACTGCGAGTAGAGAATCCTGTTCCGCGCGTGAATCAGAAGGGGCTCATCCAGCGCGATATGACGAAGAAGGAATCCTTCTATGTCTTCCAGTCTTATTGGACAGAGGAGCCGATGGTGCACCTCTATGGACATACCTGGCCGGTGCGGTGGGGCGAGGCGGGCGAGCAAAAAATGGTCAAGGTATATTCGAACTGCGAGACGGCTGAGCTCTTCGTCAATGGCGTTTCTGCAGGTGTGAAGAGACGTGACAGCCAGGATTTTCCAGCTGCAGGTCTGCGCTGGATGGTTCCGTTTGTTGCTGGGGAAAATACGCTGCGGGTGCTAGCCAGAAAGGGAGCATCAACGGTTGCCGATGAGATTGACTTTGCCTATCAGACTGATAAATGGGGCTCTCCCGCGGTGCTGCACTTGGGCGAGAAGGTGCGCGGAAAGAGGAATGGTGAGGAGACGGTTTTGCTTGAGGCCAAACTCTATGATGCGAATGGGGTGCTGTGCCTGGAGGCGAAGAATCCGGTGAGGTTCACCGTTGCGGGACGAGGTGTGTTGATCGATAACCTCGGCACTCCGCAGGGTTCGCGCGTGGTGCAACTGTGCAACGGGCGCGCGGAAATTACGATGAAACGAAACGGCGGTCAAAGTACGGTAGCTATCGTTGCGGAGGGCATTCCGACTGCAACCTGCTCGATCGTATAGGTCGAAGGGCGCTAAACAATTCACGCAATCGGCGACATTCTGGCCAGATCAATCACTTGGCGGAAGACCGCCCAGATAGTAGACGCTCAGACTGGGCGCGTTTTCTATCATTCGCTCCAGAGTCGCATTCGGAAAATGCCGTACATAGGGCGGAGCCCAACCAATCTGATCTCCGCTGATTTTAGTTGGCACCTCCTGCTTCACGCCGGCAGCTTTGACGAAAATTGTGGGATCCTCCAGGCCTGCTACGGACAAATTCACCAGTCGATGAAGCGCGCCATTCGCATGCGCGTAGAGGTCGAGGCCATTCGCTTCTCCGAACTCAGCCAATAGGACCAGAGGTGCGACCGCGTAAAGGTGATAATGAAGCGCCTTGCTGCCTCGTGCCATCTCAAGCGGAAGCGTTCCGTCGGGCTGTATCTGATTTACACCGTTGTCGTACGTTGATAATGCCCAATCGAAGTCACTGCGATTGTTTGCGGCCACTCCGATCGCTGCTACTTCGACGCCTGCCCAATAGAGATGATTGTTCTGCCTATCACCTTTGCCCGCTATCTTGCGAGCATCGTAATAGGCTTTGGTCTCTTCGCCAACACTAAGCAGCCATTTGGCGATCATGGCGTTTTGTTCCAGCGAGGCATCTCCCGCTCCCCGGACCTTCAGATCGGCAATGGCGACGGCGCCAACAACCCAACCCTGCACGTAATAAGCCTGACTGGAAGACATCTTTCCACTCAGCGACTTGTCCTGCGCCATCGTGACGATTCGCGTGATCGCACATTGTGCCGCTTGTCGCGAGCCTGAGGTGCGGTAATCATCGGCCGCCTTGACGATCGCAATGCCAACAGCTTTCACGCCGTCGCTCGACTTGCGGTAGGCTGCCTGCCTTACTGGGTCGATGAGGGAGTGAGTCGGGTCATCGAGCCTGTAAAACCCGTCGGTCACGAGGTCGGGCGCAAGGTGCGCAAGTGCAGGACAGGGATAGGCTGAATCATTTGACGTTACAGGCTTGCCATCCCACGGCGAGCGCAGGGGTCTCTTAGGAGCAGCAACTAGGGCAGGAACCGCTGCAGCACAGAGCAACGATAGAGCCCCGACTCTGAAGGGGCGGGAAGCCATTGCAACGATTGGGAGCTGCACTAACCTATTCATGCTGAGTCTCATTTGAATTGTCTAGATTCTTGATTTGAATTGTCTAGATTCTTGAAGGAGAGAGCCACCCGTGGGGGTGGCCCTTTCTGTGTAATGGTTATGAGTGGAAGGTTAGAAGAAGAAGCGCGCCGATGCCTGCATGGTGCGATTCGGTTGCGTGCCAGTGATTTTGCCGAAACCCGAAGAGGTAGCGAAGGTTGCTACGGTGCCCACCTCGGTTACCGACAACGAACCACTCGGTGACGTGAAGTTGGTGTGGTTGATGACGTTGAAGGCATCGACGCGGAACTGGAATTTCAGTCGTCGAAATATCTGGAAGTCTTTGGCGACCGAGGCGTCGACATCTACTTCGCCCGGAGCCCGATTCGAATCGCGTGAGACGTTGCCAAAGCCGGTTGCCACGATCTGTGTTCGAACGCCGCTGATGGTGTTGTAGACCGGTCCGGATGCCGTTAGCGGAAAGTTTGGATCGGTTGCGGAGTCGAAATATTGCAAGGAAGCCCCGTTGATAGTAGGTTTCGCCAGCTTCAGCAATTGAGGGTTTCCGTTCGGGCGCTGTGACGAGCCCGGAATCTCGTTGCTCTGTGTGATGTTGACAGGCAATCCGGTGTGACCGACGAAGACAGGCGAAATGTGCCAGTCGCGAAGCCACCACGGCCCCGGTGTTGTATAGATGACAGCGACATTCAAAACATGAGTCGCATCGATGTTGCTAGGTGCGACGTCTTCGATGCGGTAGGGGCTATCGACAGGGTATTGTGAGTTCGCCGTTCCATTAGGAGCGGAGAAGTTGTAGATGCTGCTACCGTCATCCATGCTCTTGGAATAGGTGTAGTTGGAGAGCACTGCGAGCCGAGTATTGAAGTCGCGGCGAACTGTTACCTGCAACCCGTTGTAGTTGGAGTGTCCAATATTGTCGTTCACCGTGAACGATTTGAGATTGGGGAACTCCAATGAATTTTGAGTTGCGAGGCTGCTATTTGCGAGGGTCACCGCGGGTACGGAGGCGAATGGAACCTGGTTCTCGTTGATATTATAGGAGAGGTGGAGGGCATGGTTGCCGACGTAGTTGACCTCCAATGTAAGGGCAAGGGGCAAGGGGCAACTGGCGCTCGAAGCCGAGGTCCCACTGCTGCACCATCGGCATGTGCTGTTGATCATTGAACGAAATTTGCGGGGAGTAGGGATTGCTTGCTGAACTACTGGCCAGAGAAGCCCCGGGGTCCTGTAGATTGGGCGGAGCCGCGAGCGGGAGGCCCTGCGAAAGAGCGAATGGCTGAGCGACGGCCGTTCCAAGGTTGTTGAAGCTGATGGTGTTGTCAAACCCAGGATAGGCGAGTTGCCCTCCAAGGTTCTGAAAGATGGTTCCGTAGAAGGTACCGAACGCCGCGCGGATCACCGTCTTACGGTCAACGCTGTAGGCCAACCCAATGCGCGGCGAAATGTTCTCCTTCGGCGTAACAATGTTGAGTGATCTTGACGCATTGATGTTCGCAGCCAGCAAGAGCCCCGTGGCAGGGTCGATACGACTGTAAATGTTGTTGGCGATGGTGAGCGGTGCCTCAAACTCGTAACGGATTCCGAGGTTGAGAGTCAGCTTCGGAGTCACTCTCCAGTCATCCTGGGCAAAGACGCCGAGGTTATAGTTGCGCCGCCCGGTCTCCGGCTGAGGTTGCTCATAGGAGGCCGTCTTGATTGTGCCGAGGAGGAAATCGGCAATGCCGGTGTTTGCGTTGCCCGACGCACCATGGTTTGTGATTTCGCCATTGAACTGAATCAGGCCTTCCGGGCTGGTGGCTGGATTATAGGAGTTGAACTCGTTCTTGCGAAGTGAAGCGCCAAACTTGAACGTATGCGGACCGACCGTCTTCGTGATGGTGCCGAAAGGCGTGTAGGTGTTGGTGATATTCACTTGGTCCGTGTTGGTATCGGAACCAATGTTGCTGATGCCGGGGTTCGTAAGTTCGGGCATTTGATTCAAGGGCAGCGACGCAATCCCTATTGTCTGGGCCACATTCCCAACGGCACCCGGGGGATTGCGAAGCACGACGTTACGGAAGAAGCCCATGTTCAAATCCATGACGAGAGTCGACGTCCATGTACGCGTGTAATCAACCGAGGAAATCCATGCGTTGTTGCAGGTGCAATCCCATGTTGTATCGAGCAATTGACTGTTGTAGTAGACCGGGTTTGGCGTCGATGTGGTGAAGCGGTAGACGTTGAGGCTTAGCCTGTCCTTCGGTGTGACGACTTCATCAACGCGAGCGACGAATTTGACAACGTGGCCCGTAAGGTTTTGCAGCGACGTCCAGTTGCCGGTATAGCGGTTGTTCACGGGGTCATAGACGCCAACTGTGTTGGGAAGAGGCAGCAGGGCAAGAATCTTCGCCGCTGCTGGATCGATGGGCCCGATCTGGTTGCCAGTAAACGCGGGGGAGGATTTCCCGGTTGGCTGGTAAATGGTCTGCGGTTTCCGGGCTTTGCCGTTGGCATCGAAAGGCGCTGAGGCATTGGATAGGTCACCTGTTCGCTGAGCGGCAGTAGGGACAGTTTCCGTGGCAAGCGTCGAACTGGGCGAGATGGTGCGGTCGTAGTTGACGAAGAAGAAGGTCTTATCGTGCCCGTTATATAGGTGAGGAATCCGGACTGGGCCGCCGATGGAACCACCCTCCTGGAAAAATCTGTCGCGATTGCGCGGCGTAACGGCTCCGGTGGTCGCGTTGATGGTGTCCTTATGAAAATACTGGTTGGCATCGAGTGCTTCATTGCGCAAGAGGAAGTAAAGATTACCGTGATAAGCGTTCGCGCCGGAGATGGTATTCACCGAGATCACGGCGCCTGAGGTGCGGCCATACTCGGCCGGCGCATTCGTGGTGATGACGCGGAAGGAGTCCACCCCGTCCGGCGATGGCAGCGTGGCCGGTGTTCCGGTCGAAGCAACGATCGTCGAAACGCCGTTCAATAAAACTTCGGTGTTCAACGTGCGGCTGCCGTTGATGGAGAGTTGCGACGTGCTGGGCTGATCGCCGGCTCCGCCATGCACGACGCCGGGAATAAACGTAAGCAGGTTTTCCGTTGCGCGTTGCTGCAGGGGAAGATTTTGGACATCCTGCGGGGAGATCAGCGTGGAAACATCTGACGTGCTGCGATCCAGTTCTTCGCCTTTGGCCTCAACCGTGACCGTCTCCGAGGTCTGCCCTAACTGCATATTGACGTTCACCGACGCAACCTGTGCAACGGTCGCGAGGAGGTTGTCGATAACTGCCTGCTTTAGGCCCGGGGAGGTGACTGTGACTTTGTACGTGCCCGGAATTACCTGTGGCGCGACGAAGGTGCCGGCCGAGTCAGTCTGGCCGTTGAATACGGTCACTCCTGTTTCTTTATTCACGATGAGAACTTGAGCATTGGGGACGAGTGCTCCAGAAGGATCGAGTACCTGGCCGCGGATGGTTGCATTGGCATTCTGGGCGTGTGCCATGCCGGAACCAGGAATGAAGCCAGGCAAACAAAAGCAGAGTGCGATCACTAATGAGAGCGTGGTTCGTGGAATCCAGGCAAATCCGTGGCGTCGATGCATTCTCTGCTCTCCGTCTTGATGAAGCATCAATAGCAGGGAAGCTACCGACGCACTTGTGATTTTTCTCGTCGCGATAAGAACTGTGGAGACCAAAACACGCAGCGATGCGAAATTGTGGGAACTCAGGTTCCTCATATTTATTTGAAAAACTCTCTTCGGTTGATAGATCTTCATAGGTACGCCTCCTTGTAGGTACTGCTAATTGCCCTGATTCTTTGAAGCTGGTGCGTTACTAAGTTGCAAGTTCGAACAAACGATTGTCAAGGACTTATTGCGTCGGCTTGAACTATAGATCGGATTTGCGATTGTGGCTGAAGCAGACGCCGGGGACTTTCGTTGTTCGTCAGCCGCAAAAATGATAGCTGATCGTAGCGGCCTGTCCGCGCCTTTGCGATTAAGGAAACAATATATAACTTATGAAATATAAGGAGATAGTAGTCAATGCTCCATTGCGCATGAACACTTTGTTCATGCGATAACTGGTGGTGCCGCCACTGTCCAATCCGGCGCCTTAGAATCCCGAAGCAATGGAATCGGACGATGGGCCTCCAGGATGCGAGGCTTGCGCATTTCTGGTTTCGATCTCCTGATGGGTTGACGTTCATCTCAACTACGAACTAAAACGATATTGCTTACCGCAGGATGCCTTTGGGCATGGGGAAACGTCCGCCACAAGGTGACTCGAGCATGTTGCCTGGCATAAATACTCCGATGCCAAACGCAAAAGAGAAGGTGGACGAGTAAGGAGGGGTGACCACTCGAGGCAAGAGAGTTGCATGTCGCTTGAGTCGTGGCGTGTGGCATTTAGCCAGGACCGTTGGGGCGCTCTCTGCGATGGCGCAATCGCGGATGATTCCGCAGGCCTCGCAGAGTAGTACGAGCGCGCTTGCCACGCCTGATGCAGCCTATGAGTATGGAATCTCGACTAGCGGAATCGTACGACCAACCCGGTGCTGAAGCTGAGGACGCTGGCATTAGGGATGGGAGTAGGTGAACCAAAGAGGTTGCTGTTGATCGTGGTCACAGAGCCATAACCCACCTCGAGGATTCGCCAATCGAGATGCTTCTTGAGGGGCTTATCGACGCCCACGTAGAGGCCATACTGGAGCTTCGAAATGCTGATTGGGCTGAGCGGGGCTTTGGTTGTGCCCACGCCTATCGAGAGTTGCGCATACGGCTTCAGGTTATAGGCCATCGGCTTGGTTTGAAACCGCGGGCCTACCAGAAAGCTCTTAAATGACGCGGTGGAATAGCGCTGGATGGTTTCCCGCGCATCGAGGCTGATGTCCGACTTCGGATAGTGGGCAAACTCGTAGTAGCCACCGAAGTCAACGCCACCAAAAATCTTGGATGTCCCGCCTTCGCCGAGAAAGGCGAATGGCCCAGTATCGGGGGTACTATTGCTCACGCGGCTGACGACGGGGTTCAGGTAAAGGCCGATCTGGGCGTTAGCGGCAATGGTCGTAAGGGCCAATGCGAGAGCTGGAACAAGAAACCGCAATTTCATCGAGTAAC
>VFSW01003387.1_pt1 | contig 23939 bp, 20 predicted proteins | sample 5358111 | NCBI WGS metagenome assembly VFSW01 (sample SAMN11554181, study PRJNA540505) | mine drainage metagenome | isolation source: sediment from site ElyBrook_90M | place: USA: Ely Copper Mine, Vershire, VT | collected 2017
CCCCCGGCTCCCGCGGCCCCTTGCCCGCGGGCCCCCCCCCCCCCGGGGGGGGGGGGCCCGGGGGGGCCCCCACGACGGCGCAGCCCGGCAAGTCGAGCGGCGGTGTCGCGTCGGCAAACATACGCAAGGCGAGCGGCTTCGGCGCCTGATGCGCGGCGCCCGGACAGACAGATGACGGACATCAGCTCCCAGACCCTGCATATCGTCGCGAAGGAACTCTCGGTGACGCTGGCCGATGCGCGCGCCGCACTCGAAGCGTACGCCGAGCGCACCGATCAAGGCGAGATGCTCGGCAGATGCGCCGAGCAGCTGCACCTCGCCCATGGAGTCCTGCGGCTGGTGGAAGTGTATGGGGCGGCGCTGCTCGCCGAGGAGATGGAGCACGTCAGCCGCTACCTGCTCGAGTCGGTCGAGGACGAAAAACGCCAGTCGGACGGACTCGATGCGCTGATGCGGGCGATGGTGCAACTGCCGACCTACCTGGAACGTGTGCTCTCGGGTGGGCGCGACCTGGCGCTCGTGTTGCTGCCGCTTTTGAACGATTTGCGTTCGGTCCGCGGCAGTCCGCTGCTGTCGGAAGGCACGCTGCTGTTGCTGAATCTAAAGTCGAATCAGACCCCTCAGCCGCAACAAAGCGTCCAAGGTCAGGCCTCCACGGCGCTGTGGGCGCGGCGGCTGCGGCCGCGTTTCCAGGTCGGCCTCCTCGGGCTGATCCGCGGCGAGCGCACCGAGCAGAATCTGGAGATCATGGCCAAGGTTGCCGAGAAGCTCGAACAGGTCGCGACGACCCAGCCGGTATTCCAGTTCTGGTGGGTGACCGGCGCGATACTCGAGGCGCTGCTCGCCAACGGCCTCGAGACGAGCGCCACGCTCAAGCGGCTGCTGGGCCAGGCGGATCGACAGATCAAGGTGCTGTACGAGCATGGCGAGGCACGCTTCGGCGAGAATCCTCCGATCGACCTTCTGAACAACCTGCTCTACTACGTGGCGCGCTCTTCGGTGGGCGGCGGGCGCATCGGCGCGGTGCGCGTTTCGTTCAAACTGGCCGAGTTGCTGCCCGTCGACGATTCGGTCGAACAGGAGCGTGAAAGCCTCTCGGCGCCCAGCGTGAAACTGATGCGCACCGTGGGCGCCGCCATCAAGGAGGATCTGGCCAGGGTCAAGGATGTGCTCGACATCTTCGTGCGCCGCGGCGGCGGCCGCAGCGAGGAGTTGGCGCCGCAACTGGATCTGCTGAAGAAGATCAGCGACACGCTCGGCGTGCTCGGGCTCGGCGGCCTGCGCCAAAGCGTCCAGCAGGAAATCGCCGATCTGAACGCCCTGCTCGCTACCGGTCATCCGCCGGCCGAGGATGCGTTGCTCAAGGTCGCGAGCGCCCTGCTGTCTGTCGAGGACGGCCTCGATGAACAACTCGTGCGGTTGATTCTGCCCACCAAGGCGGGCGGCGCGGATGCTGAATCCGGCGACACGGAGTTTCGTCTGGTCAGCGAGGCGGTGCTGCGTGAATGCAGCGTCAACCTCGCGCGCATCAAGGAGGCCATCTCCGTTGCCGTGCAGAAGTCCGGCGACGCCTCGCCGCAGGGGCTCGATAATGTGCCGCAGCTGCTTCGCGGGATCACCGCGGGCCTGCTGATGCTCGGCAAAGGCAGGGCGGCCGAATTGATGGACGCGATCGCTGTGCATGTGCGCGCGCTCGTCGAGCCGGGCGCGGTGTCCGTCGATCCGCAGCGCCTCGAGCGCATCGCCGATGCGATCGTCAGCATCGAATACTACATGGAGACGATCCAGAGCGGCCGCACCGATCCTTGGTACATGCTCGACAACGCCGACACCTGCCTGAAGGCGCTGGCGGAGGACCGCGTGCAGCGCCTGCCGTCGGTCGATGCGGGCGGGATGGATGCCGCGGCCGCGACCATCAAGATCGACGCGCCGGACACCGTTGCGCTCGCCCCCGTCGCGCAGCCACCGGTCACCGCACCGCCATCGGCACCGGCGGCGTTGGACGAACGGCTCGATCCGCAGCTCGTCGAGCTGTTCATCGAGGAGGCGAAGGAGGAGATCGACTCGATCGGCCGCACGTTCCCGCTGTGGGAACAGAATCCGATGGAAATCGATTCGCTGTCGACGATGCGGCGCAGCTTCCACACCTTGAAGGGCAGTGGCCGGATGGTCGGGGCGCGCCTGATCGCCGATCTGGCGTGGTCGATCGAGAACTTGCTCAATCGGATCATCGACAAGACGCTGAGCCGTACGCCGGCGATCGTATCGGCGATTCGCGCCTCCGTCACCGCCCTGCCGCAGCTCGTCGAGCAACTCGAAACCGGGCGACCGGCGGCGGTCGATGTGGAGCAGATTGTCGCTCGCGCCCATGCGTGCGCGGGTGCGTCCGATGACGCGGGTGCCGCGCCGCCGGGCGCTCCCCCCGCCGCAGCCGAGGCGCGAGCGACCCCATTGCCGGCGTCGACCGAACCGAGCGGGCTGCCTGAAGACGGCGGCCTCGAGCCGGTTCCCGGCGAGGCGGTCGACGCGGCGCGGTCGCCGGCGTCGATGGATCCGACCTTGCATGACATCTACAGCATGGAGACGGCGACTCATCTCGGCGTGATTCGCGAGTATCTTCAGAAGCGCGAGGGACGTCTTGCGCCGCACGATTTGCCGGAGGGCGTCTATCGGGCCGTGCACACGCTGTGCGGCAGCTCGAAGATGGCGGAGGCGCGTCACGGAATCCGCATCACCGAGCCGCTCAATCGCTATCTGCGCAAAGCCTATGAAAATGGCAGCGGCCTGCCGGACAGCGGACTCGTCGTGCTCGCCGAGGCGGTTGCAGCGATCGAGAACGTGGTCGCGCACATCGATGAATCGACCGTGTTCTTTGCCGAACAACCCCGCCTGCTCGAACGCATTCAGGAACTCGAACAGGCGCTCGACGCAGAGATCGCGAAGGCCGAGGAGCACGCCGGTGCGTCACAGTTCCTGAGTGCACCGCTCGAGGCCGGCGATGAGGCGCACGAGTTACTTGAACCGGCCGCGCCCGCACCGGCCGCGCCCGCACCGGTGGACGATGCCGATGCAGTCGATCGCGAAATCGCCAACATCTACAGCGAGGAGGCGACCGAGCTGCTCGAGAGCGCGCAAGCCTCGCTCGGAGCGTGGAACGGCGACCGGCGTAACAAGGCACCGGTCGCGGAATTACAGCGCCAGCTGCATACCCTGAAGGGCGGGGCGCGCATGGCCGGGATCACGGCCATGGGTGATCTGAGCCACGAGCTCGAGACGCTGGTGATCCAGATCGACGGCGGCTTCGTCGCCGCCACCGATCTTGCCCATACGGTTTTGCAGGCGAGTCTGGACGAACTGGCGCGCATGCGCGACCTGGTCGGCGCCGGCGCCTGGCCATCGCCGGCGAGCGCGCTGATTGCACGGATTAGATCGCTTGCCGACCCGCGTGCCGAGGTTCCGTCCGCGGCCGCTCCCGGCGGCGCGGGTCCGGTCGATGAGCGCACCGCCGTCCCCGCGCCGGGCGCAGCGCCCTTCCCGGCGCAGCCGGCGGCGAGCGCGGCAGCCGAGGAGGTGGCGTCGTCCCTAGCCGCCGAGCACGAGGCGCCGGCGGTGTCCGCCGAATTCGGCACCACCAGCCCGGAACTGCCGGGCACACCGGTGCTGCCGGGACGGGAGTCCGGGCCCGTCGAGCGGGCGGAGATGGCGCGGGTCGACGCGGATCTGCTCGACACGATGCTGAACAATGCGGGCGAAGTAAGCATATTTCGCGCCCGCCTCGACCAGCAGATCAACTCCATCGACTTCAACCTCGCGGAACTTGCCCGCACGGTGACCCGATTGAAGGAGCAACTGCGCGCTCTGGAAATCGAAACCGAGGCGCAAATCCTGAATCGCCACGAGGACGCGCAACCACGCCGGGCCGATTTCGACCCTCTGGAGCTGGATCGTTATTCCTCGCTGCAACAATACTCGCGCGCGCTCGCGGAGACCTCGAACGACGTCGCCAGCATCCAGGGGCTTCTCGAGACACTGACGCGTGAGGCGCAGAACTTGTCGACGCAACAGGCCCGCGTGATCACCGAGCTGCAGAACAGCCTGATGCGCACCCGCATGGTGCCCTTCCAACGGCATGTGCAGCGGCTGACGCGGCTGGTGCGCCAGGCGGCACACGACACCGGCAAGCGGGCTGAATTGGCCGTCAATGGCGCCGCCGCGGAGCTCGACCGGCAGATGCTCGAGCGCATGGTGCCGCCGCTCGAGCACATGCTGCGTAACGCGATCGTGCACGGCATCGAGGCGCCGGAGCGCAGGGTCGCGCTCGGCAAGCCCGAAGTGGGTCGTATCTCGGTGAGCCTCGAGCGCGATGGCGCCGAGATCGTCATCGTCGTCGCCGACGATGGCGCCGGTATCGACGTGCAGCTGATCCGTGAGAAGGCGATAGCGCTCGGCCTCGCCGATCCGCAGGCGAAACTGACCGACGAGGAGGCGACTCAGCTGATACTGGAACCGGGTTTCAGCACCGCCGGCCGGGTGACCCAGGCGGCCGGTCGAGGGGTCGGCATGGATGTCGTCGCGACCGAAGTGAAGAAGCTCGGCGGTGGCCTGTTCATCGAGTCGAGTTTGGGCGCAGGTTCGCGTTTCACGATACGCCTGCCGTTCACGCTCGCGATCAGCCAGGCATTGATCGTGCGCGTCGCGGACGAAGTCTACGCATTGCCGCTGGCGACGGTCGAGGGTGTCGTGCGGCTGCCGCGCAGCATCGTCGCCCGACATCTCGGGCGCGATGGGCCGCCGTTCGAGTATGGCGGTCAGAAATACCGGTTCCAGCATCTGGGTGCCTTCGTCGGCCTTGGCGAGGGGCAGCTGCCGGAGGCGGACGTGTCGCTGTCGGTGGTTCTCATTCGCGCCGGCGAGCATTCGACCGCGCTCGTGACCGACGAACTCGTCGGTAGCCGGGAGATCGTCGTCAAGTCTCTGGGGCCGCAGATTTCCGCGATCCGCGGCATCGCCGGCGCGACGATCCTCGGCGACGGTCGGGTCGTGATCATCCTCGACATGGGATCCCTGGTGCGTTCCGAGTGGCGTTCGCGTCCGAGTGAAACCCCGCTGCTCGATCAGCGCGACCGGCGCACCGTCGCCCTGGTGGTCGACGACTCGATCACCGTGCGACGGGTGACGCAGCGGCTGCTCGAGCGTAACGGCATGCGCGTGGTGACTGCGAAGGATGGCGTCGAGGCGGTCTCGATCCTGCAGGACCTGAAACCCGACGTGATATTGCTGGACATCGAGATGCCGCGCATGGACGGCTACGAAGTCGCCGCGCACGTACGCGGCGATCCGCGCCTGCGCGACGTGCCGATCGTGATGATCACCTCTCGCGTCAGCGAGAAACACCGTGCGCGCGCCATCGAACTCGGTGTCGACGATTACCTCGGCAAGCCCTACCAGGAGACCCAGTTGCTCGATGCGATCGAGCCGCTCGTGAACCGTCGTAGCGCGGTCGGGCAATGACGGGGAGGCTGCCGCGTGTCGGACCTGCGTGACGAACTGTACAGCTTGTTGGTGCCGCTGGTGGGCGAACGCCTGATCGTGCCGCGCGCGTGTGTCGCCGAGGTCATCGGCTACCAGACGCTCGCGCAGATGACCAACGCCCCGCCCTGGTACCTGGGTCTCGTGTCGTGGAACGGCTCGAACCTGCCGGTGGTTTCGTTCGAGGGTGCGCTCGGCCAGTCGCTGCCCAACATCTCCGGGCGCACGCGTATCGTCGTTTTCCACGCCCATGACGACAAGCTGCCGGTCGATTATTTCGGCATCTTGACGCAGGGCTTTCCCCAATTGGTGCGTGTGAACGCCGACGTGATCCGCCCCGATCCTTCGCGCAGTTTTGCCGAGAGATCGCCCGTCATCTGCCAGGTGCGCATGGTCAATGAGACGCCGTTGGTGCCCGATCTGCAGCGGCTCGAACAGATGATCGCCGAGGAAACCTCGGTGCTCGGCTGAGTTCGGACCCCGGATCGAGTCCGGGCGCGGTCGCTATCGGTCCTGTCGGGCCCCGTGCAGGTCGCCGAACCGGGATTGCAGCCAGACGAGCGCCGCGACCGCGGCGGTATCCGCGCGCAGTATGCGCGGTCCCAGGCGCAGGCCGCGATAGCCCGCGGCCCGCAACGCATCGATCTCGTCGGGGGCGAATCCGCCCTCCGGGCCGATCGCGAATTGCTGTGAAACCGGCGCCGTGCCGGCTGGTGCCGGATCATCGGCATCCGGGTCGAAGACGAGGCGCTCGCCCGTGTGTGGATCCGCGCCGAGGAAATCCGCGAGCGTCAGCGGTGTCTCGATGGTCGGCAGCCGGTTTCGTCCGCACTGCTCGCAGGCGCTTGCGGCGACCGCGCGCCAATGTGCCGCCTTCGACTCCGCCTGCCTGCCGGAGAACTTGACGACGCTGCGTTCGCTCAGCAGCGGCACGATCCTGTGGACACCGAGTTCGGTCGCCTTCTGAACGATCCAGTCCATCCGGTCGCCGCGGGCAATGCATTGCAACAGCGTCAGTGCGATCGGCGACTCCCGGTCGACGGGCCGCGAATCACCGACAGAAATCGCAACGCGTGTGCCGCTGACCGACTCGATGCGTGCGGCGTATTCGCGCCCGTCACCGTTGAACAGCACGAGGGAGTCACCGCTGCGGGCGCGCAGCACCCGCGCGACGTGCGCCGCGGGCGCGGCCGGCAGTTCCATCCGGTCCCCCGTCCTGAGCGCGGTCGCGACGTACGCGCGCGTCAGTCGCATGTCGCGAGTTCGATGCCTTCGGCGGCGGTGTCGACGATCAGATCCATCTGCGCCTCGTCGACGACATAGGGCGGCATGAAGTAGACGACGTCGCCGATCGGCCGTAGCAGCACGCCGCGGCCGAGCGCGTGGCGGTGGACGCGCCGGCCGCGACGCTCCTGCCAGGGGTAGGCTTCGCGCGTTGCCTTGATCCGGGCGAGTTCGACGGCGACGATCATGCCGCACTGCCGGACCTCGGCGACGTGCGGATGCGCCTCGAGTTCACGTGCCCGGCGCCCGAGGTGCGCGGCCTTCACGCGGTTTACGGCGATCGTGTTCTCCTCGGCGAATATGTCGAGCGTCGCGAGCGCGACACGGCAGGCGAGCGGGTTCGCGGTGTAGCTGTGCGAATGCAGGAAGGCGCGCAACGCGGTGTACTCGTCGTAGAAGGCATCGTAGACTTCGTCGTTCGTCATCACCACCGACAGCGGTAGAAAGCCGCCCGTCAAGCCCTTCGACAGGCACAGGAAATCGGGTGTCACCGCCGCCTGTTCGCACGCGAACATCGTGCCCGTGCGGCCGAAGCCGACGGCGATCTCGTCGGCGATCAGATGGACCCGATGCCGATCGCAGGCCTCGCGCAGCCGCGCCAGGTACACCGGGTGGTACATGCGCATGCCGCCGGCGCATTGCACCAGCGGCTCGACGATCACCGCGGCGACCTCGCCGGCATGCTGCTCGAGGAGCCGCTCCATGAGCTCGAACTTGCGCAGCGAGTGCGCCTCCCAGGACTCGCCTGGCTCGCGCCGGTAACAGTCGGGCGAGGGCGCCGTGATCACGTCCATCAACAGCGGGCGATACAATGCCTTGTACAGATCGACATCGCCGACCGCGAGGGCGCCGAGTGTTTCTCCGTGGTAGCCGTTGGCGAGCGCGATGAAACGCGTCTTGCGTGAATCGCCGCGGTTGCGCCAGTAGTGGAAGCTCATCTTCAGCGCGACCTCGACCGCGGCCGAGCCGTTGTCGGCGAAGAAGCAGCGCGTGAGTCCGCGCGGCACGATCGTCGTCAACCGCTCCGCGAGGCGCACGGCCGGTTCATGCGTGAAGCCGGCGAAGATCACGTGTTCGAGCGTCGCGGCCTGGTCGGCGAGCGCCGCGGCGATTCGCGGGTTGGCGTGGCCGAACAAATTCACCCACCAGGAGCTGATCGCGTCGAGGTAGCGCTTGCCGTCGAAATCTTCGAGCCACACTCCGGAGCCACGGCGGATCGGGATCGGCGGCAGCGATTCGTGATCCTTCATCTGCGTGCAGGGATGCCAGACCCGCCGCAAATCGCGCGTGGCCAGGTCCGCCGGGTTGTTCGGGTCGGCATTCATGGGCCGGCGCATTTTCGCATATGCTTGTCGAAGAGCAACGAGGATCGTGGTCGATGATGCGTCTGCCGAGCTTCGAAGTCGATGCGGGTACCGGCCTGATGCGCGGCGTGCGCCGGGTGGATTCGCCGAATTTCGACGCGCGTCCCGCGGGCATGGCGGTCGATCTGCTGGTCGTGCACGGCATCAGTCTGCCGCCCGGCGCCTTTGGCGGGCCGTGGATCGATCGGCTGTTCACGAACTCGCTGCCGGCGGGCGAACACCCGTATTTCGCCGAGGTGCGGGCGCTGCGGGTGTCGGCGCATCTGTTGATCCGGCGCGACGGGGAAGTCACGCAGTACGTGAAATTCACCGACCGCGCATGGCATGCCGGCGAATCCCGTCATCTCGGCCGGACAGCGTGCAACGATTTCTCGATCGGCATCGAACTAGAGGGTGCCGACCGTGAACCGTACGAGGATGTTCAATACCGCGTTCTCGCCCAGGTGGTCGCGGCGCTGTGCGCCGCGTATCCGGAACTCTCACCGGAGCGCCTGGTGGGCCACAGTGACATCGCGCCGGGGCGAAAAACCGATCCGGGGCCCGCATTCGACTGGCCGCGCGCGCGCAAGCTCGCCGCATTGGCCGTCGCAGCGGCGCGCAATCAGTCCCGCGGTTGAGGCGCGACAGTCGGCGCATCGCGGCGCCAGAGGACTTCGCCGCCGTTCTCATGGCGTGCGAGCATGCGCGCCACGACGAAAAGCAGGTCGGATAGCCGGTTCAAGTAAATCAGGGCCTCGGGAGCGACGTCTTCCGTGCGTGCAAGCAACCAGCCACGCCGTTCCGCGCGTCGGCAGACCGTGCGGGCCAGGTGGCAGGCGGCCGTGGCCGCTCCCCCTCCGGGCAGAATGAACTCTTTGAGAGGCGGCAGTGTCGCGTTGAACGCATCGAGTTGCGATTCCAGGCGACTGACGTGCGCGGCGCTGATCACGCGATGCCCCGGGATGCACAACTCGGCCCCCAAATCGAACAGATCGTGCTGCACTCCGGTGAGGCAGCGGCGCACCGGCTCGGGAAGGTCCGCAACCGCGAGTACCATGCCGAGCGCGCTGTTGGCCTCATCAACCGTTCCATAGGCCTCTACCCGGGCATGTTCCTTGGGTACTCGCGTGCCATCGCCGAGGGCCGTGGTTCCCTCATCACCGGTACGCGTATAGATCTTGCTGAGCCTGTGCCCCATGGATTTTCTCGATCGAGGTTGGGGTTCGGACGGTAGGCGGATGACGCGGTTTATGTCAAGGTTATCGCTGTCCGGCGACCGATTCTTCGTCGGCGTGTTGTGCAGCAAGGATTCAAGGAGTCGCTCGATGAGTTCATCGCCGGAATTGCAGGCGGCGCTCGAGGCCGCGGCCGCGGCTGCCGAGATCGCCCGCTCGCTGTACCGCCGTAATCTCGCGGTTCGGCTGAAATCGGACAAATCACCGGTCACCGAGGCCGATGTGCGTTGCGAACTGGCGATTCGCGAGATCCTCTCCTCCCGATTCCCCGCCTACGGGTTCTTCGGCGAGGAGACGGGCGGTACGGCCGCCGAGACGGAGTCTGCGTGGCTGGTCGACCCGATCGACGGCACCAAGGCGTTTATTCGCGAGTATCCGATGTTTTCGACCCAGATCGCGCTGATGCGGTGCGGAGAAATCGTCCTCGGTGTTTCCAGCGCACCGGTCTACGGGGAGATCGCCCATGCGGAGCGTGGCTGCGGCGCATTCTTGAACGGCCAGCGTATCGCCGTCAGCGACCTCGATGAACTCGAGGTGGCGGCGCTGTCCTCGGGCAACTTGAAGACGCTCGCGAGCGGCACCCTCTGGAACCGCTATGGAGACCTCGTTGCACGCGTCGGACGGATTCGCGGCTACGGGGATTTCCTGCACTATCATCTGCTCGCGGCCGGCAAGATCGATGTCGTTGTGGAGAGCGACGTGAACGTGCTCGACATCGCCGCGGCGGTCGCGATCGTCAGCGAGGCGGGAGGCGTATTTACCGACCTCGAGGGTCGGCCGATCACGCTTTCCTCGACCACCGTGCTCGCCAGCAACGGTCGTCTGCACGCCAAGGTGCTGGCCGCGCTCGGCGCGGCCGCAGCCCGGAGGTGAACCGCGCGCGTCTCAAGGCTGAAGGCGGGTCGCACTCCAGCCGGCGCCCGGGCCGGTGTCATCGCCACGTGTCCAGCGGGCGCGATCGTGGATCCGGAAATCGCCTTCGACCCACAATTCGATCGCCTCGATCCGCAGGAGATAGCCGCCCCAGTGCGCAGGGCGCGGCAGATCGACGCCGATGCTCGCCGGCTCCGGCGTGCCCGGGCCTCCGTACGCAATACGGAAGCGGCGGGCGGCGGCGCCGACGGCATCGACCAGCGCCTGGCGCGACTCGACCGGTTCGCTCTGCCGGCTTGCCCACGCACCGAGCCGGCTTTGCCACGGGCGCGAGCCAAAATAGCGGTCGTTTTGCGCGTCCGAGAGCCGCTCGACACGCCCTTCGGCGCGCACCTGACGATGCCGGTGATCCCAATGAAAGACGATGGCCGCCCGTGGGTTGTCCGCGAGTTCGCGACCTTTGCGGGATTCGTAATTGGTGTAGAAGAAGATCGAGCCGGACGCGGCATCGATCTGCTTGCAAAGTACGACGCGCGCCGACGGCTGGCCGTGTGTGTCGACGGTGGCGAGGACCATGGCGTTCGGATTCGGTTGCGACGATGCCCTGACCGCATCCTCGAGCCAGTCGGCGGCAAGCTTCACCGGATTTTCCGGCAGCGGATCGGCTAAAGTCTCCATGCGCACATGGTAGCTGCGCCGGGCGCGTCCGTCACCCGGGCTTTGCCCGGCTTGCGGTCGTCGTGGCCGCCCAGTAAAAGGGGATACGAGGCCGTGAACGGGTTGCGGCCGCCGAGAGAAGGTGGGATTGGATGAACTTGGACGAACTTCGCGGCGCCTTGAGCGAACTCGACGGTCAACTCGTCGACTTGGTTGCCCGACGCCAGGCGCTCAGCGAACAGGTCGCCGCGGTAAAGCGCGCGACCGGCCGGCCGACCCGCGACTTTGGACGGGAACGCGAGGTGATCCTGCGCGGCCGGGATGCGGCACAGCGCTTGCACGTATCGCCCGATCTGGTCGAGTCGCTGCTGCGCCTCCTGATCCAATCCTCGCTCGCGACCCAGGAGCATGCGCGCGTCGCGGCGCAGGCCCAAGGCAGCGGCAAGCGCGCGCTGGTGATCGGCGGGCGCGGCAAGATGGGCGGATGGTTCGCCGATTTTCTCGCGTCGCAGGGCTTTCGCGTCGCGATTGCCGATCCTGCGGGTCCGCACGCGCCATTCGATTTCGTCGCCGACTGGCGGTACGACCCGCTCGATCAGGACCTGATCGTGCTGGCCACGCCGCTTGGGGCGACGGCCGCGCTGCTCTGCGCGCTCGCCGAGCGGGCGCCGCGCGGTCTGATTTTCGACCTGGGAAGCCTGAAGACTCCGTTGCGCGCCGGGCTCGGTGCATTGGTGAGCGCCGGCTGCCGGGTCACCTCGCTGCACCCGATGTTCGGGCCCGACACCGAGTTGCTGTCCGGCCGCCACGTGATCTTCATCGACCTCGGACACCGGGAAGCCTTGCGAGAAGCGCAGGAGCTGTTCGCGCCGACCATGGCCGAGCGCGTCGTCATGGGTCTCGACGAGCATGACCGCCTGATCGCGTATGTGCTCGGGCTGTCGCACGCACTTAATATCGCGTTCTTCACGGCCCTTGCCGAGAGCGGTGAAGCCGCGCCGCGCATGGCACGACTGTCGAGCACCACCTTCGATGCGCAACTCGACGTGGCGAGTCGTGTGGCCGCCGAGAGCCCGGAGCTGTACTTCGAAATTCAGAGTCTGAACGAATACGGAGGCGAGTCCTTGCGCGCGCTGCGTGACGCGGTTGACCGGCTGATCGGCGCAGTAGCGGCCGGGGATGCGGCCGGGTTCGCGGCGATGATGAACCGTGGCCGGGCCTATCTCGACGGCCGCGCCGCATCGCGAATCGGCTGAATGCCATGTCCGGCGAACACCCCATCGCCGAGGCGGAGGATCTGAAGAAACGCCTTGCCGAACTCACGGCCGAGGCGGCGCACAACGCTGCGATTCTCAAGCGCACGCAGTCCCGGGAATTGATGCTCTTGCGTGCCGAGGGCCTGTCTCAATTGTTGCGCGAAATGGTCGAGGGCCTGCGCGATTCCTACGGGCTCGATGCGGTCCGCGTGGTGCTGCTCGATCCGCAGCATGAGATCCGCCACTTGTTGATCGCCGGCGGCGATCGCCCCGAGGAGTTTCGGCAGGTTGTCTTCACCGATTCGCTGATCGGTCTTGCCCCACAGCTGACGAACCTGCAGAGGCCCTGGCTCGGTCCGTACCTCGGCGCCGATCACCATCTGTTGTTCGGTGGCGGCGGCGACTTGAAGAGCATCGCCCTGGTGTCCCTGCCGCGCAAGGATCGTGCGATCGGCGCCCTTTGCTTCGCGAGCCGGGATCCGACCCGCTTCACGCGTCATCACGGCACGGATTTTCTCGCCCATCTGGGCGCGGTCGCGGGTGTGTGCATCGAGAATGCGATCAACAACGCCCGCCTGCTACGCGCCGGCATCACCGATTTTCTCACCGGATGGCACAACCGACGTTATTTGCAGCAGCGCCTGAAGGAGGAAATGGGGCGTGCGCAACGCAATGCCATGTCGATCGCCTGCTTGATGATCGACGTCGATCGGTTCAAGGCGGTCAACGACGCCTACGGTCACCTGGCCGGGGATAGTGCGCTGCGGGAAGTCGCGCATCGTGTCGAGGCGCAGATTCGCAGCATGGACACCGCGGCACGCTTCGGTGGCGATGAGCTCTCGGTACTCCTTCCGGAAACGACCGCGCTCGAGGCGGCGACGCTCGCCGAGCGGGTTCGCGGCGCAATCGCCGCCGAACCCATTGCGTTGACCGCGCAGATCGAACGCACCCTCACCGTTTCGGTCGGCGTCGCCGCGCTCAGCCCGGGCCGGCATGAGACGGATCTTGCGGCCCTCGCCAACCGCCTGCTTGCGGACGCGGATGCCGCCCTGTATCGCGCCAAGGCTCTCGGTCGCAACCGCGTCCAGGTGGGCGCCGGATGATCCCGTGAGCGGCTCGCGGCGCGGGAGCGATGCCGCTGCGCGCGGCGGAAGAATGCTGCCGTGTCCGTAGATTCCAAGGTCGACTACATCGATCGGGACGGGTTCCGGGCGAACGTCGGCATCGTGCTCACCGGTGAATCCGGCAAGGTGTTCCTCGGCGGCCGGGTCGGCGGTCGTGGATGGCAGTTTCCGCAGGGCGGTGTCAATCGCGGCGAGCGCATCGAGGATGCGTTGTTTCGCGAATTGAACGAGGAAATCGGCCTGGCACGTCACGACGTGCAGGTCCTCGGTTCGACGCGCGGCTGGTTGCGGTACCGTTTGCCGCGTCAGTATGTCCGTGATCGTTGCATTGGCCAGAAGCAGCGCTGGTTTCTTCTGCGCCTGGTCACCGACGAGTCGAAGTTGCGCTTCGATACCACCGCTCAACCGGAATTCGATCGGTGGCGGTGGGCCGAGTACTGGACGCCTGTACGCGAAGTCGTCTATTTCAAGCGCCGGGTTTACGTGCGCGCTTTGCACGAACTCGGGGGACTGCTGTTTCCCGGCGGCTTGCCGCCGTACCCGCAGTGGTGGCCGGAAATCGAGCGCACTCCCTGAGCTAGAACGGTTTCACGACCACGAGCACCACGATCGCGATCAACAGCAGCGAGGGGACTTCGTTGAACAGGCGGTACCACTTCGCGGTCTTGTGGTTGCGGCGCTGCGCAAAATCGCGCATCAGCCGGTGACAGTAGACGTGGTACGCGATCAACAGGAGGACCAAGCCGAGTTTTGCATGCAGCCAGCCCATCCGCAGATAGCCCGGAGCCTCCACGATCATCGAGACGCCCAGCCCGATCGTCGCCAGGGCGCCGATGGTCATCAGCTTGAAAAGTCGCCGCTCCATGACTTCGAAGCGGGCCAGTCCGGGTTCATCCGTCGTGTCGGCGTGATAGACGAACAGGCGCGGCAGATAGAACAGTCCGGCGAACCAGGTGACCATCGCGATTACGTGAAAAGCCTTGAGCCAAAGCATGACTCCTCCTTGCGGGGATTTTTCGACCTGGGTATGGCGGATGTGCGTCGATCGGCCGGTTGTCGCCGATCGGCGTCAGCCTCTCGCGCCGCCCCTCAATAGTCTCACAGAATCGCGCCGGCTTCGTGTAATGTCATCCATCGCCGTCGCCCCAGCGGGCCGGTGCAATCCCGAGGGTCTATGGCGGAGTCTTTCCGCAAGTTGGTCATCCGCAGCTATGCCCCGAAGCGTCGGGCGGCCGTGCTTGGCTTGTCGATCGTGCTTGCGCTTCTCGGTCTGTATGGGGTGTTCGAGCTTGGCCGATACGATGCCGGCTACCGGCTGATCGCTGTGGCCCGCCAACAGTGGGCCGCGAATCTGAGGATCCGGACGCTCTCGAGGCAGAACGCTCAACAGCGTGCACAACTCGCGGCCGCCGAGGTGGCGCAGCGCGTCGACCAAGAAGGCTACGCCCAGGTTGAACGCAACCTTGCCGACATGCAGGGCCAGATCGCCCGACTCCATGAAGACCTCGCCTTCTATCGTGGGCTCGTGCAACCGGATTCGGTCGTCCGGGTCAAAGTGCAACAAATGCAGATCCTGCCGGGCAAGGATGCGCATCGCTTCGACCTCAAGTTCGTACTGATGCAGGTGGGCAAGGCGACCGGCACGGTCGCCGGGCGTCTCGAGTTGTCGTTTCGGGGCAACCGCGCCGGCAGGGCCGAAACGTTGAGCTTCGGGCAAGTATCCGTCCCGCGCGTCCGCAGCCTGGCATACTCGTTTCGCGACTTTCAGCAATACGACGAGGCGTTGCACCTGCCCGCGGGATTCACTCCGACCCGCATTGACGTGCAATTGCACGCCAACAAGGGTGGCCGCGGTTATCGCCAGGCCTTTCTCTGGAAGACGCAGGGAATGTCCTCCGAAGCCGACGGCCACGCAGTTCAGCCATGAGGTAACCGAGATGTTCAAGCGCAGGAAAACCAAGCCGATGCGGATTCACACGCTGATCGGGGCGAGCACCCGCATCAATGGCGACGTCGAATTCGGCGGTGGACTGCACTTGGATGGTCAGATCACCGGCAACGTCAAGGCTGAGCCAGGGTCGACCTCGATGATCGTGGTCAGCGAGCACGGCTGCATCGAGGGCTCGGTCTGCGTGCCTAACATCGTGCTCAACGGCATCGTCAAGGGTGACATCGAGGCCGGCACCCATGTGAAACTCGGGCCGAAGGCGCGGGTGCTCGGCAACGTCAGCTACGAGATCATCGAGACGGCGACCGGGGCGCAGATCAACGGCAAACTCATCCATCGAGGCAATGTGGATGAGCCGAAGGCGGCGCCCTGAGCAATCTACTTTGCCTGACAAGCCCCATGCGGGTAGTATAAGGGCATGGAAAACCGCACCGAATCCGCCGGCACACCGCCGCCCGACGTCCTCGTTTTCACGGATGCCGCCGCCGGCAAGGTTGGGGAGCTGATCCGCGAGGAAGCCAACCCGAACCTGAAGCTGCGGGTGTTCGTGTCCGGTGGCGGCTGTTCCGGTTTTCAGTACGGGTTCACCTTCGACGAGAGTGTCGAAGAGGGCGATTTTTGCGTCGAGAACCGCGGCGTGCAGTTGCTGGTGGATCCGATGAGCGCCCAATACCTGATGGGTGCCGAGATCGACTACAAGGAAGATCTTCAGGGCGCACAGTTCGTCATACGCAATCCGAACGCCAAGACGACCTGCGGCTGCGGTTCCTCGTTCTCGGCATAGGATTTCCGGCCTTACCCAATGGGCAACGGGCGTGTGGTGCCGGATGTGCTCGCGGCCGTCGATCTCGGCTCCAACAGTTTCCACATGGTCGTTGCGCGTCATTCGCACGGCCAGATCGTCATTCTCGACCGGCTGCGTGAAATGGTGCGGCTCGCGGCGGGCCTCGGCGACAGCGGCCGGCTGGACGAGGCGGCGATGGCCCGGGCGCTGCGTTGCCTGGAGCGATTCGGTCAGCGGCTGCGCTCGATGCGCGCCGACAGCGTACGGGTCGTCGGCACGAACGCGCTGCGTCGCGCGCGACGCAAGCGCTGGTTTTTGGAACGAGCACGCGCGGCGCTTGGCCATCCGATCGAAATCATCTCCGGTCTCGAGGAGGCGCGGCTGATTTACTCCGGTGTCGCGCACACCAGTCCGATGAGCGCCGACAAGCGTCTGGTCATCGACATCGGCGGAGGTTCCACGGAGCTCGTGATCGGCGAGGGATTCACTCCCGTGCTGCTCGAGAGCCTGTCAGTCGGCTGCGTCGGCCTCACTTCGTTGCACTTCGACGACGGCCGAATCACCGAGAAACGCTTCGAACGTGCCCGCACCGCAGTTCGTCTGGAACTCGAACCGATCCTCGCCGGGTACCGCAAACTCGGCTGGCTCGAGGCCTGCGGCAGCTCCGGGACCGCGCGCGTGATCGGCGACGTGCTGCGACGCCTGTACCCGGACGAACCGCGCATCACCCCGGCGAATCTTCGCCGCCTGGCCGAGCGCGTGCTCGCTGCCGGGCATGTCGAGAAGCTGGAACTTCTCGAGGTGGATGCGGAGCGTGCCCCGGTCTTTCCAAGCGGGCTCGCCATCCTGCTGGAGGTCGTCGAGAGCCTGTCGATCGAGCGATTGAGGATCGCCGAAGGGGCGATGCGCGAGGGTCTGCTGTATGACTTGATGGGCCGATTCACCGATGAGGATGCGCGCGTGCGCAGTGTGCGCGCAATGGAGGCCCGCTATCACGTCGACACGTTGCAGGCCGACCGTGTCGAGGCAACCGCGCTCGCTCTGCTCGCGCAGGTCGGTTCCGAATGGGGGCTGGAGGATCCACTCGCCGAGTTGGTGCTGCGCTGGGCGTCGCGGCTGCACGAGACCGGCCTCGATATCGCGCATTCCAAGTACCAACGACACAGCGCCTATTTGCTGGAACATGCCGATATGCCCGGCTTTCCTCGCGAGGAGCAGTTGTTGCTCGCCGCGCTGGTCGGCGGCCATCGCCGGCAGTTCGGCCTCGATGCCCTCGAGCATCTCGTGCCGCCGTGGGATCGTCTGGCCGAATACCTGATCGTGCTTTTGCGCCTGGCCGTGCTTCTGCATCGGGGGCGCAATCCGCAGCCGTTGCCGGACGTGAAATTGCGCGTCAAGGGCCGCAACCTCGTGCTCGAGTTGCCGCCACGCTGGATGAAGGATCATCCGCTCACGCTCGAGGACCTCGACCAGGAACGGCAATACCTCAAGGAAGCCGGCTTCCGCCTGAGCTATGACTGAGTCCGGGCTCAGCCCTCGATGAGCGCCGTGCGCTCGCCATAGGAGAGCAACAGGCGCGTCTGCGCGCAAACGCCGGCCGTGCCAGCCGAGTGCGTGTAGTGACCGTGCTCGTCCAGTTGCCAGCTCTGGGTGTCGTCGCCCAGGTACAGGTGCAGTTCGTCGATGACCCGGCGGCGGGCCTCGGCTTGTTCGACCGGAAACGCGACCTCGATGCGCCGGAACAGGTTGCGATCCATCCAGTCGGCGCTGCCGCAGTACACGTCAGGCTCGCCGTTGTTCTCGAAGTAATAGACCCGTGAGTGCTCGAGGAAGCGGCCGACGATGGAGCGCACGCTGATGTGCGTGGAGACGCCGTCGACGCCCGGACGCAGACAGCAGACGCCGCGCACGATCAGATCGACGGCAACGCCGGCCTGGGATGCCCGGTAGAGCGACTGTATGATCATCGGCTCGGTCAGGGAGTTCAACTTGGCAATCACGCGCGCCGGCAGCCCGGCTCGGGCATGGCGAATTTCACGCTCGATCTTTGCGAGCAGCGCCGGTTGCAGTGTGAATGGAGCATGCAGCAGCTTGTGCAGCCGCGGTATCCGCGTCAGGCCGGTGAGTTGCAGGAAAATCTGGTGAATGTCCTCACCGACCGCCTCATCGGCGGTCAGCAGGCCGTAATCGGTGTAGAGGCGCGCAGTGCGCGCGTGGTAATTGCCGGTGCCGAGATGGCAATAGCGCTTGAGTCCCTTTTCCTCGCGCCGCACGACCATGACGAGCTTGGCGTGCGTCTTGTAGCCGAACACCCCGTACATCACGTGCGCGCCGGCTTCCTGGAGTTTGGTGGCGATGTCGATGTTCGCCTCCTCATCGAAGCGGGCGCGCAGCTCGATGATGACCGTGACGTCCTTGCCCGCGAGCGCGGCTTCGCAAAGGGCTTCGACGATGCTCGAATCGCTGCCGGCCCGATACAAGGTTTGCTTCAGGGCGAGCACCTGCGGATCGGCCGCAGCTTGCTTGATGAAATCGGCAACCGGCGAGAAGCCCTGAAACGGGTGGTGCAGCAGCACGTCGCCGCCGCGCAATGCCGCGAACAGATCGCCGCCGCGCAGGCGCTCGGGAATGCTCGGTGAGAATGCCGGAAACTTTAGATCGGATCGATCGATGAGATCGTAGACAGCCATCAGCCGATTCAAATTCACCGGTCCCTCGACACGGTATAGGTCGTCCCGGGTCAATGCGAACTGACCGAGCAGATAGGTGAGGATCTCCTCGGGACAGTCGTGCGCGGTCTCCAGGCGCACCGCATCGCCGTAGCGGCGCGACGCCAGTTCGCCCTCCACGGCGCGCAACAAGTCCTCGGCTTCTTCCTGTTCGACGTACAGATCACTGTTGCGGGTCACCCGGAACTGATAACAACCCCGCACGCGCATGCCGTCGAAGAGCTTCGGCACGAACGCCTCGACGATGGTCCCGAGAAACACGAAGTTCCGGCCGCCGAGGAAGTCCGGCAGCCGGATGAGCCGTGGCAGTGAACGCGGCGCCTGGACGACGGCGAGGCCGCTGTTGCGCCCGAAGCCGTCTTCGCCGTCGACGACCACGGCGAAATTAAGGCTCTTGTTGAGAATCTTCGGGAAGGGGCGGGCCGGGTCGAGCGCGAGCGGGCTGAGCACCGGTTCGACTTCGCGGGAAAAGTACGCGGCAAGCCACGCGCCCTGGGTCTCGCTCCAATTCCCGGGCGTGAGGAAGACGATGCCCTCGTCGGCGAGCTTCGGTATCAGCACCTCGTTAAGCAGTTGGTATTGCTCGGTGACGATGCGGGTCGCGCGGTGGTTGATCGCGCGCAGCTGCTCGGGCACGCTCATGCCATCCGGTCCGCCCTGGGCAACACCCGCCTCGGCGAGTTCCTTCAGGCCGGCAACGCGTATCTCGAAGAATTCGTCCAAGTTGGCGCACGAAATGCACAGAAAGCGCACCCGTTCGAGAATCGGAATGGTGGAGTCCTTGGCCTGCTCGAGCACCCGCTGATTGAATTCCAGGAACGATAATTCCCGGTTGAAGTACAACTCGGACGAAGTCAGGTCGACGTCGTTCATGGCGCACCGGCCGCTTGTGCCGGATACACGCCGCCGAGCACCCGCGCGCCCCGTGCACCGGTGACCCCGACATCGCTCGAGGGCAGGCCGGCGAGGGTGCGTCGGGCGAAGAACGCGAACGCGACCGCTTCGACGTAGTCCGGATCCAGCCCCAGTTCCGCGGTGGTCGCGACCTTCGAGGCCGCCGCGCGGCGTGCAAGCGCCGCGAGCAGACCGTGGTTGTGGGCACCACCGCCACAAACGTAGATTGCGGCGCCCGGCGAGTACGCATGCACCGCACGCGCGATCGTCTCGGCGGTGAATTCGCGCAAGGTCGCCTGCACGTCCGCGGTCGTCGGCGGCGTGCCGCCGCGCGCGCGGTGCGCCGCGAGCCGCTCGTCGAGCCATGCGAGCCTGAACAGCTCACGGCCCGTGCTCTTCGGCGCCGGTTGCAGCAGGAAAGGTTCGAGCAGCAGTTCCTCGAGCAGCGACTCATCGCAGCGGCCGCTCGATGCGAAAGCCCCGTCCCGATCGAAGGTTTCGCCACGGTGACGTGCGATCCAGGCGTCCATGAGCCGGTTGCCAGGACCGGTGTCGAAGCCGAGCAGCGGTGCGGCGCGCGCGAGCAGCGTGAGGTTGGCGATGCCGCCGATGTTGACGATGGCCCGGTCTTCGTCGTCACTGCGGAACACGCCTTCGTGAAATACCGGCACCAGTGGCGCGCCCTGACCGCCGGCGGCGACGTCACGTCGCCGGAAATCCGCAACCACCGTGATGCCGGTGAACTCGGCGATCACGTTCGGATCGCCGATCTGCCAGGTGAAGGGTGTGGGCGGTTCGATGCGATGTCGTAGCGTCTGCCCATGGCTGCCGATCGCGGTGACCTCGTTAGGCGGGATTCCCGCGTGCGCCAGCAAGGATAGTGCCGCCGCCGCGAACGCCGCGCCGAGTTCGTGGTCCAGCCGGCCGATCGAATCAAGCGAGACGCTCTCGGGGCCGTCGAGAATCGACGCGAGACGCCGTGCGAGCGTCGGTTCGAAGGTGCTCGCCTGCGTGGCGAGCACTCGCGGCGGCGCCGAGTCGAAATCGACCAGCGCCGCATCGATTGCATCCATGCTGGTTCCGGAAATCAGGCCGAGGTACAGACCCATTATGCGGCCGTATCGCGGCTCAATTAGGCAGGATGAGCGCTGTCGGTGAGGCCGATCGCGGCGCGAGGTTTGCCGCCGTCGCCGGAGCGGCATGACGCGGCGGCGGCGACGCCCGCAGATCCGCTACCAAGCGAACGGCATCGGCGCGAAAGTCGGCAAGCGCCAAGCCCCGCAGCGGCGGCGCGCCGGGCAGACGCACGGTCTGGGGGTTCTCGTGCACCCCGTGGATGCGAAACTCGTAATGCAGGTGCGGGCCGGTCGAGAGGCCCGACATGCCGACGTAGCCGATGACTTGTCCCTCGCGTACCGGCTCGCCGCGGTGCAACTTGCGGGCAAAACGCACCAGGTGTGCGTACAGGGTCGTGATGCCATGCGCGTGAGCCAGGATGACGGTGTTGCCGTAGCCATTCTCACGTCCATCGAACAGCACCCGGCCGTCGCCGGCGGCATGCACCGGCGTGCCCATCGGCGCCGCGAAATCGGTGCCGAGATGCGGTCGGATGATGTGCAGTACGGGGTTCATACGGTGCAAGTTGAACGGCGAACTGACGCGCGTGAAATCGAGCGGGGCGCGCAGGAAGGCTTTGCGCATCGGCTGTCCGTTCGGCGTGTAGTAGGCGGCGACGCCGTCCGGACCGGTGAAACGCAGCGCCTCGTAGGCGTGGCCGCGGTTGACGAATCGGGCGGCGAGTATCCGCCCGTCGCGCAGGTAGCGGCCGTGCCGATAGATCTGCTGATAGGCGACCGTGAAATGATCGCCTGGCCTTACGTCCTGGGCGAAATCGATGTCCCACGAGAATAGGTGGGCGAGCTTCAGTGCGATCGGATCGGCGATGCCCGCGGCCCGCGCCGCGCCGAAAAGCGAGTGTTGGATCGTGGCACTTGCGACCCGAATCCGGGTTTCCTGCGTGTTGTCGGCAGAGAACGGCAGCGACGCGCTCGAGCCCGGGTCGAGACTTGCCGCCAGAGCCGCCGCAGCGCCCTGTGGCTTGCGCGCCCCGAACCATTCCGGGTACTTGAGCAAGCCGAGCCCCTGGCGGATGCCGGGCAGATCGCGGATGCCGGCAAGGTCCGCCTTCTTGTCCAGATTCAGGCGGCGGAATATCGCATCCAGCGCCTCGTTGCGACCGACGACGAGATCGATCGTCGGTGCGAACCCCGCCTGCTGCACCCCGACGGGTCCGGCCGGTTCCGGCCGCTGCGGTGGCGTGTGCTCGCCCGGATAAATCAGCGGGGCCGGAGCAGCCGTCACGGACGGGCTCGGATCGATCGCCGCGTGCCAGATCAGCAGCACTGCGCTCGCTGCGGCGGCGAGCGGTGCCAGGCGAGCCGTGAAGCGGTGGAAGCGGCGCAGCAGCATGCGCAAGGTCGGGCCGTAACGGCGCACTATTCCACTCCCGGCTAAAAAGAGCGCGTTAGGCTAGCGGCCGGGGGCGCCCCGGTCAATGCCGTCGGTGGTTCGCGACGGGCGATCTAGCACGCAAACCTCGAGGCCGGTTAAAGTGCCGCGGCGCGCGGCATCGCCTTGGCCGCGCCCCGGCTCGGCCATATCAGAGGATGCGAATACTCGTGAGCGGTATCGATGAACAGTTGAGCGAACTGGCGCGAGGCGCCGTCGATGTGATCCACCTGGCTGATCTGCGTCGCCGGATCGAGCGTGGCGTGCCCTTGCGGGTCAAGGCGGGATTTGACCCAACCGCACCGGATTTGCATCTCGGTCACACGGTGCTGATCAATAAATTGCGTCAATTCCAGCAGTATGGGCATGACGTGATCTTCTTGATCGGCGATTTCACCGGATTGATCGGCGATCCGACCGGCAAGAATGCGACGCGGCCCCGCCTCAACCCGGAGCAGGTCGCGGCGAACGCCCGCACCTACCAGGCGCAAATCTTCAAAATCCTCGATCCGCAGCGCACCATCGTCGAATTCAATTCGCGTTGGATGGGGACGATGAGCGCCGCGGGTTTGATCGAGCTTGCCGCGAAGCACACGGTCGCGCGGATGTTGGAGCGCGACGATTTCCAAAAGCGCTATAAGTCCGGGCAGCCGATCGCGGTGCACGAATTCCTCTATCCGCTCGTGCAGGGCTACGATTCGGTGGCGCTGCGCGCCGACGTGGAGTTGGGTGGCACGGACCAGAAATTCAATCTTCTGGTCGGGCGCCAGCTGCAGGAATCCTTCGGTCAAGAACCCCAGGTCGTCTTGACCATGCCGCTGCTCGAGGGCCTCGACGGCGTGCAGAAAATGTCGAAATCGCTCGGCAATACGATTGCCATCGATGATGCGCCGGCCGAGATGTTCGGCAAGCTGATGTCGATTTCCGACGATCTGATGTGGCGCTATTTCGAGCTGCTGAGCTTCCGGCCGCTGCGTGAACTAAGCGAGCTGAGAACCGCGCTTGCCGGCGGCGCCAATCCGCGGGATGCGAAGATCGAACTCGCGCTCGAAATCGTCACCCGCTTCCACGGCGCTGAGTGCGCTGCCGAGGCGCAGGCGCATTTTGCGGCGCGATTCCAGCGTGGTGCGGCGCCGGTCGATGTGCAGGAGCGAGTCCTGAGCATCGATGGTGCTTGCGCGCGCGTCACCTCGATCCTGAAGGAACTGCGGTTCGTCGCCAGCACCTCCGAAGCGACCCGCAAAATCGAAGAAGGCGCGGTGCGCGTCGACCAGCAAAAAATTGCTGATCCGCGCCATGAATTGGCCGCCGGCGGCACCTATGTCGTCTCGGTTGGCAAGCGCGCGATCGTCAAATTGCACCTGCAGCAACGCTAAATTCAGGCTATTTTCAGTGGATTGCGGTGCCTGCGCCGGGGCCGCCGAAACATCCTGTGACAATTGGTTGACAGCGGCTCTTGGGCGGCTATACTGCGCGCCCTTCCAAGTGAAAGGCAGCGTTCGAAAAGATATTGGCCATTGACGGGCCACGAATGTCGGCTATACTTGAAAGTCTTTCCCCGGCCTTAGTCGCCGCGGGCAGTTCTTTAAAAATTTGAGCAGGTAATTTGTGTGGGGACTCGCGTCATTTGCCTTTGTTGCAATTGATAACGAGTACCGAACGACCAGTTGTCCGCAAGGACAGTTAGTTCAGATTCGGGATCGTGATTGCTTCAGTCGAAAGTGTATTTAACTGAAGAGTTTGATCCTGGCTCAGATTGAACGCTGGCGGCGTGC
>VFSW01003388.1_pt1 | contig 23934 bp, 18 predicted proteins | sample 5358111 | NCBI WGS metagenome assembly VFSW01 (sample SAMN11554181, study PRJNA540505) | mine drainage metagenome | isolation source: sediment from site ElyBrook_90M | place: USA: Ely Copper Mine, Vershire, VT | collected 2017
CCCCGCCCCCCGTGGGGGGGGCGGGGGCGCCCGTGTGGCTTGGGTTAAATTTGGGGCCCCAAAAATCTTTGGGGGGGGGGTGTTGGCGGGCTGCCCCCCTTCTGCTTGATCGTTGCTCTCCCGAGCGCCTTACATCGGCTGCTGGGTGTACTCTTCTTCCTCTTCCATGCCGTAGCGGCGGAGGAGGTTGGGCAGGGTCTGCGAGAAGGCAGAGCGGGGCATCACCGAATCGCATCCGGCCTCGACGGCCTTGGCCTTCAGCTCGCCTTGCAGGTGGTTGAGAAAGCCGATAATCGAGGTAGACTTCTTCAGCTTGGCCTTCAATTTGGGAATCAGCGAGATGGGCTTGGCGTTCAGATTGTTCAGATCGAAGACCAGCAGCTTGGGCCGCTCGGCTTCGCTGCCATCGGTCAGCCGCGCCAGGGTTTCCTTGTCGCCCTTTACGAACTCCACCTTCACGCCCAGCTTGCGCGCCGTCTCCTGAATCTTGGCCAAGAAGAAAAGATCCTCGATGAAGCAGAAGATGCGGGTGGGCGCGTCGGCGCGAACGGCAACCGCGGGTTGGGGCTCATAGGCCTCCTGGAAGTAGCCGTTGTGCCCGTTATTCGAAACCTGGATGGTCGAGGGTGGACCGTCGGAGATGTTGCCGTTGACGATGCGGTAGCTGTGGTCCATGGGCCCCACAAACTCGCGCGGGCCTTTCTGCTTGCTGCCCTTGCGCTTGTTCTGCTGCGGGCCGTTGATGCTGTTGCCCGGCTGCGCAGCCATGGCCGAAGCAGCCTGGAAAGGCTTCCGCTTTCTACCCTGGTTCTGGCCCTGGCCCGGCCGTCCGCCTGGCGACGCGGAGGCGCGCTTGTGCTGCTTTGCGGGGCGTGGCTGAGGTGGCTGCGGAGGAGTTTGCGCTTGAGGTTGAGCCTGCGCCGGCGGCTGTTGCGCCAGGGGTTGCTGCGCGGGAGGCGCGCCGGCCTGGCTGCTTTTGTTCTTGCGGCGGCGTCGGCGACGCCGATGCCCCTGCGACTGCTCCGGACCGTTTGCCGGGGTTGGCCCCAATTCAGATTGGGGCTGCGTCAATTCTGTCGTCATGCGTGAACTTCCTGTTGCACTTCTGATAGTTGCGTTTCTAGCGGCTGCCGCAGGTTTTCTGATGCAGCCTTTTCGGTTCAGCTATTTCCTGCCGGGTGCTGAATTCCCCCTGCCCCCGCCGCCCGACGATGGACGGGAGACACCATGATTGCGCCAGGCTGGATCGAGCGGCGAAACTCGCCGCGTAATACCGCCTAAACTGCCTCGGAACCGCACTTTGCACACAATTTACCGTGATTCTCAGGAGTCAAGAGCATTTTCACAGATACCGGCGGAATCCCAAATTCTCCAAAAAACTGTTGCCCTTGCCGGCGCGCTGGTATCGCCTCCGCGGCTCAAGATAACCTGGTATGACCTCTCGAAAAAAATGCAATGCGCCGCGCACACAAGAACCCCTGAAACTGCTGCATCCCGTTATCAGGATCGTGACGATGCGGTTGACGCCTTTCTCAGGTCATGCCCGACTTGCCGGGAACCTTCGCCGTCTGTTGACTGCGATGAATGAACTTCGGCGATGTTTCCTTGCGTGGCGGCGAGCTTGCTCTGCCCGTATCGGGTGGCACGCGTCAGCCGCTTGATCGGCAACTCTGATACTACATCCATCTCTTGCGTATGGCAAGGGAAGTTCAGTGGCGTAGTGCAATCCTGGCCGGGACGCTCCGCCGCCCAGGCAGGCACTGCAGCTTTTCCAATTTTGCATTCAAGCCGGCAAACGCAAGAAACGCCACTCATTGCAGAGTGGCGTTCCCGTATCCTGCTATGGCCACTGGCCTCCCAAATCGTACGTGGACGGTGGTAGTCTCCACCGTTCCAACTGCAGAATATCCCGACCGGTAAATCCCTTTTGAGGGCCGCTTCGTTGGCGGTTTCTCTTGCCGGGGTCTGCTCTTCGTTTGGGCGGCTGGAATTTCCCAGCAGCCGCTACATCACTGGCGCTTATGTTATAGCAATCGCAGTGCCATTCACGCTGTCCTTTGTTATGTGCACCTTGCCGGCTTTACATCGAGACAGATCTCTCCGTTTTGGGAGTATTTCAGAGAGAAAATACTAAAATACGTAGACGCGCACTTTTACCGCTGGCATTGGGGGCAATAATGGGTGCCTCGGCCAGCCAGGAGAATGCGCCGGATCGGCGTTTGGCAATGGCGGCAGGGAAGGCCGGTGCGCAGGTAGACGCAGTGCTCCAGTTGATAGAAGCCGCGCACCCCATCGGCATCCACGTAGTCCGAGACGGAAGACCCGCCCAACTGGATGGAGTGCTCAAGCACCTCGCGCAAGGCCAGCCGCAGCCGTTCCAATTCCGCCCTGGTCAGCCGTCCGCTTGCGCGTCGCGGCCGGATTCCGGCGTGAAAGAGGCTCTCGTCGGCGTAGATGTTGCCCACTCCGGCCAACAGGGTCTGGTTGAGCAGGGCCGCCTTGATGGCCAGTTTTCTGCCCCGGAAGAGCGCCGCGAACGCGTCCATGGCGATGGTCAGAGGGTCGTCTCCCGTGGCGCTGAAGCCGGCCGTGCGGCCCAGGTCGCGGAACTCCAGGCGGCCAAAGCGGCGCGGATCCACAAAGCGCAGCTCCCGGCCGCTGGCCAGGCTGAGGCGCGCATGGGTGTGCGGGGCCAGGGGGCCCTCCGGGGTGGTAACCAGCAGGCGTCCGGTCATGCCCAGATGGACGATCCATTGCGCGATGGGCTGCGCGTGTGCGGAGGGCATTGTCTGCGCGCTCGGCTTTTCGGCTTCTGCAACAAAAGAACTGCCGCACGCAGCGCCCGGTTCGCAAATCCCAAGTTCGCAGACTATGTGCTTTCCGGTGCGATGCACGGCCAGAATCAAACGGCCTTCCAGGCCCTTGGCCTGGCGCGCGGGCGGGGTTTTGAAGGGTTCGCGATGGCTGCCAAACCAGGCCTCGACGATGCGGTCGCCGCGCACACGTTCATTCACTCCGCGGGCAATGGTTTCAACCTCGGGCAGCTCGGGCATCGATCTATTGTAAGGGAACGCGAACTCGGCAGTGGAGACGGCGTTTCAGCGCGCCTGCTTCCGTTCGCCGGGCTGGCGAATGCGGCTGGCCTCGAAGCTGACGATCTTCCAATTCCCTTGCTTGTCCCGCGCGTAGACACGGGTATAGCGAAAGCTGCCGGAGAACGCTCCCGAAGGCGATGTGCCGCTCACCTCGGCCCGCGAGGTGACCAGCGCCGTGGTCCCATAGAAGCGCATCCTGCGGTCGGAGGTTTCGATCGAGTTGAAATGGGTTGCGCCGGAGCGGAGGTTGGCCAGCGTCTGCTCCTTCGACTGCAGGTCGCCATTGGGATTGATGGCGATGAAGTCGTCAGACAGCAGGGAGTCCATGGCCGCGGTGTTCGACTTCAGCAGGGCATTGCGCCACGACTCTTCCATCTGTTCGATCTCGTGACGGCTTTGGTGCTTCTGCGCGCGGCGCATTCCGCCCGGCTGAGCGAGCGCGGGCAGGGACAAAGGCAAAGTCAGGGTCAGCGCGACGAGCGCGAACGGCAGGTGGAAGGCGAACTGCCTTCGGCGGCGGAGGGTCTGGCAAGAACGGATCGGGTCGGCGGGCATGATCGTAACGGATGGTAGCCTTGACAGGCTGCCCCGGTCAATCGATTTCAGCAAGACGCGGGTCATGATTCCATCAATTTTCCATGAAAGCCTTCAGTGTGCATCCTTGGCTTTCAGGCTTCCGGCGGTTAGACGCCGCCCAATCCTCAAACGAGAGCAATCAGATTTTCCATGCTCCGTTCGCGCATCTTCTGGTACAGCCCGCCGACGGCGTGATTCTTGAAGTGCTCGGAGGCGCGGTGGGCCTCCAGAGCCTGGGCGTCTCGATACTGCTCGTAAATGAGCACAGTGTCCGGGTCGTCTTCCAGATGGTGGGGGATGTAGCTGACGCATCCCGGCTCCTGACGCGAGGCGGCGGCCAGCACACGCAGAGTTTCGGCAACATCGCTGCGATCTTCCGGGGCGAACTTCAACCGTACGGCAAAACTGATCATGAGAGCGGTTTCCTTTTGCGTCCCAGGGATTGGACTGGCCTCGAAGCGGTCTCCATCCCCCCCGGAGAACGCATTTCAAGTTTAAGCGTGAAGACTGTCCAGGGCCGCGGCAAACTCCGGCAGAAGCATGGTCTGGTCCCGGTCCGGGCCAGTGGATACCATTCCGATTTTAGCCCCGCTTTCCCGCTCCTGAAAACGCAAATAATCTTTTGCCGCCTGGGGCAATTTGTCGAACTCGGTAATCCCCTCGGTGGAGCTGCCCCAGCCCTTCATTGTTGTGTAAACCGGCTTGATCTGCTCCAGGCCCCGCACGTCGGCGGGAATCTCGTCGGTCTTTTTGCCATCGATCTCGTAGCCCACGCAGATGGGGATTTCTTTCAGCTCGTCCATCACATCCATCTTGGTAATCACCAGCCACTCGGCGCCGTTGACCTGGTTGGAGTAGCGCAGCATGGGAATGTCCAGCCAGCCGCAGCGGCGGGGCCGGCCGGTGACCGCGCCGTATTCGTTGCCGCGCGCTCTCAGGTGGTCGCCCACGGCATCGTGAATCTCGGTCGGGAAAGGCCCTTCGCCCACGCGCGTGACATAGGCCTTGGTTACACTGATGACCGTGCCGATGGCCGTCGGGCCCACGCCGGTGCCGGTGGCCGCGCCACCCGCCGTAGCCGACGAAGAAGTCACAAACGGGTAAGTGCCGTGGTCGATGTCCAGCATCGTCCCTTGCGCTCCCTCGAACATCACGCTGCCGCCCTCGGCCAGAATCTTGTGCAGCAGGCGTCCGGTGTCGGTGACGAAAGGGCGCACCTTCTCGGCGGCGGCGGCGTACTCGTCGAACATCTGCGCCGGGTCCAGCGCGGCGGTTCCAGTGCCGAACAGCGCCCGCACAATGGCGTTCTTCTCCGCGCAGGCCGCCTCGATGTGCGTCTTCAGCAGCTCCGGCCGCAGCAGGTCCACAATGCGCAGGCCGCTGCGCGACATCTTGTCTTCATAAGCCGGACCGATGCCCCGGCTGGTGGTGCCGATCTTCTTCCGCCCCGGCGCGCTCTCGGCGGCCAGCTCGATCATGCGGTGGTAGGGCAGGATGACCTGCGTCCGGTTGGAGACGGAAAGCTGCTCGTCCACGGCCACGCCCAGCGCCCGCAGCTTGGCCACTTCTTTCAGGAAGGCGATGGGGTCCAGCACCACGCCGTTGCCGATGATGCCTCGGCAACCCGGCCGGAGCACGCCGCAGGGAATCAGTTGCAACACGAAGCGCTGCCCGCCGATGATGACCGTGTGCCCGGCGTTGTGTCCGCCCGCATAGCGCGCCACGGCGGCAAACCGCTCGCTCAGCACGTCCACAATCTTGCCCTTGCCCTCGTCGCCCCATTGGGCGCCCAGCACTACCGCCGACTTTGCTCGCATATCGTTTCGATCCTTAAAAGCATGTATTTTGTGAGAGATACAGCGGCAACGGCGACCTGTGAGGAGAGCGTACACCAACCCTGTCCTGCAATTCCCGGTCTGGAAAACGAAGGCGCAGCCGTCCCCGCGCGCACCATCTTCAATGATAAACCCTGTGTGCGTTTGTGGGGCGATGAAGGCCAGCGCGTCAACCGGCGGCCGGGCCCGCCTTCTTCTGCCCGACGACTTCACCGGCCAGAATCAGCAGGATGCCGGCGATCCACAGAAAGTGGCCGCGCAGCGGGATCAGCGGAACCAGATAGAAATAGACCCAGGTGCCGGACATGAAGGCCACAATCAGCCCGGCCACAAGGCGTCGCGGCCAGCGGAAGCTCCTGAAGAGCAGGAAGAAGAGATAAAGCGCAAGCAGCGGATTGATCCAGCCGCTGAGGACGGCGAGGAAGTCCTTGGAGTGCCATATCGCCGGGCTCAAGGTATTCACCAGCGTGATCCACGCGCAGCGGGAGCCGCGCAAAATCTCCGGTGTGCTGCCGTCCGGCGGAATCGCTTCGCGGACCGCGGGCAGAAAAAATGCCCATAAATAAATGCAAAATCCCAGCAGACGTCCGGTCACGACCGATCGGGAAATCCAGGCAGTGCGTGTGCTTGGCGACATTGAAACCTCCTGCACTCCGGCTGGCAAAAACCGGAGAAAGCCTGTGAAATTAGGAACAAACCATCATAGCCGATGCGGGCCTCAGGCGCTTTCGGCAGCCAGCACCGCGTCGGCGATGAGAGATGCCTCCACCGCCGCGCGCACCGCATGAACCCGCACAATGGAGGCTCCGTGCAGAATGGCGGCCACCAGCGCGGCCACGCTGGCCGTCTCGCGGGCCGCAACGGGCGCGGCAGCTCCCCCGTGAAGCCCGGCCAACGCCCGGCCCAGGAAAGATTTCCGGCTGACTCCGGTCAGCAGCGGGCGGCCCAGTTGCAATAGCTCTGCCTGCCGCGCCAGCAGAATAAAATTCTCGTCGTGGTCCGCGCAATTGCCCGTAAAGCCGCGTTTGCCGAAGCCATAGCCGGGATCGAGCACCACAGCTTGCGGCCAAATCCTCACCGCTGCCGCCGCCGCCAGGCTCGCCGCCAGCCCCGACCGCACTACGGCCAGCAGCGCATCCGGCTCAAGTTGCGGCTGCGCGCTCCACTCGTCGGGCCGCCCGCGCGTGTGCATCAAAATCACGCCGCAACCCGCCTCCGCGCAGACCGAGGCCATCTCCGCGTCCCACAAAAATCCGCTTACGTCGTTGACGATCTGTGCGCCCGCCCCGAGCGCCCTCCGCGCCGTCGCCGCCTTGTACGTATCCACGGAGACCACTGCGTGGGGCCGCGCTTTCAGTACGCCTTCAAGAACGGGCAGCAGCCGCGCCTGCTCTTCGTCCGCGCTGACCGCTGGCCCATGAGCGGAAACAGCGGGGCTGCCGGGCCGCGTGCTCTCAGCGCCCAGGTCGAGAATTTCCGCGCCTTCGTCCAGCAATTGCAGCGCGTGGGCCACGGCGGCTTCCGCATCCGCAAAAAGCCCGCCGTCGCTGAACGAATCCGGCGTGAGGTTGACCACGCCCATCACCAGCGTGCGACGGCCCAGCTCCAGCGTGCGGGTGCGCAGTTGCCAAAGGGCGATCTGTCGCTTCAGTGTTTCCATGCGATGCGCCGGCTCTCCAAATTTGCCGGCTCTTCAGCCCTTCGATCCACAGGCCGCTGCCGGGAAGGGCTGCTAGAAAGATTCTACGGGCGGAGATCGGCACAACGCCGCGCCGCCCGCTGTTGCTCTGCTGCTACACTCCGTCCATGAAGTGTTTTCATCGAATTCCGGTGTTCTTTCTGGCGGGTTTCCTGGCGGCTTCCGCCGGGCTGCCGGCGTATGCAAAAAGCAATCAGCGCCGCCTGGCCCGGCGCATTGCCTCCATTCTCGCCGACCCGGCGCTGCAACCCGCGGAGTGGGGCATCAGCGTGAGGACGCTCGACGGCCAGCCGGTTTACGGCCTCGACGACGAAAAAATTATGATCCCCGCCTCGAATACCAAGCTGGCCACCACCGCCGCCGCCTTTGCGTTGCTGCCGGTGGAAACCCTGACCTGGACCACCAATGTCGTAGCTGACGGCGCGATCAGCCAAAACGGCGTTCTGCACGGCAACCTGATCGTGCTGGGCGCGGGCGACCCCACGTTGAGCGCGCGCCCTTACCCGTATCGCGAGCCGCAGCATGAGGTGGAAGCCGGGCCAGGAGCGATGGAGCTTTTAGAGACGCTGGCCGCGCAGGTGCGGCAGGCAGGCGTGCGCAGCGTCACGGGCAGCGTGGTGGGCGACGACAGCTTCTATCCCGATCAGCCCTACGGCGCCTCCTGGGGCTGGGAAAACCTGCAATGGGACTATGGCACGCCGGTCTCCGCGCTCTCCTTCAACGAGAACACGGTGCAACTGACGGTGCGCGCCGGCGATTCCTCCGCCGGAGCAGTTTCCGGCTCGACCGTGGCCGCGCCGGGCGCAACCCAGGCTAGCTGGGCTCCGAACGTTGGCGCGTTTACGCTGGACAGCACGATGATCGTCGCGGCTGCCGGCGATCCGGCTCGTCCAGGTCTGGATCGCCGCCCCGGCAGCCGGTTGGTGCGCGCCTGGGGCACAATTCCGGCCGCGGGCTTCCACGCTTCCCTGGCCGTAGACGACCCGGCGGCGTTTACCGCGGCGGCTTTCACGGAAGCTCTGCGCAATAGCGGCATTACGGTCAGCGGCGCACCGCAGACCTGGCGCCGGTTCGCGGACGGGAGCGGCGATTTCTCCGCCGAGCGCGCCCAGCCGCTGCAGCTTGTCCGCTCTGATCTGGCCACTGTCCAAGCGCCGCTGGAAGGCCGGAAGGTCCTGGCAACGCACATCTCCGTGCCACTGGCCGAGGACCTGACGGTCATCAACAAGGTCAGCCAGAACCTGCACGCCGAGCTGCTCTTGCGGCTGCTGGGCAAGGAGTACGGCGCGGACGGAAGCTTTGAGCAGGGCGCGCGCGTGGTGCGCCAGTTCCTGGTGGACGCGGGCGTGGACGACGGCGATTTTTTCTTCTATGACGGCTCAGGCATGAGCGCCAGTGATCGCATCAGCGCGCGCGGCCTCACGCAATTGCTGGTCTACGCCGCCGGCCAACCCTGGGGCGCGGCCTGGCGCCAGACGCTGCCGGTGGCCGGCGTGGACGGCTCGCTCGCCCATCGCTTTCTGCGGTCGCGGCTTCAGGGCCGGATGTGGGCCAAGACCGGGACTTTCAACGAGGGAAACGCCCTCTCCGGCTACCTGACAGCGGCCAGCGGCAAGACCCTCGCCTTTTCCATCCTCGTCAATGGCCGCCGTCCGGCCAGCGACGCCGAACTCCGGGCCATCGACCGTATCGCCGCAGCCATCGCCGCGGCGAAATGAAGCGGTATCATCAAAACCAAATGCGTACGCGATTTTTTTGTTTTTCTTCTGTCCTTCTGACCGCCGCGGCTCTGCTGGCCCTGGCCGGATGCCGCTCGCTGCCGCCGTCGATGCCGGCATCCCAATGGACCCCGCGGGAGGCGCGCGGCGCGGCCGTCTATCAGCAGGCCTGCGCCCGCTGCCATTACCCAACCACCACCAGCGGCCTGCATGGACCGGGCTTGCAGGCGCTCACCAAGCAGCCCTCACTGCCCTCCGGCGCGCCGCCCACCGACGAGCGAATCACCGACGTCATCCTGCACGGACGGCAGATGATGCCCGCCACGCCGCTCGACGATGACCAACTCCGCGACCTGCTGGCCTATCTGCACACGCTCTGACCAGCGGCAAGATTCAGACCGAAACTGCCGGAACTACCAGAGCACTTTGCAGAATACTCCTGACCATGGTCATCTGACTATGGTCAGGAGCGCGCACTGGAAGCGGCGGCGATTCCGATCCTTTAGCAGCCGTCTGTGCGCCTCGTCGTTGCGATTCGCATAAGCTCTTCAGTTGCACAAGCCGTTCAGCCGATCCGAGGGCTCCGGCGTGAAGGGCGGATACGGTAAATGCCGCGAGTTCAAGTACTCGTCTGGCAGAGTGCCGCCATCCTTGAGCGCGGCATCCGGGTCCCGCGCGTAGGCGGGGTTCCGTTCCACCCTGGCCAGAGGCTTGAAGCGGAAGCCCTCGGTGCGCAGCAGGTCCAGCAGGCGGGGCAGCATGAGCGTGGTAAAGGCCGTCTCATGCAGCAGCAGTACATTGGGAATCTCATTGCCAAAGGCGGTCTGCTCCTCTTCGCGGCCCAGGCGAATGAACTCCTCCGCATTCTGCAGATAGCTTTGCTTGAGCCAGGCGATGCCCGCATCGTCGCGCCTGGCCACGCAGCGGCCGTAGGCATCGTCCCAATCGTCGTCGTTGAAAGTCAGCGTGACCTGGGCGATGCGGTAGCCGTGTTCCCGGAGCCAGCCGCGCACTGCGCGGCGCTTGGCGAGCGTGTCGCCCTCTTCCAGATAGGGATAGCGGAACCAGTGCCAGTCGCGGCCGCCGGCGTACGCGGCGAGGGCCGGCTCGTCCAGGGCGATGTTGTGCTCGTAGGCGGCGGCCGTAACGTCGGAGAGCGAAGGATGCGACCATGTGTGGCTGCCGATGTTCATGCCCGCGCGGAGCCAGGCGCGGATCGCCTGCTGTTCGTCGGGGTCGTCTCCGAGATCGACCGCATTCACAAACCCGTATGTGCCCTTCAGGTGGTTGGCCTTGAGCTCGGCCGCCAGCTCAGCGGCGATGCGGGTGCGCGTGTCGCCGGGCGACAGGGCGCCTCCGGCGGGCAGATCGTCGAAGGTGAGCGCGACGACCGGGTGACGAGCCAATCGCGTTTTGATGGCCGGCGCGGCAATCGCGGAAGAGGCTGTCAAGCTCACCGCCAGCAACGCTGCGCATGCATATGCCCGTAACCAGAAATCCGTCCTTCGCAACACAAACCTCCTCATTCTTTCTCTGTCGCCAATTTACCCGATCCGGTTCGCAAATTGCATGGTGCGAATCCAGTCTGTCCAGAACTCTGCTGTCCGGAACTCGGCAAAATCGCACCTGTATTCTCAAAGGCTACAATAAAAGCGTGATGGAACTTGTCCAGATCGATCCCGTCCGGAAGACTCCCGCGCCCAAGCCCGAATGGCTCAAGGCCCGCGCGCCGGCAGGCGAGAACTACCACGATCTGAAACGGCTGGCCCGCTCGCTCAAGCTGAACACCGTCTGCGAGAGCGCGCAGTGCCCCAACATCGGCGAGTGCTGGCACCACAAGACGGCCACCTTCATGATGCTGGGCAACCTGTGCACGCGGCGCTGCGGCTTCTGCGCCGTGCCCAAGGGCCGTCCTGAGCCGATTGATTTTGACGAGCCGCGCCGGGTCGCGGAGGCAGTGGCTCAATTAGGGCTGCTCCACGCGGTGGTCACCAGCGTCAACCGCGACGACGACCTGCTGGGCGGCGCGCGCGCCTTCGCCCTGGTGATTGCCGAGATTCGCAGTCAGGCGCCCGGCTGCCGCACGGAGGTGCTGATCCCCGACTTCCAGGGCAGCGAGGAAGCCATCCGCATTGTCGTCGAGGCGCGGCCTGCCGTGCTCAATCACAACACGGAGTCGGTGCCGAGGCTCTACCGCGTGGTGCGCTCCGGCGCGCGCTACGAGCGGACTCTGGAGCTGTTGCGCTACGCAAAAGAGTTGAACCCGGCGGGGATTACCAAGTCCGGCGTCATGGTCGGCCTGGGCGAGGAGACGGTTGAATTGCTTGAAGTCTTCCGCGATCTGGCCGCTGTTCACTGTGACATTCTCACCATCGGCCAATACCTGCGCCCCTCGCGCGATCATCTGCCCATGGCCCGGCTTTATACGCCACGGGAGTTTGCCGAGTTGAAGAGCGAAGCGCTGAAGATGGGTTTCCGCCACGTCGAATCCGGCCCTCTGGTCCGCTCCAGCTATCATGCCCACGAGCAGGCTGCTTCAATCGGGCTGGCAGTTGTCTAATGATGAGACAAGTTAGCACTGGAAATTGCGGTTCGCTGCACGATATACGTATCATGAATAACGATAAGGATAATCGAGGTTTTTTGATCCCGCTATGATCCCTCTATAGATGCGGCGGAAACTGTCCGCACCAACGGGACCGGCTCAGTCGACGATTCTGATGAACATCCTGCGCCTGCTCTTTACGCGCCTCACTCATACCGCAGCGCCTCCGCCGGCAATATACGCGCCGCGGCCGAGGACGGATACAGCGTAGCCAGCAGCGAAATCCCGATCGACACCACCGAGACAATCACTCCATCCATCGGCCGCGAAGCGAAGGGCAGCGTGTCAATCGAATAAACTTCCGCCGACAAATGTATGAAGTGATAGTGCCCGCCTGCCCATGCCGCCAGGTAACCGACCACCAGCCCCAGAGCCGTGCCCCCCATGCTGATCAGCAGCCCTTGCAACAGAAAGATGCGCCGCACCTGCGCCGGCTGCACGCCGAAGCTCATCAGTACGGCGATGTCCCGCGTCTTCTCCATCACCATCATGGTCAGCGCGATCAGAATATTCAGCGCGGCCACAATCACAATCAGCGCAATCACGATGAACGTGACCACCTGCTCCAGCTTCAGCGCGCGGAACAGTTCGCGGTTCTGTTCCATCCAGTTCGTCGTCATGTAGCCCTTGCCCGCGGCCTTTTCAATGGCCTGGGCGATCTCGGGAGCATGGTCCAGATCGTCCACCTTGAAGCTGATCACGGACAGCAAATCCGGCTCGCTGAACAGTTGCTGCGCGTCGGAGAGCCGCAGAAAAGCCATCGCCGCATCGTACTGATAAAACCCTGAATGGAAGATTCCAGCCACACGGAAGCGCTGATATTTCGGCGTCAGGCCCAGCGGCGTCAGCTCTCCCTGCGGGCTGGTGACCAGCACGGAATCGCCCACCTGCGCGCCAATCGTCTCGGCCAGGTCGTTGCCCAGCACCAGCGGCGGATAAGGCGCATCGGCAGCGCCTTCGCCGGGAACCGGATGCGCCGTCTCGTCGGGCGTCGCGGGATTCAAATCCTTCGCCGAGCCGCTGGTGATGGTCTCCAACAGGTCGCTCACCGTGCGCTCCTCAGCGGGGATAATGCCCTTGATCAGCGCGAAGCCCGCGCGTGGCCCGCGCGAAACCAGCACCTGCCCGTAGATGCCCGGCGCGTCCGCGGTCACGTTCGGCACGTGCCGCAGCCGCTCCACCAGCGGTCGCCAGTCGCGGATGCCATCGGCCTCGACGCGCATCAGGTCCACCTGCGACGAGGCGCCCAGCAGCCGGTCTTGAAGATCGCGCCGCATCCCGGTGGTAATGGCCAGTGCAATGATCAGCGCCGCCACGCCCGCCGCCACGCCCGCAATGGAGATGGCCGTCACCACGCCCACCACCGCCTGCCGCCGCTTGGCCCTCAGGTACCGCGCCGCCACATAGAGTTCGAATCGCATTTTTTCCTTACTTCTGTCCGGCGGCAATCACCGTCTTGGCCGCCGTCGCATTCTCGTACCGGTCGTAGACGCGCACTGTAATCAGATGCTCCGCGCCGGCCGCATCGGCCGCCGCGGGAATCACCACATCATAATGCTCGCTCAGCGAGTCGGAGAGCTTCCCCACCGGATCGATATACTGCCACGGCCCCGCATCCAGCGAGTACTCGGCGTGCGCAATCGGCGACGTGGCGTCCACAGCGTCGAAGCTGACGTGAATCCTTCCCATGCACCCCAACCCCGGACACGCTTCCACGCTTGCCTTCAGCCCGCTCACCACCGGCGGCGTCGTGTCCACCACAAAGCGGTCGCTCACCTTCTCACCGGTCAGCGCCTCGCCCGGCGAGTGCGAAGGCGCGTCACTGGCCACCACCTTGATCTGGTAGCCGCCATCGGGAATCAGGTCCGCGTCAAAGCTGTACGCCTTGTCGGTGAGCTTGTCCTTCAGCAGCCGCCACACCGTCTCGCCGTCGCCGCGCAGGTAGAGCGCGTACACCAGGTCGTCGCCGTTGTCGTCGTGCGCTGCCCAGCGGACGGTCACTGCGGTGCGATCCTTCAGCGCCTGCAACGGCTGAGACGCGGCGCTTGCGTCAAACGAGCTTGCGGCATTCTGCCCCGCGGAACCAAACGCGATGTTCACCGTCTCCGGCTGGCTCACACTTCCCGTCGCGTTCAACCGCGCGCCCGGCGCCACCACCACATCGTCCACCACCGGCGCAGCGTTCACCGGCAGATAGTTCACGCCCACCGAGCCCACCATGCCATGCGCGCCGAGTACGGCCTTCCACTGCAAATAACGTCCGGCCGGCGAAACCACGCGCCCGTCCTCAATCGACTGCCAATCCGTCCAGCCCCGCACTGGCTGCTCCACGTTCCCGGTGCGCGTAAAAATCTCGTAGCCGACCGAGCCGGGCTGCACCTCCACGCGACCAAACCGAGCCAGCGCGCCTGCGTCCAGCACGTCGCTCGCGTACTCGTGCTTCTCCGCGCTCGCGCCCAGTCGCACCAGCTTGCCGGTGTTGCCCGTGCCAATCAATACCTCGCCCGCCGCGGCCGGATTTTTTAGATTCGGCCCAATCGCCAAACTCAATCCCTGCTGCGCCTGAAGGTGTGCAATGTCCGCGTAGCTGCCGTCGTTCGCAATCCGGAAGACCAGCCCATGGTTGCCGGTCAGCGCCAGCAGGCCGTCAGCCCGCGCCGCCAGCGCGTACACAATCTCGTCCTTGTTGGTCCACAGCTTGCGCGGCGCCTGCCCCTTTTGCAACGCGTAAATCTCGCTGCCCTCTGGCGCCGAAGCGCTGGCGTTCACCGCCTGCAGCGAATCCGGCTGAAAAACATTGACCGTCAGCGAGCCGGTCCCCTGCACCGGCAGCGCCGGCAGCGGATTCTTGCTCTTGTCGCCCACGCTGGCCGCGTAAATCGTCCCGTCCGCGCCCACCGCCAACGCCGTAATCTCCCGGCGAGGCGCTTCAAACATCACATAGCCTTTGCCCTGCGCGTCAATGCGGACCACCAGCCCGCTACCGTCCGAGCCGGCAATCAGGTTGCCCTCCGCGTCCCACGCCAGCGAGCGGATATGCTCCTCGTCGCTCTTGAAAAAGGCCTCCGGCCCTCGACCCTTTTTCGCGAGATAGACGCGGTACACCGCCGCCGGACCGCCCGCCGCAATGTACAGCCGGCCCGCCCCGTCGAAGGTCATATCCCAGATGTAGTGCGATTGCGTGTCCGCCTTGTCAGTGGAAGCCGTCTGGCCCAGCTTCGACGCATCGAAAACCACCTCCGCGCCACTGCCGTTCGCCCCACTGCCGCTCACGCCCGAGTCGTCCTGCGTAACGGTAGCGCGCGGGTCCAGCCGATAAACCTTGCCGCTGGGCAGCGTGGCCGCGTACAGCGCCCCGTCCGGCCCCAGGCGGACCACTTGCACACTCAAATCCTTGCTCTTGAAGAGCATGAACTCTTTACCGTCCGGCCCCACGCGCAGCACCGTCGCCGGCGATCCGGTTCCCAGGTAAGCCGTGCCATTCTTGTCCACCGCCACAGACCAAACGTAGGTCGAGGGCGTCGTCGCCAGCTCGGTCAACCCCGGCCCCTCGCGCAGCGTGCCGCCGCTGGTGAGCGCAACCCCCTGCGGCGTGCCCTTCTCAAACTCTTCCAGCCGCGACTGGGTCCACAGGTGCGTACCCTGCGCAGCGGCCAACTGTGAGGCAGTAACAGCAATCAAGGCCATGGCCAGCAAAAAACGGCTGAACAGGCGGAATGGGCGGACTGCGCACAGAAAGCAGCAGAGAGAGCGGCGATGGGCAAGTGTGGAAAGCAGCATACTGCCGTTGAGTCTACTAAAGTTCCCTGAGCAGCGGCATATTACCGGCGGGGGTGACGAGTGGGGAGGCGAAACCAGTGAGCACCTTCGACTTCCGAAACCCCTCTTGCCGACAGTCTTGACGCGGCGCGGCGCGTCATTTTTGCCATAGTTGCGCATCGATCTTTTCGCCCAACTCTTCTCCCTTGAGAAGCGGCGTTCTGGCAACCCAGGTGCGCTTCATGTGACTCCAAACCAGGCCATCAGGATTCAATTCAGGCGCGTAGCCGGGCAGGAAATCAGAGTCGGTTTTCCCTCGGTCGATGCCACGCAAGTCCTCACCAATTTCGTCTTGTGTGCGCGGACGCCCAGTCGCGGGACGCGAACGCAACGCATTCAACCCTTTGCGGGAGTGGGGGCGAGAGCGAGCCACTTGTAAATCGTGGCGCGGTTGAACCCGCAAGACACGATCACGAAGGAGGCCGGTTGGCCTTCACGGACGCGTTCGACAGCCACCAGCCGTATGGATTCAAGAGTCTTATGGTCGAAAGTGCGTCCATCTCGCCGCATGACTCATGATACAAAATCGCGGTCTTGAGTACTGCAAGAAAGTCACCTTGCTTGACGACTGGTGAGTAAGTCGAAGTAGGATTCAGGCAAGAGAAACTTAATCATGAATATTCTGTTGCTGGCGAATTTGTGGACGCGTTCAACACGCATGGGTATAGCGCCGGAATGCCGTTTAGCTATTCAGCACAATATTGACCAATGAACTGTTGATACGCATGCCTGCGCAATCGTAGTCGATGTAACCGAGATCGCGAAAGCGATTGAGAAAGAAGCTGACACGAGACCTGGTGGTACCTATCATTTCCGCCAGAGCTTCCTGACTTATCTTGGCGATAGCCGGAATAGGCTTCGATTCCTGTCCGTAGTTAGCCATCAGCATGAGCAGCCGGGCAAGGCGCTTTTCGCTGGAATTGAACAAGTGATCGACCAGGTCAGCTTGCAAGCGGTTGTTGCGAGCCAGCAGGTGCGCACGGAAATGAGCGGCAAACTCCGGTTCATAATGAAGCATATTCAGAATGACCGCCTTATCGATGCGAACGACTGTGCTGGATTCCAGTGCGTTCGCAGAGGCCATGCGTTGTGGCTCATCGGCCAGAGCCGCTTCGCCAAAGAAACTACCCGTCGGAAGGTGGGCAATGACCGCCTCCTTGCCGCTCATCGAAACGACGGTGAGCTTGACCGCGCCACTCTGGACGTAAAATACTGTCGTGGCATGGTCGCCTTGCGAATAGATGGATTCACCGGGCAGGTATACATGCCGCGTTTTCCCGGCGATAAACCGGTCCAGCGTAGCCTGAGGATCATATGTGGGCGACTGCATCGGCATGCCGATAACATGGCTTGGAACAACCTGCAACTTGTGTCGTGCGGCCGGAGGCGTGGAGAAAGTGCGACCCAGCGGAATCCTGGGCGCCGTGCTCGTCATAGTGGCGAAACTAGTGGCCATGATCAATACCTTTCGGTCTTACAGATCGCGTGCAAAGTTGTGAATTACCGTCACCCTTTGCGATGTCGATATATCCAACATACGGAGTGAGCAAGTGAGTGAACATCGGCGAACACTGTGAATCTTGTAGGTTTTTCTACGTAACTACTGTAGGATTTCCCTCACGCCGAAAGTGCAATATATCCAATAGCATTCTGCAACAATACTGCTCATAACTATTGCGTGAGGGATAATATGACGCGGATTCTATCTATTCTTGTCACGGCTGTCCGGTAAAAGTTGTTCTCCTGTCTCGGTCTATGTCCTGATGGCTATCGCGCGCAAACGCCTCGCTATTGAAGCCAGCCTCTACCAACTTCTACCGATTTCAGTGTTGCTCTGTTCGAGAAAACCCGCATTTTATGGACACTTCATCGATACGACGCTCAGGGTAAGCTACTGCGATCTTCCAGCCAATTGATTCTGCTCTACTTTTAACCGGACAGCCGCGAGTTCTTATTAAAGAGTTAATCCAATAAGACTATCTCGATTCCGTCTAGATATCAATGGAACGCACTTAGCCAAGGGATGGCGAAGTATGCTGTTCTCATGATTTAGTTATCTTCCAGTCTAGAATACTCATCGAATGGATGACCATCAGAGTCATCGACTCACACAGTTACTTCCCAACCCGGCTCAGCTCCAGCTTTGCACCGTTGTCCAGTATCTTCTTGATCGCCGGAACCAGTTCTTCCGATGCGCAGTTCTTGTTCACATATTCGGCCGCTCCGGCGCGCAAACAGCGCAGCGCATACTGACTCTCGGCCTGGACGCTCACCATGATCACCGGAATCTGAGGGTAGATCTGCTTTACATCTTTCAGCACTTCAAACCCACTGCGGTTGGGCATATTGATGTCCAGCAGCAGCATGTCCGGTTGAGAGATGGCCAATCGGGCCATCACCTCATCCCCGTTGGAGGCTTCGGAAAAATTAGCCTCCGGAAATGCGTCAGTTAAAATTTCTCTCAACCCGCGCCGTACATTCGCGTGATCATCTGTAATCAGGATATTCATAGTTGTGTCCGCTTGCCTGTCCGCATATTTGATCTGAAACTAATTTACCGAAGTTGAAAATAGAATGTTATCAGAGTAGACCGTGTTTATTGTAGGTTTTTCTGCACCCTCCCTGTAGGGTTATTCCTACAGAGTGAACAGGCCCTAGTCGATCAGGCTGTGCGTCATGGCATAGCGAGTCAGTTCGGCGTTGTTCTTTGTTTGCATCTTTTCCATAATGCGAGTTCGATAAGTGCTGATGGTTTTTACGCTGACATGAAGCCTTTCGCCGATTTCGGTCAAGGGAACGCCGGCGGCAATCATTTTCATCACTTCGTATTCCCGGTCCGAGAGCAGCTCATGCAGGGGCTTGTCGAGGGACTCATCCAGATTGGCGATTAGCGTCTCGGCAAGGCTGGTGCTGACATAACGCCCGCCGCTCAGTATCTTTTTGGTCGCCAGCGCCAGCTCTTCAGCGGCGCTCTCCTTGTTGATATAAGCGGATGCGCCAGCTCGTAAACAGCGCACGGCATACTGTTCCTCCGGCTGGCAACTCAATATAATCACCGGCACCCGCGGATAGGTATGCTTCACATCCCGCAGCACATCCATTCCGCTGCGCCCCGGCATATTAATGTCCAGAACCAGCATGGCTATTGGAGATTTGCCGAGTTGGCTCAGCACCTCATCCCCATTGCCGGCCTCGAAAAAATCCGCACCTGGGTGAGCATCGGACAGAATCTCTCTCAGCCCGCGCCGGACCACGGCATGATCATCCGCAATCAGGATATGCACGTTTCGCTCCTCTCGGCGCGTGGAATGTCCACGGGAACGCGAACGGTGACCGTCGTGCCGTTGCCGGGGGAGCTGGTGATCTGCACGTCGCCTCCACAGAACTGCGCGCGTTCTTTCATGCCCAGGAGCCCCAACGATCCAAACGCATTGGACATGCCGGATTCATGGAAGCCAATCCCATCGTCTTCCACAATCAGGAGAATGCTTACATCTTCCTGGTAGAGGGAAACGCGCACCGACTTTGCCTGCGCGTGCCGAATCACGTTAGTCAGACACTCCTGGAAGATGCGGAAGGTCGCGGTGGCCCGGTCACCGTCCAAGTGTAAATCAATCGGCGGCACAGTGACCTGACAAGCGATGCCATTGCGCGCGGCAAAGTCGCTGGCCTGCCACTCGATGGCTGCCGCCAGGCCCAGATCATCCAATACTCCAGGACGCAGCCCGCTGCATATGGTGCGCACCGTCTTCACGCCATCATCGATCAACTGAATCGACTCTGTGAGTCGAGCCAGCATCTTCTGTTCCGATGCAGGCAGATGGCGGCTCATCCAGGTCATATCCATCTTGATTGCCGTCAGAATCTGTCCGATCTGATCGTGCAGTTCGCGCGCAACTATCTTGCGATCCTCTTCGCGCACCCATTGCAGGCGTTCGGCAAGCGCCCGCAGTTGTTCTCTTTGCAGCAGCAACGACTCTTCGTTCCGCTTGCGTTCCGTGATGTCGCTGTTGATCACCAGAATTCGAGGCGCCTGGCCGCGCTTGCCCCATTGCAGCGCCCAGCGGCCGGCCACCACAATACGCCTGCCGTCCTGCGTGGTCTTGAGGACGTCTCCCTCCCAATGCCCGGTGCGCATCAGTTCCGCACGGATTTCACTCAGCGGCTGGGGAAACTCGGTGTGCAGCAGTTCATGCGAGATATGGCCGGCGGCCTGGGCTTTGGTGTATCCCAGCATGGCCTCTGCACCCCGGCTCCAAAAAAGGATATTGCCCTCCATGTCGATCACAAAGACTGAGTCTTGCGTCAGTTCGATGAGGGATGCCTGCTCGGCAGTCGCGATCTGCTCCTGACGCCTCTCGGCAACATCGCGGAAAACCAGCACCACGCCAATGACTTTTTCTTCGCCGGCCAGTATGGGCGCGGCGCTGTGTTCGACAGGAATTTCGCAGCCATCTCTGGTGATCAAAGCGACGTTGTCGGCCACAGTTAAAATCTGTCTCTTTTCGAGCACCTGGAGCACTTCATCGTCGGCGCTCATCCCCGACTTCTCGTTGATGATCTTGAAGACATCCCCCACCGGCCGGTCTTTCGCTTCTTCCGGCTGCCATCCGGTCAGAGTGGAGGCAATCGAGTTGAGGAAGGTGACGCGGCCCTTGCTGTCGGTCGCGATCACCGCCTCGCCAATACTGCCCAAGGTCGCAGTCCATCGCTCCTCGCTCTGCAACAGCTTGGTGCCCAGCTTTTCAACGTTGTAGCGCGTGAACAGAGCCAGAAAAATCCCCACGCCCAAGCCCAGGCCAAGGAAGCTGGTATTCATCAAAGTCCATCGCCGGTGCGAGGCTTGACTGCGCTCGGTGCGAAGTACTTTTTCCACGCTTTGGAACCCCGCGACCTGCACGCGCAGCGCATCCAGGCTGTGTTTTCTCAACTGGTTTTCAAGGAGAGTGGGGTCGGCTTTTCCCGCACGGCGAAGGGTGATAATCCGGCTGTCGTACACCACAGCGTTCTCATAGCCGGCATAAACCGCTTGTAGTCGCTGCTGCTGCGGGGGATTGTCAGCTACCAACTGATAGAGGGCCTGGTACGCGGAGTCGAATTTCCTGGTTCCATCATAATACGGTTGCAGGAAGCTCTCGTCGCCCGTTTCAACGTATCCGCGCTTGGCGGATTCCATGTCGGTCAGCAGATTGAAAAGTTGTCCCGATTGATCGAGAACCTGATTGGAATGGTCAACCCACTGCAAGGATTTGTTCAGGTCGATGGTCTCCCACAGAAGCAATAAAGCAAGGGCTGCCGTAGCCACTATCGGGACCATGACCATTTGGCGGAGCAGCGATTTTAATTTTGAGTATTCCATCGTGACCAATCAGACCTTTCCAACCCCACATTATCCATGCTCTTTTAAAACAGGAACGAATATGGGCAGTAACATGGCTCGCGATCATTCAGACCTGTTGACAGCGGAGCTACAGCCGCCAGAAAAGGCACATCCACGGTCATCAAGGCCTGATGAGCAGTGCGCAACTGGCTCGGCAGAGCAACTGAGCAGGAGGCTGAGCGCACCTACGGGGGTTGTTTCTTAGGGTCGCATAGAAAGGAGCAATAGATAGAGCAATATTGCTCACTCAATCAAACCATGCGCATCGGGTGATTGAAGCCGGCGCAGAACTCAGCCGCGGCCAGACCTGCGAGTCGCACGCTTTGCAGGGGAAGATTGGAAAAACATGTCCGCCATTTGCCCGCACGCTACCCCAAGCGAGAGCGCACTGCCGGGCGCATCATAAAAAAGGAGCGAAGCGCCGATGCGCCTCGCTCCTTCCGATCAAATCTACGCAATATCTCAATACAAGTGAAAATCGATTTCGATGTCCACCGGTCCGGTTGCCACGGGCTTGCCGGCCCGATAGCCTGGCCTGAACTTATATTGCAGGATGGCCTTGATGGCATTCTCGTCCAGACCCTCGCCCAGCGCGCGCACCACCCGCGGGTTATGCGGATTTCCTTGCGCGTCCACGATGATCTCTACGATGCAGACGCCCTGGTACTTGTTGCGGCGCGCTTCATCGGAAAACTCCGCTTGAACGCTGTGAAGAATTTCGGGAGCTGAAACAGCGCCGCCAACTCGATACACTCCACCGCCATAGTTGCCGCCGGCGCCCGGCCCATAGCCGCTGCCGTTGCCCGGCCCCATGCCGATCCCCGATCCAGATCCCGACGAAGCCAGCTTCACATTCGTCGAGCTCGCCATCCCGAAGTTGGGCAACTTGGTGTCGTCGGGAATGGCAATGTCCTGTTGCACGTTGATGGTGGGGGGGGGCGGTTGCACAATCTTGGGTGCAATCTCAGGCACCTTCATGCGCGGAGGAATCTTGCCCTGGATCGCCTGGGTCTTGTCCGGGGCTCCTCCTCCTCCGCCCGCTGCCTGGGGTTTATATTCCGATAACGTGATCGGCGTCTCCGCAACCACCTTCGGCTTTTGAATGATGGTTTTCAGGCCGAAGATGATCATCAGCACGAGAATCGACCCGTTCAGCAGAAATGCTGCGCCGGCAGCCCAGGGATTGCGCTTGAAGGCCATCGGGTCGGGCACCGGAACCGGCGTCGAGGTCAGCTCCAGAGGTGGTAATTTTGTTGGGAAAAATACATCCAAAAGGCTCTCGTACAGCCCAGCCCAGATGGGCTTTTCTTCGATGGGAATGCCAAAGGTGACGTCGAGTTCGCAATCGCGGGCGAGGGCCGCGGCGGCTTGCGATTCCGTGTCTGGCTGGATGAGCAGATCGTTTGGCATAGTTGCAGTTGGGAGCATTGCCCCTGAGCGCCGGGTTTGCTGGCCGGAGGAGAGATTCCCAGTCCCTGAGCCCATTGCTCCATTATGCTTGAAACCGCCCGCCTGTGTCTCGCCGGGGAGGCTCTCAGAATCCAAACTCTCATATTCCGACACCGTACGGCTTCCCATAAACAATAGACGGCGGTGCTGCGCGATTGTTACCTTGGGCAGCAAAAGAGGGGGTGAGAAAGGAAAACGGAGTCGAATGCGCCGCTCAGGCGCTGCCATTTATGTTTTCTTCCCCCGCCATTTACACTAAAGGATGTAGCAAATCGGAATGATCCCAGGGAGTGATGATGTCCCCAGCACCGGAGTTGAAGGCGACCCTTGCCTTGCCGCAAACCGCCTTCCCGATGAAGGCCAACCTGCCGCAGAATGAACCGCTTCGCCTGGCCCACTGGGCCGAGTTGGGGCTCTACGCCGAGCTGCGCAAAGCCGGCCAGAGCCGCCCCGCCTACCTGTTGCACGACGGCCCGCCCTACGCCAACGGACCCATTCACCTGGGCCATGCGCTCAACAAGGGGCTGAAGGATTTTGTGGTCAAGTCGAAGACCATGGCCGGCTTCGACGCACCTTACGTCCCCGGCTACGACTGCCACGGTTTGCCCATCGAGATCAAGGTGGACGAGCAACTGGGCCGCAAAAAGCTGGAAATGCCGGCGCCCGAGGTTCTGGCCGCCTGCCGCACCTACGCGCAGAAGTACATTGACCTGCAAACCTCGCAGTTTGAGCGCATCGGCTGCCTGGGCCGCTGGGACCAGCCCTACAAAACCATGTCCCGCGACTACGAGGCGCGCACCCTGGAGGCTTTTTACGGCTTCCTCGAAAAAGGCTTTGTCTATCGCGGCCTGAAGCCGGTCTACTGGTGCATCCATGACCGCACCGCCCTGGCCGAGGCCGAGGTCGAGTACGACCAGCACACCAGCCCATCGATCTACGTGCGCTACCGGCTCACCTCCGCGCCGGAAGCCATCGACCCCACGCTCGCGGGCAAGCAGGTTTCGACGATCATCTGGACAACCACCCCCTGGACGCTGCCCGCCTCGATGGCCGTGGCCTTTCATCCGGATTTCGACTACGTCGCCCTGCAAGCGGAAGACAGCGCCGAGGTATACATTGTTGCCGCCGAATTGGTTTCCGCGGTGGAGAAAGCCTGTAATCTCGGAACGACGATTCAGCTCGCCCGCTTCAAGGGCAGCCAACTTGATCGCGTCACCTTCCAGCATCCGTTTCTGGAGCGCGGCATTCTGGGTGTGCTGGCCACTTACGTCACCGCCGACACCGGCACCGGTGCGGTCCACACCGCGCCCGCACACGGCGCGGAAGACTTTTTCACCGGCGTCCGTTACAACATTGACCCCACCTGCCGCGTGGACGCCGCCGGCCATATTCATGTGGACCCCAGCGCATGGACACTGGCCGCGCCTCCGGCCTTCGACGGCCTGAAGGTCTGGGCCGCCAATCCCATCATCATCGCCATGCTTGAAGAGCGCGGCGCTCTGCTGGCCGGCCGCCCCTTGGAACACTCCTACCCGCACTGCTGGCGCTGTCACAAGCCGGTCATCTATCGCGCTACCGAGCAGTGGTTCATCGGCATGGAGACGGCGGTGAAGCGCGCCGACGGCAGCGAGACGACTTTTCGTCAACTGGCGATTGAAGAGATCGGCAAAGTGGTCTGGGACCCGGCCTGGGGCAAGGAGCGGATCACCAACATGATCGCCACGCGCCCCGACTGGTGCATCAGCCGCCAGCGCATCT
>VFSW01003389.1_pt1 | contig 23929 bp, 15 predicted proteins | sample 5358111 | NCBI WGS metagenome assembly VFSW01 (sample SAMN11554181, study PRJNA540505) | mine drainage metagenome | isolation source: sediment from site ElyBrook_90M | place: USA: Ely Copper Mine, Vershire, VT | collected 2017
TTCGCCGGCCGCTTCATTTGTTTATAAGACACACATAATGCAACACGCCCGCACTTGTGGTTTATGTGGTGTGGGGGCGTTTGCGCCAATGCTCCTTGCGCGAACCCCACGCCATAACAAAAAACACACGACAAAACGCACTACAAGAACACTGTCCACCAGAACCAAATTGGCTCCGGCCTGGCTCACCGACTCTCACAGTGAGCCAGGCAACGCTACTCTTGAGCATGAGGCTCACGCGATAGCTCAGGCACAATACAAGCTTCCAGGTCGTCGCGATAAAAGCGCCACGTGCTCCCAACTTTGTGTCCCACCAGCTGGCTCGACCAGACCAACCGATACAAGGTCGAGCGGCTGACACGCAGATAGGACATCGCCTCTTTGAATGTCAGCAAGGTACCCTCTGTTTTTGCGAGTGACGCTGGGTAGAGATCGCGAACTGCTATAACCATCCTGTTGCCTTCCTTTCGACATGATTAGTAAAAGATGCTCCAGGTGATAAAACACACAACAATGCAAATAGCCAGTCCTATCAGCATAGCAAGCAACGTTGGATGCTCACTGATAAATCGCACAGGGTGCATAGTGCCCTCTCTTTCCTCCTATTTGATCGATTACGCAGAGCAACATGCTCCCTGTTCGTCGCCATCGTTGAAATCAGCAATGAGGTCGAAGACATCGGCCTCCGCTCTGCTAATAAGTCCGTTCGTAAAGAGGTCGCGTACCTCTGGATCGGTGAATTCCGCCTGACTTGGCCCGTCCAGGTCGACATCCTGAAGGTAATTTTCCATGAGTAAATGCCTCCACTTTCCTCCTATTTGGTCACTAATGTCGATGATCGCGCATGACGCAACTGCCACTGTTGCTGAATCGCGGTGTGCAGTCGCTCTAGCTAATCTTCGGTCAACAGATGCTCATCGGGAACCGAATGTCCAAGTATGTGTGCTACAAAGGTGAGCCAGCGCGCCTCTTGCTGTGGCACTGGCACTTGATAGGCTTTCCAGAAGTAAGCTTTAAGCGTCTCTGCAGTGCGTGCGGGTTTGAGCGTAGTTGTTGTTGCCTGGGTATCGAATACAGCAAGGGATGCGAGCAGTGAGCAAGCTGAGGCATCGGGTGTTTCAGGCATTATGCCAATAGCAAGATCGGCAAGTGCCTGGCACTTGGCTACATAGACGAGTTGCTCGATCTGATCGAGTGAGCCAGCTGCGATGCCACACCCTTTTCCGCTACTGGACAATTCGCTAGTCAGTGCGGTCGCTTTGAGGATAATGAGGTCGCGTTCCAGGTCAGCCAGTTCGATAGTGATATCAAACACGCCAGCAGGGTAGCGCGTACGAAACTGGCGCGCGAGATGCTCCCAGGTACGAGCCTGTGATGGTTGGTCACTCAGTGTCGTGGTTGTCATCGGTCAACCCTCCAATTGTTTTAAAACGTTTGTTCGTTGACCGCAACTGGTACAATAATACAAGCCTTGATGCAGGCTTTTTGCAGCTTGCGGTCATTGGTGGACCGCTTGAGGGGGCGGATTGCTTTGGTCGGCGTTTACGCCTCCTCAAGACGGCAAGATACCTTACTCCACGTGATTTTTCAAAACTTCCGACATAAACCCTACCACTTCTCTTCAGCTTATTTTCATTGTCATTGTCATTTAATTAGATGTATTCTCATTACCATTATTTTGATTTTCTCTTAGCCTACTCAAATATTAACATACGACATTATCATTGTCAACATATAAAAAGCTGGAAATTGTTCAACTGATTTTCCGATTTAAAATTCATTGTCATTTTCACATTTCTATGATATACTCTTCATAACAATGTTATTGTCAGAGAGGGAGTTTGTAAAAGGATATATGACTAATGTTCAAAATGAACCTACTTATTACTGGGCTTCGGCTATTCCTGGCTTAGTAGCGGCTACCTCATCTGCACCATCACTAAGTACTTTTTATCGGCGCGTGAACGCTGGTGCTATCAAGAAGGTCAATGTAGAAGGTCTGGAAGAAGCCTATGATGGTGATGATGTACGTAAATTTTTAAAAGGAGAAATGACACAGAAGAAACGCAATAATGCAGGAGAGAAGAAAGAGCTATTAAACGCATCCATTGTATCAGCAATCCCAAAGTTGCCTTATTCAAGGCCTGAACCGATTATAGATTATGTACATGATAGGTCCGATCTTGCGTTCGTTTTTCTTTTTTTAATGGAAGCATTAGAGCGTGGTGAAGATACACTTTTGCCCCAGGTGGCATTATCTTGGATAGAACGCAACGGGTGGGCATATTGGTTTCTTTCTAACCCTACCTCTAAAGAAGACATTTGGGCATCGCTGGGGCTTTTACCTTTAAAAAATGAGTTAATCGAACAGCTCTTGAAAGGCCAAGTCCTCCTGCGTGATATTAGAATTAGTGACATTCTAACTTACACTGATGGAGAGGCTTATTCTTGCTATCTTGCTGTTATAGTTAAGCAGGACCATATAGATGCGCTAGTACAGTTATTCCAAAAACTTCTTCCATTTTTATGTGAAGCACCCGTGTATATAGATAAAATGTATCACGCTGTTAATTACGGGTTGGACTTATCACCTTCACATCTTTTAGTAAAAGAGTTTTTTTTCTCACCTTTATATGCTCTAAGTGATCAGGCATGGTTGTTAGATTTGGGATATGCGAACCCGGCTGTTCATGTACAACAACTTCAGAATTACCTAAAAAAGCGGAAAGAGGTGCGACCTATGCCAACTGCGGTTCTTGTGCCTAATGGTGTTGAGCACATTGAGAGAGGCCATAGACTGCGTACTGAGTCCAGTAATATTAGAGGCTATGGCAGATATCGTCCTATCCTACATAACGGAGTAAGCGTTCTACAGTTAACACCAGATAAAATCTTTCGCACTGCTTCATCTGATGACGACATAAAAGCAATACTTGCTATCAACGCTTCTCATTTTGGGCGCAGTTCTCGTCCTGTAGAGGATTTAATTGCTACACGCAGAGCTTGGATTGAAAAAAACCCAGAGGTTTTTCATGTTTTAGAGGTGAGTAGCAAGCTTTTAATTGAAAAAGGAATCTACAGCACAGAAGAATTAGAGGGATTTGACAAGAAGATCGTTGGTTTCGTTTCTATGCTGCCTTTGACTGAGGAAACAATTAAGAAGCTAGTACGTGGTGAATTGGTAATTAGTCAAGTGAAAGGTGAGGACATTCTTGCATATGAAGCAGGAGTGCCTGTCAGTTTATTCGTCCAAACGCTTGCAGTAGACAAAACAATCTACAATCGCTCCGAGGAAATGTTTGCTAGCTTGGGAAGAGACTTAAGTAAGGGACTAATGGGCATGTTTTCGGCTTACGGCGAGCAAGGTATAGAGATACGATATATCCATGCCCGTAGTGATACTCCATTTGGGAAGAGTGCCTCCATAGGGTTTTCGTTTGCTAAAGTGGCCTCCCCTCCTGGTGTTGAAAAGGATGTTTTCTTGTTGGATGTATGGCGATCCGAGTTACCATTTCTTAAAGATTATGTGACCGCCGTTGAGCAGTATAAGAAATCACAAATGCATCATCAATAGTTGATTGTTCAACCGTTGTTATAATAACAACGGTTGATTGGCATGCATTGGGCGAAGGCTATCAGGTTATATTGTTGGCAACTATTTACCAATTTGTAAACAGTTGCTTGGTGTCAGGGAGCAAACAACAGCGTTGGCTTACCTGCTTAGTTGTGTGAACACACATTAATATCATCAATTAGACTCTCATACCTGCAGCAGGCAGTGCCCACAACGTTATTGCGGACGAGACTCACCGCGTACCGCTAGAAGGTTCAGCACCGTTTGTTGTCAATAATCTGGCAGACTAGTGGAGCTGATAGCGAAACAAGATAAGAAAATGAGAATCAGAAGCATGCCTAAACCTGTTAAGCTTAGTTTCTTGCATCATGCAGAGCCAGCAACCCTCAACTACACACAGATTGTGTGTAGTTGCTAGGAAAAAATGAGAGGAGATGTCATATGGACCATTCGAAGAAGAAGCAACCACAGTCTGTCGAATCGCTCTCTTTTCCCGTGGAGTCGGCAGGTCCAGCCCAAACAAACAAGCTTCCCGAGGTTCGTCGAATATGGGATGCTGAGGAACAAGTATGGTATTACTCGGTAGTTGATTTCATCAGCATTTTGACCAATGCTCCAAGTCCTGTTACCTATTGGACCACCTTCAAAAAACGCCGCAAGGATGATCCTTTTCTGCAAGACATCTTTGGACAACTCAAAATGCAGCCCTTGCGCGCGAAAGATGGCAAACTTCGTGAAACAGAATGCGCGACTAGGTCTCTGATGTTACGTATTGTACAAAGCATTCCAAGTAAGCAAGCAGAAGCTGTTCGAATCTGGTTAGCCCAGGTTGGTGAGGAGAAGCTCCAGGAGACTGAGCAACAAACACAAGTGGACCAATTGCGTAGCTACTATCTTAGTCGAGGCCGTACACCAGAATGGATTGATGCACGCATACGCAATCTTATCGGACGCAACTTGTTAACCGATGAGTGGTTATTACGAGGAGCACAACAGGAACTCCATTTCGGTCAACTCACTGCTACCATTCATAAAGGGACATTTGGCATTACTCCACATGAGCATCATCACACAGTGAAGCAACTGCCGAAAGGGACGAAAAATCCGCGAGACCACTATACCGATATTGAACTGAATGTCCTTGCGCTCTCCGAAACTGCAGCTAGAACATTGCATGAGCACAACAACAGCCAAGGAGTACCTCAACTGCTACAGGATGCGCAAGCAGCGGGAGTATTTGGCGGTCAGGTACGTAAACAATTTGAGGACCTGACGGGTGAATTAGTCGTCTCCGCTCAGAATTTCCTGGATCAGCCTACAGGCCGGCAGAAGAAGCAGTTAAAGGCAGAAGAACAAGGTACGCTTTTTGACGAGCTAAATAAGAGCGGTCAATAATCTTCGGCAGTATTTCAGAGACTACTCTTGTAAGTTGGGGCAACCATGGTTATAAGACCAATGGTTCATCGACATTCGTTAAGCGAGGGCCATCAGGTTCTATTATTGGCAACTTTTCACGTTTTGTGAAAAGTTGTTTGGTGCCAGCAACCAAACGGCAAAGGTGCCAGGATCAGGTTGATGGACAAGCGTTTACGCTTTGTAAACACTTGTCAGAAGAAGGGCACTGTAGACGACAGACAAGGTAAAGGTGTCATGCAAGGTACAGCACTTCAGTGGCAGAGGACTTATCACAATCTGCTGATATTCGCAAATTGCTAGAAGAGAAAAAAGGCGTAAGCAGCGCAAACAACAGGAGCAACAAAAAAGCTTGGAGAAAACAGACAAGAAACGCTGATTTGATTTTACCGATGCCAGTAAAATCAAATCAGTAAGACAAAGGATTTGATGGTGCAAGATACAATAGTACAAACATTTTTCAGCAATAGAATCTCAAACAGCATTGAGCTAGTCCGTGATGAACAGAATTTACCAGGCCTCTCCATTGCCGTCGTGCATGACCGTGACATTCTCTGGTCAGCAGGCTTTGGTTACGCCGACCAGGAACAGCAGATCACCGCCACGCCAGAAACACTCTACGGCGTTGGCTCGATCACCAAGCTCATCACGGTGACGACATTACTGCGCCTGCGCGACGATGGGCAATTGCATCTAGATCAGCCAGTGGAGCAGATACTTCCAGAGCTTGCCCAAGTTAGCTCGCCATTTGCCGATCCGCGTCCGGTCACATTCAGGCAGATATTATCACACACCGCTGGATTGCCCCGCGAGGCGGCATCTTCATTGTCCTATTGGAATAGCGCGCAGTATCCTAGCATCGACCAACTGCTTAAGAGCTTGGAACAAACAAAACTTATCTTTCCACCACTCACTCAGTGGAAATACAGCAACCTCGGTTACGCATTACTCGGTCATGCTATCGAACGACTGAGCGGCATCGCATATCAGCAATACGTGACCCAGTGTATTTTACGCCCACAGGGGATGATCCACAGCGGATTCCAGATCGACGCACTGGACCAAACAACCCTTGCGACTGGTTACCAGCTTGCGACTGGTCAAGCACCGCAATATGCACCACGGCCCGATTACGCGGCATTCACCTCAGCGATGGGTCTCTACGCTTCAGTTAAAGACCTGGCGCGCTTCATCACATTGCAGTTTCACGACGGTCCAGCTGATGAGGCGCATCCGCTCGGTGTTGCCAGTTTGCGCGAGATGCATACACCTGTCTTTATGGACGCCACGTGGCAAAGTGGTGTTGTCCTCGGCTGGCGATTGGAGCGGATTGCTGATGAGATTGCACTTACGCATAGTGGTGGCGTGTTTGGTTATACCAGCAACATTACGGTATTGCCGACGACACATCTGGGTGTTGTCATTCTCACTAATGGCTTCATGCAAGATAGCCTCTGGCGGCCAGCGGCACTGAGTCGTACTATACTAGAACAACTTGCGCCAGTAGCGCACCAGATCACGGCGCAATCATCAATCACAACACATAGCCAGGAACTCACTCGCTATACAGGCACGTATACTATTCCAGGCTTGATTACAATGGACATCATTATCCATAACGGCAAATTACTTGCAGGACAGCCAGACGCAACACCAGCGGCCCGCTTCGCGCTTGTGCCGGAACTGGAGGCCCATACCTTCCGCGCTACTGGCGGGCCAGTCAACGGGGAGCGCGTGATATTTCAAGTGGATGAGGATGGTTCTGTGATCCAGGCCCAGGCGGGTAATTTTTTACTAATTCGTCTCTCTTAAAATAAAAGAGTATCTCTATTAAGAAGAGGAGCATATACATCATGCCACAGAAATACACTGAATTCGAGCACCTATCAAACGGCAATTTACGCGTCACTCTTTTGCCTAATGCACAAGAAGATGTGCAAGACATCGCTCCAATCAGCAACTTGATGCTGATGCTAAGCTCGCCGAGGTCATCGAGTGGCAGCTCGGCAATGGGTGGGAGTTCATTGCTCCCGAAGCCATTGGCGCACTTACGTCAGCACCCATTCTATCCGAAGAGGTTGAGCGTAACGAGCATGGTGATGTGACTACTGTTGGGACGGCATATTGGTACCAACAGTACAGGGCTTTTTAGTTTGCCCGAAAGTCCTGAAAAGAGGGGAAAAGAGTCATTCCTTGCTAGAATGAGGAAAATCAATACCCTACCTCAGAAAGCAAGGAAAAACTAGCATGAACTTTAGCATATTTGATGTCGTAGGACAAGCAGACCAAACAGCACTGGTGATTGATGAGGCATCGTTGTATCGAGCGTTTGAACAGGTCAAAGATGGGCGCAAAAAGAAAGGGAAGCGTTATCCTCTCGCGTTGCTGTTGACACTGATCCTGTTAGGAAAACTGGCAGGCGAGCAAAGCATCAGTGGCATTGTGGATTGGGTCAAGGAACGCAAAGGATGGTTACGGCAGGTTCTCGACTGGCCAAGAACCTTTCCGGTGAATGCCACCTACAGCTTTGCCTTAGCGCACTGTGACGGACAGGAAGTCGCGCAGGCGATAGCTCAGGTTCTCCTCAAAGCCAGAGCGGTCGCCGTGTGTGAGAACGAACCAAGTCGTCTGGTCGCCACGCCGCAGGAACCAGAACGTTTGATTCAGACAGCGATGGATGGCAAAGTGCTGCGTGGAACGGTAGGTCATGCGTCGGAGACCCAACCTCCAGTGCATCTGCTCTCGCTCTACGAATGTGAAAGTGGGCTGGTCATCGCACAGCAAGCTGTCAGGAGCAAAGAAAATGAGATCACGGCAGCAGGCGTTCTCCTGCATCCCCTTTTGGTCAAAGGCCGCATCATGAGTGCTGATGCCATGCATACGCAAAAGAAGTGGTGTGCCGGAGTCCACGCCTATCAGGGCTATTCCCTGCTGACCGCCAAAGACAATCAGCCAACTGTCCACCAAGACCTGCGAGACTTTTTTGCGGACGTGACTCTGGATCAGGGGGAATGGCAGACGGCAAAAACAGCTCAGAAAGGGCATGGACGACTCGAAGTGCGAGAAATCTGGACGAGTACGGCAATGAACGCATGGTTCGAGCAGGAGTGGGCAGGCATCGCTCAGGTCTTCAAAATCCGTCGATGGGTCAAAGAGAAAGAGAAAGAGCGAGAAGAGATCGTGTATGGCTTCACGAATCTGCCACGCAGTAAAGCGAGTGCGAAGCGGCTTTTGGAGTTGAATCAGAGACATTGGAGCATTGAAAATCGTCTGCACTATCGACGTGATGTGACCCTGGGGGAAGATGCGAGCCAGATCCGCGTGAAAGGGGCCCCGCAAACCGTTGCGGCCTTAAACGGCGGCGTTCTCGCTCTGATGGATTGGTTAGGCGTGAGCAATGTCGCCTCCCAGATGCGACATTTTGATGCACATCCTCGGAAGGCTCTTCACTTGCTGCTTGGAAAACTTTCACGGCATCACGGGTAAACTAAAAAGCCCTGCCAACAGTACGAGGTACTTGACCCAGTCGAGCAACTGCTCCAACACGGTTTCATTGATTTTCAACGGGGAGTGTAATACGCAATGCCGCCAAGGGCATACGTCAAGGCAAGCCAGCAGAGAACGACGCGTGCTCCCAGAAAAGTTGTTAAACATATTAGGCAAGTAGATGAATATGCATGCGCTATACAGGTAGGAACTGGATAACTGTTCCGGCCATGTGGGTATATTATAGCAAGGCAACTGTTTGCAAATTGTAAACAGTTGCCTTGCTATAATACGCCTGTTTCAACCCTCATTCAACCTTTTTAAGATCAACCGTTATTATTACGACAACAGTTATTTCAGCCCACATCTGTAAATATGGGAATTAAACTGGTTGATTCGGACTGAGTCTTGATAATTAAAATGGCAGTAAAACAGGCAATACTACACCAATCTTTGCAACCAAACGTTTTTTACCTGGAGAGGCTCTCTAGACTCATTTATGTTGATCGCTTGCTCATCAGTTTCATTTCCACATTTACAATGATCTCCTATAAAAATATATTTATAAAGCTATAACATTGAAGTCTTTAATGTTCATTTGAACATTAAAATCTTCTATACCCACTTGCCCACCGTCTAAATAAGTATTATTCATAGCCGTAAGCATTTGAGTACCATCGATCAGTAAAGTTATCTGATCTCCTTGAGCTTTCACGGTATATGTATGCCAGTTTGTATCGGGGACAAATCTGATCTTAGCACCTCCAATATTAAGCGTCGCATAGGAATCATTTAAATAACAAGCGCCATTTGCTAGATTCGCACCTCCTTCGTATCCCATCTCATTTGAATTCATCCTTACCATAATCCCAAAACTATAACCGCTGCAAATATTATCAGTTCCTATAAATTGGATTTGAGCTTGTACTTCGTAATTACCAATATTTCCAAATTGGTAAGGGGCTTCTATGGTGGAAGCAGAACCACCACAACAATTGGTACCATCGCTAAGCAACATACCTTGATTCACTTTCCATTCTGTTCCTCCTCCCCAACCATCCAAGCTATTTGACCAATCAGCTTGATATAAAATTGTTCCAATCTTAGGAGGAGTGGGTGTTACTGTGGGCAGAAGTGCCGTGGTAAGAGTTGCCGTAGGCGTAGGTGCCGTAGTAAGAGTTGCCGTAGGCGTAGGTGCCGTAGTAAGAGTTGCTGTAGGCGTAGGTGCCGTGGTAGGGGTTGCTGTAGATGCGTGTGCAATGTTAAGTGGAGCCTTAGAACTTGTTTTTGGTAATGATGCATATCCAAAGACAATCGATAACGCTACACATACAACAAGCAAAATAGCAAACCATTTCTTTTTCCGTCCCGATCGCACAGAATGCCTGTTTAATTCTATTAAAGCCACAATCCCTTGAAAAACCGCAGCAAGGAATACAACAGCAGTACATATTAGAAATATGACATTCATCTAACAGCCTCCTATGAGATTAAGAGCAGCATAGAAAAATCTAATTTTCTCCATGTGCAACGAATTTATTGTTTTTTAATTTTAACTCAAAAGAAAATGGAAGAGGTATATGGTGGTACCAAAAGTGGCGATGAACCAGTTTCTTGGTACCATCATACACACGCTCTTCTCCCCAGGCAAAGCGCTGTGACAGGAAGGGAAACGTTTGGTCCGAAAGAGGATGAAAGGGATGGGTGATGGTGAAGCTAGCCTCACTATTGGTGTTATCAGGTGTAGTTGACAGTTCGTTCTCAAGGACAGATCGAAGGCCAGATCAATCGGCTCAAACTCATCAAACGCCGAGCGTATGGATGAGTTGGGTTTGATCTGCTGCGACATCGAGTTTTGACTCGTTCTGTATGAGCTTAGCTCAGAAGATGATGGAGAACCATTTAATTTTCAAATTTACACATTCTCAAGAAATTTCTGTGTACAACAACACGTTAAGATAGTCCATGACTAATTTATGTAGACGAGACAGGGATGTCTCTATAGTTTGATGAGAATTGTGCGCATGAACAATATCACCACGTGTCTTTTGTAAGCTTTTGAGATCCTTCGTGTCAATTTCAACACCTTTCTCTTGAAGAATACTTATCCAACGATCAATGTTGCTTTGTAAAAGTGCTTGGCTCAAGTAATCGAGCAGACGTTTTCGGATTTCCTCTTTTTCAATGTACTTTTGCAGAACTTGATCAATTTCCTTCTTCAGAACATCGCGCAACTTTTTCGGCACATGCTGCTGCAAGATCGTTATCTTGGGTGAATTACTAGATGTACGTTCAAGGAGCAATTCCAATGCAATCCAATCAGCAAGAAAGGCCATACGTTCGTTACTTGTGATCTTTCCAAGGTAGAACCATTCTAAACCATCTGCTGTTACGCTACTTCTCTGATCCATCCTTTTCCAAAGAGGGAGGAGTGCATCAAGTGAGGAAATATGCTCTATAATCCTTAAATGATCAGAGACATGTAACTCTTCTCTGATAACAACGCGAACCGGATTTTCTTCTTCAAATATCTCAAATGATGGCCTAGCAGGTTTAACTAGCATCGCTCGTATACCAGCCATACTCACTTCAAATCCTTTGCCGTACACGAGAGCTGTCAGTTGTACAAAACGCTCAGCTCGTATCAGTGCGAGTGTAATAGCTTCATTGCGTTGGTCGGCTACTATTTCAAAATCAAGATAAGTCGTCGAATCTTCAACTTTCACACTGAGTACATTATCAAGGACGAGGCCATGCTCAAGTTTGTGAGTAATGGTAACATCCACTCCATCTTGTAACGTTGCTTCTACTGGTATACTGACCCGATAGAGTTGAGACATATTTTATCAATTCCTCTCCTCATTTGCAAAAGTACACTGGAGCCAGAAATTTGAGTCTCCGTTATATTTCGTGCAAAGATCATACGTAAGCAAAAAGCATTCGATACCCATTGCTCTCAACCACACATTCACAGATGCTACACTTAAGTATTGCGTTTCCTCGCGCGAAATATGACAGATGCCCGTTTTCTTCTTTCATAAAATCATCGCCCTCTCTACTCTTCCTCGAAGCTAAAGCTCTCGAAGCGTAGGGTGCGGCAGTTCTCGGTGACGGTGCGGATTACGTCGGCGGGCACACCGTCGGGTAGTGTGGCCTGGATCTCTAGCGTGACGTTAACGCCTGCTTTGTTCAGGCTGCTCAGATGCTGCACGACTTCGAGCAGGATTTTGCTAACATCGCCCGTCATCTGGCGCGGATTGAGCTTGACGGAGCCATAGAAACGATGCATCTGCGGCTCGTTCCCACCAACGGGCACGCCAGGTCCCACACCAATCGGCGAGACGGTTGGTGGAAGGCCACGCTCGGTGACCACGGGCGTCGGGCGCACATGCGTTTCCGTCTCGTAGGTCAGGCTGGGCGTCGGCTGTTCGCTTGGCATGGATATCACGGGTGGCGTGGGAGCAACTGGCGCGGGGCGCAGACGCGCGGCATCGGCGGCAAATTGCGCTGCGGCCACCTCGGGGCGCACCAGCAGGCCCGTCATGCTCACCTTGATCGCTTTCCCTGCTTGCAGCCCCAGGTAACGCTCCTGTTCCGCATCCCAACTGTCGGCATACGCAAAGGTTTCGCGCTCCCACTGCGCTGATTTCAAGCCCTCGCGAATGGCTTCGAGCAACACCTCGGTATTCTTCAGGCGTGGCAGATAAATAAAGTAAGCAAAATATTCCGCAAGTTTTTTGACGCTTACATGCTGCTTGTTGGTCTGGCTGTCCCATAGCGGCACGCGGTCCATCTCGCGGCGCAAGAGCGTGCCCGCATAGGTCGTAATCAGCATCTCTTCGCTGCGCAGACGACGACTGGCATTGGGAGCCAGTGGCATGTTGGGTTGCAATTTGAACTCTTGCAGATCATCCGCCTTGTGCTGATCTGGCTGATCGGGCACCAGCAGCCAGAAATAGGTCTCTGGGATACGTGCATCGACACTCTTGTTCGCTTCATCGAGTTTAGTATGCGCCTGATTACGCTGGAACGCGTCCAGGTTGAGCGGCTCACTTTCCTCTTCAATCGACTTCCAGGCCAGATATTGACGCACGCCTTGCTTGAGATCTTCCAAACGGTTGCGGTCGGCGGCCAGGAAAATCAGCGTATTGCGTGCGTAGCGTGGCGCATTGCCGCGCTGGCTGAGCAGTTGTTTCGCAGCTTCACGGGCTGCACTCTGCTGATCGCGTAGGGCATGCGTCAGATGCGGCTTGAGAATCACCAAGCGCGTGGCGGCGTCATCATCGGCGATATCGGCACTGGAGGCGGGACAGACATGCACACGCGCGAAATCGCCCCGGCTTTGCTGCTCGGCGCGCAACCGTTGTTCAATCTCTTCATAGACCAACTCTTCGTCCAGTTGCGCGGCACGGTCCTGTGCCAGGCGCGTCACGCTCGGTTGTGTGGTATACCAGTAGCGTTGCCCGTTGAGGTAGAGATGGGTGGCCTGATCGGAGAGACGGCGCAAGGCATCGCCCAGGACGGCACTACTCTCGCCTGGTTGCAGCGAACCAAGCTTGATCAACTCTTCGGGCAGGCCCTTATTAGGATTCTGTGCGGTGGGGGCTGAGCCAAGAAAGATCGTGCGTGCCACGCGCCGACTTGCCGAGTAGCGACCCAAGGCGGTATTGTCGTTATCCAGGCGCAGCGGCAGCGAATGCGGCCCATCCACATCGCGCTCGATCACGGGCACCCAGCTATTCTCCAGGTGGCGTGTCAGCTCAAACTGTACGCTGTCCGCGCTGATTGGCACGGTCGCGGGCATGATTAACAGGCTGCTATCCTGCTGTTCCCACAAGGTATGCACCACCGCTGCCATCAGGCGCAGCACGCCACGGGTACGCTGAAACTTCTCGATGCTCGACCAATCACTATACAGGCGTGTGAAGAGTTCGGGGTGCACGGGATAAGTGGCCTTGATGCGCCGCTCATAGTCGCTATCGCGATATTCTGGTGAGGGAAAATCCTGTGGTTGCGCGCGATACAGCTCGACAAAGGCTTTGGCGACGGCATCACGGGCCACAAAAAGCGTGGGATCAGTAATCGGCTGAAAGAGGCGACGGCGCACGATCTCAAAGCCCTCTTCACTTTCTGCTGGTCGCCAGGGCGATTCGACGCGCCCGAAAATATTTTTGAGACGGGTTGCGGCTTCGCGTCCACCATCGCCGCCTGTTTCAGTATCGGAGGCAGGAATGGTGGCGACAACCAGCGTGCGCGGCGCAGCTTTGGCGGCCTCAGTCAGGGCTTGCGCAAAGCTGAGATTGGCATCGAACGAGCCAGCGGGTAGCCCTGTCTTGCCGTACAATTGGCGCGCAAAGACGACCCATTCATCAATTAGGATCAGACACGGGGCGGCAGCAGCAAACAGTTCGCGCAAGACTTCGGAGCCAGGGCTAACGCCTTGACGATCTGCCTCTGCCACAAAGGCATACCCTGCTTTGCCCAGCAGTTGCCAGGCCAGTTCACCCCACATGGTATGCACGGTGCAGCCATCCGGTTTGACGCTCACCTGCGCGGGGGAAAGGGCATAGCCGACCAGCACGGCGCGGCGAGCGGCGGGTGGACGCGTGATGCCAGCGTCGGCAAAGACGGGTTCCATGCCCACAAGATCCGTCACAGGCACGTCGGAGAAGAGATGATAGAGGGCCAGCAGCGAGTGCGTTTTGCCGCCGCCAAAGTTGGTCTGCAAATCGACGACCGGGTCGCCGCCCGTGCCGTTGAGCCGTTGCAGGGCGGTGACGAGCAGACGACGCAAGCCTTGCGTCAAATAGGTACGCTGAAAGAAATCCCGTGGTACACGATATTCATCGGAGCCGACACCGCGATAGACCTGGGCAAGGTCAGCGGCAAACTCGGCCTGCTGATAACTGCCTTTTGCCACGTCGGGATGGGGGGCAACGATTTCGCGCCAGGGACGCAGGCTACCGCTAGGACGGCCTTCAATTGGCGTCGTCGCGCCTTTACGTGTCTCGTTACGCGCCTGTTCCTCAAAGCGAATGCGCATCAGTTCATATTTTTGCCGCTCGATCTCGCCGGCCTGTGTCGCAGCAGAGATGGCGACGAGCAGGCGCTGCATACTGTCGAGGGCGCGATAGGCATCATCGGTGCTAAAGGCTTCCTGATGCGCCCATTTGTTGCGGATAGTGCGCAGTTCGCTCACCAGGCTACGCTCGGCATGGCCCAGAATTTTACTGAAGACCATGTTCCACTGATCCCAGAGAATGAGCAATAGTCCCTGCGTATCCAGGTGAATGCCCTCCTCATTGTCAGGCAGATGCTGGTCGCGTAACGCTTTGACGGCCTCATACTGCCAGCGCGTGCCATACTTTGCCAGCATTTCACGCTCGATAAACGGTTTGAGACCCGTATTTAACAGGTCGAGCGCACGCCCGACGCGCTCATGATTGCTCTGTGCCATTGTTCTTACTTTCCTATCTTCCTGCTAATGCTATGTATCGAAGCGCGTTAACCAATGCCTCGATCACATATGCCGCTATAGCCCGATCGGCGATAAAAGGTTTTTGTGGGTCTGTATGACTTGCCGCATTGACAACATCTCGTAAGGCGTTCAATGAGCGTTCAATGACGGTAGATTTTGTTTCTCCAACAAGTGGTTCCAGGTATTCTTTACAGAAATTTGCCAGCCGTTTGCTTCCGTCCGAGCTACTTTTCCCCAGATGTTCCAGTACTTCGCGAGCATACCTTAATGCGCCTTGATAGTCATCTTGAGTAAATGCACAACGAGCATTTTCAAGAGCGTGAACCGCGTTTTGATACATATCAGGGAGTGGCGGTGTACGTACTAATGGTAATTCAACAAGAAGACTATGGTGATATCCTAAATTTGGTAAAAGACGGTCCACCCATGCTGAGCGTTCGAATCGAATGCGTGTAGAAGGTGCATGATCAGTTTGTACACGTTCAAAGCGTATAAGGTCATAGGAGAGATCATACAAGAAGCGACTTGCGTTTTCCTTTGTCTCACGTGGTTTGATAATAGCCGCCGTCCCCCATAGCTGTAAGCCTAGAATCATCACGTGATCTGGCTGCGTAGCACGTTGCTCCTCAAGAAGTTGAATATAAGCGGGAGAGAATGCGAAAGAAAGATTGATAGGATATGAAATCGCCGAAGATACAATATTGATAGGTAGCTCTGTATTGGGTAAGAGTGTTCCACCAATGTCTTGCAATGCATCAGGACGGCACAGCTTACCTTGTAAGTCAAGTATTACCAAATTTTTAACTTGTGACTGACCCCAACTTAGAGGTGGAAGTTTGAATGTCGCAGTAAGGTTAAGCCGAGGTATACCTCCTTCATGAATGGCTGTACTATTCTCAACATCGATAGTCATAATACAAGCCCATTTTGTGGAGTCAAATTGATAGTGAAACTGTATTTCCATATTGATATCCGTATCTGTTCAGATAAGAAGACGCTAACTCACAGAAATTACTGGTACACAGCTATCGTTTGTATCTGCATAGCTGGATACCTAACAACTTCATCTAGCGGCGAATCTGTTGTTTTTTTACCAGCACTACGTCTTTGTACTCGGTTAAGATTCTCAATCTGCTCTATCCTCGGAAGTACGCGAAAGATATCTAAAACTTCTCCTCTTGCTAGTTTCCGTTGAACCTTTCCAAGGATCGACACCTCCGTCTCTAGATTGTCTTTTCGGCGTAAGCTAGCTATGTCCAGTTGTGCTACAAATTTGAACTTCGGAGAACCTATTGGCGCTACAATAAGATCAATCTTTTCTTGCGACTTCTTAGCAATGAGATTGGTAAACCCTTGATAGGCTTGTTTTGTGCTATCGTCAGCTAAAGGGTCCTGTCCAATAGCTTTCATGACCTCTATAAGGCCTGAAAAATCAGATACTGTACGAGCGAGATGCTCCCATTGAGGTAATTTGGCAATTCCTCGTACCTCAATAATTTCGCCTGGTTGAATTTGCTCATAGATACTCTCATCAAAGCCATACAAAGGTTGAATTGCCTCATCCGCTTTTAAATAATCATAAAGTTTGGTAAATTTTGCGACGGATGTCTCGCGAAACGTTTGTGATATTGCTGATGATGTAGAAGATGCACCTTTTCCGCTACCCTCGGCCAAAGCGAATTTTATTCCTCCGCTTCCTTCTTTACTCCCCGTAGAGGTGTCTGTGGTCGTATACGGCCCCTCTAAAATTGCGCCTTCATATTGAGCCAGATAATCTTCTACAATCGCCTCATCCAGATATAAAAAACTTCGCAATATTCGCTTGGTCATGAAGCATACCTCCCCCATATCGTTGCATATTTTGCTATTAGCAAGATTTGCAGTTTCATCTCATCCCAAAAAAGTGGATTCCCACAGGCCTGTATTGCTGGCCTCGCGTTTTGCCAGTTTGCTGATCTCTGACCAGGATGTCACCAGGCTGTTATAAGCAAGGGCCTCGTTGGCCCAACCTTTGCGTTCACAGACGGTGTAGAGACGGTAGGCCAGATCGCGGGCAATCTCGCCTTTCTCGCCTGTGGCGCGCAAGACGTTGCTAGCTCCAAGTTCGCCGCCATTCAGGCTATTCGTTTCTAATAGCGCGCCGATCATGCGCTGCATCACTTCCCAGATGGTCAGGCGTGGGCTTTTGGCATCCCACTGGGCAGGGAGTTCGTCGCGGCGTAGCAGGCGTACTTTACCTGCGTGCGCGGAAAGCAGGCCCGCATCCACCAGACTTTGCAGCGACATATTCTTGGCTTTCGAGAGCGTTTCGGCTCGTCCATATTCGCCTTCCTCGTGGGCATATTCCTCGAACCACGCGACGGCCCAGCGTGTCTCGGTCTCGTACTCGCCCTCTTGCTCTGTCAGTACCTCATCGAGTGTGCGGTTAATCAATTGCAGGGCAGTGCGCACGCGCAACGGAGTGCCATCCGCCTCGACGACCTGACGATAGCGCGAGTAGATTGCCATACCTGGGCCGATGCTCGCCTGTGCCAGGTCTACTGGCGCAATGCCGCTATGCTGCATCTTGACCAGTTCATCTGCTAACTCCGCTCGTAAATCGTTGAGAAACTGGCGACGTGAGGCAATCGGCGCATCGACTGGGCGTGGACGACAGACCAGCACAATTGAAGAGGCAAGCGCGTTTGTTCCCTGACCCACGCTACGGTTCATCATTTCGGTGCGAATAGGCCACGTGCCCGTAATCGTGAAACCAGAGCGAATCAAGCCCTCTAGCATCGTCTCCCAACCAGTTGAGGCAATCACTGTTGCACTGTTTTGTGATGTATCAGTCTCATCTTCAACACCATCTTCCTCTGCTTCTGCCTGTTTGAATGCGTAGTACACAGTGAGAGGATAGTCGTAATGTTGCATAGTTCGCATTTGCTCAAAGGCATGGCTCAAACCTTGTTCAAAAAACTCCTGTGCCTTGCTTTTACTGCCACCAAAACGATAGGGTGTTGCCACCAATTCCGATGCTTTGGGAACAAGCATAGTTTTGAACAGGTCTGGATAGAGCGTATTAAGCGAACGGCGCAACCAGACATAAAAGAAATCCGATAAGTCAGCATAGCCAATATTGTCATAATAGGGAGGGTCAGTGGAAATGAGGAAATGCATCGAATCTTTGATAATCGTTGTAGCGTCCTGCTGCTGGACAATACCTTGTTCCCTTGCTGGTGTCGCTTCTAGTGCTTTGAGCAAATTACTCATACTAACTCCAAAGTCGCCAGCCGCATCTGCAAATACATTTGGTTCTGCAAAATCCCATAACATTGGAATCGCTTGACGTGTAAACATATGTCGAACTTGAGTCTTAGTATTCTCCCACATACATAATGAATTACAAATGTCACTCAAACGGCTAACTCCCATGCCCAGGTATGTAGCCACAGCATCAGCATATGCATTCGCGCCAGCACTACCATCATTGAGAGCGATATCATCAACCAATAGACCAGCGTTTCCTGCATCGACCTGCACGCATTCTCGTGCCTCCCGCACTAAATCACTGAACGTCGTGAGCGCAACGAGTTGACGAAAAGTAAAAATATCACCAAATGTGGACATGCCATATAAGGGGGGAGAGAACCAGCGAGGATTTGCTGGCATTTCTTGCTCTGGTTTCCAATAAGGATAATCCGACACTGGCTTAGCCATATTTTCCTGTTTATCGTCTGGTGATAAATAAACTCTACTTCGATTCCCCTCGGCAACAATAGCTAAAAGCTTGTTTCCTAGCTTTTGTTCTTTTCCAGCGTTTCGCAAATATTCAAGAGGGACAGCATTACCACAGGCGATGCATATAGCTCCTTGTCTTCCAAGTGTGCCATCCTGTGGTTTACCCTTGCCTGTTTTCACCTTAAAATGTAGTGTAGGCGGCGTTGTGGTCTTGTCCACTTCAGGCTCTACCCATGCCTCTTTGCCTTTCTTTTTCGAGAGATAAAAGGAACGTACTAATGGCATCTGGATGCCACATGCGGGATTGGGACACATGACAGCGCGTGTCCAGAGCCAGGCAATCACGGTTGCTTCGCCACCACCATACTCCTTGGGGAGCGTGACTTTTGGATAAAGATGTCCAATGCGCCGCTCCGCTTCGTCACGCATCCATTTGCCATAATAGCGGATATCCTCGGCCAGCCCACGCGCGCCACGCCACTCCTCTCCCAACAGGCTCTGCTGCGCTGACGGATTGACAGGCGCACGGCCCGCGAAGCGTGGCGGAATTTCGATCAGCGCCTTATTAATGAGCACAGCGACGGGATTGAGATCGCTGGCATGGGCTTCCAGACCCAGGCGTTGTGCCTCTAAGGGAATGGAGCCACCGCCTGCAAACGGGTCGAGGACAGGCGGTGGATTGCCGCTTGTCGCCGTGCGAATCTCTGCACGCACCTTCTCCATCAGCTCGTCGTTATTCGCGTTTTCCCACTTGACCATCATCTCAATCAGATCAAAGAGGCGTTTGCGTTCCTGTTCCTGTTCTTCTACTGTTGGAAACAGATCAGGCCGTTGCGAGGGGTCATCGATCAGGGAGGCAAAAAGCACCGCACGACAGGCTGCCAGTGGACGACGTGCCCACCAGAGGTGCAGCGTCGAGGGGTGACCATGGCGAATCGATTTCTCACGCGCCGACTCACGGTTAATCGCATCCAGGGGCAGGGCCACCTCGATCAGTTTCTTGCGATAAGGCAGGTCTGTGCTCATGCGGGAATCACTCCTTTGTGCAGTAGTTGGGTGAGGTCATATATGACGCTGGTTGCGCCAAAGTCCGGCTTTTGTTGGAAAGGGCGCGTCACATAGTGCGTGGTGGTATGTTCGCCCTCAACCTCCACCAGGGCTAAAATAAAATCATCGGGTTTATTGAGTGCCGTCAAAATCTCGTTCTTGGTCAGGATCACCGTCTCGGCTCCCTTGACGCGCCCCTTGACCTCAAGAAAGCGCAGTTTGCCCGTGCCAGGAATGCGCGACTCGATATCATAGCCACACTTGTCCGCGCTTACGTCACGCGGTAGATAGCCCAGGCGGCGTTCGATCTGCATCACGGCCTCCATCGCCAGCCGTTCGATGCGTGCCGTCTCATGGGCAAACGTGGCAACCGTGGGCGTGTGTCCTAACAGGGTATCCAACAGTCCTTGCGGCACGACCAGCACGCCACCCACGACAACTGGCGGCAGTGGCGCGAGCGTACGTTCCTGTTCCAGTTCCTGTAAACGGCGTTGCAGGCGCATCTCTAGCTCATCGCAGCGTTGGCGGGCAATCTGCGAGTTCAGGCGTGCATTGGGACGCCCAGCGGCCTCTTGCGCCTGCAAGGTGGTGGCGCGCACATCCCAATAGCTGATCTCTTTGGTCAAGCGTTCATTGACGGCTTGCGCTGTTTTGTTGATCTGCGCTTCGCGGCGCGCCCGTAGCTCACTCAGATGGCGCGGCACCAACTGCGTGATGGCGAAACTGCGCGCCTGCGCTTGCAGATCACCTGTGAGCCAAGAGACAGAACGCAGGTGTAGTGCCAGTGGCAGTTCCTCCTCTTGTAAGGGACGATAATCCAGGAATGGTGCGGGACCCGCGGGATGCAACACGCCCTGCTCGTCCAATTCCAGAAAATGCAGTTGGCGCGAGACGACGCGGCGCGCCCCTGACACATCGGTGCTGGCATCCTGAATGGTATGCTCCAGCAGGAACAGCACGCGCACGGCCTGGCTTTGGTCAGTTGGATCGACCAGGATGGCCCCTTGGGTGAGCAGATCGCGCTGCTGTTCGAGCAGATGGGCCAACAGCGCATCAAGCAACGGATACCCTGGACAGAGCAATACGGCCTGTGGTTTGCCCGTCACGCGCAGACGTTCCTTCTCAAAGACGATACGCTCGTAGCGCGGCAAGACGCTTGTACGCCCCTGTGCCAGTGCCCCACGTTGGCGCAACACGGCGGGTACATGCGTGATCTCATAACGGTGCGGTTCGCGTTCATACCATCTACCGCCCAGGCGTTTGAAAGCCTCAAAAAAGAAGGAAGCGATAAAATGCGGCTGCAGGCGGCGTGCCTCGGCCCGCTCCATCTCTTCGCGGATCTGGCGCACGCGCCCCACGTCCATCACCTCATGCGCTAAGGCGCGTTCCTCTAAGAGGGTTTGCAGGTGTTGATGATCGAGGGCATCGGCGACCACGCTGGTGAGGCGGGCGCGCACATCGGGACGGTCACCGTAGCGAATAGCCTCCACCATCAGGTCGCGCAACGGGCGATGCTCGAATTGTACCTTGCCCAACACATCAAAGACCTGTCCACCCAGCGCGGCGCGTTCCTCTTCGAGCTTGCGAAAGAGCGTCTGGAAGACTTCGCCTTCGCGGGTATCCTCTGCCACGAGATTCCAGAGATGGCAGACCTCGGTTTGCCCGATCCGATGAATGCGCCCGAAACGCTGCTCAATACGATTGGGATTCCAGGGCAGATCGTAATTGACCATCAGATGGGCGCGTTGCAAGTTGATACCCTCGCCTGCCGCGTCGGTTGCCAGCAGCACCTGCACCTGTGGGTCTTGCGTGAACGCAGCTTGAAGCGTAGCGCGTTCCTCGCGACTGATGCCGCCATGAATGGTCACCACCGCCTCAGCGCGTCCCAGCAACGTGCGAATGCGCTCGCTCAGATAGGTGAGCGTATCGCGGTGTTCGGTAAAAATCACGAGTTTGCGCCGCTGCCCGTTGGCATCCAGCACCGTGGCCTGCTGATGCAGCAGACTGGCCAGTTCCTCCCATTTGCGATCCGTGCCGCTACGGCGCACCTGCATCGCCAGGGCTTCTAGCCGTGTCAGAATGGCAATTTCGGCGGCCAGTTCTGCCATTGTGCGCGCAGCAGTAGCCTGATCGACGACGCGCTCCTCAGTGGCCTCAACCTCGGCATCTGGGGCATCATCTAGATCCTCCAGGTCTTCCTCGCTGAGCGTGGGCACATCCTGAAAGAGTACGCGCTGCGCCAGTGTCGTCTCGCGTTCGCTTTCCTGTGCTTTGGCCTGCTGCATCTCTTGCAGGCGTTGTTGCAGCCGTTCGCGCCGCCGTTTGAGTGATTGATAAATGGCCTCTGGTGAGGAGGCCAACCGACGTTGCAGCGTCGTCAGCGCGAAGCCAACCGTGCCTTTACGCCCACCCTGCTCCAAGGCATCGGCACGATTGAACTCCTGGCGCACATACTCGGTCACGTCATGGTACAACTGCTGCTCTAAGGCCGAGAGGCGATAGGGCACCGTCGAGGCCAACCGTTCGGGAAAGAGCGGCGTGCCATCGAAACGATACAACTGTTCTTTGACGAGGTGGCGCATCAAGTCGGAGACATCGACCTTGTGGACGCCATCGCGGAAACGCCCCTCGAAGCGGTCGGCATCGAGCAGGCGCAAAAAGAGTTGAAAATCCTCTTCCTTACCATTGTGCGGGGTCGCAGTGAGCAACAGGAAATGGCGTGTCAGCTTGCCGAGCAGTTCGCCCAGTTGGTAGCGTTTGGTGTATTTGATCTCGCCGCCAAAGAAGGTCGCCGAGAGCTTATGCGCCTCATCAACGACAATCAGGTCCCAAGAGGTCTGCGCGAGACGGGCCTGCACCCGTTCATCACGCGAAAGCTTATCCAGGCGCGCGATACACAGCGGCAGATCGGCAAGTGCCGTGCCCGTGGCCGAGGCTTCGAGCCGTTCCGTGGTCAGGATTTCAAAGGTGAGATGGAACCGCTGGTACAATTCATCTTGCCATTGTTCGACGAGGTTGCCAGGAGCCACGATCAGGCAGCGATGCAGGTCGCCGCGAATGAGCAGTTCTTTGAGGAGCAGGCCCGTCATGATCGTTTTGCCCGCCCCTGGATCATCTGCCAGCAGGTAGCGCAGAGGTTGTTTGCTCAGTAGCGTTTCATAGACAGCAGTAATCTGGTGCGGCAGTGGCTCGACCTGCGAGGTATGCACGGCGATCAGCGGGTCAAACAGGTGCGCCAGGTGGATGCGGTAGGCTTCAGCAGTCAGGCGAAAGAGTGCGCCATCAGCGGTAAACTGCCAGGGCACATGCGGCGGCACGACGGTGAGTTTTGTCACCTGATCGGCATAGAGCAATTCGCTGCCCAGATGTCCGCTGGCATCGCGATAGATAATCTCCGCGCCCACCGTGCCATGCTGGGTGACCGAGAGAATCGTGACCGTGCCCTGCGGAACCAGCCCTTGCACCAGGACCCCAGAGCGAATCTCTTCCAGCGACGCCATCGCACCAGCCTCATTTCCATCCAAACAAAAACGACAGGAACCAGTCGCATCTCACCCCTAGCAAGCCTTTTTTGATTGGCACCTTCACTGCTGCAGCAACAGGCGTGCATTCAGAATGGGAATCTTCTCTGTTCTTATCTCATCGATATTTCACCCATTGTAAAGTATTGTGGTGTTTTCCGCAAGAGACGAAAGCGCAATGACGCTACCCAAAACGACATCTGATGATTGAGTCGCTGCGCGCTTCCTTCCATTGAGGATAAACCCTTCAAAAAATGTAGATATTATTTATCAATGCATGAGAAGATATTTATCAAATCAGGGACCTCACTGCTCTTCAAAAAAGGGGGCATTTTGTTGCACTATCTCATACGAATCGAAGTGAAAGGCCATGGCCGAAACAGGCGATTCCTTGGGCACGGAATCGCCTATTTTAGTAGCCACAGGACGACTAAATCGTCCAATTCTAGGCCACGGATTCGCCCAGTTCGGTCATTAACGCGCCCAACTCTAGATAACTAAATCGCCCAGTTCGCCCATCAACTCGCCCAGTTCGGGGATGACTAATCGTCCGGTTTTGCCATCAACTCGCCCAATTCTAGAAAAATAAAACGCAAAGTTAAGCAATAAACTAGCCAATATAACCAATAAACTAGAAATAAAAAAAAAAAAAAAAAAACAAACACAACAAAAAAAAAATAAAATTAAAAA
>VFSW01003390.1_pt1 | contig 23929 bp, 12 predicted proteins | sample 5358111 | NCBI WGS metagenome assembly VFSW01 (sample SAMN11554181, study PRJNA540505) | mine drainage metagenome | isolation source: sediment from site ElyBrook_90M | place: USA: Ely Copper Mine, Vershire, VT | collected 2017
ACGTCGAATTCCAGGAAGGATTGACGAGAGAGCGCCTGGTTGTCGCGCAAGATGCGGAAGGAAAGACCGTTGGAAACGATTGCCCAGAGATGCGCTGTGCTCCGGTTGAGGAATTCCTGAACCAGTCCGTGCGGGTTGGATTGGGCCGCACCGCGAACGCCAGCCGCCCGGCGGTCAAGACTCACGCCACAACCGACAAGGTGAATCGCGGTATTGCCGGCAAAACGGCTGATCGCGTAGGTCTTTCCATCAATAATCGGTCCGGCAGTCGTAGCGAGAAAGCCGAAACCGAGTTCGCGCAGCAGCGGGAGCGACCATTTGTCATTGGTGAGGCCGGTAGTCGCATCGCCTTCGGGCAGGCCCTTGACGGCAGCGCGGAATTCGGCCCAATGACGGCGGAGTCGATTCCAACTTTGCGTGATGGCCTCGTTTAGACGCTCACCGGCCGGAAGACCATAAGCCGTCGGTTCGACGCCGGAGACTTTGCCCGCCGGGTCCACCACGCGCCGCAAGAGATCAGGCGGTAACAATCCGCCTTCTGAGCGGATGGTCTGAAACTCTGTTGTGCGTCGGGCCATCTGTGTTAGTGAGTGGGTTTCCTTGAATCGTTGCGCGCAAGGCGATCGCCATCCGCGACGTCGAGATTCAATACGGCCCACGTTTCGAGAGTGAGGGGCTCAAGCTTGCGTCCAGCGTTCGCTCGGCCTTTGTGCCCAGTCGCCTTTGGGGCTTTGAGATAGTTCATTACAGGTGCGGCTGGACCGTTGTAGAGCACGCGAAATCTTCCATCGTCATGAAGCTGGAGGCCCAAATAATGGTCTCCGCCGTGTCTGATGCACAAGCCGTTGCTTTGAAACGTTGCTTTGACCTGAACTTTGCGCTTCGGGCCGACGGTGGTCTCCGCGTCAATTTCGCGTGAGCGTGTTCCCAGCAGCTCCAAATAGAACATCTCTGCTGCAATAAGCTCACCAATATCCCCGACAAGGCGACCGTCCAGCGCGAAAGTCATTTCGGATTTTTTCTGCGCCCTGGAAGTATTAACTAGGTGTTGCTGGTAGGCCTCGCGCAAAGCGTTCTGTCCTTGAAGGAGACACTTCAACGCTGCTGCCATTTTCCCATTCATTGACTCTCAGGGAACTTTGTCCAGCGCCTCCCGGCCATTCGCGTAACCATGCCGCCGCAGGATTGCCGCTCTTATGGTGTTCTTCGTCTGGATTGGAGATTGCTCTTCGTTCATACCTCAGAGCACAGGAAGCAGGAGGTACGCGCCAAGAATGTCCACAGGGAGGACGGCTTCAATGCGGACTTTGGCCCGGTCGCGAGTGGCCTCACGGACACGTTCGTGGGCCTGAAGCTGGAGGGCGGCACGTTGGGCGGCGATTGGGCCGAGCACGGTTTGGAGGCCGGACAACCCGCCGAGCAGCAACGGGAGCTGCTGATCCACCAGCGAGGGGTTGATGTTGACGTCCGGGCGGGCACTGAGGAGGGCTTCGGCCTGTTCACCCTCGATCCATTGCGGTGACTGAGCACTCCCATGGAAAGCGAGCGGGACGATTTCCTCGCACAACAAGGTGAGATCTTCCAAAACTCGCGGCTTCAGGTGGTAACGAAAGCGCGCAACAATGAGCGTGGTTCGAGCGCTGACACGCTTCGTCCGAATGAGTCCACATCGGGCCGCGATGGGAGCAGCGTCGCGTGCAGCGGGGTCAAGTGCCTGATCCAGCACCCAGCCGGCAAGCCCTTCCACGACCGGACTGGTGCGACCAAGATAGATTTCACCCTCCTGCAAGGGGAGATCAAAGCGCCCGGTGAATTTCGTTTCCTGCTGGAGTGCCTGGCGCAGAGCGCGTGGCGTTTCCTTCTCTTGAACGCACACGTCGACCGAGCCTTTGCGAGCGGGAGTGACCGGCACGCGCGCAACGGTCATTGCCTGGCGGAAGAAGATTTCGACCTCTGCGGGGCTGCCGAGCGCCTGTCGAACGGCGTTCATCTCGGCGGCGACGAGTTCGGGCTTGAGCGCGTGCTGGGCGTAGAGAGAGCGACTGGCCTTTTCCTTGTCGCGCGCATTCTCCCATTGTTGGTGAAGCTTCTCTTTCTGTGAGCGAACGACCCCACCGAAATCGAAACCGAGCTGCTCGGACGGGCCGCCCGTCATCTCGCGAAACAACGCCCCTTCAAACAGCGCTTCAGCTACTTCCTCGCTGGAGCCGGGCACAGAGACAGAAACCCCCAAGTCGCTCTTGATGCTCTTGTGTTTGCGCAGGAGCACGTCGAGGATGACGCCATCAATCGGATTGTCGCGACCGTAGAAAGTCAGGACGCGCACTTCCGGTTTTTCCTGGCCGAAACGATCCACACGACCCTCGCGCTGTTCATGGCGCGTAGGATTCCAACACAGGTCGTAATGAACAACGGCATCGAACTCGCGTTGGAGGTTGATGCCTTCGGAGAGACAGTCGGTGCAGACGAGGACTCGGCTAGGGTTTTCGGGTCTGGCGAGGTTTGCAATGCGCGTTTCCCGATCGCTTGGCGGTAGCGTGCCGGTGACAGAGTCCACAGCTACGTTTTTGCCGAGCGCCTCCCGCAAATGACCGGCGACATAGTCCGCCGTGTCAATGAACCGGCAAAAGACGATGGGCCGGCAGCCATCGGCAAGCAGGGCTTTGACGTGCTTGGTCGCTTCGACAAGTTTTTGATCGGATTTGCCAGCGAGTTGTTCGGCGCGGCGCGCAAAGGCTAGCAATTGGCGCCGGTTGGGATCATCCTCCTCAGTTTCCGGACTCGCCCCGGGTGTGAAATCCGGAACCACGGGTTTATCGTCCTCGGATTCGTCCATGATACGCTCGCGTCCGATCTGATTGACCTCTTCAACGGTCTGGCCTTCATCCATGTCAGCGCGGCTGCGTAGGGTGGCCACGGCGGCGGCAGGACTGGAAGAAAAGCAACGCAGCAAGGCCAGCGCGGACCAGTAGCGAACGCGGCGGGCGCGGCGTTGCTGGTCTCCGGTGGTAACGAACTCACGCGCAAACTGGAGTACATCGTTGAACAGTTTGCGATACTCGGGACTGAACGCGTAGGTCTCCTCTTTATCAAGGCGTTTGGGAAACGAAGTATCCGTATCGAGGAAGTGGCGAATGTCCGCACGACGGCGCTGGACGAGATGGAGCGCCAACTTTTTGCGGAGGCTCGCGCGAGTGTCCAGTTCGATTTCGGTGGGAAGATTCTCGAATTCATCGTCCAGCAGGCCAAGAAGGGCGCGAAATGCTTGTTCGTTTCCGCTGTGTGGTGTGGCTGTAACCAGCACGACATGGCGATCCGGGGATTTGGTGATCTGCTGGATGAGTTCGTAACGGAGCTGACGGCCAGCGCCTTTGCCGCTCGCCGGTGTGCAACCGTGGGCTTCATCCACGATTACAAACTCGGGGCATTTCATGGCGAAGTCGTCTCGGCGGCCTTTGCCTTTAATGAAATCGGTGGAGACAATGACAAATGGGTGGCGGTCGAAGACGGAGACGCCCAGTGGCAGATCGCGTTCGAGGCGTTGAATAGTGCTGCTGAGAATCAATTCGGCCTCGATGTGAAACTTCGAGGCGAGTTCTTTCTGCCATTGCTCGGCAAGATGCGGCGGGCAAAGGACCGCGAGGCGTTTGATTTCACCCCTGTCGAGGAGCTCGCGTGCAATCAAACATGCTTCCACCGTCTTCCCGATGCCGACGTCATCCGCGACCAGCATGCGAACGGGATCGAGGCGCAAGGCCATCAGCAACGGGACAAGCTGATAAGGGCGCGGATCCACTGCGATGCGACCAAAACTTCGAAACGGGCCCGCGGCTGCCCGAGTAGAAATACGCGCGGCGTCGCGCAACAGAGCGCCGGCCTGAAAGTCACCGAGAGCGTTACGGGATGGAAATGAGAAGGTGGCGCTCTGGACCGGTTCAACTGCAGGGAGCAGGCCAGTGATTTCTTCGTCTAGACCGCCCACAGGCCGCAACATCAGTAATTCATCAGATGAATCGGGCAAAACAATCCATTCACGACCGCGCGCGTGGACCAAAGTGCCTGGATTTGAAAGCGTGGCGGTGCTCATGCAGGGATCACACCGAAGATATCGGGATGCTTGCGAATGATCTCCTTCCAGTCCGCTTTGTGGTGGAAGCGGACAACAATGTAGCCTGTTTCCATTAGTCGGCGGGTAATTTCCTCATCGGCGCGGATTTGGGCGGGCTCGGCATGCGGAGGCCCGTCCACGTAAATGGCGGCGTTATGTTCGAGGTAAAAGAAGTCCTGTTTCGTAGAGATCGATTCGAGCAGATATTGAGCGTCGCTGGGCGGATGCAGCGTCAATGAATCAATGAGATCGAGCCACCTGCCTTCGAGCTTGCTGTCGCACTGTTTGCGCAAGGCGACCATGCGTTCCGCCCGTGAGCCACTTCCGCCAGCGGGCTTGCACTCCGAATGGGTCAGCTCGGCGAGGATGTCCCGGACGAGGTAACGCTCAAGGACCAGGTGGTCCGGCTGGTTGCCGTAATCGAGCAGACATTCGTAACAGGCCTTGCCACAGGTAGCAGCGCCCTTGTCCTCAAGGGTTTCAGGGTCGAAATGACAAAGCTCCAACGCCCGACGGGCGAGCGCCGGCATGGCAGAGGGGTCCTCGACAAGTTGGCGGAGAACTCCGGCCCCGCCTTCGGAAGCTTCGTAAAAGAGGATTTCTTGCCGGTCCTGCGGGGACGGCATGGCCTCGCAAGAAAGCTCGCGGGATTCGAGTTGAAAGTGCTGCTGGATGGCCTGTTTGAAAGCGGCCTGCAGGCTGGCCATTTCCGCGGCGGAACGAACCGGCTCGAAGCGCATAACCAAGGCATTTTTGGTGTCGGTAACGAAAGGCACGACCCGGGCTATTCGGCCTTGAGCGGTAGCGTCATCTTTGTCTTCCTCGTCCGCCTGATTGCGCGACCAATAGCCGCGCTCAAGATCAAGATTGAAACCAGGTGGCTGGTTCCCGCGCTGGTTGGCCCAACCGAGGTTGATGCGATAAAGGGTGGTGGCATCGCCGTAACTGAGCCGCATCGCGAGGGTGCCGCCCACAAAAACTTCAGCATCCTTGCGGTCGAGTTTCCCCCCGATGTTCGGGAAGCGGTAGGACATGGCCAGCTTGTAGCCAAATCGCTGGCGCTCCTCCTCGTCGCAAGTGATGCGTTGGGCGAGCTTCAAACTGACGTTCTGCAACTGGACAAGATTTGGAATTACTGATTTCGATTCGAAGGCAGCGCCACAGCGATCACAGATTTCGGCGAGATTGCTTCCCTGCTCCAAATGCGCATAGCCACATGCTGAGCATCGTTTCATGGTGGCCGTGACAAGATCATGTGTGGCCTCGATGTCATCTGAGCCGAAGTCGAGGTTAACTTTGTAAACGCGGTAGCGAGCACCTTCGTGGTAGATCAAGGCTCGCGGTCCAAATTCGGAAATGGCCAGAAAACGTGGGCGCGACACGAATTCGTCCCGACCCTTACGCTGGCGCCGGCCTGGGACATAGGCAGACAGCGGCAGGCGCGGAAAGTTGTACCCGGGGAGAAATCCTTCGGCGGCGAAGTAGCGATAGGAGTAAAAATCCCCTTCGTAAATGCCTTCGGCCTCCGTGAGCAGGCGGATCTGGCTCTCGGCTTGTGCCCTCAGGCGGCGGGAGTGATTACGCTCCGCCTCGGGACGGCTGTGGTCGCCGATGATCTTGTGATGGATTTCCCTCTGGCGAACCGCGGATCGGTAAAGGCCCCGCCAGCGATCACAAGCGGCGTCGAATCCCAATTCGATCTGATCGAGGATTTCGCGAGTCCAGTTTTCGTGAAACCAGGTGGCACTGGAAAGAATGCCGCGAATGCTGTCCACCAGTTGGTTTGCCTTGGCTAGCGCAGCGGCCCTGTGGGCGGGGCTTCTCAACTCGGCTTTTAAGAGGTCTTTGACTGGCAAAAGGACCTTCCCGTCCTCGCGCTGGATATCAAGGATAGCCGTAAGCGTCTTTCCAAGATCCGGTTTGGCGACCTCCATCCATACGGCGTGAATATGCGAGCGGACGAGGTCACGGTTACGCAAGTCGATGCGCGGCGGCACTACGGAACCGGCGACCATCCGGCGCGGATGCTTGAAGTAATACTGATCGTGGGGGCTGCGGCCCGCGCAATAAGTGTAAACGAGAGCGGGTTGTCCGCCACGGCCAGCGCGCCCGCTGCGTTGGGCGTAATTGGCTGGGGTCGGAGGGACGTTGCGCAGATTGACGACGTTGAGTTGTGCGATATCAACGCCGAGTTCCATTGTGGGAGAGCAAAAAAGCAATGGCAGCTCCGCGGTTCTAAAACGATCTTCGCGCTCCTCGCGGTCTTCGGAAGTCACCTGGGCGGTGTGCTCGCGCGCTTCCAGCACACATTTCAAGTCAATAAAATGGCGATAACATTCAACGAAGTATTGGTTTACTTCCGGGGGAAACTCCCCGGCGTCGAGAAGTCGTGTCCGGTCCAAGGGGCGGATCTCCCCGGAATCCGAAAGCCAGCGGAGGGCATCATGATTGATCTGGTATCCGGGGCCTTCGCTGCTGCGGACCTGCTCGACGATACCGTATCGTTTCAGGGCGAGAAAAAGAAAGTGAATGCACGCATCCACCTCGGGCCGTCCGAACGGCTGTCCCGTTGGGGAATGGGGAAGCAGAACTCGCCGCAGATAGCGGCCGAAACTTCCGTAGGAAGACACGAAAAACCCGGTCCGGTCATCGCGCTGTTTTGGCCGTGGATAAGCAACAACCGATTTTACGAGTCCCATCGGATCGTCGAGATACCACACGGTCCCCTCCAGCAGTCGGGGATTAGTCTGCTCAACCAAATCTCGCTGCTTTTGTGGGTCGAGGACATCAACCTTGACCGCGAGCGTCCGGCGCAAAACATCCAGCAGGGTGCGGAGAATTTCTTCTCTCTTTTCCGAAGGGCATGCGCGCAACGGTGCCGGCGTGGCAACCAATTCCTCAGTTTCACGATCGATGCGGGTCTGAAATCCTTGCTGCCACAACTCTTCTTCTTTTAGCAGTCCGTCATTGCCCAGAAGACCTTCGTATTCAAACCGGAGCAGGCCACAATCCTCCAAATTGGGGGCGGTCACTCGCCAACCACGTTGCAGGTCCCGATAAATATAGTAATCAATGACCCGACGAAGAGCGTCATTCGTAGCGTTACGCGCCGGCCCGCGAACATCCGCGTCGGCGGCGTAATCACCAAACTGGAGTGACATCGCTTCAAAAATGCTCCGGGAGAGCTCCCCATGTGAAAGCCCCGAAGAAGCCTTCACCTGAATCGCCTTGTGAAGGGCGGATCTGAGCAGTGCCACCTGGGCAAAATCATTGAAATGGCCGGCCTGCAGAGAAGCATCCTGACGGTTATCGGTAAAACTGAGGAGCTTGCGGGCCTCTGGTTTAAGGCTGGTGTCTGCCTGGAGTTCGATGAGAGACCGAACGGCGAGAACGGTAGTCGCGGTGCTGCGGTTATCAACTCCGAGGGTGCCAAGTTTGGGGCGCTCCGAGCGCTGGTTCTTGGTGTAGGCTACTCCGCAGGAGGGGTCGAGGCAGAAAAGGAAATTCCGTTGAATGAGTGCAGCCGGCGTGCCTTCGCCTTCCGAGACAATTCTCCCTCCTGCATCCACGAAAACAGGTTTGGGGAGATCAGCCTGAGATTCCGTGCGAATTCGCTCCACCCCCTCGGGGGAAGACTCTTTCATGAATGCCGGGAGCCGTTGGAGCAAGTCCACACCCTCGGCTCTAGGCCAGGGAGCACTTTCCGAAGCGTAAAGGTAGCCATCGCTGTGCCCGTCGTCTCCCTCCTCGCGGCGATCCTCACGAGGCGACATGCGCTGTCCGTGCTCATCGTTGCGCACGGATACACGGTAGTAGGCGGTGCCGCACTGCCGGCAGAAGACCAAAGGGAACAAAATCTTGGCAGGATCCCCAGGCTTGGAACCCATCTTCGCCATCTCCAGATGACGAGTGGCAGATGGTTCGATGGTTGCCCAAACGGTGTCGCCACGCGTGAAGAACTGGTGAAGCCGAAAAGCAAAAATCGGGAATCGGCTGGATGAGCTGCGCCGCAATTCCGAACCACGCATGAGGAATCCACGAAGGACGTCGTAGCAATGCTCGGGATTTGTGGAGGTGAGGGCTGCAAGCTCCGAGGAGGCGCTGTCCTGTCCGCGCAGTCGGCGAGGCGGACGACGGATGAGGGGTCTCGTCTCAGTTTCGGCGTAAACGCCAAATGTGGATTCGATCCAAGAAGACAGCGGGTGATTGTGGAAGGTTTCGTAATCCGCCGGGACGGGCGCGTTCGAATTGAGGGCGTCGGCAAGCACCTCCACAACTTGCGGGGCTCTGAAATCGAGTTCGGGGGTTGATCGCTCGAGAGTCTCACCAATCACCTGAGAGGCATCAATCGTGGTTCCAAACAGGGTTTGAGCGGCCGCAGCAACGTCGCGCTTTTGGTCCTCCGCGGTGCCGCCACTCGCCATCGTAGCCGAGGTGCCAACACAAATGATGTCGTGCCCGCCAAACGCCAGTTTGCAGCGTCGCACAAGCAATGCCACATCCGCCCCCTGCCGGCCACGATAGGTGTGTAACTCGTCGAAAACGAGATATCGAAGCCCCTGGGCTGATCTGACCAAGGCGCGGTCCTCGGTCCGCGTAAGCAGCAACTCCAGCATCATGTAGTTAGTCAGCAGAATATCTGGGGGATTGCTCCGAATCGCCTCCCGTTCCTCCCCCTTTTCCTGTCCTGTGAAGCGTGCAAACCGGACAGGAGCCTTGCCTTCGGCATAACCACGTTCGAGGAATTTTCGCAGTTCTTCGGCCTGGCTATTGGCCAAGGCGTTCATCGGATAGACAACGATCGCTTGGATGCCTTTGCTTGAGCCGCGGCGTAAAACGTGGTCCACGATCGGAACGATGTAAGTCAGGCTCTTGCCGGAACCTGTTCCACTGGTCAGGACGTAAGATCTTTTCGACTTCCGGATTGCCTCTGTCTGGTGCGTATGAAGCAGCAGTTGCTTACCAGTGTGATCGTGTTCAGATTTATCGATGCGGAAAATCCGAACGCATTCGGGATGCAGTGTGCCGTCGGCCACCAGATCATCAATCGTGCCGCCGGGACGGAATGTGGGATTCAACTGAAGCAATGGCTCTGGCCAAAACGCACCCGCATCGAGTTCCGAATCAACTTTTGTGCGGATCGCAGGGTCCGAAATCTTGATGAAACTGCGCGTGTAGCTCGCGTAATCGTCAACAAGGCGTTTTCTGAGGTCAAAGACGTCCATGCTGTTTTCGTTTAATTGGGCTGCACCTCTTAATCTTCATTAAGCCGCCTTGCCTTGTTTGACCCACCGGTCCACTTCAGATCCTAGAAATTTCCACAACCGGCCAACTTTATGCGCCGGCAACTTTTTCCGTCCGATCCACTTATATATCGTATCCCGGTTGACGCCCAAGTGAGCGGCAATTTCTTCCCCGGACAACCAGCGTTCTGCCATAGCCAGATTCTCCGGCTGCACCAAAGCGGAATGAATTCCGACAGAGCGAAGCCTTGGGGCAAGATTGTAATGATTTTGTCCAATTGAGCCAGAGAAAAACAAAGAAAAGCCAACTGAGACAACTGAGACTGGTTCTTATTTCGCTGAGTTGGGAGGGCCACCCATCGCAGTGCTTCGAGAGGCTGACGGTTCTCCGGACTCGCAAATTTCGTGAAGCCTGTCACCGGAACCAGCAGTGTTCGGCAATTTCACTTCATACTTGAAATGCGAAGATCCTGTGGCAGCGTTGCGGTGCTTCGGCCAGTCCCGCATTCTTTGCGCCTTCTGCAACGGCCCTCTGGGCGTGGAGAACGTTATCCGAAACTCAAGAAAGCGGCGGATGCCCTTGCGTCGGACTGGTTGCTCCTGTGGCCATTGACCTCTGCCTGTCAATCCCTGATGCTGAGTCTCTATGCAGCATGCTGTGTCAGATCTGCGGTTCGTTTCGGTATTCTCGCATGTGAATGCGGAGAAGGCGGAGCTTTACCGGGCTATCCTGCAGGTGTTTATGGAAGCGAAGGCGTCGTTTGCTCTCCATTTGCGTCCCGCTGACGTGCGGGGGGCGTTGCAAAGGAACACGTCGCTCGATGACAGTGACGCAGGCGGGTTGGATGCGGCCCTGACCCAATTGTGCGAATGGCGAAACCTCGAAGCGCATCGCGATACGGCAGACGTCACGACTGTGGAGGAGTTTTACCGCCCCAGATTTCTTTATCAACTCACGGCTGAAGGCGAAGCGGCGGAACGCGCACTGGCCATCTTTTTCGAAGCGCTGGAACAACCAGGAGAACTCCAAGCCACAGCCCTGGCGGACATTCGCCAATACCTTAACGAATTGGCTAAACTGGCTGAGAGCGACGTGCCCGATGAGAGTGTCGCCCACCGCGTGTTGAATTTGCTCACAGCGCGATTCGAGCAATTAACCAGCCGGGCACAAACGTTCTTGCGGAGCCTGCAGCGCACGATCGATCTGCACGGAATCACGGTTGATGCATTTCTCTCGTACAAGCAGGCGCTCATTGATTACCTCGAGCGGTTCATCGGCGAGTTGGTCATTGCCACCCATGAGATCACCGAACGCTTGCGCGAAATCGAACGGCACCGGATCGAGCGGTTGCTCGAGGCGGCAGCGCAGCGGGACGGCGTAGATGTTCTGGATCATGAAAAGGAGGCGCGTCTGACCGAGGCTCGCAGGGTCTGGCAGGCGCGTTGGGCCGGATTCCGCGGCTGGTTTATCAGCGACACGGGCCGGCAATCGCAAGCGGAGGTCTTGCGTGGCCGCGCCCGGGCCGCAATTCCAGCTCTTCTGAGCGCGGTGGCGCGCATCAATGACCGGCGCATCACGCGCAGCGATCGTGTGGCGGATCTGCAAACCCTAGCGCGATGGTTTGCCGAAGCCCCATCGGATCGCGATGCGCATCGACTCTGGCGCGCGGCATTCGGGCTGGCCCCGGCCCGGCACCTGCGCGTGGACGAGGAAACGCTTACAAAACGCGAACAACACCCAATTCCCGCGCAAACGAGTTGGCTGGACGCCGACCCGCTACTGATTTCGCCTCGCCTCCGGCAGTCTGCCCGGCACGCTATGAAGGGTCCCACGAAAAGCGTGATTGATCGCACCAAAGAGAAGGAACTTCTCGCCCGGCTGGCGAAGGATGAAGCGCAGCAAATCGCCGCAGCACAACGGCATCTCGCCACTGGCTTGCGCCTGCGCCTCTCCGAACTCAGCGCGCTTGAAACCGCGGCGGAACTGGAGTTGTTTCTCGATTTGCTGGGAGAAGCACTGGCGGCGAGGATTCACCCAAGCAACAAAGTTGTGGCGCATTCCACCGACGGAAGCTTGCGCATTGAACTCGAGCCGATTGGCGACGGCACCGCGGCTGTCCTGCGGACCTCGGAGGGCTTGCTGGGAGGGGACGATCATTACGTCACGATCAGCAACGCCTTTGAGGAATCGGCCGAAACCTGTCCGGGCCCAGCCACTGCCGTATCCTCATTATGAAGGCAGACCTCTCCCCCGACTTGGCCCCCGCACCCGTGCCACTCGATGACAAGCTAAGCGAAGTGGCGCGCGAGGAACGCCAACGAGCACTGCGTGGGTTGCTGCAAACTCCCCTGCTTACAGCTGACGGCACGCAGGCCGCCGAGTTTGGGCTGGTCCGGCGGCACGCGGACGAGTTGCGCGACTGGCTCGCCCATCACGCGAACTGGACCTTGCACGTCACGAGCGAGCTCGCACGATTGCGCAAGACCCCGCCCGATTCAACGGACTGCACGCGTGCCGCCCGCGATGTCCGCACGGATGCACCCTTCACACGCAGCCGGTATGTGCTGCTCTGTCTGGCGCTTGCCGCACTGGAACGTAGTGAGCGCCAGACCACGTTAGGCCGGCTTGCGGAGGCGATGCTCGGGTTCTTTACGGCGGATCCAGCTTTGGCGGCCTGCGGGTTATCGTTCGACCTAAAGTCCATGGATCAGCGCCGCGACTTGGTGCAAGTCATACGGTTCTTGTGCGATCGGCGCGTGCTCTGGCGCAGACAGGGCGATGAAGAACAATTCGTGAAGGACGAACGCAGCGATGTGCTGTACAACGTGAACCGTCCGGTGCTTACGGGAATGCTTTGTGTGAGGCGGGGTCCATCCACCACCACTGCAACCGATTTCGATGAACGCCTTGCTGCTATCGTCGAAGAACCTATGCCGGATACGGAGGACGGCCAGAACCGGCAAATCCGGGTTCGCCTTATGCGGCGTCTCCTCGATGACCCGGTCCTGTACTATGCGAACCTTGAAAGCGACGAACGCGCCTATCTCGACCGCCAGCGCGGTTTCATGCTGAGAAACATCCATGACGCCACAGGACTTGCGCCTGAGGTGCGTGCCGAAGGAATTGCGATGCTCGATCCTTGTGGCGACCTTTCGGATATCGCGTTTCCTGAGGAGGGCACGGAGGGTCACCTCACGCTTTTGATTGCCGAGTTTCTTGCGGATTGGCTCCGGCAGAGAGGGAATGACACGGTGGGTTTTGCCGACCTGTGCGCTCACACTGCCGGGTGGATAGCGGAGCACCGGCGACATTGGCGCAAAGACGCGACCGCACCGGCTGCCGACCGCGTACTAACCGAGGTGACGATCGAGCGGCTTGAGGCGCTGCGGCTCTTGCGTCGAGTTCCCGATGGCATCCAGCCGCTGCCCGCAATTGCGCGCTATGCACTAGCGGAGGAGTCGCCGGAAGACACGGCAGAAGAGCCGCAACTACTCTGAACATGAGCGGCCCGAAACAAAATGGTGAGGTTTCCTTGCCGGCAGCGCAGCGCCAGCGGTGGCAGCCGATCCGGGGAGGACTGCTGAATATCTATCGCTATGATTACCAGGAGTTCCAATATGAGGATGGGCGTCTGCTTCTACGCGGCAACAATGGCACCGGCAAGTCGCGCGTGCTCGCGCTCCAACTGCCATTCCTCCTCGATGGCGAGATTGTGCCGCAGCGCGTCGAGCCGGACGGGGACCCAGCCAAACGAATGGAGTGGAATCTCCTGCTCGGCGGCAAGCATGACGACCGGCTCGGCTATACTTGGGTAGAATTCGGCCGGCTCACCGAAGGCGGCGAGGCCGAATACAAAACCCTCGGCTGTGCGTTGCGCGCCGTCCAGGGACGCGGGGTCGCACAGCAGTGGTTCTTCATCGCCAGCCAGCGCATCGGACGCGACCTCTTCCTTGAAAACGAAGCCGGCCAGCCGCTTTCAAAGGCGAAGCTCGAAGCCGTTATCGGCGACAAAGGCAAAGTCTTTGGCAGTGGCAAGATCGAAGACGACAGACGCGATTACCGCACCGCCATCAACAGCGAACTCTTCAAGCTCGGCGATCGCTACGACGCGCTGATCAATTTGCTCATTCAGTTGCGCCAGCCGCAGCTTTCCCGGACGCTAAACGAGGAGCGGCTCTCGAATGCCTTGAGCCAGGCGCTGCCGCCTCTGCCGGATGCCGTGCTCGGGGATGTCGCAGAGGCGTTTCGCAGTCTCGAAACCGATCGCTCGGAGCTAACGGACTTCAAGGCAGCGCGAGACAGTGCAGAGTTATTCCTCAAGGAATATCAGCGCTACGTCCAGATTGCAGCGCGCCGCCGCGCCGAGGAGCTTCGCACGACCCACTCCGCTTACGAAGCGACGATGCGGAGGTTACGCACTGCCGAAAGCGCGGCCGAACAGGCGACACGCAAACTGGGCGGACTGAAGGAGAGCATCGATCAACTCTCGATTGAGGAGCAAGTTGCGATGGCTGCCGAGAGCACACTTCGTGATAGCCCGGAGATGAAGGATGCGAAGGCGCTGGAGGACGCACGCCTCGCCGCGGAGACGGCCCAGACGGCTGCAGAAAATGCACGGCGCGAGTCTGAGCAAGCGACGACGGCACTCGAGAGACTGGAGCAGCAGCGGCAAACGGCGGTGGAAAGGGTTAACGCGATTTCCAAAACGGCGCAGAATATCGCTGAACGGGCTTCGAACGCGGCCGGTGCGGCAGGCTTGAGACAACCGCATTGCAGTGCTATCGAGCGCCTGGGTGTGGGGGACGACGCCGACACGATGCGCCTCGATCCCGTAGCGGCTTCACTCCGTGATCTCGTCAAACACCGGCTCGATGCCGCCCGGCATGTGGGGAAATTGAACCAGCAAGTCGAGGCCGCACGCCAGCAGTTAACGATGGCCCAACAAGCATTTGCTCAAATCGAAGGCCAACTCAATGAGACCATCGAAGGTGAGCGCGAAGCGGGGACGAGTGTTGAGAGCGAAACTGCCGCGCTGTTCGTCTCGTATCGTGCGTGGGCCTCTCGGGTCAGTGAATTAAAACCGGCGGAGGCAGACGGCATCGAACCGGCGTTCGCCGACTGGTGCGACTTGCCGGAAGGAGATAGCCCCCTGACGAGCGCGATTAAGGAAGCCGAGCGGCGGGCGTCGCAACGGATCGAATCGGGGCGAGCGGAGGTGGGCGCACGCCTCAACACAGCCCGAGAACAAGCGGCGGCGCTGGAGATCGATTTTAATCGCCTGCGCGATGGTTATCACGAGCCTCCGCCTGCGCCGCACGCGAGAGGCAGCGGACTCCGCGCCAACCGGCCAGGCGCTCCGTTGTGGGCACTCTGCGATTTTCTGCCATCCACGCCTGAAGCTGATCGCGCGAATATCGAAGCGGCGCTGGAAGCCAGCGGGCTGCTGGATGCTTGGGTTACAGCCGAGGGGCGCCTTCTCGATCCGAATGAACACGATACCCTGCTGGCCGTCGGCATCAGCGAACCCGCTCCGAAAGGGCAGGCACTCGACGCGGTTCTCGCCCCCAGCATTGACCGGAATGACCCGTGCGCTAGCGCGGTGAGTGAAGCGACTGTATCTGCGGTGCTGCGCCACATCGGCTTTGGCCAAGGTGCCGGCGCAGTGTGGGTCGCCGGTGATGGCCGTTGGCAACTGGGCCCGCTTCATGGTGCTTGGAGCAAAGGGCCCGCGCAACACATCGGCCACGCGTCCCGCGAAGCGGCGCGCCGCCAGCGCATGACAGAGGTGAAAGCGCAACTCGAGACGGCCACGGGAGAAATCTCCTCAATCGAACTGGAGCTTGGCGGATTGCAACAGCGCAGTGCCCAACTGCACGGTGAGGTTGTTCAAGCCCCGACTGATGGCAACGTCCGTCGAGCACTGGCCCAATTGGAATCAGCCCGGCAAGCAGTCGGGCGAATGAGATTACGCCTGGCTGAGGTTGAGATGCGCGTCACTGAATCGCGGCGCACGATGAATGCGGCGACCGAGGAGCGCGACCGGGCAGCCGCTGATCTCGGAATCGCGGAATGGATCGACAAACTCACCGACCTTATCGAAGCAGTTCACAGCTATAGCCAGACGCTCGCGGAATGGTGGCCGGCAATTCGCGCGCGGGCTGATGCGCGACTCCAGGCTGCGGCGGCCGAGGAACGGGTTAGCGGAGCCATCTGCACGCTCACCTTGCGCAACACGCAATTTCACGAAGCGAAAGGCAAAGCGGCAGCTACACTCGAGAGGTTTCGGACGCTGGAAGGCACAGTCGGAGCAGCCGTCCGCGAGGTGCAGCAAAGACTGAGGGATGCCACCGAGCGGGTTGAGGGCGTGCGCCGTGAAAAACAGCAAGCCGAGGAGGACAAAAAGCAAAAGGAAATCGAACTTGCCGTCACGCGATCTAGAATCGAGGACGCCAACAACGACCTGAAAACAAAAGATCTGGAGCGTGGTTCAGCCCTAACGGGACTGGTTGCATTCGTAGGGACGCGGCAACTGGCGGTCGCGCATGGTGACTTCGCGGCCACGGAACCGGGCCCTTGGTCCGTCGCGCGAGCCGTAGACCTGGCGCGCCGCATCGAGGCCGCGCTGAGCGGCGTTGATCACGGCAATGAAGCCTGGACCCGGAACCAGCGAGACATTCACAACCATTTTGAGACCCTGCAGAGCAGCCTGCGCGCGCATGGCTACATGCCGGAAGCTTCCATGGCCGACGGCCTTTTCGTGGTGAGCATTCAATTTCAAGGCCGGTCATGCACCATCGCTGATCTGCGCGATAGCGTGGTGACGATCATTCAGGAAAGGCAGGAGTTGCTGGACGCGCGCGAGCGCGAGGTGCTCGAGAATTATCTTATCGATGAAGTAGCAGAACACCTGCACGATCTGCTCCACCGGGCGCTGAAGTGGAAGGAAGAAATCAACGAAGAGCTTTGTGAGCGCCCAATGAGCACGGGGATGAGGCTGAGATTTGTGTGGGAGCCGCTGCCGGACATGTCACCCGTGTTCGCCGAGGCCAGGGGCCTCTTGTTGAGCGCTCGCGGCACGTGGTCCCCCGCTCAGCGAGCCGCGGTAGGCCAATTTCTCCAGCAGCAGATCAAAGCTGTGCGTGCGGCAAACGACACGGGCACATGGCAGGACCACCTGGCCCAGGCGTTCGATTATCGGAAATGGCATCAGTTCGGAGTCGAGCGCAAGCAAGACGGAGTCTGGAAGCGTCTCACGCGGCGCACTCACGGCACCGGCTCAGGCGGTGAGAAGGCCATTGCGCTTACGCTGCCACAGCTGGCCGCTGCCGCCGCGCATTACCGCACCGCCGACAAGAATGCGCCGCGGCTGATCCTGTTGGATGAAGCGTTTGTGGGCGTGGACAAGAACATGCGCGCCAAGTGCATGGACCTGTTGCGGGTGTTCGACCTGGACGTCGTGATGACCAGCGAAAGCGAATGGGCCTGTTACCCGACTGTGCCGGCAATCGCGATTTACCAGCTCGCCGCGCGCGAAGGCATCGATGCCGTGCATGCGACGCGGTGGGTGTGGAATGGAAAACAGCGGGTGCGCGACGACTCGCCACTGCCCAATGCGAGGCCGCCCGCCGCGATTGATACGGCTCGTATTATGGAACCGCCATGAAGTGCGACCATGCACGGCTTCAGACCACGTTGGGCCGTCCCGAACTGACACGCTTGGTCCAGCGACTTCGTTCGCGGCTTGAACGCGGCAAGCCGCTCACCGGGACGTTAGCTCTGCCGGATGCAAGCAATGCCGAGCGCGACGCGATTAACCGTTTGCTTGGTCGGGTTCCGACGCGCGGGAACACAGCGGCAGTCTCCCTTGATCAGCTCGAGGACAAACTCCGTGTCGCCGGGGTTTGTCCGAGCCTGCAGGCCGCGGTAGAGGAACTCACTGGTCCGGTCGTTGATCTCCGAGCAGAACGTGAAATGGTCGAAAGCCGGTGGACAGCCCTCTTCGCCGCCGCTTCGAACAAGATCGCCCCGCGACCAGAGTTGAAGAACTGGTTCGATCAATTACGCGCCACTGGTCTGCTGCGACGGTACGGAATTGCGGATGCCGAACGCCTCCTCTACCAGGCTCTTGAAGTGGTGGCAGCCTTGCCGGCGCAAGACACCCCGCTGGCGGAATTGGCGGCAGCCACCCTTGGTGACGCCCATGCGCTCGACCCAGACACCTCCCTCGGTTCGATAGTCCTGCGTGCTGCCGCTGCGCTCGGTAAATGCGAAAAATGGGACGATGTACAATCTCGTCGTGATGCTTGGGCCAGCGTGGGTGTAATCTGCGACGAACTGAGCGCGCCCATTTTGGTTCTAAATTTGCGCGCGTCAGAGAACACGCCCACCAGTCAAGCGCTCGCAGCCTATGCGGCTATTGGAGAACCTGCCTATTTGTCGGTACGCCAGTTGCTCCGCACCCCACCCACATTTTCGCACGAGCGTGTGGGACCGGTCGTTTACATCTGCGAAAACCCGAATGTTGTGGCTGCGGCCGCGCAGCGGCTCGGGGCCAAGAGCCAGCCGCTGGTATGCATTGAAGGCCAACCGCGCACCGCAACACGCCTCCTGTTGAATCGCCTTCAGAACGCCGGAGTCCCGCTGGCGTACCACGGCGATTTCGATTGGCCTGGGATTCAGATCGCGAACACGATTATCCAAAGGCACAGCGCCCAGCCGTGGAGAATGAGTGTAACCGATTACCGCACAGCCGCCATCGGTCAGCTCGCCCTTGAAGGGCCAGCGGTGGCGGCGACTTGGGACGAAGGGTTGATGCCGGTCATGCGCGAAGTCGGGAAAGCCGTTCACGAGGAACAGGTCATCGAGACACTCCTGACCGACTTGGCTCGACGCCACGCCGGCTGAATGGGTGTTTGCCGGGTCCCTTAAGGGATCGCTTCAGTTCATGGAATTCTTTAGGCGATCTCCGATGCTCACTTCCTGAACACCTTGAAGGTTCGTAGGGGCTGGAAAAACGCGCCCGACTGTCCAGAGCCCCAAAAGAACATCGGTTGATTATTCCAAATAACCCAAAGACAGCAGAACAGGGCTCTATAATGGGGAATACCGTTCTGAGCGGAAATAGATCAAACACTGAATTATGATGACGCAACTACTGGTAAGCCTCGCGGCAGCGGCCTGTCTGGTCGGATGCAGTACCACCCATCTGCAGGATGAAGACGAACGCGCGGTATTCGACCGCACCCAGGATGTCGGCGACAAACTCGCCGCCGAGCTGAGCCACAAGAATCCCAAGGCGGTCGTGGTCGTCACGAGCTTCCAGACGGCGAATGACCTGAACCAAACGGATGGATTCGGCCGGATCGCCGCCGAACAGGTTGCCGGATGCCTGGCCAAAAGAGGATTTCACGTGGTTGAGGTGCGCATGCGGACGCCCGGGGATCCGCCCGCTCGAAACTCCAAAACACCAGACGAATTTACTCTGTCGCGCGACGCCAAGAAAATCGCCCAGGAATCCAAGGCCGATTACGTGGTGACCGGGGTCTACGCCCATGGAAAGTTCAACAGCATCATTGCGCTCAAAGCGCTCGACACGAACGGCGTAGTCGAGGCTTCTTACAATTACACGGTGCCGGCAACCGTCAGCTTTGATTGGGACCGGAGCACCTTGCTGAAAGTCGACCAGGCAAGATAAAGCCCCAGTTGTTGTTCGTTCGCCAGGTGGGGAACAAGCTCACGGCGCCGCCCGGCATGGGCGGCTTCGGCCGTTAACCTCTTAGCCAGGAAGAGGAAGGCCGAGGGAAAGCCTACGGCCAAAACTCATAGCCGCCACGAATGAATAACCCCAACGCCATCAGGCCTAAGGCGCAGGAGCTCAACGAAACCATCCGCCGGCCGGAGGATATTCTCAAACTCAAGGTCGGGAAGGTCATGGCCGAGCCGAAATTCGACGGATCTTTCGCCTACATCACACGGGATCGAGTCACCGGACAGACGGTGATCTGCACCAAGGATGGAAACCAACTCCAGCTTGAACCGGTGGTTCAGAATTTCATCTGCCATCATTTTGCGCCCTTGACGGAGCACTTCCTCTTCGAAGCCGAGATCGAGCCGTCCCCTTGGACGGAAACCAACAAGGTCCTGTTGAACGGGAATCTTTACACGGGGAAGCCAATGCTATTTCACATCCGGCTAGTGGTGCATGATGTCCTGCCCCTGGAGGAGATCGAGAAGCCCGCGTCCAAAGCGTGCGAACGATATGCTTTGATGCGCAGCCTCGCCGGCGCTGCGGACGGGGTGAAGCTAACGCAACCGTATCTGTGGGACAAAAGCGAGCGCGCCAGCATCTACATCACGCCCTGCCAGGACCTAACATTGGAAGAGGCGGCGGCGCTTTTCCGCAAGGGGTGGGAGACAGGAAAGGCTCAGAAGCGCGTCATGGTGGCGGGGCTGCCCTACGAGGGCATCGTTCTGGTCAACCCGGTGAGCCTTCACCAGGCCGGCCGGAGCAACAAATGGAAGGTGAAGCCGTTTCACACGGTGGACATGCGGGTCACGGAACTCAAGGAAGGGCACAGCGGCAAAGTCCCTCTTTACGAGGTTCACGGGTACGACACCAAGACCGGCGACACCGCGAAGATCACTAGCGGGATCAGTCCAGAGATGTTCGCTGCGATCAAGCGGGCCGAACAGCAATACGCCGCCGTCGTCGTCGAGGCGGAAGTTTCCTCGCTCAAAGATTTGAAATCAGCCAACCCGACGATCATCGCCGTCCGCTACGACAGGATGGGCTCACCGAAACAAGAGCCAGATCTGGTTGGGCTTTAAAGCATTATCCAAATCCGACGCGATATGCCTTAAAATCTCCCCTGGAACCGATTTGGTTTAAAGCCAGCTTCGACGGTAAACGTCGCGCGTGTGCCATCTTGCTTAGCCAGCCGTCGAAGCCGGGGGACCGGGCCACACGGTCTTGGCCCAAAAGACCCCGGCAACCCTCGTGCCCGGGCAATGCTCCAGTATAAGCCGTTTGCAGGCTCGAAAGTGACTTCCAGTGGTGAGGACGTCATCGACCAACAAAACTTGAGTCACCTCTCGGCTAAACCCCTTCCATACAAGGTGAGTGTAGACCTCATCTGGCCGGCGAGAGCCGCCCGCATGCACTGCGACTGATGTGGCGTTTACGACAATGGGCTGTTCAATTATCAAAGATTGCTTGTATCGCTTCGCCGCCGCAAGCGTATCCTCCAACCTGGAATCATACTCCGGATCGGTCTGACATTTTGAACTCGGTATGGCTGCGATAATGGTATTTTCCTTCAATGCGGCTGCCAGCTCTCTCGCAAAGCGGTCAATCGCCTGTTCCTTGTAGTACCACTCGCGCTGCCCACGCCGGCTTACCGGCTTTTTGAAATTCAGGATCAGCTGATTGGCCTCGGAGGCTTTGCAGCCGCCCTTCGAAATATACTCCCGCGCGTAATAGACTTCGTCTTCCTGCTGAATAAAAACAGGAATGTCCTGAGACACATCGAGCCTCTTCCACAATGCGGCCATCAGGTTTCCTTTACCTCCCCCAGCAGCGCCGTGATTTCGCCCGCAGTTTGCACCCGCATTGCGCCACGTTCGGCAAATTTTCGGGGCCAGGTGATGTTTTGATTCTTAAAGCAGGAATCTAAAACGAACAATTTGCGTCCCTGCTGAAGGGCAGCCCGAGCCTGCGTCAGCGTACCACTGGTATCGGATGCCTCGACGATTACCGTTGCTTCGGACAACGCGGACATCGTCTCGTTTCGTTGCGGGAAGTAATTTCTTTTGGATTTGAACGGCTCAACGGAATACCTGAAAAAGGGAACCTGGCTGATCAGGAGGTGCTCCTTCGCGATCAGGTCCTGAAGCTCACGGTTCTCTGCCGGGTAGTACTGGTCAATCGGCGTTCCGATAACGCCAACCACTTTTCCATTTTCTGCCACGGCGGTCTTGAGCGCAACCGTATCGATGCCCATGGCGAGGCCGGATACGATCGTGAACCCTCGGCGGACCAACTCGGTCACGAGTTCTTTGGTTTTCGCTTTTCCTGCTTCCGTGCACTTGCGGGAACCAACAACGGAGATGCAACTGCTTTCCAGGAGGCCGATATCGCCGCGGTAATAGAACAGCTCAATAGGATATTTGGCTTGTTGAAGCCGTTCCGGGTATTGGAAGGCGCCATGCACGGCAACCGAAAATCCGGTCTTGCTCCGCAGAAGTGACTCGACGCGCGCTTGGAGTTCTTCGGTGGGGCACCCGGCCAGATCTGGCCGCAACAACTCAGAAGGTAGAACTCGTTCTCGTTTGAACAGCTCGGCAAGCGTTCTGAGCGATTGGTTTTGCTGACCCCACAGCGTCTCGTACGCGACCATTTCGCGATATGGGGATACCGCATTTGCCATTAAAGTGCTCATGAAAGTTCGGACATCCCGCGAACTCTAACAAACTTCGCAGCAATTCCAAGCCTCATGAACCCCAGATGTCGACCGCACCGGGCTCGGCGTGATTAGCGCGGTGGTCGGAACGGAATCACATGTCCGCGAGCTGGGTTGGCCAGCAGCGCTTCTGCCGCCGTTTCCGATTTTTGGGGTTTGGCCTGCTCCGAAATTTGGTAAGATTATCCAGCATGGCAAAACTCATATTGCTCTCCAATCGAGCCCTGTGGGACGAACAAGCGAAGCGTGTTCGTGCTGACGTCCTGTCTGATCTGCAGAAGCTCGGGGAGGCCGGGCACGCTGTGTTCTGCGTGTCCAATCATGCGCAACCAACCTGGTGGTCTGCCTGCGGCAAGGTGGTTCAACATCGGAAGGTTTATGGGCGACAGAACGGCAAATTCGTGGCCTCCCTGGTTGCCGCTAACCCAGGGATCCTGCGCCGTGCCGATGTAGTCGTGCTCGGCACGTCCGAAGAGGACTTCCTGATGGCGGTAAACTCCCGCAGCATTTTGCTGGCGTGCGGTTGGTGCCCCGACCTCGATGCGAAGACCAGGCGCTACGGGGTAATGGTGGACGCCCCGGGACGGCTCGATCAAGTGGTGGGATTCCTGGAGGATAAACACCCTTGGTATTTCCATCACCACTCGAATTTCCTGGACGTCTTCAGCCTCACTGACGCGGGCACAAAATACGAATCCGACGCCCAGATCAAGCGGTTGGCAGAACGGCTACAGAATTGCCTGAAAAATGGCTACCCCATTTATAAAAATGCGTTCCGGTTGCATTTGCTGTCCAGCCTGTACACCACCGATGGCTTCAAATCGGCCGACATCTGGTCGTATTACCCGTCCTCCGACTCCAAAAATACCGGCCAGGAAATCATGACCGAGTTTTCAGAGCTCGCCCGGACAACATTCGGAAAGCGAAATAAAGGCCCGCTCATAATCCGGCACAAGCCTTCGGTAAAGCGCCACATGGCCGGCGGGGACCGCAAAGACCCACGATCCCAATTGGAGACGGTTCACCTGAACCCGGAATACCGCGACAAACTTGCTGGCAAAACGGTGGTGGTCATGGACGATTACCTGACCCATGGAGTCTCTTTCGGGGTATCCGCTAGCTTATTGCAGGCGGCCGGCGCAGCAAAGATGATTGGAGTTTCAATGGGCAAGTTCGGGAACGCTGCAAACGCCTACAAAATCGAGATTCAATCCGACCCGTTCGCGCCGTTAAAGAAATACCGAGTCGTCACCATGAATTCGATGACCGGCAAATATGAAGCAGATGCCAAACTCCAATTCCTGAAGAAGTTTAAGCACAGCCTGTAACCCCATGGCCGAACGTTTTTCAACAATCCCGCCAGTTGCCTTGCCCGATCCGGTAAAGTCGGGGAACGGCGGGCCTGTGCTGTGGTTTTCCGGCAGCCTTGACCTGCTCAAGCTGCCCTTGGTTTCCATCGTCGGCAAACGCGAATCCTCGCCCGAGGGCGAGTTGTGGGCTCGCCAGATAACCAAATTCCTCGTGAGTCGAGGATTTTGCATAGTGAGCGGGCTTGCCAAGGGAATCGATGCGATTGCTCATTCGACCGCGCTCGATTTGAGGGGCAAGACCATAGCGGTTCTGGGCACGGCGATTGACGACTGCTACCCCAAGGAACACCTAGGCCTAAAACAGGAGATCGAGGCAAACGGCCTCGTCATTTCGCAGTTTGAGCCTGGTGCCAAGATTCATCGTGGAAACTTTCCGCAGCGCAACGAGCTGATGGCCGCCATGAGCCTCGTGACCATCGTGGTTGAGGCTGATTTCGACAGCGGCACCCGGCATCAGGTTCGGGCCGCAATCGCAAAGGGACGGAGCGTTGGATTCATTGGGGCGGTCGCCGCCAGCCAATATGATTGGGTGGAGGAAAGCTTGTCCCACCCAAATGCATTTAGTATGGGCAACCTGCAGGAATTGCAAAGCCAGCTTAGCCAGATAACGCAGGCTCATGGCTTGCAACTTCCAGACGTGGAGTTATCAGCCGAGGAACGGGCAGCCAATTTCACTTCGTATCAGAATTCCAGCGGAGTTGGGTGGCGGAGTGGCTCCAGTAACAGGGTCAGCAAGGAGCTTTTCCTCA